>Ga0222420_100244_pt1 | contig 51305 bp, 50 predicted proteins | sample 3A2ome_FD_182470 | JGI IMG/M metagenome (GOLD analysis project Ga0222420, IMG submission 182470) | Enriched microbial communities from leaf-cutter ant dump, University of Wisconsin, Madison, United States - 3A200A (version 2) | ecosystem: Environmental > Terrestrial > Nest > Insects nest > Nest...
GCGTTCGAGCTCATCTCGAACACCTTGCGGACCACCGCGTTGCCGGCGCTGACCAGCACCACCAGCAGCGTGATCCATGTGACAGCCCGGCCAACCCGCAGATTCAGCGCGTCTATGCCGCGCGATACGGCCAACAATGCCTGCATGAGATTCCCCTTGTGATTATCAATGCCCGGCGCGCCGCGCCCAGCTCAGCCGGCGCGGCCGAACCAGCGCCGGATGCGCATCCACAACACACTGAAGAACATCCCGACCGCATTGAATTCGGCCTGTGGCGGCGGGTCATCGTCCGCGCCGGCGCCCAGGCGCGCGCCGACGTTCTTGCCAAAATCGGCAATCATGCGGCGCACGAAATCCTGTACCAGGCCCGAGCGCGAGAACTGCGCCAGCGGCCCCTGCAAGGTGTACTCAAGGTCGACGTCGACGCGCGTCTGCCCACCTTCCAGGGCATGCACCCGATAAGCAATGTCGCCGGTGGCGCGCGACTGGCTGAGCGTGTCCTGCCCCGCGCCGCGAAACACCGCCCGCCGGGCGGCATCGTCGCGCTCGAGCCGCGCCGCGCCATTGAACGCCGCCGCCATCGGCCCGAACTTGATGGCGATCTTGCCCTTGACGCGGTCGCCCTCGTGTTCCTGGATGGCGGCGCCCGGCAGACAGGCCGCCACGGCAGGCAGGTCGACCATGAAGGCCCAGACCTGATCGGGCGGGAAGGGCACCTGGAATCCGCCTTCGATACGGTTGCCCTTGCCGGCGGCGCGCGCGGGCGCTGCGTCCGGCGAGCCAGCGGGCGCAGCCGCGGCAGGCGCCTGCGGCGCGGCCTCGGGCGCGAACGCCTGAAAGGCCGCGGGCTTCGCTGCGAGCGCGGCCGGCGCGGCGCCGCGCCCCTGCGCCAGCGCTTCGCGCAGAGCCTGCACGGCGGGATCGGGCTGCGCGCGCAGGTCAGCAAGCACCGACATCACCGCCGCCACGATGCCCATGTACCCGGTACAGCGGCATAGATTGCCGGACAATTCGATGCGCACGCGGCTTTCGTCGGCATCGGGCAGGCGCAGCACGATGTCGCGGGCCGTCGCCAGCATGCCGGGCGTGCAATAGCCGCACTGCAGGGCATGGTGGCGCGTAAAGGCCGGCCGCAGCCGGGCCATGACGGGATCATCGTCATAGCCTTCGATAGTGGTGACGCTCCGGCCTTCGCAGGCCGCGGCATAGGCGATGCACGAGCGCACCGGCTGGCCGTCCAGCAGCACCGTGCAGGCCCCGCAGACACCGTGTTCACAGCCCAGGTGCGTGCCGGTCAGGCGGGCCTGGTCGCGCAGAAAATCGCCCAGGTGCATGCGGGCGGGCGCTTCGTGGCAGACCCGCTTGCCGTTGATTTCCAATGAAACTTGAGCCATGTGGGTTCCTATGCGGCCAGGGCCTGCGCCAGGCAGCGAGCCACGGCAGTGGCATGCAGCCGGCGGTGCAGCGGGTCTTTGTCGGGCATGACGACAGCCAGTTCATCCAGGATGCGTTTCGGGTCGGCGGGCGCCGCGCCGGATTGCGCTGCCTCGGCGGCCAGGGCTGGCAGCAGGGCCGGCGCGCCATCCAGCGCGCCGACAGCCACGCGCGCCACCCGGGCGGCCGGATCGAACCAGGCCGCGCAGCTCGCCTCGGCGAATTCGCCCGTCTTGCGGCAAAATTTGTAGTAGCCCCAGCGCGCCTGCGCGGTATGCCGCGGCACATGCACGGCGGCGATCAATTCGTCTTCGCCCACAGCAGTGGTATAGGCGCCCTGCATGAACTCGCCGGCCGGCACCCGGCGCGGGCCCGTCGGCCCGGCGATCTCGAGCTCGGCGCCCAGCGCCACCATGGTCAGCACCCAGTCGGCGGCCGGATCGGCGTGCGCCAGGCTGCCGCCCAGCGTGCCGCGATTCCGGATGGCCCGATAGGCGATGCCGCCAGCCACCTGCTGCAATGCCGAGCCGCGCAGCAACGGGTGCACGCCGTCTTCGATCTCGGCGTGCGTCACGCCCGCGCCGATCCGCACCCGCCCTTCGTGTTCGGTAACCGTGCGCAGCTCGGGCAACCCCGCAATGTCGATGACCACGGCGGGGCGCGCCAGGCGCAAGTTCAGCATCGGCCCCAGCGACTGTCCGCCGGACATCAGCTTGGCGCCGCCGGCGTGCTCGCGCAGCAGGTCGATGGCCTGCGCCACGGAATCCGCGCGCACGTAATCGAAACGGGCGGCTTTCATGCGACCTCCGCGGCGGCGATGGCGGCCAGCACCCGCACGGGCGTAAGCGGCGTCTGCGCCAGTTCAGCCGCGCCCAGCCTTCCCAGCGCGTCGTTGACCGCGCCGAACAGCACGGCCGGCGGAGCAATCGCGCCGCCCTCGCCCATGCCCTTGGCGCCGAACTCCGTGTGCGGCGACGGGGTCTCGAAATGGTGCAGCCGCAGGTTCGGCACCTCGGTGGCGCCGGGCAGCATATAGTCGGCCAGCGTCGATGCCAACGGCTGGCCGTTCGCATCGTAGGGCACTTCTTCCAGAAAGGCCGTGCCTATGCCCTGCGCCACGCCGCCGATGGTCTGGCCTTCGACCACCATCGGGTTGATCATGGTGCCGCAGTCTTCCACGACCACATAGTCCAGGATCTCGACCGCGCCCGTACCGGGGTCCACGGCCACCACGGCGGCCTGGCTGGCGTAGGTAAAACAGCCGGTGTCGACCTTGGGCTTGTAGCCAACGTGCACCTCCAGGCCAGCCGGGTCCACGTCGGCCGGCAACAGGTGCGGCCGCAGGTACCAGGCGTCGGCCACGTCGCTGCTGGCCACCGACTTGCCGCCGGCGCGGTAGCAGCCGTCTTGCAGCACCACCTGGGCCGGGTCGGCCTGCAGCAGATGCGCGGCAATGTGCGTCATGCGCGGCAGCAGCCGCTTGCAGGCCTGCGACACGGCGCCGCCCGACATCACCAGCGACCGCGAAGCGTAGGTGCCGGTAGAAAACGGGGTTTGCCCGGTATCGCCGTGCAAGACCTTGATGCGCGCGACATCGATGCCCAGGATCTCGTGCGCGATCTGGGCGAAGGTGGTTTCCATGCCCTGCCCGTGCGAATGCACGCCAACGCGCACTTCCAGGCCACCATCGGGCGTGACGCGCACGGTGGCCTGGTCGTAGCCGGGGATGACCGGCGTGCCCCAGGCCGCGAATACCGATGTGCCGTGCGCCGCCTGTTCGGTATAGGTGGCCACGCCCAGGCCGATCAGCCGGCCGTCGGGCTCACCCGCGGCCTGGCGCGCCCGCACCGCCGGCGCGTCAATCATTTCCAGCGCCTTGCGCAGGCTGGCGGGGTAGTCGCCGCTATCCAGATGTTTGTTGGTGACGTTGACATAAGGCATTTGCTCGGGCTGGACCAGGTTTTCCAGCCGCACTTCCCACGGTTCGCGGCCCACCTCGCGCGCGATGGCGTTCATGGTGAGTTCCATGGCGAAGCACACGCCGGTGCGGGCCACGCCCCGGTACGGCACGAAGCCGGGTTTGTTGGTAGCCACACAGCGGGTTACGCAGCGATAGCCCTTGAAGCCGTACGGCCCGGGCAGGTTGCCGATGGCCTGGCCGGGTTCCAGCCCGATGGTGAAAGGCCATACTGAATAGGCGCCGCCGTCGACGGTGATCTGCGCGTCCAGCGCCAGCAGCTTGCCGCGCTTATCTATATAAGCAGCCATTTCGTAATAGTGTTCGCGCGAATTGGCGCCGGCGGTAAGGTGCTCGCGGCGGTCTTCAATAAAGCGGAACGGCCGCTTGTAGGTCTTGGCCAGCCACGCCACGCACAGCTCTTCCTGTTGCAGCACGCACTTGTAGCCGAACGCGCCGCCCACGTCGGGCGAGATCACGCGCACCCGGCCCTGGTCCAGTCCCAGGCACTGCGACAGGATGCTGCGAATCATGTGCGGCACCTGCGTGGCGCTGATCACGACCAGCTGGTCTGCCTGGTGGTCCCAGTACGCCAGCACGGCCTTGCCTTCCATGGGCACCATGCATTGCCGCGCCAGGTTGATCTTGCGCCGCACGACCAGGTCGGCGCGGGCCGCGTTAGCCTCGAAATCTTTGTCGACGTTCAGCGTGACGAAGACGTTGTCGCGCCAGTGCTCATGCAGCAGGTCGGCGGTGGCGGCCTGGGCGCTGGCCACGTCGGCATAGACCGGCAGGTCGTCGTAGTCCACCTCGACCAGCTCGGCGCAGTCTTCCGCCTCGGCGCGCGTAGGCGCGAACGCCATGGCGACAGGCTCGCCGACAAAGCGCACCTTGCCCGAGGCCAACGGCGGCTGGCTGGACGACTGGTAGGTGGGCAGCGTGGAATCGGCCACGATGTCGAGCGCGTCAGCCATCATGTCGCGCAGCACCACGCTGCCGGCCACGCTGTCGGGCACGCGCACCGCGCCGATGCGGGCATGGGCCAGCGGGCTGCGCAGAAACGCCACTTCGCACAGGCCCGGCATGGCCATGTCGGCCACAAAGTTGCCCTTGCCCTGCAAATGGCGCGCATCTTCCTTGCGCGGCACGCGCGCGCCCACACCCTGGCGCGCGCCGGCCGGTGCCGCTTGGCCGGCGGTTTCTGTCTTCATCAGTATCCTCTGTCGTGAACCGCGACTACTTTGACTGAGCCCGCGCCACCGCCGCAAACGTGTAGTTGTCCAGCGCGTTTTCGGCTACCCGGAACCAGCTGGCCTCGTCGGCCTGGAATTTCTTCCAGTCGGGAAAGATCGCCTTGAAATCGGGATTCTTCTCCGACAACTCTTCCCACAATTCCTGCGATGCCTTGTATACCGCATCCATGACCTCTTTGGGGAAGAAGCGCAGCTTGGCGCCGCCGGCGATCAGCTTGCGTAGCGCCAGGGGGTTGCGGGCATCGTAGTTGGCCAGCATTTTCATGGTCTGCTCGCCGCAGGCGCATTCGAATGCGGCCTGGTAGGCGGGCGGCAGGGCTTCCCAGGCCTTGTCGTTGACCATGGTGGTGATCGACGCGCTGCCCTCGAACCAGCCCGGCGAGTAATAAAACGGCGCCACCTTGTTAAAGCCCAGTTTTTCGTCATCGTAGGGGCCGATCCACTCGGCCGCGTCGATGGTGCCTTTTTCCAGCGCGGGATAGATGTCGCCCGGCGGGATCTGCTGCGGCACCACGCCCAGCTTGGACAGCACCATGCCGCCGATGCCGCCGATGCGCATGCTCAGGCCCTGCAGGTCGGCCACCGAATTGATCTCTTTGCGGTACCAGCCGCCCATCTGCACGCCGACGTTGCCACAGACGTGGTTGACGATGTTGTACTTCTTGTAGAGTTTGCGCAGCTGCTCCAGCCCGCCGCCGTAGTGGATCCAGGCGTTATGCTGGCGAGCGTTCAGGCCGAACGAGAGGCCTGTGTCGAAAGTCAGCGCGGTGTTCTTGCCCACGAACATGGTGCTCAGCACGTGGTTGCATTCCACCGTACCGTTGCTGACCGCGTCCATGTTCTGCGGTGACGGCACCAGTTCTCCGCCCGGGAACGGGCGAATCTCGAACTTGCCGTCGGTCAGCTGCGATACGCGCTTGCATAGCTCGTCGGCCGAGCCGTAGATGGTGTCGAGACTTTTGGGCCAACTGGTGGACATGCGCCAGCGCACGGCGGGCGCGCTCTGCGCAAGCGCGGGCACGCTGGCGGCGGCCAATCCGGCGCCAGCGGCGCCGGCGGCATGGGCAAGAAAACGGCGTCGTTGCATGAATAGCTCCTGGTTTTTCTGGTAATCGTTCCGAGGAACGGTCTGTGGTGACACCGGCGAGTTTCTGATTGCCTGCCGGCTTATAAAGAAAAAGAAAGCTTGCACAAACACGAACCGCCGCCACTGCCCGGGCCGGACCCACCGCGCGCTGGCGCGGTTTGCTTATGATCAAGGTCTCGCCAAAAAAAGCAGTATGCTGACGTTTTATTCAGCATACTGATAGATTTTTTCAGTGTCAACGAGGTATTGCCCGCAAGGCTTCGGCACTTTGCCAGCCCTTGCAAAGGCCCCTCCCAGAGCTCATCGAACTCGCCGCAACGCCTTTGCTGGCGCGGATTCCCGGCCGCGGACGCCATGCATGGCGATGCCGCCCCGGGTCGCGCGTGACGGCAACGCCGCTTCGGGAAATCCCTAAGCCCGATTTCCGATTTATAGGCAGTACACTGTGCATATTTACTCAGCACACTGAATATATAGCCGCCATGACCTGGACCAAGATAGCCACCACCGACCAGCTTGAAGACGACGACGAAGTCCTTCCGGTTTCCGTCGCGCAGGCGCAGCTTGCCCTGTACCGCAGCAACGGCGAGTTCTTCGTTTCCGACAATGTCTGTACGCACGCCTACGCCTTGCTGTCAGACGGCTTCCTCGAAGATGGCTGCATCGAATGCCCGCTGCATCAGGCGAGGTTCGACATCCGCACCGGGCGCGCGCTCTGCGCGCCCGCCACCAGCGATATCCGCGTCTATCCGGTCAAGGTCGACAACGGCGACATCCTGGTCGACCTCGACAGCTGATGGCCGACACCACTTGGGGCTTGCATGGAAACACCATCGTCCATTGTGATTGCCGGCGCCGGACAGGCCGGCGCCGTGGCCGCCGCCACGCTGCGTGAGCTGGGCTATGCCGGCGCGCTGACGCTGGTGGGCCAGGAGCCCCATCCGCCTTACGAGCGTCCGCCCCTGTCCAAGGCGGTGCTGCAAGACGAGGCCGCCGCCGCGTCCACCGCCGTGCACCCGGAAAGTTTCTACCGCGCGCGCGACGTGCAACTGATCACCGGCGCGCCTGTGCGCGCGCTCGATCCGGACGCCCGTGCGCTGCGCCTGGCCGACGGGCGCACCCTGCACTACGACCGTTGCCTGCTGGCGACCGGAGGGCAGGCGCGCGAACTGCCCGGGCTGCCGCGCGGCACCGCGGGCGTGCACTATATCCGCACGCTGGATGACGCGGCAGCGCTGCGGCGCGCGCTGCGTCCCGGCGCGGCGGTCGTGGTGGTGGGCGGCGGCTTCCTCGGATTGGAAGTAGCATCCACGGCGCGCGCGCTGAATGCGCACGTGACCTTGCTCGAAGCCGCGCCGCGCCTGCTCGAACGGGCGTTGCCCGAGGCCTTCTCTCATTGGCTGGCCGCGCGCGTGCGGCAGGCTGGCGTGACGCTGCGCCTGGACTGCCGGGTACGCAGCATCGAGCCAGGCGCGCCGGCCCGCATCACATTGGAAGACGGTGCCGAATTACAGGCCGACGTGCTGGTGGTTGCCATCGGCCTGGTGCCCTCGGTAGAGCTGGCGCGCACGGCGGGCCTGGCCATCGATGCCGCCACGGGCGGCATTCGGGTCGACTCGGCCTGCCGCAGCAGCGACCCGCACGTCTATGCCGCCGGCGACTGCGCCAGCCAGCATCGCGCCGAACTGGACGCATGTCTGCGGCTGGAATCATGGCAGAACGCCAACGAGCAGGCGCGCGCCGCCGCAGCGGGCATGCTGGGCCTGCCGCGCCCCGCAGCGGCCTACCCGTGGTTCTGGACGGACCAATATGGATGCAATGTGCAAATACTGGGCATGCCGCAACCGGGGCTGGCCTATGCCTGCCGCGGCCAGGCCGATCCGGCCGACGAAGCCCCGCGCTTCGTCTGGATCGGGCAGCGCGACGGCGTGCCGGTGCACGGCATCGCCGTGAATGCCGGCGGCGACCTGCGGCAACTGCGCGTGCTGTTCGAACGCGGGTTGCCTATCGACCCGCTGCGCTTTGCCGACGCGGCCGAGCCGCTCAAGCCGCTGGTCAAGGCCTGCCAGGCCGCGGCCGCTGGCGCCTGACCCCCCTTCTTACGCCTGGACTGGAGCCCGATCCATGTATCAATCGCAAACCGTCATCGGCCGCACCCTGGCGGCCAAGGATGCCGCCCTGGAAGACTGTGTATGGCCGGCGGACGCCCTGCACGCCATTCCCGACTGGGTCTACACCAGCTCGGCCGTGTACGAGAAAGAAATCGAGGCCATTTTTCATGGCGGCACGTGGAACTACGTGGCGCTGGAAGCCGAGATTCCGGAACCGGGCGACTATAAGCGTTCGTATGTGGGGCCGACGCCGGTGGTGGTGTCGCGTGCCGAGGACGGCTCGGTGAATGTGTTCGAGAACCGCTGCGCGCACCGCGGGGCGGAGTTCTGCCGGCACAGCCAGGGCAATGCGAAGGAATTCGTCTGCCCTTACCACCAGTGGTCTTATGACCTGAAGGGCAATCTGCAAGGCATTCCGTTCAAGCGCGGCGTGAACCGAGCGGGCGGCATGCCGCGGGACTTCCGCAACGAGGAGCACGGGCTGCGCAAGCTGCGCGTCACGACCCGCCATGGCGTGATCTTCGCCTCGTACTCCGAGCGGACCGAGCCGATCGAGGAATATCTGACGCCGGAGATCCTGGCCGATTTCGATACGGTGTTTCCGGGCAAGCCGCTGAAGGTGCTGGGCTATTACCGCAACGAGCTGCCCTGCAACTGGAAGATGTATCACGAGAACCTGAAAGACCCGTATCACGCGACGTTGCTGCATTCGTTCCTGGTGGTGTTCGGGCTGCTGGTGGCCGGCAACAAGTCGGCGATGCTGGTCGATACGGTGCACGGCCGGCACGGCACCATGGCCTCGGCCAAGAGCGAAGACAAGTACGCCAAGGTCAGCGAAGAGAACAAGAAAGAAATGCGCTCGTTCCACGACGGGTTGTCGCTGCGCGACGACCGCTTCCTGGAATTCGTAAAAGAATTCAATTCGCCCTGGTCGGTCACCATGCAGACGATCTGGCCGAACCTGATCGTGCAGCGCGAGATGAACACGCTGGGCGTGCGGCAGATTGTGCCCAACGGGCCCGACAGCATGATCATGCAATGGACCATGTTCGGCTACGCCGACGATACGCCCGAGATGCAGCGGCACCGGCTGCGCCAAGGCAACCTGATGGGGCCCGCGGGCTTTCTTGGGCTGGAGGACAACGAAGCCATGAAGTTCGTGCAGGAAGGCGTGCGGCGCGCCAGCACGGCCACCAATGTGCTGAAGCTGGAATCGGGCAAGCTGGGCACGTCGGACACGCTGATTTCCGAAGCCGCCATTCGTTCGATGTACGCCTATTACCGCCAGGTCATGGGCTTTTCGGTGGAGCACGCATGATGAGCCTGCCGCTTGCCTATCCCGAGCGCCGCATCGATCCCGCGCGCGCCATCGCGCTGAAGCTCGAGATCGAGGAATTCAACGCCGACTATTGCGCCGTGCTGGACGGCGGCCAGGTCGAACGCTGGCCGGAATTCTTCACCGAAGACGCGCTGTACCGGGTCACCGCCCGCGAAAACGCCGAACGCGGCTTGCCCGTGGGCCTGGTGTATGCCGAAGGGCGCGACATGATGCACGACCGCGCGGTGGCGATATCGCGCACCCAGATGTTCGCGCCACGCCACATGCTGCACGTGCTGGGCAACACCCGGGTCACGCAGGAAACAGAACACGGCGAAGTCATCGCCACCGCCAGCTTCCTGCTGCTGCAGACCCTGGTGGAAGGGCCGTCCACCCTGCACCTGGCCGGCGTGTTCCACGACCGCTACGCGCGGGTGGAAGGCGCCTTGAAGCTGCGGGAAAGGCAGGTGGTGTACGACACCGCCATCCTGGCCAACGACCTGGTGTATCCCGTTTGAAACACCCAGGTGTCAGGCTCCGCCAGGTGCCTGACACCGAAGTAAGCCACAGCCGTCCCAGTCGTACGGTGTCCGACACCCTGCGGGAGTCAGACACCTGTTTCTGCCTCAGCGGATTCCTACAGGCTGTCCAGCGCCGCCAGCGCCTGGTCGCGCGGCATGACCGCGGCGTATTTCTGTTCCATGTCGAACAGGCTTGCCTCGTGCGGCGCCTGGGCGCGGTCGCCGACGCAGTCGGATATGACCAGCGGCCGCAAGCCGTACGACATGGCGTCGACCACGCTGGCGCGCACGCAGCCGCTGGTAACCGCGCCAGCGACCGCCAGGGTCTGCACGCCGCGCTGCGCCAGCCAGGCCGACAAGCCGGTACCGAAGAACGCGGACGGTACGGTCTTGCGCACCACCAGTTCGCCGGGCTGCGGTGTCAGCTCGGGCACGATGGCGCTGGCGTGGCTGGCTTCTTTCAAGGTCAGCATGCCCGGCACTTTCAGGCTGAAAATATTGTGGTCGGCATCGTCGTCGGCGTACACAATGCGGCTATGCGCAATGGCCCAGCCGCGCGCGCGGGCGTGCCGTAGCAGCGGCACGGTGCGCTCGATCGCTGGCGCGATGTTGCCTCCGCCAAAGACCGCCGGGTCGGCGAAACCATTGACGAAATCGACGATCAACAGGCCGACCGGCGCTTTCAGCTCCAGCGCCGCGCCAAATCCCTGGCGGCGGTAAGTGCCAACTTCTCTGTCCACGCTCATGCCGCGCCTCCGTCCAGCACCTTGCCGCGCGCCACGACGTCTTCTCCATCGAGCCTGACGGTGCAGCGGCGCAGCGGAATGTCGATATGGCAGGTGGTGGTGCGCTTGCCGCCCGCCTCGTTGTTGGGGCCCAGCGAGAACAGGAAGTTGCCCTCGTACGCGCGCGCGTCCATGCCGATGGTGGCTTCACGGTCGTACAGGCCCAGGGTGCTCCAGTGCGCGCGGGGTTGCAGGCCCCAGCCGATGTGCGAGATGGCGTAGGCCTCGGGGTCGTTGAACGAGGCCATGTACTCGCTGAGCAGCTCGGCGTCCACGTCCCCCTCGATGCGGGTGGCGTAGCCGTTTTCTACCGTCAACCGCACCGGCTCGGCAACGTAGCACTTCTGCGGCAACAGGATGTCGCCGCGGTCGAGCACGATGGTGCCGCTGGCGCCGCCCTCGTTCGGGAATGTCAGCACGAACCCGCTGGGCCAGTGGTCCCAGCGTCCGGGCTCGTCGACGAACCCGTACTCGCTGATGACCGGGAACTCGCCCAGCGGGCAGCGCAGGTCGGTGCCCGCGTCCGACACCACGGTCATCTCGCGCGCCTGCGACAGGCGCGCGGCCGCGCGGGTGACGCGCGTGCGGTCGGCCTCGGTCGGCACCAGGCGCGCCAGTACCTCGGGCGGCTCGACCGCCAGCAGGATCTTGGTGCCCGACTGCAGGATCTCGTGCTGTTCGGGCGAGAACAGCAGCGTCATCAGGTCCAGCACCAGGTCGCTGGCCTTCAGGGCGGCGATAGCGGCCTGGTTGCCGGTCAGCGGAGTGGTGCCCAGGTAGGCCAGCGAGTCGCGGCTGAGCGCCTTTTCGCCGTTGACGGGCAGCAAGTCCAGGCGGTTCACGATCGCGCCCATCGACTGGGCGGCAATCAGGGCCGTGGACAGGTTTTGCGGATGAGTGGCGGCGCTGGTCAGGATGGTGACCGTCTGGCCGGCTTGCAGCTTGGACAAGGTCAGCACCCGCTTCCAGGCGCTGATCATTTCATGATCGCTCACAGGCATGGTTGGCTCCCAGTCAGAGGGCGGCGCCCAGGAAATCGCCGAATGCGGCGTAGAAACCGGCCTCGTTGTCCCACGGAATCATGTGGCCGGCGTCGGTCACCCGCACGTGCGCCACGCCTGGCGCCAACTGCCGGATCTCGGCCACGTCGTCGTCGCGCACCACGTCGCCACGCTCGGCCGTGACCAGCAGGCCCGGCACGCGCAGGCTGGGCAGGTCGGCGTGAATGTCGTCCGCATGAAAACCTTCGAAGCTCTCGATGACCGCGCGCTCGTCGCAGGTATGCAGCCACTGCGCGCGCAGGCGCAGCTGGTCTTCTGTCCAGGTCGGGCAGAAGGCGCGCATGGCCTGCGCGTCCATGCCGTGGCGGGCCTGGGCCATGGAATCGACGTACCAAGGTAGTTGCGAGGGATAGGGACGCCGGCCCGGGCCCGACACGGGCGGGTCGACCATGACCAGGCGGACCAGTCCGGCCGGCGCCTGGCGCGCGGCGCGGATGCCGATGCGCGCGCCCATGGAATGCCCGACCAGGCTATAGCGCGCCAACCCCAACGCCTCGGCCAGGGCGATGACGTCGGCCGCTTGCGCGTCCAGGCTGTAATCCAGGCTGTCCGAGGCCTGCGACAGGCCGCGTCCGCGCACGTCGAGCACATAAGTGTCGAAGGTCTGGCCGAAGCGCTCGCCCACGAAGCTCCAGGTCGCGGCCGGGCTAGTGATGCCCGGCACGATGATCACCGGGTCGCGGCCCGCGCGCGCGACGCCGTCGCCGCCGTAGCGCAGGTAATGCTGGCGGATGCCGTTGGCGTGCACGTGTGCGCCATATTGAAAAGTGCTCATGTGGTACGCCCTCATTAATAAGCGCCCGACAGCAGGGCCCCTGCTCCGGGTACGACGGGTTCCAGGTCCAGGGCTTTCAGCATGGCGTAGGTGGTGGCAATGGCGGCGGTGATCACCGGTTTGCCGGTCAGCGCCTCGACCTTGGCCACCGCCGGCAGCGACGGCATCTGCACGCACGCCGACAGCACGATGGCGTCGACGTCGCGCGTGTCCATCTGCGCCACGATGCCGGGCAGCCGGGCCGGGTCGTGCCGCCCCACTTCCAGGTTGTCGGGAATCTCGAGCGCGCGATAGTCGACCACCTCGTAGCCCTCGTTGCGGATGTAGTCCACCACTAGTTCGGTCAGCGGTTTCATGTAGGGCGCCACCACGGCGATGCGCTTGGCGCCTATCACTTTCAGCGCGCTGACCAGGGCGCCGGCACTGGTAATGACCGGCGCGTCGGCGCCGTTGGCGGCGGTATGGGCCTGCAGGCGCTGCTCGGACACGCGATGGTAGCCATGGCCCATGGCCATGATGGCCACCAGGCAGGCGTAGCCCAGCACGTCCACGCGCGCATCGCTCAATTCCACGGCGCAGCGGTCGGACTCGGCGTCCATGGCGGCCAGTTCTTCCTTCACCACTTTCTTCATGCGCATGCGGCTGGAGTGGAAGGTGAACCGTTCGGGCCGGATCTGCTGGCGCGCGGCCAGCATGGCTGGAATCTCGGTCTCCATCGTGGTGTTGGAGCTCGGCACGATCTGGCCGATGCGGTAGGTCTTTTGCATGTCGTCCTCCGGGGCGTCGAATCAGAGCTTGAACACGCGCAGGGCGTTGCCGCGGCACACCAGCTCGCGCGTGGCCTCGTCCAGCGGGGCAGTTTCGATGAACTCCACCGCCAGGTCGGTGGATTCATAGGGATAGTCGATAGAGAACATCACCGCCTCGGCGCCCATCTCGGCAATCGCCCCCACCAGGGTGGCATGCGAGCACACGCCCGACGTGGTGATCAGTACGTTCGAGCCGATGTACTCGGACGGCTTGCGCTGCAACTTGACGCCGTAGGGATAGGCGGCGAAACGGCTGTCCAGGCGCCAACGCTGGAATGGCAGGCCCTCGCCCATGTGGCCCAGGATGACTTTCACGCCGGGATAGCGGTCGAACACGCCGCCAAACAACAAGCGCAGGGTGTGCGTGGCGGTCTCGACGCCCCAGCCCCAGGTCGCGCCGGCCAGCTCGGGATGGCCGCGATAGGCGTGCGGTTCGACGTATGCATAGAAGGGATGCAGATACAAGGGCACGTCCAGCGCCTGCAGGCGCTCCCAGAACACGTCGTAGGCAGGGTCGTCGTAGTAGACGCCGTTGGTATGGCCATTGACCAGCGCGCCCTTGAAGCCCAATTGTTCCACGCTGCGCTGCAGCTCGGCGGCGGCGGTGACGGGGTCGTGCATGGGCAGGGTGGCGAAAGCGCCGTAGCGGTCGGGGCGCGCGGCCACCTGGGCCGCCAGGAAATCGTTGTTCTCGCGAGCTCTTTTAAGGGCCACGGCCGCGTCGCGCTCGCCCTGCACGCCGGGTCCGGTCTGCGACAGAATGACATAGTCGATTCCGGCGCGGTCCATCAGTTCCAGGCGACCCGCCCCGAAATCGGTCAGCTGCGCGCCCAGGCCGGCCGCAGTGGCCGGGTCCAGGTGCTGCACGAACGCCTGTGAATAGTCTCCGAAGCCGACCGCCGTGTAGTGTTCCTCGAAGGCGATCTTGCGCACTGTAGTCATGCTTCTACTCCCCTGGTGTCGGGCGGCCACGAACGGCCAGGCCGCCATTACTCAGCATACTGATAATATGCAAACGATTTTTGCGCTTCCCCCGCTTGGCGGGCGGGTCGGGCAGGCGCCATTTACTTCAGTATACTGATTTTATAGTCAGCATACTGACAATTAAAAGGGATTTTTTCGTGCCTCGCCCGAACCCCGCGGACCGGGCCTGCAACGTCCCGCGCCCGGGCCACCCGCAGGCGGCCCGGGCGCGGACAGGCGGTTCGCGCCGGCGCCTGGATGCGCGCCGGCAATCAGGGCGGCATCAGAACGACTTGAGCGCCGTGCGGCTGTACTGGTTGTTGGCTTCGACCAGCGTCGAAAGCAGTTTCATGAAGATTTCCTGGTTGCGCGGCGTCAGGGGCTCGAGCAGGCGTTGCTGCGCCCGCGCCATGCCGCCCTGCAGCAGCCCCATGATGCGCAACCCCTCGGGCGTGATCACCGCCTGCCGCGAACGTTTGTCGTTGGGATTGACGCGCCGTTCAACCAGCCCGCGCTCCTGCAGCCGCTTGATCACGTCGGCCGTGGTGGTGCGGTCCAGGCCGAGTTCCATGCCGATGGCGGTCTGGTCCAGCCAGGGGCTGAGCGACAACGCGGTCAGCACCCCGTATTGCACGGGCGTGACGTTCTGCGTCTTGCACTCTTCGTAGAACAGCGCGTAGTGGATCTGGTTCAGCCGGCGCACCAGGTAGCCGGGGCGCGACCACAACACCTGCTTGGCCGGGTCGAACACCGTATTGTCGGAAACCCGGGTGGCCCCGCGCGTCTTCTTGGCCTGGTGATTGTCTCGTTCCGGCATGGCGAACAAAGCCTTATATTGTTAGTACACTGAATATTACACCACCGCCATGACAGCCCTCGCGCGGCCTATTTGCGCCAGAACATAGGCGTGAACAGCACCATGACGGTAAGCAGTTCAAGCCGGCCGATCAGCATTGCGAAGGTGCAGACCCAGGTCTGGAAATCGGTCAGCACGGCGAAATTGCCCATCGGCCCCACCGGCCCCAGCCCGGGGCCGGTGTTGTTGATGCTGGCGATGACCGCCGAGAAAGCCGTGACGGGCTCCAGCCCCGATACCAGCATCAGGCTGGTCAGCACGCCGATCGACAGGCCATACACGACCATGAACGCCAGCACCGAGGCCATGACGCGCTGGTCGACCAGGCGCCCCCCCATGCGAATGGGGCTGACCGCATGCGGGTGCAGCATGGTGACCAGTTCGTTGCGCGCCTGCTTGACCAGCAGCACCGCACGCACCATTTTGATGCCGCCGCCGGTAGAACCCGCGGAGGTCACGAAGCCCGACAGCAACAGCATACTCAGTGGCGCCACCAGCGGCCAGGCGGCGTAGTCGACGTTGGCGTAACCCGTGGTCGTGGCCACGGAAATGGTATTGAACATGCCATAGCGCAGGGCCTGCAACGGATCGGCGTAGACCCCGCGCAGGTACAGATAGCCGGAAATGACCAGCCCCGCCCCCAGCATGATGACGAGGTAGGGAATCGTCTGCGGGCACACCAGGTAGGCCCGCAGACGGCCCTGGCGCAGCGCGCTGAAGTGGGTGGCGAAGTTGATGCCGGCAAGCGTCATGAAGATCATGGCCACCACTTCGACCGACACCGAATTGAAATAGGCGAAGCCTTCGTCGCGCGTGGAAAACCCGCCCAGGCCCATGGTGGTGGCCGTGTGGCACCAGGCGTCGAACCAGCTCAGGCCCACCCCGCGGTAGGCCACCAGGCACAGCAGCGACAGGCCGAAATACACCGCGTACAGGGCCTTGGCGGTGCTGGCGATGCGCGGCGTGAGGCGCTCGTCTTTCATGGGGCCGGGGGTTTCGGCGCGCACCACCTGATGACCGCCCACGCCCAGCAGCGGCAAGATGGCCACGGCCAGCACCAGGATGCCCAGGCCGCCTATCCAGACCAGGGTGGCGCGCCACAGGTTGATGGAAGCCGGCAACTGGTCGAGGTGGACAAGTATGGTGGCCCCGGTGGTGGTAAGCCCCGACATGGCCTCGAAGTAGGCGTCGGTAAACGACAGCGGAATGCCGGCCCGGTTGAAGTAGATGAGCAGCGGAATGGCCGCCAGCAGCGGCAGGCTGACCCACACCACCGACACCAGCAGGAAACCGTCGCGCGCGTGCAGCTCGCAGCGCCCCCGGCGGGTTGTCAGCCACACGGCCGCGCCGCCGCCAAAGGCCAGCAGGAAACCGTCGAGGAACGCCGTGAACCCGGCGTCGTCGCCCACATACGCCACCAGCAGCGGCAACAGCATGGTGAGCGCGAAGACGACCATGGTCAGGCCGGCCACGTAAAAGGTTGCCAGCAACCGCCTCATGCGTTTCGCTCAGCTTGGTTGGCCGTCTGGCGCATGGTGGATGGACCCATCTGCAAATTCAGAAGAAAGACGCCGACACCTGGAACAGCTTCTCGACGCGCGGCATCATCTGGCGCGACGGCACGAACACGATGACGTGGTCGTCGGTCTGGATGATCGTGTCGTCGTCGGGCATCAGAATTTCATCGCCGCGGGCCAGGGCGCCGATGCTGGCCCCCTTGGGCAGGCGGATGTCGCCCACCGCGCGCCCCACCACCTTGGAAGTGCTGCGGTCGCCATGCGCCACGGCCTCGATGGCCTCGGCCACGCCCTGGCGCAGGCGGTGCACGGCGGCGATGTCGCCGCGGCGCACGTGGCGCAGCAGTTCGCTCATGGTGGCCTGCGACGGCGACACGGCGATGTCGATATGGCTGCCCTGCATCAGTTCGCCATAAGCCTGGCGGTTGATCAGGGCGATGACCTTGCGCGCGCCCATGCGCTTGGCCAGCAGCGACGACATGATGTTGTCTTCGTCGTCGCTGGTCAGGGCCAGCCAGGTGTCCATGTCGCCGATGTTCTCGCGGTCCAGCAGTTCTTCGTCGGTGCCGCTGCCGTGCAGCACCAGCACGCTGCTGGGCAGTTCGGCAACCAGGTATTCGCAGCGTTTTTCGTTGCGCTCGATGATGCGCACGCTGTAGTTTTCTTCGGCCAGCTGGCGCGCCAGGCGCAGCCCGATGTTGCCGCCGCCGGCGATCATGACGCGGCGCACGGATTTCTCGGCATCGCGGAGTTGCCGCACCGCGCGGCGCGCGTGGCGCGAATCGACCACCAGCACGACTTCGTCGCCTGGCGCGATGACCGTGCCGCGGCTGGCCTGCAAGGGCCGGCCGTCGCGCACGACGTCGACCACGCGGGCAGCCACGTCGGGCCAGACTTCACGCAACTGCGCCACTGGGTGATGCGCCATGGGGCTGCCATGCCCAACCCGCACCGTAACCACGCTGATGCGGCCGTCGGCGAATTCGACCACCTGCAGGGCTTCGGGGAATTCGATCAGGCTGTGCAGATAGGTAGTAACGCTGCGCTCGGGGCTGATCAGGGCGTCGATACAGAAGCCTTCTTCGCCCATGAGTTCGGGATGCTCGGCGAAATCGGGCATGCGGATGCGGGCGATGCGGCGCGGCACGTTGAACAGCTGCCGCGCGATCTTGCATCCCACCATGTTGGCCGCGTCGGAGGCCGAACAGGCGATGAACAGGTCGGCGTCGGCGGCGCCGGCGGCTTCCAGCACGACGACCTGGGTGCCGTCGCCATGCACCACGCGCAGATCGAAGCGATCCTGCAGGTAGCGCAGATGATCGACGTTGGTGTCGATGACCGTGATGTCGTTCTGCTCCGACACCAGGTTTTCGGCCACGCTGGTTCCCACGCGGCCGGCCCCCATGATGAGGATCTTCATGTGCCTCGCTTGCGCGCGGATTCGATGCCCAGCTGCTTGAGCTTGCGGTACAGGTGGGTGCGCTCGAGGCCGGTGCGCTCGGAAACGCGCGTCATGCTGTGGTTCTCGCGCGCCAGGTGGTATTCGAAGTAGATGCGCTCGAATTCGTCGCGCGCTTCGCGCAAGGGCTGGTCGAGGGCAATGGAGCCCAGCCTGCCGTTGGACAGCGGGGCGGCTTCGACCGCGGCCGGCATGGCGGCCAGCGCGGCGGCGGGGGGATCGAGCTCGTCTTCGAGCGGCACCGGCGGCGCGGCCGGCGCCAGCGGCGCGGTGGCCGGCGCCGGATGCGGGGCGCGCCCGCGCGCCAGGCCGGCGGCGATGGTCTTGAGCAGGCGCTGCAGCGTGATGGGCTTTTCGAGGAAGTCCATGGCGCCGATGCGCGTGGCCTCGACCGCGGTGTCGATGGTGGCGTGGCCGCTCATCATGATGACGGGCATGTCGAGCAGGCCCTGCGAGCCCCATTCCTTCAGCAGGCTGACCCCGTCGGTATCAGGCATCCAGATGTCGAGCAGGACCAGGTCAGGGCGCGTGCGCAGGCGCGCGGCCCGGGCCTCTGCCGCGTTTTCGGCCAATTCGACCGTGTGCCCTTCGTCGTAAAGGATCTCTGACAAAAGTTCGCGAATGCCGACTTCGTCGTCAACCACCAGAATTCTGGCCATAAACCATCCACCTATTGCGTAGCCGCATTATCCTTTTCTTGTGCAGCCGCGTCCATAGCAACAGCCCTGGACGCCAGACGGGTCAGCAATATCGAGACCCGCGCCCCACCCTCTTTGCGGTTGGCAAGATCGATCTTGCCACCGTGCTCTTCGATGATTTTGCGCACAATTGCCAATCCTAACCCAGTCCCGTGCGCCTTGGTGGTGACATACGGCTCAAAAGCACGCTGCATGACCTTCGACGAGAACCCCTGGCCGCTGTCGGCCACGGTGAAGCGCACCGCGGGCTGCGCGTCTTCGCTGCCGGGGCCGCCGGTCAGGCGGGTGGTGACGCGCACGCGCCCCTGGTCGCCCTGCTCGGCGATGGCATCGCGCGCATTCGAGAGCAGGTTATGAATGACCTGGCGCAGCTGGGTGGGGTCGCCTTCGATATTGGGCAGGCCGGGCTCGAGTTCGACATCCAGGTTCAGGGCAGGCGCGCCATGGCGGGTGGAGGCGGTCTTCTCGCCCGGCTCCCAGCCGTATAGCGACAGCACGTCGGCCACCAGGGCGTTGAAATCGATGGACTGCATCACGGCCGGAGGCGTGCGGGCATATTCGCGGAAGTCGTCCACCATCTGCTTCAACGACCCCACCTGGTTCACGATGGTGTTGGTGGAACGCTCGAGCATCTGCCGGTCGGCCGGCTGCAGGCGGTCGGCCAGCTTCATGGCCAGCCGCTCGGCCGACAGCTGGATGGGCGTGAGCGGATTCTTGATTTCGTGCGCCAGCCGGCGCGCCACCTCGCCCCAGGCCACGGTGCGGTTGGCCGAAATGACTTCGGTAATGTCGTCAAACACCACCAGGTAGCCGTTGCCGCGGCCATCAACGCGCAAATGCGTGCCGCGGGCCAGCAGCGTCAGGGGCTGCGGCGCTTCGGTGGAGTCCGCGGCCGGCGCCAGCGTGATCTCGAACTGCTGTTGCCAGTGCAGGCGCTCGGACCCCACCGCCGCGTGCTGGGCAAAGGCCTGGCGCACGATCTGGATGAATTCGAGCATGCCGTCCACGGTTTCCAGCGGACGCCCGATCACCGAGCGCAGGTCGGCCTGCAAGATAGACTGCGCGCCCTGGTTGACGGTGGTGACGCGAAAGCCTTCGTCGAACACCAGCACGCCCGACGACAGGTTCGACAGCACGCTTTCCAGGTACACGTTCGAGCGTTCGAGCTGGCGGCGATTGCTTTCCACCATGTGGCGCGCCTCGTCGAGCTGGCGCGTCATGGCGTTGAACGAGCGGGTCAGTTGGCCCACTTCGTCGCGCTCGGGCGGCTCGGGCAGGGGCCGGTAATCGCCCACGCCCACCGCCTGCGTGCCCGCCGCCAGCCGCAGCAGCGGCCGCACCAGGCGCTTGGACAGCGACAGCGCCACCGCAATGGCGGCAAATACCGCCAGCAGCAGCGACAGGGTCAGGGTAATGCCGTACAGCTTGCGCAGGCCCAGCCGCGACAGGGCCAGTTCTTGATAGTCGCGAAAGCCTTGCTGCACGCGGTTGGCGTTGTCGGCGATCTGTTCGGGCACGGGTTGCAGCAGCTGCAGCCAGCGCGGCTCGGACTGCAGCGAAGTCAGGCTGTCGAAGCGAGCCGGCGAATTCAGCGGAATGACCACGCGCAGCATCAGCCGGTCTTTGCCGCCCGCCACTTTGGAGTCGTCGGCCTCGGCGGCCGAGTAGCCGCGCCCCAGCCGCAGCTGGTTCAGCACGGTGGCCGGCGGGATCTCGGGCAGCAGCTGGCCATACTGGTCGGTGGAAAACGCCACCAGGCGGCCGCTGCCGGTGAACACCATGACGTCCTGGACGCCGCTGGACTCGCGCAGCCGCGTCAGGGCCAGCGGAATGTCGCGGTCGGCCGTGTTGTTGAGTTCGGCCGCCATGGCGCGCGCCTTGGCGTCCATGTCGGCCAGCAGCGAGTCGAGCGCCGCGCGGCCCAGGTTCAGGCCGGATTCAAGGGCGCTGTCGACCCGCACGTTGAACCAGGACTCGATCGAGCGCGACATGAACTGCACCGACACGGTGTAGATCAACGCCCCGGGCACCACGCCGATCAGGGCGAACGCCAGCGCGAAACGGGCCGTCAGGCGCGCGCCGAACTGGCGCCGGCGGATCTGCCGCAGCAGCCGGGTGGTCAGCGCCACCACCCAGACGAACAGGGCCAGCGCGAAGACGCCGTTCAGGACCAGCAGGGTGTCGTAATAGCGGGCGAAGCGCGAGGCGTTGCCGGTGGACCAGGCCAGCAGGCCCAGCAATGCCAGGCCGCTGATCGCGCCGATGATCAGCGCCACGCGCAGCAGGATTCTCATGACGGGTCCCGGGGTTCGGCCAACGAGAACGAGAAGTCGGTCCAGGGCGTGGCCAGCGACCACGAACTGCTGTTGAGCGCATTGACCTGGAACGGCCGTGCCAGTTGCGAGGTGTCGAGCCGCAGGCGCAGCTGGCCGCTATACGACACCCCGTAGTCCAGCTCGGAAACATCGGTCAGTTGCCAGCCGTGGATATGGCGCACCAGGTCCATGGCCTGGTCCAGCGAGGCGACCGGAAAAGTGAGTTCGCCCGCGCCTGCGCGCCATTGGCGGGTAAGGGCGTTGTAGACCACGCGCCAGGTCAGGGTGGCGTCGACCACGGTGTCGTCGAACCACCACCAGCGCGAGCGGCTGATGACCACATCGGCCGTGAAATACAGGGGCAACCCGCGCTCGGCCGCATCGCGCAGCTGGTCGTTGAGCTGGAAGTCGACCTCGGCGTCGATTTCCAGCTTGCCGTCGCGGATCACGGGCTCGATGCGAGTGAAGCGCGGCTCATCGGCGTGCGCCTGCCCGCCCGCCCCCAGGGGAAGCAGCAGGAATGCCAGCAGTAGCGCACAACATAAGCGAGAGATCATCGACATTGGTAACCCGGCCGCACCAATAGCTATTCTTGGCGATTCATGCCTGCTTGGCAAACAAGGCGTAGAAAAAGCCATCGTGCTGGGCCTGCGGTGTTGCGCCAACCGCAACAGGCAGCAGTTGGCCAGGCGCCTGCAGGCGCTGGGCATCGGGATGGCGGCGCGCGAAGGCCTCGGCCTGCCGGGTCCCTTCGGCCGGAAATACCGAGCAGGTCACGTACAGCAGCCGCCCGCCCGGCGCCACGGTGCGCCACAGCGCATCGGCAATGCGGGCCTGCAGCGCGGCCGTGCGGGCAACGTCAGGCGCGCGGCGCAGCCAGCGGATATCGGGATGGCGGCGCACGATGCCCGAAGCCGTGCAGGGCACGTCGGCCAGCACCGCGTCGAACGGCCGGCCATCCCACCAGGCGTCGAGGTCGGCGGCGTCGGCGGCGGCCAGGGCCACGCGGTCAGAGCGCAGCCCCAGGCGGTCCAGGTTCTGCTCTACGCGCGCCAGGCGTGCGGCATCGGCGTCCAGGGCCAGCAGGTCCAGGTCGGCCAGTTCCAGCAAATGGGCGGTCTTGCCGCCCGGCGCGGCGCAGGCGTCCAGCACACGCTGCCCGTCGCGCGGCGCCAGCAAGGGCGCCGCCAGCTGCGCGGCGGCATCCTGCACCGACCACCAGCCGGCGGCGAAGCCGGGCAGTTGCGCCACCGGACGGGCCTCGGCCAGCACCAGGCCGGCCGCGCCGACCGGCTCGGAAGCGATGCCGTCTGCCTGCAAAGCCTGGCGCACCTGCTCGACGCTGGCGCGCCGCGTGTTCACGCGCAGGGTCAAGGGAGGCGGCACATTGGCGGCGGCCAAAATGGCTTGCCACTGGTCGGGATAGGCGGCGCCGAGCTGGTCGACCCACCATGCGGGGTGGTTCCAGCGCGCTTCGGGCAGCTTGGCCACGGCCGCTTCCAGCGCCGCGCGCTCTCGCAGAAAGCGGCGCAAGCTGGCGTTGAGCAGGCCTTTGTAGGCCGCCAGGGCACGCTGGCCGGCCGCGGCCGTTACCGCCTGGTTCACCACAGTGTGCGGCGCGTAGACCGGCATGCCGGCGGGCACGGCGGATGCGTCTTCGCCCTGCGGCGCCCGCAACAGCGACAAGGACACCTGCAGCAGCGCGTCGAACAGCGCGCCGGGCGAGCGCTGCACCAGGCGGCGCCCGATGGCGGCGGCCCAGCCCAGCTGGCGCATGGCATGAAACGACACCGCCTGCGTGGCGGGACGCAAGGCCGGGGCCACGCCGGCCAGGGCGTCGGTAAGCGAGCGCCCGTCGGCCACGGCGCGCAGCGCGCCAGCGGCGGCCAGCAGCACGGCCGAGAGCGCCGGCCGGGCAGGCGCGGCGGCAGGGTCCGAAGAAGCAGAAGACGGGGACATGGGCAATACACAATGAAGCAACCCCGCTATGGTAGCCGCTCGACTGGACGAATCCGCCGCGGCGGCTCACACTGGCATGCTCGCGCGCCGGGCTTGCCGCAGGTTTCCTGCGCTTTTTTGCCCGCCGCGACCCGCCCCGACCCTGAAACGGCCGCCCCTCTCGCCGCCATGACGCTTACCACGCTGCTGCTGTTCGCCCTGGCCTCGGGCATCACCATCATCACGCCCGGCCCCACCGTGCTGCTGGCCATGAGCAACGGCTCGCGCCACGGTGTGCGCGCGGCCGGCTGGGGCATGGCCGGCGCCGTCATGGCCGACATGATCCTGGTGGCGGTGGTGGCGTCGGGACTGGGCGTGCTGCTGGCGGCCTCGGAAGCGGCCTTCCAGGCGCTGAAATGGGCCGGCGCGGCCTACCTGGCCTACCTGGGCTGGCGCCTGCTGCGCACGGACGCGGCCCCGCCCCTGCCGGGCGGCGACGCTGGCGGCCGGGGAATGCGCACCCTGTTCCTGCGCAGCTTCGCGGTGGCCATCACCAACCCCAAGGCGCTGCTGTTCATGTCGGCCTTCCTGCCGCAGTTCATCGACCCCGGCGCTCCGCTGTTGCCTCAGTACCTGGCGCTGGCCGCCGTGCTGGCGGTGCTGAACCTGGCCGCCATGCTGGCCTACGCGCTGCTCGGCGCCCGCATGATGCGCGCGCTGAACCACGGCGGCCTGCGCTGGCTGAACCGCCTGTGCGGCGGCGCCTTGATCGGCATGGCCGCCACCCTGGCGCTGTACCGGCGCGGCGGGCCGTAGCCGGCCGGGCTGCCCGGCCCATTCGCCGGCCGGCCTGGATATACTGCCGGCACCCCCATCAACCGGAGCGCGCGCGTGGATCGGCTGCACGCCATGAAGACCTTCGTCGCCGTGGTCGAGAGCGGCGGCTTTACGGCCGCGGCGCGCAAGCTCGACGTTTCGCTGTCGGTGGTCAGCCGCATCGTCACCGAGCTCGAGGCCCATCTGGGCGTGCGCCTGCTGACACGCACGACGCGGGTGGTCCGGCCCACCGACACGGGCGCCGCTTATTTCGAGAACTGCAAGCGCATCCTGGGCGAAATCGAAGAGGCCGACCTGGCGGCCGCCGGCACGCACGCCGCGCCGCGCGGCAGCCTGGTGGTAACCGCGCCCGTGCTGTTCGGCGCGCGCCATGTCACGCCGATCGTGGTGGAGTACTTGCAGCGCTACCCCGAAGTCGACGTCCACTGCGTGCTGGTCGATCGCAACATCAATTTCATCGACGAAGGGGTGGATGTGGGCATCCGGATCGGCGAACTGCCCAGTTCTACGCTGCAGGCCATTCTGGTAGGCCGCGTGCGGCGCGTGGTGTGCGCCGCGCCCGCCTATTTGCAGCGGCACGGCCTCCCCCGCACCCTCGACGATCTGCAGCGGCACACGCTGATCCAGACCACCGGCGTCAACACGCTGCCGGAATGGCGTTTCATGGAACAGGGCGAGCCCAGGCCGCTGCGCATCGCGCCGCGGCTCGCCACCTCGACCAACGACTCGGCCATTTCCGCCGCCGTCGCCGGGCTGGGCCTGGCGCGCGTACTGTCTTACCAGGTGGCGGCCGAGTTGCACGACGGCAGGCTGCGCGTGGTGCTGGCCGAGTACGAGCCGCCGCCAGTGCCGATCCACGTCATCCACCGCGAAGGCCGGCATGCCATGCGGAAGGTGCGCGCCTTCCTGGACCTCGCCATCGACCGCCTGCGCGCGGACCAGTCACTTAATTGACGGCCCGCCGTCAGGCCTGCCATGCGGCAATCTGCGCCAATTATTGCTAAAACAAGAATAATATCTTGCGTAACCGGCTGTTTTTCTTGCCTGGCGGCCTGCCTATGATTGTTCCAGCACATCATTACGTGCCAAACCTGCAACCATAGGACGCCGCCATGAAGCTCTACTATCACCCGCTCTCGGGCCATGCGCACCGCGCCCGCCTGTTCTTGTCGCTGATCGGCCAGCCCGTCGAGCTGGTCGAGGTGGATCTGCCCAGGCGCGCCCATAAACAGCCCGAGTTCCTGAAGCTCAATGCCTTCGGCCAAGTGCCGGTGCTGGTGGATGGCGATATCGCTGTGGCCGACTCGAACGCCATCCTGGTCTATCTGAGCAAGAAATTCGGCAAGACCGACTGGCTGCCCGAAACGCCCGCCCAGGCCGCGGCCGTGCAGCGCTGGCTTTCGGTAGCGGCCGGAGACATCGCCTTCGGGCCGGCCGCGGCGCGGATGGTGACTGTATTCGGCGCGCCCCTGGACGCCGAGGCGGCGATTGCCCGCGCCCATGTGGTGCTCAAGCGCATGGACGACGCGCTGGCCGCCGGCCCGTGGATCGCCGGCCCCCAGCCCACCATTGCCGACGTGGCGCTGTACAGCTACACGGCGCGCGCTCCGGAAGGTTGCGTCGACTTGCAGGGCTATACCCACGTGCGGCAATGGCTGGCCCGCGTAGAGGCCCTGCCCGGGTTCGTGGAATTCCAGCGCACCCCCGTCGGCCTGGCAGCCTGACGCCATGCAGCCCTCGCCCTGGCACGCCGGCGAACTCGCCCTGCAATCGCAGGCGGGGGCGCTGGCCAAGATAGATGACGTCGGCCGCCGCTACGTGCGCGACTATATGCCCGATCAGCATCGTGAATTTTTCGCGCAGCTGCCTTTCGTGGCCATCGGCGCCGTGGCGCCGGATGGCGCGGTGTGGGCCACGCTGCGCGCAGGCAGCCCCGGCTTTCTGGCCAGCCCCGATCCGCGCCGCATGACGCTGGCCCTGGCCCGCGAAGCCGGCGACCCCGCCGATGCCGGCCTGGAAGACGGCAATGCCATCGGGCTGCTGGGCATCGACCTGGCCACGCGCCGCCGCAACCGCATGAATGGTGTGCTGCGCCACGCCCTGGGCCAGATCGCCCACATCGATGTGGAACAGAGCTTCGGCAATTGCCCACGCTATATCCAGCAGCGCAGCGTCGCCTTCACGCGCGATCCCGCCGTGCCGGCAGACATCCCGCCGCAGGCGCTGGATGCCCTTGACGACCGCGCCAGGACACTGATCGCCCGTGCAGACTCGTTCTTCGTGGCCTCGTATGCGGACCTTCCCGACGCGACCCGCCAGGTAGATGTGTCGCACCGCGGCGGCAGGCCGGGTTTCGTGCGCCTGGACAGTGACGGCGGCATGACCATTCCCGATTTCTCCGGCAATCTGTTCTTCAACACGCTGGGCAACTTCATGGTCAACCCCAGGGCCGGCGTGACCTTTGCCGATTTCGACAGCGGCGAGCTGCTGCAGATGAGCGGCCGCGCCGAAGTCATTGTGGATTCTCCCGACATCGCCGCGTTCCAGGGCGCGGAGCGGCTCTGGCGCTTCTTTCCCGACGTCATTGTGCGCCGCGAGCAGGCTCTGCCGCTGCGCTGGACTCGCCACGACGCGGGCGCCTCGCCCAGCTCGCTGCTGACCGGAAACTGGGACGAAGCCGCCGGGCGCCGGCGCGCTACCGACCTGGCCGAGCACTGGCGCCCGTTCCGCGTGGCGCGCATTGTGGACGAAAGCAGCACCGTGCGGTCATTCCACCTGGAACCCGTCGACGGCGCCGGGCGCATCGGGCACCGCGCCGGCCAGTTCCTGCCCGTCCGCCTGGCGATACCCGGCCGCGCAAAGCCCGTGATGCGTACCTACACCCTGTCGGTGGCGCCGTCCGATCCGGGCTACCGCATCAGCGTCAAGCGCGATGGCGCGGCCTCGCAGCACCTGCACGACCAGGTGAAAGTGGGCGACATGATCGAAGCCCGCGCCCCGGCCGGCGCCTTCACCATGGAACCCGCCGCCGGGCGCCCGGCCGTGCTGCTGGCGGCCGGAATCGGCGTGACGCCCCTGCTGGCCATGCTGCGCCACATTGTTTATGAAGGCCGGCGCACGCGGCACATGCGGCCCGCCTGGCTGTTCCATGCGGCGCGCACCCTGCGCGAGCGGGCCTTTTCCGAGGAAATCGCGTCGCTGCAGACGCAGGGCGACGGCGCGATCCGCGTCGTGCGCCTGCTCAGCGACCCGGCCGGGGCACAGGCCGGCAGCGACTACGACGAAGCCGGCCGCATCGATATCGACGTGCTGCGCAGGCACCTGCCGCTGGACGACTACGATTTCTACCTGTGCGGGCCGGCTTCCTTCATGCAATCGCTGTACGACGCGCTGCGCGCGCTGCGCATACCTGACGACCGGATTCACGCGGAGTCATTCGGCGGTTCGTCGCTGGCACGGCAGCAGCGGCCCGATGCGCAGCCGCAAGCCCCGTCCCCGCCGCCCGCGGTCAAGCCAGCGCCGGTATTCTTCCGGCGGTCCGCCCGGCAGGCGCAATGGAACCCCGGCGACGGCTCGCTGCTGGAGCTGGCCGAACAGCACGGGCTGTCGCCCGAGTTCGGCTGCCGCAACGGCAGCTGCGGCACCTGCCGCACGCGTATCGTGCAAGGCGCGGTGGCTTATTTCAAGCCTCCGGAATACACGGCGCCGCAAGGCCATGCGCTGATCTGCTGCGCGGCCCCGGCGGCCGACGGGCCGCCCTTGCAACTGGAGCTCTGACAGCGGGAAATCGCGACCAACAGTTATATGTCCGGCTACGCCATGCCGCGCAAGTGCGCGCGGCCCGGCACCACGCCGATGCGGGTAGTTCGAGTTTCTGAAGCGCCGCATGGCCCGATAATGCGGCGGGCTTTTGCTCAGGGGTTATCGGTGATCCCTGCGTCCTTGACGATCTTGCCCCAACGAACCTCTTCCTGCTTCACGAATTCCCCCAGCGCCTCGGGTGTACCTACCGTCGCGACCAGGCCTTCGAGCTCCAGCGCCTTTTGGAAGTCCGGCTGCTTCGACACCTTCTTGATCGCGGCGTTCAATTGATCAATTACCGCCTTGGGCGTGCCTTGCGGCACGAACACGCCGTACCAGCTATCGACGAAATACTCCGGCTCGCCGGATTCAGCCACCGTGGGCACGCCAGGATAGGCAGGCGAGCGATCCTTGGTCGTTACCGCCAGTGCCCGCAATTGGCCGCTTTTTATGTGACCGCTGACGCTCGCCGACGTCGAGAAGATCATGTCGATCTGTCCGCCGATCAGGTCGTTGATTCCCGGGCCTGCGCCCTTGTACGGCACGTGCAGGATATCCACCTTGCCCAGGCTCTTGAACAGCTCGCCCGCCAAATGCGCAGACGTGCCATTGCCATACGACCCAAACGTCAGCTTGCCCGGATGGGCCTTCGCATACACGAGAATGTCCTGCACGCTCTTGAACTGGGATTTCGGCGACACCACCAGAACATTGGGAGACTTTCCTATCATCGCCACCGGCGCGAACGCCTGATCCGTGTCGTAGGGCAGCTTCTTGTGTATGGCCGGATTCACCGCGTGCGCGAAGGTCGACATCAACATGGTGTAGCCGTCCGGCGCGCTCTTGGCGACGCTTTCGGTGCCGATGATGGTGCTGGCGCCCGGGCGATTCTCGACCACCACCGATTGGCCAAGCTCATCGGTCAGTTCCCTGGCCAGCTGACGGGCAACAGTATCGGTGCCGCCGCCGGGTGTGAACGGCACTACGATCCGCAATGGCCGATCCGGGAAGGCCGCCCTTGCCAGCGGCGCCGCCAGCACACCCGCCGTCAACAGTATGGCGCCGAGCGCCTTGATGCGTCGCGTCGCGACCTGGCTAGTCTTCATGAATAGTCTCCTGGTATTTACGGCGCCTATCTGAGTGCGGCGCATGAGAAAAGTGTGGGAGCGGCAAACTCGTTTGCCACCCCATCAATTCCATCCACTGGAATTACGTTGACGCGTCCCGCAAGACCGCGATGCCGTCAGCCGCGTATGCGCCCTGCCCCAGCGGTTTGACGAACAGCGGGTTGATCTCGGCTTCCAGCAGCTGATCTTGCAAGGCCTCGGCCATGCGCGAGAACGCCAGCACGGCCTCGACCAGCGCCGGAACGTCCGCACGCTCCCGTCCGCGATAACCGTTCAGCAGGGGCCACGTTTTCAGGCGCCGCAAGGCCGCCTCGACCTGCTCCGCACTCAACGCCGAGCCATCCTCGGGCAACAGCAGCAAAGTGGTATCGCGGACCAGTTCGGCGACCACGCCGCCCATGCCCAACAAGATGGCGGTGCCCAACGGGTCTTTGTGCAAGCCGACAATCACCTCTGCCGCGCCGGAGATCATTTCCTGGACCAGGTACGCGTCGGGTTCGCTACCGGTATGCCGCCGCACGTCCTGCGCCATCTGCCGCAGCCGTTGGGCGATGTCTTGCGCCGCAATATTGACCGCAACGCCGCCTACGTCGCTCTTGTGCGTGATTTTTCCGGACAAGAGCTTCAGCACCACGCGCGGTCCCAGCTTCCGCGCGGCCTCGATCGCCTCGGCTTCGGTGCGCACGATGATCTCTCGCACGCCTTGAACGCCAAAGCGGGCGAACAAGGCCTTGGCCTGGGCCTCGTCGAGTGAACCGCATTCGTTGCACGCCACCGGCACCTGCGCCGCGCGCGGCCGGAATGCCGTCCCCGCATGCATGCCGCGCGCCTGCACTTTCCACATCGCCGACAACGCCGCGCTGACGCTCTCCGGCGCGTAGAAGGCCGGAATATCGAAACGACTGATCATCTCTGCCGCGGCGGGGGCATGCGGACTGATATAGGCCATCAGGGGTTTGTCGCTCAGCGCGAGCGAATCCCTGAGCGCACCGGCCATCAGCTCTGGCTGCGCCACGGCGGATGACCCCGCGATGACGACCAGCGCATCGTACGCGTCGCCCTCCAGCACGATGCGGATTGCGCTGCGCAGCAGGTCTGGCTGCAGGCCAGCCAGCGTCACGTCAATCGGATTTCGGTCTAACGCCGCATGGTCGCCTTTTTGCAGCGCTCGCAGCGCTTCGCCCGTGCGTGCATCCGGCGCGGGCAGCGCAAACCCCGCGACGCCCAGGCAGTCCGCGACAAGCGTGCCGGCGCCGCCCGTCGATGTCAGGATCGCCACCCGGCGGCCGCGGAGCTTGCGTTCGCCAGCCAAGGCGGCCGGAATATCCAGCAGATCCGAGAAGGTCTGCGCGCGAATGATGCCCGCCTCTTCAAACAGGGCGTCATACATGCCGTCCGCACCCGCCAGCGCCCCAGTGTGCGATGCGGCGGCTTGCGCTCCGGACTCCGAGCGTCCGATCTTGAAGGCCACGATCGGCTTTCCTGCGAGCGCGGCCTTGCGAGCGGCCGCGCGGAATGCCCTGGGGTTGCGGATGGTCTCGACGTACAGCGCGATCACGCGTGTCGCCGGGTCGTCCGCCAGCGCGTCGATAAAGTCGGCGAGGTTCAGGTCGACCTCGTTGCTGGTGGAGATCAGCTTCGAAAAGCCGATGCCCCGCGCCACGGCGCGCGACAGCAACGCGCCCAGGATGCCGCCGCTCTGCGACACCAGGCCGATCGCGCCGCTGTGCAGCTGATCGACCTCCAATGCACCGCTGGCGGACAAGATGACGCGATCGGTCAGATTGACCAGCCCGATCGTGTTCGGGCCCAGAATGCGCATGCTGCCAGCCGCTTCAAGCAGTTCGCGCTGGCGGCGCGCGCCGCCTTCTCCGGTCTCGGAATAACCGCTGGCCAGCACGATTGCCGCGCCCGTGCCCATAGCCGCCAGATCACGGACAGCCTGTTGCGCACGCTCTGCGCCGAGCAACACAATCGCCACGTCCGGCGCCTCTGGCAGGGACTGCACGTCGGGATAGCAACGCAGGCCGTCGATGTCCGAAGCCCTGGGGTTGACCGGGTACACCCGGCCCCGGAATCCATGCTTGCGCAAGTAGCCCACCGGCCGGCCCGACGTCTTGGCCCGATCGGCCGATGCTCCGACCACAGCCACGCTTTGAGGACGCAGCAACTTCGCGAGCCCGGTCATTTTTTTTCTCCCTTGGCTTGGGCCATCCCGGCCAGAAACGCCGCCACGGAGTCGCGATGCTCGGTGCTCGTGTAGCAGATACCCTGTGCCTGGCTGCCCATCGCGAACACCTGGCCTGCGGTCAGTTCAGAGCTCTGATCCAGAATCGACTTGCTCAGAGCCAGCGCGGTGGGAGATCCTTGCGACAGATCGGCCGCCCACGCCTGCGCCGCCCGCAGTTCGTCGCCGGCCGGAACCAGGCGATCGGCGATGCCCAGCGCGAGCGCCTCGTCGGCCGCCACCTTGCGGCCGGAATAGATCAGATCCTTGGCGCGCGCCAGGCCTACCCGACGAGGCAGGAAATACATGCCGCCCCCATCCGGGATCAGGCCACGCGCGATGTAGCTCCAGGTAAAAGTCGCGTTTTCGGACGCGACGATGAAGTCGCAGCTCAGCGCGGTGTCCGCGCCCAGCCCGGCGGCCGCGCCATTCACTGCAGCAATCGTCGGCTTGGGCATGTGGAACAACAGGCCGACCGCATGGTGCACTCGCTGCTGACGGAACCAGCCATTGAAAGCCACCTCGCCCGCGGGCGCATCCATGCGACGCTGCATGCCCGAAATATCCCCGCCGGCACAGAACCCTTTTCCTGCTCCAGTCAGGACCAGGGCCCTGATGGCCCGATCCTGGGCAACGGATTCCAGGGCATGGATCAGCTCGGCGCGCATCGGGTCGCTGATCGCGTTGCGCTTTTCCGGCCGATTCAACGTCAGCGTCGCCACGCCCTGATCGGATTGAAGTTTGATGAATTCGTAGTCCGCCATCTCTAAGCTCCGTCATATCGAAAGGCCAGCTGCTCCGGTTGCAGGTCTTTTCTTGGCTGGCATTAACGACACAGTAGGCGTTACAGTGGCGGAAGACACGCTCCTATTTCCACAGAATGGAATTACATGGCAGCCTCCGCGAAGCCTGCAACGCGCCCTGAAACCCGCCGCCGTTTCGATGGCGTCAGCCAGAACCGATCGCTGGAACGCGGCCTGGAGATACTGCGCGCGTTCCGCCCCGGCACCGATTTGTTGGGAAACGGCGAACTGGCGGAACGCACGGGGTTGTCGGCCGCAACGGTCAGCCGGCTGACGCAGACATTGGTGACCAGCGGTTTCCTTGAGCACGATCGCGCAGCGCGTGCGTACCGGCTTGCAGCGCCCGTGTTAAGCCTGGGACACGCCATGCGCGCCGCCTCGCCCGTGCTCAAGGCGGCCGCTCCGCTGATGCAGGACTTGTCCATCAAGCTCAAGGTCAACGTCGGCCTGGCCGCCCCGGACCGCGCCGAAATGATCTACCTGGAGTCTTTCCGGTACAACCGCAAGGCTACGCTGCGGTCCATCGTCGCGGGCCAACGTGTTCCCATCGAGCTGACATCGCTGGGACGCGCTTACCTGGCCACCTTGAACGCGGAGATTCGCGACGCGCTGTTAAGCATCATCAGGCGCGGCTACCGCAGCGCCACCTGGGAACCCATCGAAGCCGCTGTCGACAAAGCCATCGCCAAAGTCGTGGCCGACGATTACTGTGCCGCCTCGTGGCAGCCCGGCGTGGTCGCGTTGTCTACGCCCCTGATACTGCGTGGCGGGCAGGCCTTGGCGCTGAATCTCAGCCTGACTACCGACGAGTCCACTGCGCCAATCGCCCGGCGACATGCCAAGGACCTGCTGGCGCTAAAGGAACGAATTACCCATGAGATCGAGCGCAGGGATGGCGAGGGCTGATTCCACCTGGCCCTTCGCTACTTAAGTAACTGTAAACCATAGGTTTCCTTGGACTGGCCTTAGCCGTCTCTATCTAAACTCGGAGAAGTGGGGGCGGGAGCGGACGGCGCGAACGGCGGCTCACGGCCAAGAGCTGCCATTCGCCTTCCCGGTGAACGCTTGATGGCGCACTGAACGTACAACGAAGCCAGTCATTCAATATTTGTTGTATTATTGAATAATGAATGAAGATCAAGCCATCTCTGCTCTCGCAGGCCTTGCCCATCCTCAGAGGCTACGCACGTTCCGCGCCCTGGTTGTGGCAGGGCCTCTCGGCCTCACGCCCAGCGTGCTCGCGGACCAACTCGGCGTTGCAAGGAACGCGTTGTCCTTTCACCTGAAGGAGCTAGCCCATGCCGGCTTGGTGAGCGTCGAGCAACAGGGCCGCAACCTAATCTATCGCGCCGACTTTTCCCAAATGAATGGGTTGCTCAGATACCTCACCGAACACTGTTGCGAAGGTGCGCCCTGCGAGGCTTCCGCCATCGCCAGCTGTGCGACCTGCTAACCGGGAGTTCCCTATGAAGCGCTTTCATGTTCATTTGCACGTCGACGACCTGGCCAGAAACATTGGCTTCTATTCCCAGCTGTTCGTCCAGAAGCCGGCTCGCGTCGAGTCGGACTATGCAAAGTGGATGCTTGACGACCCTCCAGTGAATTTCGCGATATCAACGCGCGGCGCTGGCCGAGGCGTAGACCATTTCGGGATTCAAGCCGATAGCGCCGAGGAACTGGAGGCGTTGAAGTCCAGCGCTGAGACTGCCCGCCTGGTCCTCGAAGATCAGGGGGAAACATCCTGCTGCTACGCCCGCAGCGAGAAATACTGGATCACAGATCCACAAGGGTTGGCGTGGGAACACTTTCACACGCTCGGCACCATTCCGACCTATGGCGAGTCGCATGGCACGCCAGCCAGTCAGGCCACCGCACCGACCTGCTGTGCGCCGCCGGTGAACGCGCCAGCGCCCACTAGTTGCCGCACCCCGAAAGCAAACACCTCCACCCGCTGCTGCTAGGAACCTCCATGTCGCACTCCCCTTTCAACGTGCTGTTTCTTTGCACGGGTAATTCCGCGCGTTCAATTCTGGCCGAAGGGCTGCTCAACGGACTCGGTGCAGGTCGTTTCCGGGCGTACTCCGCGGGCAGCACGCCCAAGGGCGAAGTCCATCCCTTGGCACTGAATACCCTTGAATCGTATTCGTTGCCGACGTACGGCTGCCGTAGCAAGAGCTGGGATGAATTTGCTACCCCAGACGCCCCAAAGATGGACTTCATCATCACGGTATGCGACAACGCGGCGGGTGAAGTTTGCCCCGTGTGGCCCGGCCATCCGATGACTGCGCATTGGGGCGTGCCGGACCCTGCGGCGCATGAGGGAAGCGAAGAAGAACGCATCAAGGCCTTCCACGACGCAGCACGCATGCTCAAACGGCGTATCGAACTATTCCTGTCTTTGTCGCTTGATCGCCTTGACGCCATGTCGCTCCAGACCGAGCTGCGTGGGATCGGCCAGTCCCCGGAGTAGTCAGATGTCGTCCAGTACACAGGCGGCGCCGGCTCCGCGCCAACACCCCAGGATGAGTGTTTTCGAGCGCTACCTCACGCTTTGGGTCTTCCTTTGCATCGTGTTGGGCGTGACGCTGGGCCAGCTCATGCCGTCGTTGTTCCAGACAATTGGCCGCTTGGAAATCGCCCAGGTAAACCTGCCGGTTGGAATCCTGATTTGGGTGATGATCATTCCGATGCTGCTCAAGGTGGACTTCGGTGCACTAGGCCAGGTCAAGCAGCATTGGCGCGGCATCGGCGTGACGCTCTTCATCAACTGGGCCGTCAAGCCTTTCTCGATGGCCTTCTTGGGGTGGCTTTTCATCCGCCAGATTTTCTCCCCTTGGTTGCCCGCCGACCAACTGGATAGCTACATCGCCGGCCTGATTCTCCTGGCCGCGGCGCCGTGTACTGCCATGGTCTTCGTCTGGAGCCGGTTGACCGGTGGCGATCCGGTCTTCACGCTGTCGCAGGTGGCGCTGAACGACACAATCATGGTGTTCGCCTTCGCGCCCGTGGTTGGACTATTGCTGGGTCTATCGGCTATCACCGTACCGTGGGACACGCTCTTGGTGTCAGTCGGGCTGTACATCGTGATTCCGGTCATTCTCGCCCAGCTCTGGCGCCGCGCACTGCTTCGCCGCGGCCAAATGGCGTTTGAAGCGGCGCTGGAGCGAATCGGGCCGTTCTCGATGGCGGCGCTGCTCCTGACGCTGGTGCTGTTGTTCGCATTCCAGGGCGAAGCCATCATCGGCCAGCCTCTGGTGATCGCAATGCTGGCCGTGCCGATCCTCATCCAGGTGTTCTTCAACTCGGGCTTGGCGTACTGGCTCAACCGCCGCGTTGGAGAGAAGCACAACATTGCGTGCCCATCTGCGCTTATCGGTGCATCCAACTTCTTTGAGCTTGCCGTCGCCGCCGCGATCAGCCTGTTCGGATTCCAGTCTGGCGCTGCCCTGGCTACTGTCGTGGGCGTGCTTATTGAGGTGCCCGTGATGTTGCTGGTCGTGCGGATCGTCAATCAGAGCAAAGGCTGGTACGACGCCGGCGCCAAGCGGAACTGATTCGTGTCCGGCGCCCCGATTCGAGTAGTCGGCACACTGGGAACCGCTCAGACCCTAGCCTGGGCGTCGTCCTACTACTTGCCCGCGATGTTGGCAGATCCGATAGCCCGCGACCTGGGTGTATCCGCGCCCACGGTGTACGCGGCCTTTTCGATCGCCATGGTCGCATCAGCGTTGGTAGGTCCCTGGGCAGGACAAGCGATCGATCGTCGCGGCGGGAGAATCGTCCTGGTCAGCACGAGTTTGCTATTTGCGTCGGGGCTGGGGATGCTTGCCGCCGCTCAAGGGCTGTGGACGATGGTTGCCGCCTGGCTCGTTATGGGGGCGGCGATGGGATCCGGACTCTACGAAGCGGCCTTCTCCAGCCTGGTTCGCCTGTATGGTCATCATGCCCGCGGCGCCATCACCGGGATTACGCTGATTGCTGGGTTCGCCAGCACTGTGGGTTGGCCGCTATCCTCCTGGATGGAAGCGCAGTTCGGTTGGCGCGGCGCTTGCCTGGGATGGGCAGGTTTGCATCTAGTGGTCGGCCTGCCGCTGAATGCCTGGCTCCCTAAGGCGGCAGCTGTCTCGAAGCCAGAAATCCCAAGTGCCTCCAACAACGCACACGTCCAGTCGTCCCCGCCTGCTTCCGAGCCGAAACAGCAGGTTTACGCCACGGCCCTTCTTGCCTTCGTCTTCGCGGCAACGTGGTTCATCAGCACCGCGATGGCAACGCATTTGCCGCGAATGCTGGAAGCCACAGGCGCGACGCTCACAGCGGCGGTGGCGGTAGGCGCGCTAATCGGTCCCGCACAGGTGGCTGGACGCCTGCTTGAGTTCGGATTCCTGCGACAGGTTCATCCGTTGTTGTCGGCCCGGCTGGCGGCGCTTGCGCATCCCGCCGGCGTTGCGGTGCTGCTGACCGGCGGCCCTGCGATGGCTCCAGTGTTCGCCATTCTGCACGGGGCGGGAAACGGCATTCTGACCATCGCCAAGGGCACATTGCCCCTGGCGTTGTTCGGCCCTCAGGGCTATGGCGCTCGCCAGGGCTGGTTAATGATGCCGGCGCGAGTCGCGCAAGCGGCTTCCCCATTTCTCTTTGGCCTTGCCTTGGACTCCTGGGGAGCCAACGCGCTGTGGCTATCCGGTGGCATTGGCTCGGCCGCATTCGGCGCGCTTGTGGTGTTGAGAGCGCGGTCCACGGCCAATTGAAATTCCAGTTTTGTATCAACGGAGAGATGTCATGAGTTCCATCACGATCTATCACAACCCTGCCTGCGGGACATCTCGCAATGTCCTCGGGTTGATCCGAAATAGCGGCGCAGAGCCGACAATTATCGAGTATCTGAAATCGCCACCCAACGCTGAAACGCTAAAGAAGCTGATTGCCACTATGGGTATACCGGCGCGCGACGTGCTGCGCCAAAAGGGAACGCCCTACGATGAACTGGGTCTGTCGGATCCGAAATGGACTGAGGAACAGTTGATCGACTTTATGCTCCAGTATCCGATCCTGATCAATCGCCCTATCGTGGTGACGCCGCTAGGCACTCGGCTATGCCGGCCGTCGGAAGCAGTCCTGGACATCCTGCCCCAGGCCCAACGTGGTGCCTTCAACAAGGAAGATGGCGAGCCCCTGATCGACTCCGAGGGCAATCGTGTCTAAAGTTCTCGCCGATTTGCCGAACGTTGACCCGTCACTGCTCGTACAACTGAGCACGGCCGAGTTGTTTTCGCCCGTGCGAGCTACCCATGCGCCTCGCTTCCTGCTGCTGTACGGGTCCTTGCGCGAGCGTTCCTACAGTCGCTTTGTCGCCGAGGAGGCCGCGCGCCTGCTCCAGGCCCTCGGTGGCGAAACCCGGCTGTTCAACCCCTCTGGGCTGCCGCTGGTCGATGACGTCAGCGAAGACCATCCAAAGGTCCGAGAGCTTCACGAGCTGGTCCAATGGGCGGAAGGAATGGTGTGGAGCTCTCCAGAGCGGCACGGCGCGATGACTGGATTGATGAAGACGCAGATCGACTGGATCCCTCTGTCAGTTGGTGCCGTGCGCCCTACCCAAGGCAAGACGCTGGCGGTCACGCAGGTGTCAGGCGGATCGCAGTCATTCAACGCTGTGAACCAAATGCGAGTGCTGGGGCGTTGGATGCGCATGCTGACCATCCCGAATCAGTCATCCGTCGCCAAGGCTTACCAAGAATTCGACGATGCCGGTCGAATGAAGCCCTCGCCCTACTATGACCGACTCGTCGACGTCATTGAGGAACTTATGAAGTTCACTCTTCTCACACGCGATGTCGCGCCATACCTGGTAGACCGTTACAGCGAACGCAAGGAATCTGCCGCTTCTTTGTCCGCACGGACGAGACAGCAATCGATATAGCCCGCCGGGCTCGACCACTCAAAATTGCGCTGTCTCGCGGGCCGGAGAACGCCCGCTTTGGGTCGGCAGCGACCGGTCACTAACGGCGGCTCACGGCCACTGCCCCAGCTGTGATCGGCATCGTTGCGCCCCTGAATTTATGCGGGTAATAGCCCGCGGCCACTCGAATGCGCCTACGTACACCTTCAATGCCGACGTGGATGCATCCGCCCAGAGGGAAAGATCGGCGCACACCGCAGGGAAATTCACGGCATATTTGCTTGATCGGATCTCAGTCGCGTTGAACCGGTAGAATTTCGTAGTCTGTTTGTCGCCTAGGGGCAACTTTTACACACCCTTGGGGCCACCAGCCTGGGCCCCAAATAAAATTCATTAATATCAATGACATACAAATCTCAACCACCAAAAGTGGGATTTATTTCACTCGGCTGTCCCAAGGCCCTGGTCGACTCCGAACGCATCCTGACCCAACTGCGCACCGAAGGCTATCAGGTCACGCCCAGCTACGACGACGCCGACGTGGTGGTCGTCAACACCTGCGGCTTCATCGACAGCGCCAAGGCCGAATCGCTCGAAGCCATTGGCGAAGCCATCGCCGAGAACGGCAAGGTGATCGTCACCGGCTGCATGGGCGTCGAAGAGTCGGTAATCCGCGAAATACACCCCAGCGTGCTGGCCGTGACCGGCCCGCAGCAGTACGAGCAGGTCGTGCGCGAAGTGCACCGGGCCGCGCCGCCGAAGGCCGACCATAACCCCTATGTCGACCTGGTGCCGCCGCAGGGCGTGAAGCTGACGCCGCGCCACTATGCCTACCTGAAGATTTCCGAGGGCTGCAACCACCGCTGCAGCTTCTGCATCATTCCGTCCATGCGCGGCGACCTGGTCAGCCGGCCGGTGGGCGACGTGCTGAGCGAGGCCGAACGGCTGGTCAAGGCAGGCGTGAAAGAACTGTTGGTAATTTCGCAAGACACCAGCGCCTATGGGGTCGACCTGAAATACCGCAGCGGCTTCTGGAACGGGCGCCCCATCAAGACGCGCATGACCGAGCTCTGTGCGGCCTTGTCCGAACTGGGCGTCTGGACGCGCCTGCACTACGTATACCCGTACCCGCACGTCGACGAGGTGATCCCGCTGATGGCGCAGGGCAAGGTGCTGCCCTACCTGGATATCCCCTTCCAGCACGCCAGCCCGCGCATCCTGAAGGCCATGAAGCGCCCGGCCTTCGAAGACAAGACCCTGGCGCGCATCAAGCGCTGGCGCGAAGAATGCCCCGACCTCACCCTGCGCTCCACGTTCATCGTGGGCTTTCCGGGCGAAACCGAGGCCGACTTCCAGTACCTGCTCGACTGGATGAGCGAAGCGCAGCTCGACCGCGTAGGCTGTTTCCAGTATTCGCCGGTAAACGGCGCGCCCGCCAACGAACTGGACGGCGCCGTGCCCGACGAGGTCAAGCAAGAGCGCTGGGACCGCTTCATGGCGCACCAGCAGGCCATCTCGGCCGCCCGCCTGCAAACCCGCGTGGGCCGCGAGATCGACGTGCTGATCGACGAAGTGAACGCCGACGGCGCGGTGGGCCGATCCAGCGCCGACGCGCCCGAGATCGACGGCTGCGTGTATGTCGGCAACGCCGCCACGCTGCGGCCAGGCGACATGGCGCGCGTGCGCATCACCGCCGCCGACGAATACGACCTGCACGGCGAAGCAGTCTAGCGCCCCCCTTCGCGCGCCAGCCGACAGACGGCACAGCCCGCGCCCCAGCGCCTTTCACCAACCCGGGTCCCGCGCCGTCCGGCCAGGCGGCGCGGGCGCGTTGGGCGGCGGGGCAGCCTGCGCGGACGCCCTGCGCTCACGCCCCCTCGTCAACTCCTCGCCAGGAAATCCGACAAATCATCGGCGTGCTCTTCCTCCACGGCCAGAATCTCTTCCAGCAGGCGGCGCGTCGTGGGGTCTTTGTCGCCCACGTAGTCGACCATCTGGCGATAACTGTCGATGGCGATGCGCTCGGCGATCAGGTTTTCCTTGATCATCTCGGTCAGCGTATTGGCTTCGACGTACTCCGAGTGGCTGCGCTCCAGCAGCCCCACCGGCGACAGATTGGGCTCGCCGCCCAGCTGCACAATGCGCTCGGCAATGCGGTCGGCATGGCTGAGCTCCTCGGCGGCGTGCTCGGCGAACTCGGCCGCCACGGGCTCGGCATTCAACCCGCGCGCCATGAAATAGTGGCGCTTGTAGCGCAGCACACAGACCACTTCTGTAGCCAGGGCTTCATTCAGCAACTTCAGTACGGCCTCGCGGTCGGCCCGATAGCCCTCGGTGACCGCGCCGGACTCGATGTCCTGGCGTGCCCGGGCGCGTATCGCGGTCACGTCCATGTCGAACGATCCCTGGCGGGACTGGGATTCAGATGTTTGCGGCATATTGTTGGCTCCTTTGTTTATGTGGCGCGGGGCAACACAACAACGCCCCCAGGCGCCTGCCAACTCAGTGTATCGATGCTGCCGTGCCCAGGCTGTGTCTAAACATTGCCTGGTCTATCTGGGGTGCGTCCCCAAGTTGCGTAAACTAGTTACTGAATCCCAGCCAAAATTCGCTGCAACTTTGTAACTGGCTCTTATCTGCCGACCATGAAACTGAAGAACATATGCGTTTATTGCGGCTCCAATGGCGGCCGCATTCCTGCCTACGCCGACGGCGCGCGCGAACTGGCCCGTGAACTGGTGCGCCGCGATATAGGCCTGGTGTACGGCGGGGCCAGCGTGGGCATCATGGGCATCGTGGCCGATGCCGTCATGGCCGAGGGCGGCCGCGTCATCGGCGTTATTCCCGAGCCGCTGATGCGCAAAGAACTCGGCCATTCCGGCCTGACCGAGCTGCACGTGGTGCAGTCCATGCACGAACGCAAGACCATGATGGCCGAACGCGCCGATGGCTTCGTGGCGCTGCCCGGCGGCGCGGGCACGCTGGAAGAAATTTTCGAAACCTGGACCTGGGCCCAGCTGGGCATGCACGAAAAACCGTGCGGCCTGCTGAACATTGCCGGCTACTACGACCAGCTGGCCGGGTTCCTGGATCATGCCGTGCAGGAATCGTTCATGCGCGCCGAGCATCGCGCCATGCTGGTCGTGGAAAGCCAGCCCGCCGCGCTGCTGGACCGCTATGCCGCCTACCAGCCGCCCACCGTGTCCAAATGGATCGACCCCGGCGAACACTGACACTGAACCTCGTCTATCGGGTACTTCCGCCATGCCAACAGCTACGGTCACCCCAGCCAGTACGGCGTCCTTGATGCGCGACTACCTGCGCGCCAAGGACGAAAACCGCCCCCTGTATATGGCACGCGCCTTCGCGGCCGACGCAGTGCTGAAGATGACGCTGCGCACCCAGGCCATCGCCTTCCCGCCCGAAGCGCGCGGCCGCGAGGCCATTACCGACGCCCTGGTGCGCACCTTCGGGCAGACCTACGAAAACGTCTTCACGTTTTACCTGGCCCATCCGGGCGCAGACGCGGTGCTGTCCGGCTACACCTGTGACTGGTTCGTGGGCATGACCGAGAAGGCCACCGGCCAGGTGCGCGTGGGCTGCGGCAGCTACGACTGGGAGTTCCAGCCTTCGCCCCACCTGGCGCGCCGGCTGACGATCACCATCGAGACCATGCTCAGCCTGCCGCCCGACACGGCGCCGGCCGTGTTTGCCTGGCTGACCGCGCTGCCCTACCCCTGGACGGACGCACAGCGCCTGGTGAACAGCGCGCCTCCCATCGAGGCGCTGGCCCCGGTCATGCACTGGGTGCGCCGCGCCGATCGCGACGCCTATCCGGCGGACGGCACCGCTTGAAATACGACCTGGCGGCATTCGATTTCGACGGCACGCTGGCCGACACCCTGCCCTGGTTCGAATCCATTCTGGACAGCGTGGCCGACAAGTACGGCTTTCGCAAGGCCGATGCGGCCGAGCGCGCCCGCCTGCGCCACCACAGCGCGCACGACATCCTGAAGATACTGGGCATTCCCATGTGGAAAATGCCGGCCATCATGACGCACGTGCGCCAGTTGATGCGCGAAGTCGACCCGAGCGTGCGGCTGTTCGACGGCATGGCCGAGGCCCTGACGCAGGTGCGCGCCAGCGGCCTGCGGCTGGCCGTGGTGAGCTCGAACTCGGCCGCCAACGTGCGGCGGGTGCTGGGGCCGCAGGCCGCCGAATGGTTCGACGATTTCGAATGCGGCACCGACATGTTCGGCAAGGCGGCCAAGCTGAAGCGGCTGCTGGCGCGACACCGGGTAGCGCCGCAGCGCTGCGTTTTGGTGGGCGATGAAATGCGCGACATCGACGCCGCGCGCAAAGCCGGCGTGCGCGCGGCCGCCGTGGCCTGGGGCTACAACCATGTGGATGCGTTGCGCGCCCACAATCCGGACGACGTCATCCTGGCCGTGGCCGACCTGCCGGCCGTCCTTACTCGCTCTTGAGCGGATGCGCGGGCGGCTGCCAGCCTCGCACGAATACGTCCACGGGCTGGCGCTTGCCGCCGGCCTTCTGCAATTCGAGCAGGCGCAGCACGCCCGATCCCGTGGCGATGTCGATGCCCTCGGGGCCGGCGCGCAACACGCTGCCGGGGGCCTGCGCGGCCGGCGCATCCAACGCCTGCGCGCGCCATACCTTGACCGGCTCATCCAGCCCCGGCAGGCGCAGCGTGGCGCCCGGCACCGGGTTGAACGCGCGCACGCGCCGGGCCAGCAGCGCGGCGGGCTGGGCGCAATCGAGCGCGGCTTGCGCCTTGTCCAGCTTGGCGGCATAGGTAACGCCATCGGCCGGCTGGGGCCGGGCCGGCAGGTTGCCAGCCTGCAAGGCCGCCAGCGCCTGCACGATAGCCTGCCCGCCGGCGGCCGCCAGCGCATCGTGCAATTGCGCGGCGGTATCGGCGGCGCCGATGGGCACGCGGTGTTCGAGCAACATGTCGCCCGTATCCAGGCCTTCGTCCATCTGCATGATGGTCACCCCGGTCTGGGTGTCGCCGGCTTCGATGGCGCGCTGGATGGGCGCTGCGCCGCGCCAGCGCGGCAGCAGGCTGGCATGGATGTTCAGGCAGCCGCGCGGCGGCAGCGCCAGGGTCCAGGCCGGCAGGATCAAACCGTAGGCCGCCACCACCATGACGTCGGGCGCGGCCTGGCGCAGTTGCGCCAGGGCCTGCGCGGCGTCGTCGGGGTAGCGCCCGTCCAGCCGCAGACTGCGAGGCTGCGCCACCTCGATGCCGGCCGCCAGGGCAGCCTGCTTGACGGGGCTGGGCGTCAGTTTCAGGCCGCGGCCGGCGGGCCGGTCGGGCTGGGTCAGCACCAGGGGAATATCGTGGCCGGCGGCCAGCAGGGCGTCGAGCGCGACGCGAGCGAATTCCGGCGTTCCGGCAAAAACCAGGCGCATGGGGATCAGGCCCGCAGCGCTTCGCGCTCGGCTTTCTTCAGCTTGGTCTTGATGCGGTTCTGCTTCAGGCTGGACAAGTACTCGACGAACACCTTGCCGTCGAGGTGGTCGAGTTCGTGCTGCACGCACACTGCCAGTAAACCCTCGGCCTCGGCTTCATAGGGGTTGCCGTCAGCGTCCAGCGCCCGATAGCGGATGCGCGCGGCCCGCTCGACCTCATCGTAAATACCGGGCACCGACAGGCAGCCTTCTTCGTAGGTCTGCCGCTCGTCGCTTTTCCAGGTGATTTCGGGGTTGATCAGCACGCGCAGTTCGTTGCCTTCTTCGGAAACGTCGATGACGACCACGCGCTCGTGCACGTCGACTTGCGTAGCGGCCAGGCCGACGCCCGGCGCGTCGTACATGGTGTCGGCCATGTCGCGCACCAGTTTGCGGATGCGGTCATCCACCACCGCGACCGGCTTGGCCTTCTTGTGCAGGCGCGGATCGGGGTAGTGCAGGATGGAAAGCAAAGCCATGGCGAGCAAAAAAGAATTATCTGGGTTGACTTAATCATAATTCATTAGAAGCTTGATTTCTAATAGTTTTCGGCTAATACAGCCATTACCACGCGGCCCCGCAAGGCGCTTTTTTGGTCGCGCCGCGGCGCGCGGCCGTGCAGCGGCCATGCGAAACTAGCGGACCTTCGCAAGGCCCGCTGCCTCAACATGCCGCTTACGCATTCCCATGCCGAACTGTCCGCCTGGCTGCGCCTGTCGCTAGAGCCGGGCCTGGGCCCGGCCAGCGTCTATCCGCTGCTGTCGGCGCTGGGCCTGCCCGAACAGATCTACGCCCTGGGCGCCCCCGCCCTGGCCCGCCACGTGCCGCAAGACCTGGCGCGCCAACTGGCCGCGCCTGCCGGTTCCGACATGCAGGCGCAGATCGACCAGGCCCTGCAATGGGTCGAGCAGCCCGGCCACCATATATTGACCCTGGCCGACCCGGCCTATCCGCAAAGCCTGCTCACCATCGCCGATCCCCCCATCCTGCTGTATGTAAACGGCGATCCGGCGCGCCTGAACCTGCCGGCCCTGGCGGTCGTGGGCGCGCGCAGCGCCACGCCAGGCGGCTGCGACAACGCGCGCGCGTTCGCGCGCCACCTGGCCGGCCACGGCTGGTGCGTGGTCAGCGGCCTGGCGCTGGGCATCGACGCGGCCGCGCACGAAGGCGCGCTGCTGGCCGGCCCCGCGGGCGCGGGCACCATCGCCGTCATGGGCACCGGAATCGACCGCGTCTATCCGGCCAGCCACCGCGAACTCGCCCATCGCATCGCCGCGCACGGCGCCCTGATATCCGAGCTGCCTATGGGCATGGGCGCGCGGCCGCATCATTTTCCGCGCCGCAACCGCCTGGTGGCCGGACTGGCGCGGGGCGTGCTGGTGGTCGAGGCCGCGCGCCAGAGCGGCTCGCTGATCACCGCCCGGCTGGCCGGCGAAAGCGGCCGCGAGGTCTTCGCCATTCCGGGTTCGATTCATTCGCCCCTGTCACGCGGCTGCCATGCCCTGATCCGCCAGGGCGCCAAGCTGGTCGAAACCGCCCAGGACATCACCGACGAACTCGGCGGCGGCGCGCCCGCCGCCAGCCGCGAAATGCCGCCCGCCCCGGCGACGCAGCCCGACACGCCCCTGCTGCGTGCCCTGGGACACGATCCGCTGCACCTGGACGCCCTGCAGGCGCGCACCGGCCTGGATGTCGCGACGCTGAACGCGCAGTTGCTCGAACTGGAACTGGCTGGGCGCGTGGCCCGGCTGGACGGCGGGCGGTTCCAGCGCCTGAAGTAGCCGCCGGGGCGGTAGCGGCCGGGCGGCGGCGAGGCCGCCTGGCGGGACTACTATTATGATTATCGACATCCGTGCGCGCGCCCCGGCGCGGCGCCCATCAACCACAGGAAGAGACATGCCGCTGCCCTCCCGCGTCAAGATCGTCGAGGTGTCGCCCCGCGACGGCCTTCAAAACGAAAAAGAACTGATATCCACCGATATCAAGGTAGAGCTGGTCGACCGCCTGACCGCCGCCGGCTTTCCCAACATCGAGGCCACCTCGTTCGTGTCGCCCAAGTGGGTGCCGCAGATGGCCGATGCCACCGACGTTATGGCGCGCATCCAGCGCAAGCCCGGCGTCATTTATTCGGTGCTGACCCCCAACATGAAGGGCCTGGAGGGCGCGCTGGCGGCCAAGGCCGACGAAGTCGTGATCTTCGGCGCGGCCAGCGAGGCGTTTTCGCAAAAGAACATCAACTGTTCCATCGCCGAATCAATCGCCCGCTTCGAGCCCGTAGCCGAGGCGGCGCGCGCCGCGGGCGTGCGACTGCGCGGCAGCATCAGTTGCGCGCTGGGCTGCCCGTACCAGGGCGACGTGCCCATCGAGGCGGTGGTGGACGTGGCGCGCCGCTACGTGGCGCTGGGCTGCGACGAGATCGACGTCGCCGACACCATAGGCGTGGGCACGCCGCAGCGCGTGCGCGACGTCATGAACGCCGTGACCCAGGTGGTCGATCCGGGCCGGGTGTCGGGGCACTTCCACGACACCTACGGCCAGGCCCTGGCCAACATCCTGGCCGCTCTGGAAACCGGCATCAGCATTTTCCATACCTCGGTGGCCGGCCTGGGCGGCTGCCCGTACGCCAAGGGCGCCACCGGCAACGTAGCCACCGAAGACGTGCTGTACATGCTGCGCGGCCTGGGCATAAACACCGGCATCGACTTCGACGCCGTGGTCGACATCGGCCAATGGATGTCGTCCCACCTGAATCGCAAGGGCGGCAGCCGGGCAGGCAACGCCGTGGCGGCCAAGCGCGCCGCCTGAGCGCGGAAAGCCACGTAGAATGCGCGCCAGGCAGGACCATCCGGTCTCTGCCCGAGCCGCGCCACCGGGAACCCGTCCGCCATGAACTCGATCTTCAACCCCCCTTCCACGGACGAGCGCGAAGCGCTGCTGCGCGAAATCGGCCCGCTGCCGCTGTCGGGCCAGGCCTGGCCCGACTGGGTGCGCATCCTGGCCTGGATCATCCTGGCCATCATCGGGGTACAGATCGTGTCTTCGGCCATCCGCCTGCCGCCCGGCCAGGTCAGCGGGGTGCTGACCGCCATCGTGGTGCTGTGCTTCCTGGGGCTGGTGCTGGTGTCGTGGCACATGCAGAAATCCATCACCACCATCGACGAAACGGGCCTGCGCCAAACCTGGATCACCCGGCGCGAAGTCGCCTGGCACGAAATCCAGTTCGCCAAGTTCGTGCCGCTGATGTTCTCGAAGCGACTGGTGGTGTTCACGCAGCGCGGCCGCCCGGTGGTGTTCCAGGGCGGCACCCGCGAATTGCAGATCGCCTTCGCGAAAATTTCGCTGCTGTACCGGCGCAAGCGCTAGCGCGCCGAAAGCTCGCCCACCCGCCGGCCAGACCCGGCGGGCGTCAGGCCGCCAACGACACCGACACCGGCGCGTTGGCCTCGCAAGCATCCAGCGCACGGGCCAGGCGCTCGACGCCCTGGGTGATCAGGCCTTCGTTCATGGTGGCGAACGACATGCGCATGGCGTTCAGGTCGGCTTGCTGCGGATCGGCGTAGAACGCCTTGCCGGGCACGTACACAATGCCTTGTTCGATGGCGTAGGGCAGCAGCCGGGTGGCATCGGCCTCGCCGTTCAGGCGCACCCAGAAGAACATGCCGCCTTCAGGCTTGCGGAACGCGACGCGGCCGTCGAGATACTTATGCAGCGCCTGCGCCAGCGCATCGCAGCGCGCCCCGTAGGCGGCGCGGATACGCGGCACGTGCTGCTGGTAGCGGCCGTTGGCCAGGTACTGCGCCACCACTTCCTGGATCCAGGCCGACGACGCCATGTCGTCGGCCGCCTTGGCGCCCACGCAGCGGCGGCGCACTTCGGCCGGAGCCACCAGCCAGCCGATGCGCAGCGCGGGCGCCATCGTCTTGGACATGGTCGAGATATACACGGCCCAGTGGCGCGCTTCGCCCTCGGCCAGCGCGGCGATGGGCGGCACCTGTTCGCCGGAGAAGCGCAGTTCGCCGTAGGGATCGTCTTCGACGATCAGGAAGCGGTGCTTGACGGCCAGTTCGAGCAGGCGCAGGCGGCGCTGCCGGCTGATGGTGGCGCCGCACGGGTTCGAGAATGACGCCACCACGCAGACGATCTTGGGCTTGAGCCGCGCAGCCATTTCATCGAGCGCATCGACGTCGATGCCTTGCGGGCCGGACGCCACCGGATGCACCGTGGCGCCGGTATAGCGCAACGCCTGCACCGAATTGGGAAAAGCCGGGCTTTCGATGAAAGCGTGGTCGCCGGGCTGCAGCATGACCCGGCTGACCAGCGCCAGCGCCTGCTGCGAACCGCCCGTGACGGCCAGCTCGGTGTCAGGGTCGCATGCCAGCCCGCGTTCGGCGGTCAGGCGGGCCAGTTCGGCGCGCAGGCTGGCCTGTCCGTCGATGTTGGAATACTGCAGGCAGGCGCCCAGCCGCGCCAGCACCTGGTTCGACGCGGTGGTCAGGCCATCGATGTCGAACAGTTCCTGGGCCGGATAGCCGCCAGCCATGGATATGCTGCCCGGCCGCATGGCGTACGACATGAGGGAACGGATGGGCGAAGCGGCGGGAGTCTGGAAGGGAGTGGCGAACGCGTAGCTGGGTGCGGCGGAAGACATGATGAAAGGCGAGGCCGGCAAGAAGGGAGAGGCGGGAGGGAGCATCGGCGCGGCGCCTGGCCGCGTGATGGCATAGAACCTTGAAATATAAGCAAATGCCAGTTGATTCTATGCTTGCCCCCAGGGGCGGTCAACGCGCGGACGGCCGTTGCGGCCAGCCGTGCCCGCGGCTGGCGATTATGATTGCGTTTTTGTATGGATTCCCCCACAAGCATGAGCTCCGACGACTCCATGGCGGCGCGCGTGGCCTGGGTGCGGCAGCGTATGGACGCGGCCTGCGCGCGGGCCGGCCGCGCCCCGGAAAGCGTGACGCTGCTGTCGGTCAGCAAGACGTTCGGGCCCGAGGCGGTGCGCGAGGCGGCCGCGCTGGGCCTGCGCCGGTTCGGCGAAAACAAGACCCAGGAAATCCGCCAGAAGGCTGGCCCGCTGGCCGACCTGGACATCCAATGGGTCATGATCGGCCACTTGCAGACCAACAAGGCCAAAGACGCCGCGCGCCATGCCGCCGAAGTGCAGTCGCTCGACCGCCTGGACCTGGCTTACGCGCTGCAGCGCCGGCTGCAAGCCGAGGGGCGGGCCATCGACGTGCTGGTGCAGGTAAAGACCTCGCCCGAGCCCAGCAAGCATGGGCTGGACATGCAGGCCGTGTCCAGCTTCCTGCGCATCGTGGCGGGCGACTGCCCGGCGCTGCGGGTGCAGGGGTTGATGACGCTGGCGGTGCAATCCGATGACACCGCAGCCGTGCGGGCGTGCTTTCGCGCGCTGCGTGAACTGCGCGACCGGCTGCGCGACGAAAACATTCCCGATGTGCGGCTGGACCGGTTGTCGATGGGCATGAGCGGCGATTTCGAAATCGCCATTGAAGAAGGCGCCACCGAGGTTCGGGTGGGCAGCGCCATTTTCGGGACGCGAACTTACTTGCAGGCGCCGTTGTAAGTAGCGTTGCAGGTATCGTTGTAAGCGCCCGCCGGATGCCTGGCGAGCGCCAGCGCCTGGGGCAATGCGCCCTTCAGTGCTTCATGTCCATGCCATGCTGCATGCCGTGCTGCATGCCCGGATTGTGGCCGATGGGCTTGACCTGGAACTTCACGGCCACTTCGCCGGCTTTTTCGAACTTCAGCGTGGCCGGCACTTCGGCGCCTTCGGTGAAGGGCTGCTTCAGTTTCAGGAACATCACGTGGTAGCCGCCCGGCGCCAGCTTGACCTCGCCGTCGGCCGGCACAGGAATGCCGTCGGGCAGATGACGCATGCGCGCCACGCCGTTCTCGGTTTGCACGGTATGCAGCTCGACCCGCTCCGCCGCGCTCGAGGTCACGGACACCAGCCGGTCGGCCGTCTTGGCGTCGTTGTCGATTTCCATGTAGCCGGCGCCGTTGGCCTGGCCGGGCGCCGTGGCGCGGACCCACAGGTCGTCGATCTCGACCTGGCCGGCCTTGTAGTCGTTGGCCCAGGCGGACGTGGCGGCGCACAGGCCCAGGGTAGCTGCCAGCGCCCATTGACGGATTTTCATGAGGACACCTCCGATGCTGCCGGCCCGCAATCGCGCCCGGCGGGTTAACGCCGCCGGACCAGGGCGCCGGCGGCCGCCAGGACCGACTGGGTCAAGGCTTCCATAGCCTGCGAGTTTACTCGCCAGTGCTGCCAGTAAAGCGGCACGTCTTCGGCCGCGCGGGCGCGCAGCGGCACCAGCCGGCCAGAATCGAGCTCCTGCTTGATCAGCGGCAAGGGGTTCATCGTCCAGCCCAGGCCGTCCAGCGTGGCCTGCACAAAAGCGCGCGAAGAAGGCAGCCACCATACCGGCGGCTGCCACGGCGCATCGCCCATGACCTTGCGTGCGAACCGCGCCTGCAACGCGTCTTTGCGGTTGAACACCAGCACCGGCGCGCTGGCCAGCGTGCGCGCGTTGACCCCTTGGGCGAAATGGCGGGCATGGAATTCGGGCGTGCAGCTGGCCACATAACGCATGCTGCCCAGCGCATGAATGCGGCAGCCCTGCACCGGATCGGCCAGCGCCGTCACCGCGCCCAGCACCGAGCCATTGCGCAGCAGCGTGGCCGTGTGGTCCTGGTCTTCGGACTGCAAGTCCAGGGTGGCGCGGCTGCGCGCGGCGAACAGCCGGGCGGCGTCCATGAACCAGGTTTCCAGGCTGTCGTGGTTGACCGCCACCGCCAGGCTGGCATGCGGCAGCGTGTCGCCTTCCAGGCCCAGGCGGTCCAGCGCGTCGTGCTCCAGCAGCGCGGTCTGTTCGGCCAGTTGCACCAGCACCTGGCCATCCGGCGTGGCGGCGGCCGGCACCGTGCGCTGCACCAGCAGCCGGCCCATGCGGGCCTCCAACGTCTTGACCCGCTGCGACACCGCCGACGGCGTTACGTTCAGCGCCGTCGCGGCGCGTTCGAAGCTGCCTTCGCGCACCACCGCCGCCAGCGCCCGCAGGTTGCCATGGTCGATTTTCATGTCTTTAGAAATGCTTAATCAGGTTAAATAAAATTAGCTGTATTTCATTCCTCGGGCAAGCCAGAATACGTACCTGGCCGCGGCGATTTGCCGCGGCGCCGTTTTTTCCAGACCCGACGATGTACACGCTTGCCTCGCTTCCCGCCCTGTTCACCGCCTGGGCCAGTGGCACCGCCACGGGCCTGGGGCTGTTCGCCGTCGTCGGCGCGCAAAGCGCGTTCATCCTGCGGCAGGGCTTGATGCGCGCGCACTTGCTGAGCATCCTGGCGCTGTGCGCGGCCATCGACGCGGTGTTCATCTTCGCCAGCGTGTGGGGTCTGCAAGCGGTGGCCAGCTGGTTCCCGTGGCTCACACGCGCCATCCTGTGGTTCGGCGTGGCGTTCCTGAGCTGGTACGCGGTGCAGTCGGCGCGGCGCGCGCTGTGGGCTCAGGGCGGTCTGCAGGCCGCGCAGCACGCCGTCCCATCGCGCCGCGCGGCGCTGCTGGGCGCGGCCGGCTTCACCTTGCTGAACCCGCATTTCTGGCTGGACATCATGGTGGTCGGGTCGCTGGCGCACGGCTTCGACGATGCGCGCCTGGCCTTTGCCGCTGGCGCGGTAACCGCCAGCCTGCTATGGCTGGCCGTGCTGGGCATAGGCTCGCGCCTGTTCGCCCCCCGCTTCGCCGACCCGCGCGCCTGGCGCATACTGGACGGCACCATCGCCATCGTAATGGCCGCCCTGGCAATCCGCCTGGCCTGCAACGGCCTGGCTTGAAGCAGCAGTCAGGTGGCAGGGCCGGCAAGAGAGACGGCCAGGCGTCAGGCTTCCCGAAAACCCACCAGGTGTCGGGCTCCGCAGGTGCCCGACACCGAAGCGGGCAACCAGCGTCTCAATCGAACGGTGTCTGACACCCTTCGGGAGTCAGACACCTGCATACCAAATGACCTTGCCGTCGTTGTGGATCAGGAGTCAGATCCACCAAGAAACCACCAGGCGTCGGGCTCCGCAGGTGCCCGACACCGAAGCAGGCAACCGGCATCCCACTCGAACGGTGTCTGACACCCTTCGGGAGTCAGACACCTTGTATCTTGAGCGCGGTAGTGATTAGCTATCGCTACTAGCGGATCCGGTGAGTTTGTTCTGACACGGAAAGCCTGGACTTTGTGACGCAGATTAGGCCCCGGATTCGCGCCTCTGAGAGC
>Ga0222420_100246_pt1 | contig 50096 bp, 39 predicted proteins | sample 3A2ome_FD_182470 | JGI IMG/M metagenome (GOLD analysis project Ga0222420, IMG submission 182470) | Enriched microbial communities from leaf-cutter ant dump, University of Wisconsin, Madison, United States - 3A200A (version 2) | ecosystem: Environmental > Terrestrial > Nest > Insects nest > Nest...
ACCATAGCGAGTTGGTCCCACTCCTTCCCATCCCGAACAGGACAGTGAAACGACTTTGCGCCGATGATAGTGGACGGACGTCTGTGAAAGTAGGTCATCGTCAGGCTTTTATTGCGCAAAACCCCACAGGTGATACCTGTGGGGTTTTGTCTTTTGTGAGGGCCCATGGCGGGCGCATGTCGAGCCAGTCTCCATGCGCCAACCGCCGGGCCAGCTCCAGAATTGGAGCGCTTGCCATGAAGGGCAGGCGTTCAAACAGCTATGCCTGACAACCATAGCGAGGTGGTACCACTCCTTCCCATCCCGAACAGGACAGTGAAACGCCTTTGCGCCGATGATAGTGGACGGACGTCCGTGAAAGTAGGTCATTGTCAGGCTTCAATCCGGGAACCCCACAGCTTGCGCTGTGGGGTTTTTCTTTGGCGGCCAGGCGCGGCGGACCAGGCTGCAAGCCGCGCCAGCATTGAATGTGCCCAAATAACAACGGCCGTGGTCGGGGTGGCTTTGTGCGGTAAGATTGACCGAGTCAATTCGTTGGAGCGTTATCGTGAGTGATCCCCAGACCCCCGTGCCCGGTACGACTTTAGATCTGCGCACGCTGACCCACGTGGCTTACGGCTTGTACGCCTTGGGCTTTCTGACGAGTGGAATTCTGGGCATCGCCACGCTGGCGGCCGTCGTGCTGATGTACATCAAGCGCTCGGACGCCGCGGGCACCGTCTATGCCTCTCACTTCGACTGGCTGCTGCGCACCTTCTGGTGGGCCCTGCTGTGGATCGCCATCAGCGCCATCGCCACGTTCATTTTCATCGGCTGGATCGGCTTGGCCGCTACCGTCGTCTGGGTGTTGTACCGCTTGATCAAGGGCTGGCTGGCCTTGCTGGAAGGCGCGGCTCCGACCACGTACGCTTGAGCGGATCCCTGTCCACGCAAAAGGCCGGCATATGCCGGCCTTTTTACTTTTTCAATATGCGGCACCCTTCTTTCCAATTTGCGCGCTTTTGCCGCGGCGGGCTTCAGGACAGGACCACGTAGCCTGCGACCGCCAGCATGGCGCAGCCGAACACCAGCGCCTGGATTTGCAGGGCGCGTGGAGAAGTGAACCGGCCGAGCACGACCTGGCCGCCGTAGATCCAGGGGAAGTGGCAGAACAGCCCCAGCACCACGAACGCGACGCTCAGTTGCGCCACCTGGCCCGCCAGGCTGGCGCCCGGCGTGAGGAATTGCGCGAACATCACGATGATCATCGAATGGATCTTGGGGTTCAGGACCACGCACACGAAGCCATCTAGCAGCCCCAGCCGCTTGCCGCCATTTTGCCGGGCCGCCGGCGCCGCGGATGCGCGGAAGAAGCCCCATGCGAGGTACAGCAGATAGGCGGCGCCCGCCCATTTCAGGATCGCGTGTAGCTGCGGGTACTCGTGCAGCGTGCCGCCCAGGCCCAGGCCATAGAGGAGGCAAAGCGCGGCGTTGCCTGCTTCGAAACCCACCCAGAACGGCACGGAGCCGCGCACGCCGTAACGTCCGCCGGCCGTTGCCAGCAAGGTGTTGCCGGGTCCAGGGCTTACGATCATCGGCACTGCATATCCGAGAAACACCGCCCATACATCCCAAGCCATCATCGCGTTTGTCCTTTCCATGACCGTGGCCGGCGGCACCAGGTGTCCGCCGGCCGGAAAGGCTCCAGTAGATAGCGCTATCCCGCCGATGCAAAACGATCTATTCTCATACGCTTCATAAATCCAGCTAATCGAGAATCATGCGACGCCTGCCGCCTCTCGGAGCGCTGCGCGCCTTCGAGGCGGCCGCCCGGCATCTGAGCTTTACCCGGGCCGCGGGCGAACTGTGCGTGACGCAAGCGGCCATCAGCCATCAGGTACGGCAACTGGAGGACTGGCTGGGTGAGCCGATGTTCACGCGCCGCGGACACGCGCTGGCGCTTACCCGCAAGGGCGCGTCCTATCTGGCGGATTTGTCGCAGGCATTCGATCATATCGCCGCCGCGACCGGACGCGTGCGCGAGGCGCGCGACGGTCCGTTGCGCATTACGGTATTGCCGTCGTTCGCCTCATGCTGGCTGTTGCCGCGTCTGCCGGCGTTTCGCTTGCGGCATCCCGAAGTGGATCTGCGCGTCACGAGTTCCCTGGAGACCTGGAGCGGCGATGACGAATTCGATGTGGGTATTCGTTCGGGCCTGGGACGCTGGCCGGGGCTCAAGGCGGATCTGCTGGCGTGCGAATCGCTGTCTCCGCTGTGCAGTCCAGCATTGGCGAAAAGCTTGCCGCCAGTGGCCGAGCCGGCGGACCTGGCTGCGGTTCCGCTGTTGCACGATCAGCCGCGTGGCGCATGGGAGCAATGGTGCCGCCACGCGAACGTCTCGCTGGATTTGTCGCAAGGGCCGGCGTTCAACGATTCCGCGCTGGTACTGCAGGCCGCGATCGATGGTCAGGGCGTTGCTTTGGGACGCCTGACGCTGGCGGGCGATGAGTTGCGCAAAGGGCGATTGCTGCGGCTCTTTGACCTGGCCTTGCCGAACGACTATAGCTATTGGATCGTCTATCCGCGCACGGCGGCGCAGCGTCCGGGCTTGGCGGCATTTCGTAGCTGGCTGCTCGAAGAGGCGCGCCAGGCTTGACGGCTCGCCCGGCACTGCGCCAGGGCGTCGAGGCGAGCTGGAGGCAGGGACGTACGGGGTACGCCCTTTGCCTGCTTACTTCAGATGTGCGTTGACCAGCTTGGTCAGTTCGAACATCGTCACCTGATCCTTGCCGAAGATCGGGCGCAGCTTGGCATCGGCGTTGATGTTGCGCTTGTTGCTGGCATCTTGCAGGTTGTGCTTCTTGATGTATTCCCAGATCTTCTTGGTGACCTCGGTACGCGGCACGGCTTCCGAGCCGATGACGGCAGCCAATTCGGCGCTGGGGGTCAGGGGCTTCATGAATGCAGCGTTCGGCTTGCGCGCGGTCGCGGGTTTGGAGGTTGTGGCCATAATGCGGCGCTCCTTCTCTGGCTGTTGGAAAAATTGTCCTGCGGCCGGAGCATAACGTGTCTCTCTCGTAAAGACAAAGGCATTTATCCTCTGTAGCAACTAAAATGCACAGATTGTCCCCCTCATCTCGTCATTCTGTAACCTCCTATGTACGCACGATCTCCATTGGAATCAATTCGACTGTTTCATGACGAATTGACGGCATTGCGGCGCGATTTGCACGCCCATCCCGAACTGGGATTCGAGGAAGTGCGCACATCCGGAATCGTGGCCGGCTCCCTCGAGGCGCTTGGAATCGAGGTGCACCGAGGCATCGGCAAGACGGGCGTGGTCGGCGTCATCCGCGGCAAGCGCTTCGATAGCGGGCGCATGATCGGCCTGCGCGCCGACATGGACGCGCTGCCCATGACGGAAGACAACGATTTCGGCCACAAATCCACGAAGCCTGGCCTGATGCATGGCTGCGGCCACGACGGCCATACCGCCATACTGATCGGGGCGGCCAAATACCTGGCGCAGACGCGCAATTTCGACGGCACCGCGGTGTTGATTTTCCAGCCCGCCGAAGAAGGGCGCGGCGGCGCGCGCGCCATGCTGGAAGACGGACTGTTCGATACCTTTCCGTGCGACGCGATCTACGCGCTGCATAATTGGCCGGGCCTGAAGCCGGGCACGGTGGGCATCAATCCCGGGCCGATGATGGCCGCGGCCGATCGCTTCGAGATCCAGATCACGGGTCGGGGCGGCCATGGCGCGCACCCCTACCAGACCATCGATCCGGTCACCATCGCGGGGCAGATCATTACGGCCTTGCAGACCATCGTGTCGCGCAACGTGAATCCGCTGGATTCGGCGGTCGTGTCCATCGGGTCGCTGCAGGCCGGCCATCCCGGCGCGATGAGCGTGATTCCGCGCGAAGCGAAAATGGTCGGCACGGTGCGCACGTTCCGCAAGTCCGTGCAGGAAATGGTCGAAACGCGCATGCGCGAACTGGTGTCGGCCATCGCGGGCGCCTTCGGCGGCACGGCCGAAGTGGTCTACGAACGCATTTATCCGGCCACCCTGAACACGCCGCAGCACGCCAACCTGGTGGCCGACATCGCCACCGAGATGATCGGCAAGGAGAACGTGGTGCGCGACCTGGTGCCGTCGATGGGCTCCGAGGATTTTTCCTTCATGTTGCAGAGCAAGCCGGGCGCCTATTTCCGGCTGGGGCAGGGCGGAGCCGATTCCGGCTGCGTGCTGCACAACTCGCATTTCGATTTCAACGATGCCGTCATCCCCCTGGGCAGCGCGATGTTCTGCGCGCTGGCCGAACGGGGCATGCCACTGGCAGATTAAGAAGCCCTTCCATGTCTACTCAAAATACGACTCAGCTCACCATTACCCGGCCGGACGACTGGCATCTGCACCTGCGCGACGGCGCGGCCCTGCAGGCCGTGGTCGCGGATACGGCGCGCCAGTTCGCGCGGGCGATCATCATGCCGAACCTGAAGCCGCCGGTCACCACGACCGAACAGGCGCTGGCATACCGCGGCCGCATCCTCGAGGCGCTGGCCAAGGCGGGCGGCAATCCCGCGACTTTCACCCCGTTGATGACGCTCTACCTGACGGACAACACCAGCGCCGAAGAGATTTTCCGCGCGTATGAGTCCGGGCAGGTCTACGCGGTAAAGCTGTACCCCGCCGGCGCCACGACCAACTCGGACGCGGGCGTGACCGATCTGCTGGGCAAGTGTACGCAGGCGCTCGAGGCGCTGGAAAAATGCGGCATGCCCTTGCTGGTGCACGGCGAAGTGACCGATCCGTCGATCGACGTGTTCGACCGCGAAGCGGTTTTCGTCGACCGCGTGATGAAGCCTTTGCGCCGCGCGTTTCCCGCCCTGAAGGTCGTGTTCGAGCACATCACCACGAAAGAAGGCGCGGAGTATGTGCGGGACGCCGAAGGGCCGGTCGCCGCGACGATCACGCCGCAGCATCTGCTGTACAACCGCAACGCGATTTTCCAGGGCGGCGTGCGGCCGCATTGGTATTGCCTGCCTATCCTGAAGCGCGAAACGCACCGCCAGGCGCTGGTCGAGGCCGCGACCAGCGGCAGCCCGCGATTCTTCCTGGGGACCGACAGCGCGCCGCATGCGCGCGGGCTGAAGGAGCATGCTTGCGGCTGTGCCGGCTGCTACACGGCGCTGCACGCGATGGAACTGTACGCGACCGCGTTCGAAGCGGCCGGAAAGCTGGACAAGCTGGAAGGTTTCGCCAGCTTCCATGGCCCTGACTTCTATGGCCTGCCCCGCAACACCGGCACGCTGACGCTGGTGCGCGAAACCTACCAGGTGCCCGACGGCCTGCCCTTCGGCGACACGACACTGGTGCCGCTGGCCGCGGGCGAAGCGCTGGCCTGGCGCGCGCACGCCTAGACGTCCAAACGGGCTGTCGCAAGACAGCCCGTTTTCATTAGCGCTCTATATATGTATATAGAGGCTGCTTTGAATCACAGCGTGCCGTCGCGGCGCGCTTCCAGCAGTTCCCAGCGGGCGAACCGCTCTTCCAGTTCGCTTTCCAGCTTGGCCAGTTCGCCGTTGATGCGCTCGACCTCGGCCGGGGCGTCGCGGTACAGGCTGCCGTCCGCCAGCTTGCCGGCGAGTTCGGCCTGCTGCGCCTCCAGCGCGGCGATGGCGTCGGGCAAGCCTTCCAGTTCACGCAGTTCCCAGGAGTTCATCTTGGCCGAGCGGGCGGGCTTGGGGCGCGCGGGCTTGGCGCGCGCCGCGCCATCTTCGGCGGCCTGCGAGGCCGAACCGGCATCTTCGGCGGGCGCTGCGGGCGCGGGCCGCTGCGCGACCCATTCGTCGTAGCCGCCGACATAGTCGCGCCAGCGGCCGTTGCCTTCATAGGCGATGGTCTGCGTGACGACGTTGTTCAGGAAGGCGCGGTCATGGCTGACGAGCAGCACCGTACCCGAGTATTCCTGCAGCAGCTCTTCCAGGAGCTCCAGTGTCTCGATGTCGAGATCGTTGGTGGGCTCGTCCAGCACCAGCACGTTGGCGGGACGGGCGAACAGGCGCGCCAGCAGCAGGCGGGCGCGCTCGCCGCCCGACAGGCTGCGCACGGGCGAGCCGGCGCGCGCCGGCGAAAACAGGAAGTCGCCCAGATAGCTCATGACGTGCTTGCGGGTGCCGCCGATCTCGACCCATTCGCTGCCCGGGCTGATGATGTCGACGAGCGTGGCGTTCTCGTCCAGTTGGGCGCGCATCTGGTCGAAGTAGGCGACCGACACATTGGTGCCGATGCGCGTGGCGCCGCTGTCGGGCTGCATTTCGCCCAGGATCAGCTTGAGCAGGGTGGTCTTGCCGGCGCCGTTGGGGCCGATGATGCCGATGCGGTCGCCGCGCAGGATGGTGGTGGAGTAGTCGTCCACCACGATCTTGTCGCCGAAGGCCTTGCCGACGTGCTCGAGTTCGGCGACGAGCTTGCCGGAGCGCTGGCCTTCGGCCAAGGCCAGCGAAACGTCGCCCACGCGCTCGCGGCGCTCGGCGCGCTCCACGCGCAGCCGCTCCAGGCGCCGCACGCGGCCTTCATTGCGGGTGCGGCGCGCTTCCACGCCCTTGCGGATCCAGACTTCCTCTTGCGCCAGCAGCTTGTCGAAGCGGGCCTGCTCCAGCCGTTCGGATTCCAGCCATTGGGCCTTGCGCTCCTGCCACTGCGAGAAATTGCCGGGGAAGCTCAGCAGCCGTCCGCGGTCGAGTTCGACGATGCGGGTGGCGATGGCGTCCAGGAAGCGGCGGTCGTGGGTGATGATGACCGCGGCGCCTTTCCAGCTACGCAGCATGTCTTCGAGCCAGGCGATGCCTTCGAAGTCGAGATGGTTGGTGGGTTCGTCCAGCAGCAGCAGGTCCGGCTCGTCCACCAGGGCGCGCGCCAGCGCGACGCGCTTGCGCGTTCCGCCGGACAGGCCGGCAATCTGCACGTCGGCGGGCAGGCCGAGTTTTTCGAGCACGGCGCGCACGCGCGAAGGGCGCTGCCAGTCTTCGTGGTCGCCCTCTACATTGCAGACCACATCGAAGACCGTGGCGTTCTCGTCGAGCACGGGTTCCTGTTCGACGGTGGCCACGCGCAAGCCGGAGCTGCGGGAGATATCGCCGTCGTCGGGCTGCGTTCTGCCGTCGAGCAGTCTCAGCAGAGAGGACTTGCCGGCGCCGTTGCGGCCGATGAGGCCGATGCGCTCGCCGGCCTGGATGGCGAAATCGGCGTGATCCAGCAGGGGATGGTGGCCATAGGCCAACTGGATATCGGTAAGGGTGATGAGGGTAGCGAGGGCCATGTAATGGGGCAGCGTCTGCGTCAGTGCGTATCAAGGCGTATTGTCGCAGGAACCCGCAAGGCCGTTGCGGAAGGGCGGCGGGCGGCGTTCGTCGGGGACGGAGCCGCCACCTGTACTAGAATACGAACCGCAAGACGGGTCGGGCGATCGCGGTGGATGCGAATCCATCGAGGAAGGTCCGGACTCCACAGGGCAGGATAACGGCTAACGGCCGTCCGGCCGCGTCCTCGGACGCGGTCGAGGAATAGGGCCACAGAGACGAGTCTGCGGGGCGGGCGCGCATCGCGCGCACAGATACGGCCATCTCCGTATCGCGCCGTCCGGTAACGGGCGGCGGCATCGCAGGGTGAAACGCGGCAACCTCTATCCGGAGCAACATCAAATAGGCATGCGTGCGGCCTTCGGGCCGCGAAGGGCGGCTCCGTCCAAGCATGCGGGTAGATGGCTACAGCGGCCCAGCAATGGTCCGCGCAGAGGAATGATCGTCCGCCAGGGAAACCTGGTGTACAGAATCCGGCCTATAGATCCGTCTTGCAACTCATTCTCGGGCGAGCGGCCGCCGGGCGGGTGCCCGGCGCCGCGCGGGCCGGGCTGCGCCGATTTTTGGGCTGCCCCGGGGGCCGGGAGCGGCGGGAACCCTCGCCAATAGGAGCGAAGGACCGATCGTAAAACAATGCAAAGCCATTGTTAGCCGCTACTTCTGAAGAAGGACTTTTAGATAGTGCCGCAACCTCCTGATTTATTGGGAGGTTTTTGTTTTTGCGGATTTACATATTGATCTAAGTCCTTGTTGTGATTGAAAAAATTGCAACCACGCGCTTGACCGCCCCTTTCCCATACCGTAGAGTGGGAAATAGTAGGAAATTGTGCAATTAAGTGGGGTAAAAGTGGTGTTTCAGGGAAGCAGCGCGCTCACGCTGGATGCCAAGGGACGGATCTCGATTCCGACCCGGCATCGTGACGCGCTCATGTCGCAGGCTGACGGCCGGCTGACCCTGACTCGCCACCCTGACGGCTGCCTGCTGGTCTACCCGCGGCCCGAGTGGGAAAAGAAGCGCGAACAGATCGCCGCTTTTCCCATGTCGGCCCGCGCGCTGCAGCGGCTGTTGCTCGGCAATGCTCAGGACGTGGAACTGGACGGCTCCGGCCGGGTTCTGATCGCGCCCGAGCTGCGCAACGCTTCCGGTATGACGCGCGATGTGATGCTGCTCGGTCTGGGCGCGCACTTCGAGCTGTGGGACGCCGCTACCCTGGCCAGCCGCGAGGCTGAGGACCTGGCCAAGGGTATGCCGGATGTGTTGAATCAGTTTTCGTTCTGAAAAAGTTATGGAATTCGAACATCGGCCCGTTTTGCTGGAGCCGACGGTGGACGCACTATTGCTGGCCGGCTTCGGCGGCAAGGGCGCGGCACGGTCGCAAGAGCAAGGCGGGCCGGCTGCGGCTACGCGAGCGGAGAGCGGCGTCTTCGTCGACGGCACCTTCGGGCGTGGCGGGCACAGCCGCGAGCTGCTTGGCCGTCTGGGTCCGGGCGCGCGGCTGGTGGTGTTCGACAAGGACCCGGAGGCGATCGCCGTAGCCCAAGCCTTGGCGGCGGCGGACCCGAGGGTCACCGTGGTGCATGGCGGCTTCGCCACCATGGCCGAAGAATTGGCGCAGCTCGGCATCGGCAAGGTCGATGGCGTGATGCTGGATCTGGGCGTTTCCTCGCCTCAGATCGACGATGCCGAACGCGGTTTCTCGTTCATGCGAGACGGCCCGCTCGACATGCGGATGGACACCACTCGTGGTCCCACGGTGGCGGATTGGCTGGCGCAAGCCAGTGTGGATGAGATGCGGGAGGTCATAGCGGATTATGGCGAAGAACGGTTTGCTTTTCAGGTTGCAAAGGCGATTGCTGCTCGCCGCGCAACAAGGCCGCTGCGCACCACGCTCGAGCTTGCCGAGTGCGTCGCCAGCGCCGTCCGCACGCGCGAAAAGGGGCAGCATCCGGCCACACGCACCTTTCAAGCTTTACGGATTTACATCAATCGGGAACTCGAAGAGCTCGCGCGCACCCTCGCGGCAGCTCTAGACCTGCTGGCTCCGGGGGGGAGATTGGCGGTGATCAGCTTTCATTCGCTTGAGGACCGCATGGTCAAGCAGTGCATCGCGGCGGCGGCTCGTCCGGCTGCCGCGCATGCGCGCCTGCCCCTGCGCGAAAGCGAAATGCCCCAGCCCGTGCTGCGTTCCCTCGGGCGCGTGGTGGCCGAAGACGATGAAGTCTCGGCCAATGCCCGCGCCCGCTCCGCCATTTTGCGCGTCGCCGAGCGCACGGAAACGCCGCTGCCCGCCGAGGGCGGCTTCGCCTTCGTGAAGACCGGCGCGCTGCCGGGCAGCGACCTGGCTCCGCCGCCCCGGCGCGGCGGCAAGGGAGGGCGCCGCTAATGGGTCGCGTCAACCTGATCGTTGCGGCTTTGCTGATGCTGTCGGCCATTTCCCTGGTCACCAGCCGGTATCAGTCGCGTCAGCTCTTCATCGAGCTGGGCCGCGATCAGGCGCAGGCGCGCGACCTTGAAACCAATTGGCGGCGCCTGCAGCTCGACCGCGCCGAACTTGCCCGCAACGCGCGGGTGGATGCCATCGCGCGCGACGGCCTGAAGATGATTTCCATCGTTCCGGACCGCACGCTCTACATGAATCAGGCGCCCGTCTCCGCCAGCGGAGGCGCGCAATGAAACGGGTTCCTTTCTTCGACAACCCCGTGCTGCGCGGGCAATTGCCCACCTGGCGCGCACGCCTGGTGCTGATCCTGCTGTTCGGCGGCTTCACGGTATTGGCCGGCCGCGCCCTGTTCCTGCAGGGGCTGTCCACGGAATTCCTGCAGCAGCAGGGCGAACGTCGCTATGAACGCACGCTGACCCTGGCCGCCACGCGCGGCAAGATCATGGACCGCAATGGCGCGGTGCTGGCCTCCAGCGTGCCCGCGCGCGCCATCTGGGCGATTCCCGAAGATACCAAGCAGGCGACCCCCGCCCAGTTGGACGCGTTGGCGAAGCTGCTGGAAACGCCCGCGGCCGACCTGCGCCACCGCCTCGTCGACGAAGACAAGAATTTCGTCTACCTGAAGCGCCAGGTCTCCATGGACGTGGCCGACAAGATCAAGCAGCTCGGCATGCCCGGCGTGCACCAGCAGCCCGAGACCCGCCGCTACTATCCCGACGGCGACGTGATGGCCCACGTGGTGGGTTTCAACAGCGTCGAGGACCAGGGGCAGGAAGGCGTCGAGCTGACGTTCAACCAGCAGCTTTCCGGCCGCCCGGGCAGCCGTCGCGTCATCAAGGACCGGCTGGGCCGCGTGATCGAGGACGTGCAGGCGGTCACCTTGCCGGTGGACGGACGCGACCTGCGCCTGTCGATCGACACGCGCTTGCAGTATCTGGTGTTCAAGGCCCTGAAGGACGCCATGGACAAGCACCAGGCCAAGGGCGCGACCGCCGTGGTCGTGGACGTGCATACGGGCGAGATCCTGGCGCTGGCCAACGTCCCGACCTTCGATCCCAACAAGCGCGAGACCTTTCACGGCGCCAATCTGCGCAACCAGGCGATCACCGACACGTTCGAGCCGGGCTCGATCATGAAGCCTTTCACCGCCGCGCTGGCGCTGGACCTGGGCCGCATCACCCCGAAGACCCTGTTCGAAACCGGCAATGGCCGTTTCCAGTACCAGGGCAGCACGATCAGCGACGTAAGCCGCAACGGCACGCTGGACGTGGCGGGCGTGCTGCGCAAGTCCAGCAATATCGGCATGACGATGATCTCCGAGAAGCTGGAATCCCGCGAAATGTGGGACCGTTTCACCGAATTGGGCCTGGGCCAGGCGCCTCAGGTGGGATTCCCCGGCGCGGCCCCTGGCCGCCTGCGTCCCTGGGACCGCTGGCGCCTGATCGAAAAAGCCACGATGGCCTACGGCTACGGCCTGTCGGTGTCGCTGCTGCAGGTGGCGCGCGCCTATACCGTCTTCGCCCGCAACGGCGACATGGTGTCGCTGACCCTGGTCAAGCGCGACAGCGATCCCACCAGCGTCAAGATCTACACGCCGAAGACCACCGAACTGGTGCGCGGCATGCTCGAGGCCGCCGCCGGCCCCGAAGGCACCAAGGCCGCCCAGGTGCAGGGGTACCGCGTGGCCGGCAAGAGCGGCACCGCGCGCAAGATCGTCGACGGCAAGTACAGCACGCAGCGCTACCGGAGCTCGTACGTGGGTTTCGCTCCCGTGTCGGATCCGAAGATCGTGGTGGCCGTGTCCATCGACGAGCCGACGGTCGGCGGCTATTACGGCGGCGCGATCGCCGCGCCCGTGTTCTCCCAGATCGTGGGCGGGAGCTTGCGGCTGATGGGGGTGCGGCCGGACGCGCCCTTCGAATCCACTATTGTTGCTGGTCTCAAGGAGCCAGGCAGATGAGCGCCAAAGGCTTCTTCTCTTCTTCCCCTGTCGCCACGGTTGCCGAAATCGTGGCGTGGTTGCATGCGCGCGTTTCATTGACCGCGCATCTCAAGCTGGACTCCCGCGAGATCGAGCCGGGCGACGTATTCGTCGCCTGCCCGGGCCTGTCCAGCGATGGACGCCTCTATATAGATAAGGCATTGGCGCTGGGCGCCAGCGCGGTCCTGTTCGAAGCGCCCGCCAGCGAGGCCATCGAGGCCGCCGCCGCGCAGGCTCCGATACTGCCCGTGTCCGGCTTGCGCGCTCTGCTGGGCGAGCTGGGCGACACCTGGTATGGCCGGCCGTCCGCCGCGCTGGCGGTGGTCGCCGTGACGGGCACCAACGGCAAGACCTCGTCGGTGCAATGGATCGCCCACGCGCTGAGCCGCAACGACAAGCCCTGCGGCACCATCGGCACCCTGGGCGCGGTGTTGCCCGACGGCCAGACGCTGGGCGGCGACCTGACGACGCCCGACGTGCTGACCGTCCACCGCACCCTGGCCGCGATGCGCGACGCGGGCGCGAAGGCCGTCGCCATGGAAGCCTCGTCGATCGGCATCGAGCAGGGCCGGATGGATGGCGTGCGCGTCGCGCTGGCGGCGTTCACCAACCTGACGCGCGACCATCTCGACTACCACGGCACCATGGAGCGGTACGAGGCAGCCAAGGCGCGCCTGTTCCGCTGGCCGGGCCTGGCCGCCGCCGTGGTCAACGCGGACGACGAGGCCGGGCGCCGCCTGATCGCCAGCCTGCCCGCCGGCATGGCGATGGGCTACAGCCTGAGCGACGCGCCCGAGATCCCAGCCGCCATGCGCGCGCGCGATCTCCAGGCCACCTCCCAGGGCCAGATCTTCACGTTGGTGTCGCCGCATGGCGAGGCCCAGATCGTGACCCGCCTGCTGGGCGCGCACAATGTGTCCAACCTGCTGCTCGTGGCGGGCGTGCTGTATCAGCTCGGCCTGCCGTTCGCGCAGATCGCGCGCGAACTCGCCGCCACCGATCCGGTCGACGGCCGCCTGCAGACAGTGGAACCCCTGGGCTCCAACGGCGCCCAGGCCGGCACCGGCCGCGGCCCGCTGGTGGTGGTGGACTACGCCCATACGCCGGACGCCCTGTCGCGGGCGCTGTCGGCGCTGCGCGCGGTCGCGGCGGCGCGCTCGGGCCGCCTGGTCTGCCTGTTCGGCTGCGGCGGCGAGCGGGATCCGGGCAAGCGTCCCGAAATGGGCCGCATCGCGGCGGAACTGGCCGACCACGTGGTCGTGTCCAGCGACAATCCGCGCACCGAGTCGCCTGAAGCTATCGTCCAGCAGATTCTTGCCGGCGTTCCGGAGTCGGCGCATGCCGACGTGCAGGTGGACCGTGGGCGCGCCATCATGCAGACCCTCTGGGCGGCGTCGCCCGAAGACGTGGTGCTGCTGGCCGGCAAGGGGCACGAAACCTACCAGGACATCGGAGGCGAGAAGCTGCCTTTCGACGACCGCGAATGGGCGCGGCTGGCCATGCTGCTGCCGCAGGTCCAGGGCGTGTCCACGGATACGCGGCGCATCGGCGCGGGCGAACTGTTCGTGGCGCTGGTGGGCGAGAATTTCGACGCGCACGACTACCTGGACCAGGCCGAGGAGCGCGGCGCGTGCGCGGCCGTGGTGGCGCACGCCGTGGCCGGCTCGGGGCTGCCGCAACTGGTGCTGGGCGACACCCGGGTGGCGCTGATGCGCATCGGCGCGGCTTGGCGCGCGCAGTTCTCCCTGCCGGTCGTCGCGGTGACCGGCAGCAACGGCAAGACCACGACCAAGGAAATGATCTCGGCGATGCTGGCCGATTGGCGCGGCGAGACGGGCCGCCTGGCCACCGCCGGCAATCTGAACAATGACATCGGCGTGCCGCTGACGCTGCTGCGCCTGCGCCCGGAACACCGCGCGGCGGTGTTCGAACTGGGCATGAACCACCCCGGCGAAATCGCGCAACTGGCTGCCATGGCCGCGCCCACGGTGGCACTGGTGACCAACGCCCAGCGCGAGCACCAGGAATTCATGCACAGCGTGGAAGCGGTGGCGCGCGAGAACGGCGCCGCGATCGCCGCGCTGCCCGAAGACGGCGTCGCCGTCTATCCGGGCGACGAACCCTATGCGGCGATCTGGGACGCGCTGGCCGAGCCGCGGCGCGCGCTGCGTTTCGGCCTGCAGCCCGGCCTGGACGTGTATGCCGAGCAGATCCTGGCCGACGTGAACGCCACGCGCTGCCGCGTGGTGACGCCGGTCGGCACCGCCGACCTGGCGCTGCCGGTGCCGGGCCTGCACAACCTGCGCAATGCCTTGGCGGCCATCGCCAGCGCCATTGCGGCGGGCGCGCCGCTGGACAGCGCGGTGCGCGCGCTGGCGGGCTTCAGCCCGGTCGCGGGCCGCATGCAGCACAAGAAAATGAGTGACGGGACGCTGCTCATCGACGACACCTACAATGCGAACCCCGATTCGGTTCGCGTGGCCATCGACGTGCTGGCGCGCATCGGCGGCGCGCGCGTCCTGGTGCTGGGCGACATGGGCGAAGTCGGGGACAACGGCCCCGCCATGCATGTCGAGGTGGGAAATTACGCGCGCGAGCAAGGGCTCGACGCGCTCATCACGCTAGGCGAAGCCAGCCGGGCGGCATCCGCCGCATTCGGCGAGGGCGCGCACGCCTGCGCATCGGTAGACGAAGTCGTTGCCGCGTTGCGCGGCCTGCGCCCGTCCTGCGTATTGGTAAAGGGATCGCGCTTTATGCGCATGGAGCGGGTAGTGACGGCTTTTTCCACGAATGAAAGTACGGCGGCCAAGGGGCAGGGAGAGCACGATGCTGCTTGAAATCGCCCGCTTGCTTTCCGACGACGTGCGCGCGCTGGGCGTGTTCGAGTACATCACCTTGCGCGCGGTCCTCGCGTGCGCGACGGCGCTGCTGATCGGCCTGGTGGCCGGCCCTCGCGTGATCCGCAAGCTGACCGAAATGAAGATCGGCCAAGCCGTGCGTTCGTACGGCCCGGAATCGCACCTGGTCAAGACGGGCACCCCCACCATGGGCGGCGTGCTGATCCTGATTTCCATCGCCATCAGCACCTTGCTGTGGGCGGACTGGACCAACCGCTTCGTGTGGGTGGTGTTGCTGGTGACTTTCGGTTTCGGCTGGATCGGGTGGATGGACGATTACCGCAAGGTGGTCTACCGCGATCCGGAAGGCATGCCCGCCCGGCAGAAGTTCTTCTGGCAGGCCACCATCGGCATGGTGGCCGCGGTGTACCTGGCGTTCGCCGTGTCGGCTCCCGCCAATACCGAACTCTGGCCCTTGTTCAAGGCATGGGTGGGCAGCGGCTTCACGATGTCGCTGCCGACGCGCGCCGACCTCATCGTCCCGTTCTTCAAGACCGTGAGCTATCCCCTGGGCGTGCTGGGCTTCGTGGCGCTGACCTGGGCGGTCATCGTCGGCACCAGCAATGCCGTGAACCTGACCGACGGCCTGGACGGCCTGGCGATCATGCCCACCGTCATGGTCGGCAGCGCGCTGGGCATCTTCGCCTACGTGGTCGGCCGCGTCGACTATTCGAAATACCTGCTGTTTCCCTATATTCCCGGAGCGGCGGAGCTGATGGTGCTGTGCGCGGCGATCGGCGGCGCCGGCCTCGCATTTTTGTGGTTCAACGCGTATCCGGCGCAAGTCTTCATGGGCGACGTCGGCGCGCTCGCGCTGGGCGGCGCGCTGGGCACCATCGCGGTCATCGTGCGCCAGGAAATCGTGCTGTTCATCATGGGCGGCGTGTTCGTGGTCGAGACGCTTTCCGTGATGATGCAGGTCACCTGGTTCAAGTACACGAAGCGACGTTATGGAACAGGTCGACGCATATTCCGCATGGCCCCGCTGCATCATCACTTTGAAGTGGGCGGCTGGAAGGAAACCCAGGTGGTCGTGCGTTTCTGGATCATCAGCATGATGCTGGTGCTGATTGGCCTCTCTACCCTGAAGTTGCGATGAATACGATGGAAACCTCCCGTGCCGGCGCGCCGCTCGTCCTGATCCTCGGATTGGGCGAGACGGGTGCGGCCGCCGCAAGCTGGTGCGCCCGCCAGGGCGCCCGCTTGCGCGTGGCCGACACGCGCGCCGAACCGGGCGGGCTGGCTGCGCTGCGCGAGGCGCTGGCGCAGGGCGAAGTGGAATACCGCCTGGGCTGCGAAGAGTCTTTCGACACGGCGCTGCTCGATGACGTGGACCAGGTGGTGCTTAGCCCCGGGCTGGCGCCGGCGCAGGCGCCAGCCGCGGCCCTGCTGCGCGAGGCCGAGGCCCGCGGCATCGAGGTCGTCGGCGAGATCGAACTGTTTGCGCGCGCCCTGGCCGAACTGGCCGGGACGCGCGAGTACCGGCCGCGCCTGCTGGCCGTGACGGGCACCAACGGCAAGACCACCGTCACCGCGCTGACGCGGCAACTGGTCGAGGCCAGCGGCCTGTCGGCCGTGGCGGCGGGCAATATCGGCCCCGCGGCGCTGGCCGCCCTGATGACGGCGCTGGATGCCGACGCGCTGCCGCAGGTGTGGGTGCTGGAGCTGTCCAGCTTCCAGCTCGAAACCACGCGCTCGCTCATGGCCGATGCCGCCGTCGTGCTGAACGTCACGCAGGACCACCTGGACTGGCACGGCGGCATGGACGCCTACGCGCAGGCCAAGGCGCGCCTGCTGAAAATGGCGCGAATCGCCATCGTCAACCGCGAAGATCCGTACACCGTCGGCATGGTGCCGTCCCTGAACGCCATGAACGTGCGCAGCTTCGGCCGCGACGTGCCCGAGCTGGTCGGCGACATGGGCCTGGAACTGGGCCAGGGCGTGGCCTGGCTGACGGCGAGCGAACCCAACGACTTCGACGAGCCGGCGCCGCCTCCGCGCCGCAAGAAGGACGCGCCCGAGCCCGTCCGCGCCAAGGGCCGCATGAGCCGCCTGATGCCGGTGGACGCGCTGCGCATCCGCGGCATCCACAATGCCCTGAACGCGCTGGCCGCGCTGCAGCTCGCCCGCTGCCTGGACCTGGGCTGGGGCGCCATGCTGCGCGCGCTGCGCGAGTACGCCGGCGAACCCCACCGCGCGGCATTCGTGCGCACGATCGGGGGCGTGGACTACATCAACGACAGCAAGGGCACCAACGTGGGCGCCACCGTGGCCGCGCTGGAAGGCCTGGGCCAGCCCGTCGTGCTGATCGCCGGCGGCCAGGGCAAGGGCCAGGATTTTTCGCCGCTGATTCCCGTGGTGTCGCGCCATGCGCGCGCCGTCATGCTGATCGGCGTGGACGGACCCGAGATCGGCCGCGTGCTGGCATCGACGGGCGTGAACTGCGTGGCGGTCGAAACGCTGCGCGACGCCGTGCGCGGCGCGGCCGAACTGGCCCAGCCCGGCGATGCCGTGCTGCTGTCGCCGGCCTGCGCCAGCCTGGACATGTTCCGCAACTACCCGCAACGCGGGCAGGTGTTCGTGGAAGAGGTCGAGGACCTGGCCCGCGACCGTGGAGAGATCGCATGAGCCTGATCGCCGATCTCACCGCCAGCGTCAATGCCGTACGGCCCGGCCGTACCCGCATGCGCAACTTCGACCTGCCGCTGGTCATCGCGGCGTCGACCTTGCTGCTGCTCGGCCTGCTGATGGTGTATTCGGCGTCGATCGCGCTGGCCGACGGCCCGCGCTACGCGTCCTATGGGCGCTACTACTTCGTGATCCGCCACGGCTTGTTCATCAGCGCCGGCCTGGTCGGCGCGGCCGTGGTGCTGGCGATTCCCATCCGCGTCTGGCAGCGCCTGGCGGTACCGCTCTTCGGCGTGGCGATGGCGCTGCTGGTGGCCGTGCTGATTCCCGGCATCGGCCGCGAGGTGAACGGCGCGCACCGCTGGATCCCGCTGGGGCCGCTGAACTTCCAGCCTTCCGAGCTGATGAAGCTGGCCGCGCTGCTCTACGCCGCCGACTACACGGTGCGCAAACAGGAGCACATGCAGGCGTTCGCCCGGGGCTTCTTGCCGATGGCCGTTGCGCTGGCCGGCGTGGGCATGCTGCTGCTGCTCGAGCCCGACCTGGGCGCCTTCATGGTGATCGTGGCGATCGCCATCGGCATCCTGTTCCTGGGCGGGATCAACGGCAAATACTTCAGCAGCCTGCTGGCCGTGCTGGTCGGCACCTTCCTGATGCTCATCTGGCTGTCGCCGTGGCGCCGCGCGCGCCTGTTCGCCTACCTGGACCCCTGGAACGAAGACAATGCCTACGGCAGCGCCTACCAGCTTTCGCATTCGCTGATCGCGCTGGGCCGGGGGGAATGGCTGGGCGTGGGCCTGGGCGCCAGCGTCGAAAAACTGCACTACCTGCCCGAAGCGCATACCGATTTCCTGATGGCCGTGGTGGGCGAGGAACTGGGCTTTGCCGGCGTGATGCTGGTCATTACCCTGTTCGCCATCATCGTGTACCGCGGCTTCGATATCGGCCGCCAGGCCATCGCCATGGAACGCACTTTCGCGGGCCTGGTGGCGCACGGCGTGGCCATGTGGTTTGGCGTGCAGGCTTTCATCAATATGGGAGTCTGCCTGGGCCTGCTGCCCACCAAGGGCCTGACCCTGCCGCTGATGAGCTATGGCGGCTCGGGCGTGGTGATGAACCTGTGCGCGCTGGCCATGCTGATCCGGGTCGACGTGGAAAACCGGATCATGATGCGCGGGGGGCGGGTATGACGGCATCCCGGAGCATCCTGATCATGGCCGGCGGCACCGGCGGGCACATCATGCCCGGCCTGGCCGTGGCCGAAGTGCTGCGCGCGCGCGGCTGGCGCGTGCTGTGGCTGGGCAATCCCGACAAAATGGAAGGCCGGCTGGTGCCGCCGCGCGGCATCGAACTGGTGCCGCTGCGCTTCCAGGGCGTGCGCGGCAAGGGGGCGTCGGCGTTGTTGAAGCTGCCGTTCCTGCTGCTGAGCGGATTTGCGCAGGCCTGGTCCCGCCTGTCCGACGTGCGCCCCGACGTGGTGCTGGGCATGGGCGGCTACGTGGCTTTTCCGGGCGGCGTGGTGGCGGCCCTGCGCGGCACGCCGCTGGTCGTGCATGAACAGAACGCCGTGGCCGGCACCGCCAACAAGTGGCTGGCGAAGATGGCGCGCCGCGTGCTCAGCGGCTTTCCCGGCGTGCTGCCCAAGGGCGAGGCCATGGGCAATCCGGTGCGGGCCGACCTGTGCGCGCTGCCCGATCCGGCCGAACGCTATGCCGGGCGCAGCGGCGCCTTGCGCGTGCTGGTCGTGGGCGGCAGCCTGGGCGCCCTGGCGCTGAACACCACGGTCCCGCAGGCGCTGGCACTGATGCCGCGGGAAGGCCGGCCGGAGATCGTCCATCAGGCCGGCGAACAGCATCTGCCCGCGCTGCAGCAGGCCTACGCCCAGGCGGGCGTGGCGGCCGACTGCCGCGCGTTCATCGACGACATGGCGGGCGCGCTGGGCGAGGCCGACCTGCTGATCTGCCGCGCGGGCGCCATGACGGTGTCCGAAGTGGCCGCGGCGGGCGTCGCGGCGCTGTTCGTGCCGTTCCCGCATGCCATCGACGACCATCAAACCGCCAACGCGCGCTTCCTGAGCGACGCGCAGGCCGCCTGGCTCCAGCCGCAAGCCGCCCTGACGCCCGAGTGGCTGGCGCAGTGGCTGGCCCAGCGCACCCGACAAGAACTGCAAGCCGTCGCAGAACGGGCCCGCGCGCATGCGCGCCCCGAGGCGGCGGCCCATATCGCCGACGCCTGTGAACAAGCAGCGGGGCGTTCATCATGAAACACAGAATCCAACATATCCATTTCGTAGGCATCGGCGGCTCGGGCATGAGCGGCATTGCCGAGGTGCTGCTCAACCTGGGCTACACGATCAGCGGTTCCGACCTGAACGAGTCGGCCGTGACGCGCCGCCTGGCCAAGCTGGGCGTGAAGATCGCCATCGGCCACGCGGCCAGCAACGTGACCGGTGCCGGCGCCATCGTGACGTCCACGGCCGTGGCGGGCGACAACCCCGAGGTGATCGCAGCCCGCTCCGCGCGCATCCCGGTCGTGCCGCGCGCCATCATGCTGGCCGAGCTGATGCGGCTGAAGCGCGGCATCGCCGTGGCCGGCACCCACGGCAAGACGACCACGACCAGCCTGGTGGCCAGCGTGCTCGCCGCCGGAGACCTGGACCCGACCTTCGTGATCGGCGGCCGCCTGAATTCGGCCGGCGCCAACGCGCGGCTGGGGCAGGGCGACTACATCGTGGTCGAGGCCGACGAATCCGACGCCTCGTTCCTGAACCTGCTGCCCGTGATGGCCATCATCACCAATATCGATGCCGACCACATGGATACCTACGGGCACGATGTGGCGCGCCTGAAGAGCGCCTTCATCGAGTTCACACAGCACCTGCCGTTCTATGGCAGCGCGGTGCTCTGCATGGACGACGCGAACGTGCGCGAAATCATGCCCTTCGTGTCCCGGCCCATCACCACCTACGGCTTGAATCCGGAGGCGCAGGTGCGCGCCTATGAAGTGCAGCCGGCCGGCACCCGCATGCGCTTCAACGTGCAGCGCACCCATATGGATACGCTGCTGCCGCCCCTGGAAGTGGAACTGAACCTGCCGGGCCTGCACAACGTGCGCAATGCGCTGGCGGCGATCGCGGTGGCGACCGAGCTGGGCGTTTCCGACCAGGCGATCCGCGATGCGCTGGCCTCGTTCAAGGGCGTGGGCCGCCGTTTCACCCAGGCCGGCGAATTCCCGGTGCCCGCCCGCCACGGCGGCGGCATCTTCACGGTGATCGACGACTACGGCCACCATCCGGTGGAAATGGCGGCCACGCTGGAGGCCGCGCGCGGCGCCTGGCCCGACCGCCGCATCGTGCTGGCGTTCCAGCCGCACCGCTACACGCGGACCCGCGACTGCTTCGAGGATTTCGTGCGCGTGCTGGGTTCGGCGGACGCCGTGCTGCTGACCGAGGTCTACGCCGCGGGCGAACCGCCGCTGGTGGCGGCGGACGGCCGGGCCTTGTCGCGCGCGCTGCGCGTGGCCGGCAAGGTCGAGCCGGTGTTCGTCGAAGACGTGGCGGAGCTGCCGCAGGCGGTGCTGGACTTCGTGCGTGACGGCGACGTCGTGATAGTCATGGGAGCGGGTTCGATCAGCAAGGTCCCCGCCCAAGTTGGAGAACTGGCATGAGCACGCAATTCGGCAAAGTCGGTGTGTTGTACGGCGGACGCTCCGCCGAGCGCGAGGTGTCCCTGATGTCGGGCGCCGGCGTGCACCAGGCGCTGCTGAGCGCCGGCGTGGACGCGCATCTGTTCGACACGGGCGAGCGCAGCCTGTCCGAGCTTGCGGAGCAAGGGTTCGAGCGCGTGTTCATCGCCCTGCACGGCCGCTATGGCGAGGACGGCACGATCCAGGGCGCCCTGGAACTGCTGGGCATTCCCTACACGGGCAGCGGCCCGCTGGCCTCGGCGCTTGCCATGGACAAGACCATGACCAAGCGGGTGTGGCTGCAGCAGGGCCTGCCCACGCCCGCGTTCGAGGTGCTGGACGCGGACACGGAACTGCGCCTGGTGCCGGATCGCCTGAGCCTGCCGCTGATCATCAAGCCGCCGCACGAGGGCTCGACGGTAGGCATCACCAAGGTGGTGGGCTATTCCGACATGAAGGAAGCCTATGCCGCGGCCGCGCGCTTCGACAGCGAGGTGCTGGCCGAGCAGTTCATCGCCGGCCGCGAACTGACCGTGGCGGTGCTGGGCAGCGGCAAGGCCGCGCGCGCGCTGCCCGTGATCGAGATCGCCGCGCCCGGCGGCAATTACGACTACGAACACAAGTACTTCTCCGACGACACGCAGTACTTCTGCCCGGCCGCCCTGCCGCCGGAAGTGGCCGCGGAAGTCGCCGAGATCGCCGTCAAGGCATACCTGGCGCTGGGCTGCGACGGCTGGGGCCGCGCCGATTTCATCCTCGACCGGGACAACCGGCCGTGGCTGCTCGAACTGAATACTTCGCCTGGCATGACCAGCCATTCACTCGTTCCCATGGCCGCCAAGGCGGTGGGAATCAGCTATGCCGAACTGTGCGTGGCGATCTTGTCCGAGGCTGCGTGCAAAGTGCGCAGCCCGGCCCGCAACGCTTGACCTGGATACTCTGTGTGGAACGACGCTCGCACTACCAACCTGATCGCCAACACGCTGGCCGTGCTGGCGGTTTGCGCCATGCTCGTCGCGGGCGTGGTGTGGGTAGCGCAACGCCCGTTCTTCACGCTGTCGGCCATCGAGCTGGAATCGATGCCGGACACCGAACTGCACTATGTGTCGCCGGCGGCGGTGCGATCGGCGATCGCCGGCCGCTTCAAGGGCAACTTCTTCACCGTGGACCTGGACGACGCGCGGGAGCTCTTCGAGTCGGTTCCGTGGGTGCGGCATGCCACCGTAAGGCGGATCTGGCCCAACGTGCTGCGCGTGCGGATCGAGGAACAGCAGCCCCTGGCGCTGTGGAACGAGAACCAGATGATCAACACCTGGGGCGAGGCGTTCACGGCCAACACCGGCGAGGTGGACGACGAGACCGTGCTGCCGCAGTTCTACGGCCCCGAGGGCACCGAATCGCTGGTCGTGCAGCGCTACGCCGAGCTGGCGCGCTGGTTCGCCCCGCTGGACATGCACGTCAAGCAGCTCGAGCTGAGTCCGCGCTACGCCTGGCGCGTGGTGCTGTCCAACGGCATGTCGCTGGACCTGGGCCGGGATCCGGGCGCCGACGCGCCGGATCCGCACGGCCTGCCCGGCGCATTGCCGTTCGCGGCCCGCATTCAACGCTTTGTGCAAGCCTGGCCCGCGGTGGCGGGGCGCCTGGAAGGGCGCACCGTGACGCAGGCCGACTTGCGCTATCCGAATGGTTTCGCCCTGGCGCTGGCTCCGTTGCCGCCGTCGGAAACCAAAACCAAACCAACACCGAAACCTCCGAAGAAACGCTAACGCCATGACCCGTGACATCAAGGACCTTATCGTCGCCCTCGATATCGGCACCAGCAAGGTGGTGGCTGTGGTGGCTGAAATCCTGCCCGAAGGGCGATTCGAAGTGCTGGGCCTCGGCCAGCATGAATCGCGCGGCATGCGCAAGGGCGTGGTCGTCAATATCGAGACCACTGTGAATTCCATCCAGCGCGCGCTTGAAGAAGCCGAGCTGATGGCAGATTGCAAGATTCGCGACGTCTACACCGGCATCGCCGGCAGCCATATCCGCAGCTTCAATTCCAGCGGCATGGTCGCCGTGAAGGACAAGGAAGTCACCGCCACCGACGTCGCCCGCGTCATCGAGACCGCCAAGGCGGTGAACATCCCGACCGACCAGCAGGTGCTGCACGTGCTGACGCAGGAGTTCATCGTCGACGGCCAGGAAGACATCCGCGAGCCCATCGGCATGAGCGGCCTGCGCCTGGAAGTGCGCGTGCACATCGTGACGGGCGCGGTCAGCGCGGCCCAGAACATCGTGAAGTGCGTGCGCCGCTGCGGCCTGGAAGTGCAGGACCTGATCCTGCAGCCGCTGGCCTCCAGCCTGGCCGTGCTGACGGCCGACGAGAAGGAACTCGGCGTGGTGCTGGTCGACATCGGCGGGGGCACCACCGACGTGGCGATCTTCACCGGCGGCGCGATCCGCCACACCGCCGTGCTGCCCATCGCCGGCGACCAGATCACCAACGACATCGCGGCGATGCTGCGCACGCCCACGCCCGACGCCGAGGAAATCAAGCTGCGCTACGGCGTGGCCAAGCAGGTCCTGGCCAGCCCCGACGAATCCGTCGAGGTCCCGGGGCTGGGCGACCGCGGTCCGCGCCAGGTCAAGCGCCAGGCGCTGGGCGCGGTGATCGAGCCGCGCGTCGAGGAATTGTTCACGCTGGTGCAGCAGGTCGTGCGCGACTCCGGCTACGAGGACCTGCTGGCCTCGGGTGTGGTCCTGACCGGCGGCTCGGCGCAATTGCCCGGCATGATCGAACTGGCCGAGGACGTGTTCCTCAAGCCGGTGCGCGTGGCGGTGCCCGAATACGAAGGCAGCCTGGCCGACGTGATGCGCAATCCGCGCTTCTCGACGGTGATGGGCCTGCTGCAGGAAGCGCGGATGCAGCGGGTGCGCGGCCGCAAGGTCGCCGCCCAGACCGGCAACTTCAAGAGCCTGCTGGCGCGCATGAAGGAATGGTTCATGAACTAGGTAGAGGGGGGCAGGTTGGGGCCTGCTCCTTGGTCCGGTCGGCTGGCGGTATCGCAGGCCGGGCCAGAAGAGGGGAGGCGCTTCAAACCCGTTGCGGGCCAGTCCGGCGACGTGTTTGAGGCGATTCACAAAAAATAGGTTGTTGGGGAATTTTGTGATTTGCAAATCGGACTTGTGAGGGAGTCATCATGATGAACTTTGAGATGCTTGAAAACACCACCAAAGGGACCGTAATAAAGGTCGTTGGTGTGGGCGGCGCAGGCGGCAATGCCGTGGCGCACATGATTCGCAACGGCGTGAACGGCGTGGATTTCATCTGCGCCAACACCGATGCGCAGGCACTGTCGGCGACCAACGCCCCGGTGCAGATCCGCCTGGGCCGCACCGGCCTGGGCGCGGGCGCCAAGCCCGAACAGGGACGCGCGTCGGCCGAAACCGCGCGCGAGGAGATCCGTGCCGCGCTGAACGGCGCGCACATGGTCTTCATCACCGCCGGCATGGGCGGCGGCACCGGCACCGGCGCGGGTCCGGTCGTGGCCGAGGTGGCGAAGGAGCTGGGCATCCTGACCGTGGGCGTGGTCACGAAGCCGTTCACCTTCGAAGGCAACAAGCGCATGAAGATGGCCGAGGACGGTATCTCGGAACTGGCCAAGCACGTGCATTCGCTCATCGTGGTGCTCAACGAGAACCTCTATGAACTGATGGACGAGGACGCGACGCAGGAAGACTGCTTCCGTTCCGCCGACGACATCCTGCACAACGCTTGCGCGGGCATCGCCGAAATCATCAACGTCGAAGGCAACGTCAACGTCGACTTCGAAGACGTGAAGACGATCATGGGCGAGCAGGGCCAGGCCATGATGGGCACGGCGTCGGCTTCGGGCGCGGACCGCGCCCGCGTGGCCGCCGAGCACGCCATCGCTTGCCCGCTGCTGGAAGGCGTGGACCTGAACGGCGCTCGCGGCGTGCTGGTCAACATCACCGCCAGCCGCTCGCTGAAGATGCGCGAAACGCGCGAAATCATGGAAACGATCCGCAGCTATGCTTCGGACGACGCGACCGTGATCTTCGGCACCGCCTACGACGAGTCCATGGGCGAGAACCTGCGCGTGACCGTGGTCGCCACCGGCCTGGGCCGCGCGCAATCGCGTCCGCAACTGGTGCAGAACACCGCTGAAGCGCTGCGCACCGGCACCGACAACATGCCCATGGGCGCGATGCCGGCCGGTCAAGGCGACTACCGCAACCTGGACATGCCCTCGGTCATGCGCAATCCGCGCAGCCAGGCCTCGGCCCAGGTGCGCGCGCTGGAAAGCTCGGGCATGGATCACTTCGACATCCCGGCGTTCCTGCGCAAGCAGGCGGATTGAACCAAAGAGCCTGCCACAGGCTCTAAACGCACTCCCTCATCTCCGGCTCGCCTGTCCCCTCGGGCGAGCCGGAGGCAGAGCGGTCCGTGTTTCCCTTGCACGGTATAAATAGGGGACGGAGGTATAGGTCGGTCCGGAAGCCAGATGGCGTCAGGGATCGGACAGCGTTACAATACGTCAGTTACGCCGGCAATTTATTGGCTATCTTGCCGGCTTCCTGGCTCAAAACACCCAAGTCTCATGTTCCGACAGCGCAGCATCCAGAATCTCGTCCGCACGACAGGCGTCGGCGTCCACTCCGGACGGCGGGTCGAGCTCACCTTGCGCCCGGCACAAGCCAACACGGGTATCGTTTTCCACCGCGTCGACCTGCCCGAGGTCGTGGACCTGCCAGCCCAGGCGGGCGGCGTGGGCGACACGCGCATGGCGTCCGTGCTGCAGCAGGGCAACGTCCGCGTTTCCACGGTCGAACACCTCATGTCGGCGCTGGCCGGACTGGGCATCGACAACCTGCATATCGACCTGACTGCAGAAGAAGTCCCGATCATGGACGGCAGCGCGGCGACGTTCGTCTATCTGCTGCGCTCGGCCGGCATCGTCGAACAGAATGCGCCCAAGCAGTTCATCCGCGTGCTGAAGCCCGTGGAAGTGCGCGAAGGCGAGGGCCGCAACGAGAAATGGGCCCGGCTGGAACCGCATGAAGGTTTCGCGCTGGCGTTTTCCATCGACTTCCGGCATCCCGCGATCGACTCCACGGCCAATTTCGCCGAGATCGATTTCGCCACCCATTCCTACGTGCGCGAGATCGCGCGCGCCCGCACCTTCGGTTTCGTGAACGAAGTCGAGGCCCTGCGCTCGATGGGCCTGGCCCGCGGCGGCAGCCTGGACAACGCCATCGTGATGGACGAGTACCGCGTGCTGAACAGCGACGGGCTGCGCTACGACGACGAATTCGTGAAGCACAAGATCCTGGACGCCATCGGCGACCTGTACCTGCTGGGCAAGCCCCTGGTGGCGCGCTACGTCGCATGCAAGTCGGGCCACGGCCTGAACAATCAGTTGGCCCGCGCGCTGCTGGCGCAGCGCGATGCCTGGGAACTGATCACCTACGAATCGCAGGCGGAGGCGCCGCAGGCGTTCCGCCACGAATGGAAGCTGGCCTAGAGCCAGGTCCCACCCCCCTACCCGCTGACGCGGGCCCCCTCTAGGGCTTAAGGCGCAAACCGGTGGCAAACCATAGTATGGATCCGTCCGAGAACTTGGTTTCGCTTCGTTTCCGGCTGTCCCGGATCAAGGACAACCCCGCCGGCTTCAGCTACTCTTGTGGTGCTTCAGGAGTTTGGCGACCGCGTCGGCCAGCGGACCGGGGCGCAGCTTGTCGTGCAGCGTTTCGAATGCGCCCAGGGCGGTGTCGCCCAGCGGTTGCGCCTCTGTAGGAGGGCGCGGCTGGCGGGCGCCGGGCTTGGGCAAACCCGCTTGTACCTTGACGGCGATTTCGTTAAGGTTCCAGCCTTGGTCTGCCAGGGTCCGCGCGATGCGCGGAGCCAACTGACGCATCTTGGCCGCATGAGCGGCACTCGGCACCACCAGGTGCAGGCACTGGTTTTCCAGCTTGCCCACCTGGCATACGGCGCCCAGCGGGGCGGGCAGAACCGCCGCCACCGCGTACTGGATTTGCAAGTGCTTGCGGGCGGTCGCCAGGACGCCGGCTCCCCGCATGTCATGACCCAGCCATCCCAGGGCGGTATTTTCCCCTCGCCGGCTGGAACTGGAACGTTGACGGTATGAAGTGGGTCTATTCATCCCGGCTCTAAGAATTAGGAAGCAAACCTTGAAAATCGTGATTATGCACGCCCGCGACGGGCAGGACGGGCATTTCACCCTGGGCGGCGGGCATCTGGCGCTGTTCCTGGGGCTCGCCTTGATCACGGCGGCCATCTGCGGCGCCGCGCTGCAACGATACCTTACTCCTATCCTGCCGGCCGTACATACCGTGGGTTGGCCCCTGGCGGGCCAGCCGGGGCGCGACGCCGATTTTCTGCGCGGAAACATGAACCTGCTGGCCGCCAAGGTGGGGGCGCTGCAGGCCAAGCTGGTCAGTATCGACGGACTGGGCCAGCGCGTGGCCAAGGTGGCCGGCGTGGCCTATACCGATCCCGAACTGGCCAAGCAACTGGCGGTCGCGCAGCCGGAAGCGCTGACCCAGCCCGAGGCCACCCAGGTCATGGACGACCTGTTCACCGACCACCCGCCTCCCAGCGCGGCCTCGGCCGAGGCCCTGGGACGCCAGCTCGACGACATCCAGGCCAGGCTGGCCCAGCAGACGGACAACCTGAAACTGCTGGACGCGGCCCTGACCCGGCGTTCGGCCGACCAGGCCCGCATGCCGACCGCCATGCCCATCACCGACTATCCCTATCTCAGCTCTTCCTACGGCTGGCGCCGCAATCCGGTGACGGGGCGCACCGCCATGCACGAAGGGCTGGACTTCGCGGCGCCTCCCGGCACGCCCATCCTGGCCGCTTCGGGAGGGGTGGTGCTGGAATCCAAGTTCCTGCCGGGCTACGGCAACATGGTCGAGATCGATCATGGCGACGGCCTGATCACCCGCTACGCCCACGCTTCGTCCCTGCTGGTCAAGCAGGGGCAACTGGTCGAGCGCGGCCAGCAGGTCGCGCGCGTGGGCAGTTCGGGCCGGTCCACCGGCCCGCACCTGCACTTCGAGGTGCGCCTGGCGGGGCAGCCGCTGGACCCCCGCCTGTTCCTGGGCCCGCAGCAGAACGCGCCGCCCGCCGTGGCCCACGCCGCGCAGTGAACCGCCGGCGCGTCGGCCGGTCAAACCGGCCAACAGTGCTACCCTGGTGATAGATCCAGGCTATTGCGCTCCAGGTGCGTTAAACTGGTTCGTTTCCCAGCGGACCCCCGCTCAACCAATAACATCAAGTCACGGGCGACGCTGCCCAGCCCTTACGCAGGGGCGGCGTGTCCCGTGCGGCCGACATACGCATGGTTTCTCTGCTCAAAAAACTCATAGGCAGCCGCAACGACCGGCTGCTTAAGCAGTATCGCAAGCTGGTAACCCAGATCAACGGGCTCGAACCCAAGATCTCCGCGCTCTCCGATGCGGAGCTGGCGGCCAAAACCGAGGAATTCCGTTCCCGCCACGCCCAGGGCACGTCCCTGGACGATCTGCTGCCCGAAGCCTTCGCCGTCGTGCGCGAGGCGGGCAAGCGGGTGTTCGGCATGCGCCACTTCGACGTGCAGCTCCTGGGCGGCATCGCCCTGCACAACGGCAAGATCGCCGAAATGCGCACGGGCGAAGGCAAGACCCTCATGGCGACGCTGCCCGTCTACCTGAACGCGATCGCCGGCAAAGGCGTGCACGTGGTCACGGTGAACGACTACCTGGCGCGCCGCGACGCCGAATGGATGGGCCGCCTGTACCATTTCCTGGGCATGAGCACGGGCGTGGTGGTGCCGCAGCAGCCCAACGAAGAGAAGAAGGCCGCGTACGTCGCCGACATCACCTACGGCACCAACAACGAGTTCGGCTTCGACTATCTGCGCGACAACATGGAATACCGTGTCGAGGACCGCCGCCAGCGCGGCCTGTTCTACGCGATCGTCGACGAAGTGGACTCGATCCTGATCGACGAGGCCCGCACGCCGCTGATCATCTCCGGGCAGGCCGAGGACCACACCGAACTCTACATCCGCATGAATGCGGTGCCGCCGCTGCTCAAGCGCATGGCGAGCGAGCCGAAGCCGCAGGAGCCGGAACCCGAAGGCGACTACTGGGTCGACGAAAAAAGCCAGCAGGTGTACCTGTCCGAAGCCGGGCACGAGAACGCCGAGGGCATCCTGGCCCGCCTGGGCATCCTGCCCGAAGGCGAATCGCTGTACGACCCGCGCCACATCGCGCTGATGCATCACCTGATGGTGGCGCTGCGCGCCAACACGCTGTTCTTCCGCGACCAGCAGTACGTGGTGCAGGACGGCGAAGTGGTGATCGTCGACGAATTCACCGGCCGCCTGATGGTGGGCCGCCGCTGGTCCGACGGCCTGCACCAGGCGGTCGAGGCCAAGGAAGGCGTGAAGATCCAGCACGAAAACCAGACGCTGGCTTCGATCACGTTCCAGAACTACTTCCGCATGTACGAAAAGCTGTCCGGCATGACCGGCACGGCCGACACGGAAGCGTACGAATTCCAGGAAATCTACGGGCTCGAAACGGTCATCATCCCGACCAACAAGCCCATGGTCCGCAAGGACCAGAACGACCAGGTCTTCAAGACCGACCAGGAAAAGTACAACGCCATCCTGGAAGACATCCGCGACTGCCACGAGCGCGGACAGCCGGTGCTGGTGGGCACCACCAGCATCGAGAACTCCGAGCTGCTGTCGGGCCTGCTGAAGAAGGCCAAGCTGCCGCACGAAGTGCTGAACGCCAAGCAGCACGCCCGCGAAGCCGAGATCGTCGCCGAGGCCGGCAAGCCGGGCCACATCACCATCGCCACCAACATGGCCGGCCGCGGCACCGACATCGTGCTGGGCGGTAGCGTCGACAAGCAGGTCGACCTGATCCGCGCCGACGAAGCGCTGCCCGAGGCCGAAAAAGAAGCGCGCATCGAGAAGGTGCGCGCCGAATGGAAGCCGCTGAACGAGCAGGTCAAGGCCGCCGGCGGCCTGCGCATCATCGGCACCGAACGCCACGAATCGCGCCGCATCGACAACCAGCTCCGCGGCCGCGCCGGCCGCCAGGGCGACCCGGGCTCGTCCCGTTTCTACCTGTCGCTGGAAGATTCGCTGATGCGCATCTTCGCGGGCGACCGCGTGCGCGCCATCATGGAGCGCCTGAAGCTGCCCGAAGGCGAGCCCATCGAGGCCGGCATGGTGACGCGTTCGATCGAGACCGCGCAGCGCAAGGTGGAAGGCCGCAACTTCGACATCCGCAAGCAACTGCTCGAATACGACGACGTGGCCAACGACCAGCGCAAGGTGCTGTATTCGCAGCGCAACGACGTGCTGGAGGCCGCCAGCGTGGGCGAGACCGTGCAGAACCTGCGCGACGCCGCGGTGACCGAGATGTTCAACGTCCACGTGCCGCCGGAGTCGGTCGAGGAGCAATGGGACGTGCCGGCGCTGCAAAAGGCGCTGGAGGCCGATTGGCACCTGCAGTTGCCGCTGGTGGAAATCCTGGAAAAGGAAACCAACCTGACCGACGAGGACCTGCGCGAACGCGTGGTGGCCGCCGCGCGCGACGCCTACCAGGCCAAGGTCGACCAGGTCGGCCAGGAATCGTGGTCGCAGTTCGAGCGTTCGATCATGCTGCAGGCGATCGACACGCACTGGCGCGAACATCTGTCGGCGCTGGACTACCTGCGCCAGGGCATCCATCTGCGCGGCTACGCGCAGAAGAACCCCAAGCAGGAATACAAGCGCGAAGCCTTCGAATTGTTCTCGGGCATGCTGGACCGCATCCGCGACGACGTGGTCCGGGTGCTCATGACGGTGCGCGTGCAGTCCCAGGAACAGGTGGACCAGGCCGAAGCCGAAGCGGCGCAGTCGCACGTGCAGAACGTGCAGTACCATCATTCGGACTACGACGAGGCGCTGGCCCAGCCGGAATCGCAGGGCGGCGCGCAACCCGTGCGCAATGCCATGCCCAAGGTCGGCCGCAACGATCCGTGCCCCTGCGGCAGCGGCAAGAAGTACAAGCAGTGCCACGGCAAGCTCGTCTGAACCGGGAGCCATGACCATGCTGCATTCCGTCGGCCGTACTGAATTCGATCACGCCGTGGTCATGGTGCGCGACCGACTGGATGCGCTGGCTCCGCACTTCGAGCGCCAGGGCTTCCACCTGAGCGACAAGGCGGTGCACAACCTGGGGTCGTGCAACCGCTTGATCGTGCTGGAAGGCACCTACGTCGAACTGCTGGGATGGCCGCCGGGCGCGCCGCCCGCGCGCAAGGAAATCGCCGATTCGCCATTCGGGCTGGAAGCGCTGGTGTTCCGCACCTATGACGCCGAGGCCACCTACGAACGGCTGCGCGCCGCGGGCTTCGCCGTCAATCCGGTCCAGGAACTGACCCGCCCGGCCATGCTGGACGGCCAGGAAGTCCAGGCCCGTTTCCATACCGTGCGCTTCGCCGAACAGCCCTTGCCCGGCATCCGCATGTACTTCTGCCGCCACCTCACGCCCGAGTGCGTGTGGTCCCCGGCGTTGATGGCGCATCCCAACGGCGCGCGCAGCCTGCTGCGCATCGACGCCCGGGCGGCCGACCCGCGCGCGGTCGCCGGACGGCTGGCGTTGATTGCCGACGTGGATGCCGAACCGGCGGGCGACGGCTGGGACGTGCCGTTGGCGAACCTGCGCATCCGCGTGCGGCACGACGCGGCGGCCACGGCGCCGGCCCTGTCCACGCTGACCCTGGAAAACCGCGACGGCGCCCACTACACGCTGGATACCGGCCTGTAATCCGCGGCTGCCGCCGCGATCTGCTTTTCCCCATTCCTCCGTTTTTCTTCGGCTTGCCGCGCGCATGCGGCAGGCTCGTGCCTGCCCGCGTCCGGGGAAACCCGAGTTGTCGCGCAAAGTGTATGCACTTTAGTATGCACTTCATTCCGACGATCAAATCGCCCGCAAGCGATCCCGCCAGATGCAAACGTCCAATGCGATCCGTCCCGCCGCCCGTACCCAGGCGGCCCAGGCCGAGCTGTACGGCGCCGTCAAGGCGATGGCCGTGCGCTTCGAGTTCAAGCCCGGCGAACGCATCAACGAGGTCGAGCTGGCCCGCAGGCTGAACGTCAGCCGCACTCCCTTGCGCGAAGTGCTGAACCAGTTGATGGTCGAGGGCTTCCTGACCCGGTCGGTGAACCGGGGCTTTATCGCCCGCCTGCTCGACGCCAAGCAGATCCACAGCCTGTACGAATACCGCGCAGTGCTGGAGGCCGGCATCGTGCGCGCCGCCTGCGAGCGCGCCACCGACGAGGAACTGGCGGCCCTGCGGGCGTTCGTGGAGCGGTCCCGGGACGTGCCCGAGGACAGCGAGGCGACACGTCTGCTGGAGCTGGACGAAGCCTTCCACCTGATGCTGGCCCGCTATTCCCGCAACGAGGAGTTCGTGCGGGCGCTGGAAAGCGTCAACGCCCGCATCCATTTCGTGCGCTGGATCGACATGCAGCAGGGCCGCCGCAGCCATACCCAGGGCGAGCACCTGCGTATCGTCGATGCGCTGGAGCGCCGCGACATCGATGCGCTGCCGGGCCTGATGAACGCGCACATCGGCCGCCGGCTGGACCAGATCACCGACGTCATACGCACCGGTTTTTCCACGATTTACATGCGGGACCAGGCCGAACCCGCCTCGGCAGTGCAGGCCAACACCATATCAGCAGGGGAAAAGCAATGAACCACAGCTTGAAACGCGGTCTGGCGGCGCTATGCGTGCTGGCCGCAGCAGGGGGCGCCTTCGTCGCCGCGCCCGCCGCGGCGGAGGAACGGCCGCTGGTGCTCGTCGTGCCGTATCCGCCGGGCGGCAGCACGGACATCCTGGCCCGCATCCTGCAGCCGCGCCTGTCCGAGCAGATGGGCGGCCGTGCGGTCGTGGTCGAGAACCGCCCCGGCGCGGCCAGCCAGATCGCCACAGCGTTCGTGGCGCGCGCCGAGCCCGACGGCAATACGCTGCTGGTCAGTTTCGACAACCACGGCATCAATCCCGCCGTGAAGCCCAAGCTGCCCTACGACACCTTCAAGGACTTCGTCGCGATCTCGCAGACGGTGCGTTTCCCGCTGGTGATCGGCGCCAATCCCAGCGTGCCGGGGGACAACCTGAAGGAATTCCTGGCCGCTGCCGCCAAGCAGCCGCCCAACAAGTTCAACTATGCGTCGACCGGCGTCGGCTCGCTGAATCACCTGGCGCCCGAAGAGCTCAAGCGCCTGTCCAAGGTCGAACTGCTGCACGTGCCTTACGGCGGCGGCGGACCGGCCATCCAGGCCGTGGTGGGCGGGCAGGCCAACATGACCTGGCTGAGCTTCGCGGCGCTGCGCGGTCAGATCCAGGCAGGCAAGATCAAGCCGCTGGCCGTGGCCGGCGACAAGCGCCTGCCGGAGCTGCCCAAGGTACCGACGGTGGCCGAATCCGGCTTTCCCGGTTTCGTCGCCTATTCGTGGAGCGGCATGTTCGCGCCCAAGGGCACGCCGGAAGCCACGGTGAAAAAGCTGACGGCGGACTTCCAGGCCGTGCTGGCCGATCCTGAAATCCGGAAGAAGGTGACCGAGGCGGGCTTCGAGATCGTGGCTTCCGACGGCCCGGCGCTGGACGCCTACGTGAAGTCGGAATACGAGCGCTGGAGCGCCTTCATCAAGAGCAGCAACATCAATCTGGACAATTGAACGGCGCCCGGCCGGACCGTCCGGCCGGGAGCAAGCAACACGTGGAGATGACATGGAAAACCTGACCGGCGCCGAAGCCATGGTGCGGATGCTGCAGCACAACGGCGTCAAACATATTTTCGGCCTGTGCGGCGACACCAGCCTGCCGTTCTACGACGCGCTGTACCGCCTGGACCACGGCATGCAGCACATCCTGACGCGCGACGAGCGCAGCGCGGGCTACATGGCGGACGCCTATGCCCGCGTGACCGGCAAGGTCGGCGTGTGCGAAGGCCCCAGCGGCGGCGGCGCGACCTACCTGCTGCCGGGGCTGGTGGAAGCCAATGAGTCGTCCGTCCCGGTCCTGGGCATTACCTCGGACGTGGCCGTGGGTTCGCGCGGCAAGTATCCGCTGACCGAGCTGGACCAGGAGGCGCTGTACCGTCCGCTGACGAAGTGGAACCGCACGATCGACCGCGCGGACCAGATTCCCGGCATGGTGCGGGCGGCGTTTCGCGCGATGACGACCGGCAAGCCCGGCTCGGCCCATCTGTGCTTCCCGTACGACGTCATGAAACAGCAGGTGGACGCGTCCGACATCTGGGCCCAGCCCGAGCATGGCCGCTACCCCGCGATGCGCTGCGCCCCGGATCCGGCCGACGTCGCGCGCGCGGCGCAGCGGCTGGTCGGCGCGCGTTCGCCGGTCATCATCTGCGGCGGCGGCGTGGTCATCGCCGGCGCCAGCGACGCCTTGCAGCAACTGGCCGAAGCGCTCAAGGCCGCGGTCTGCGTGACGGTGAGCGGACAGGGCAGCCTGGCCGACACCCATCCGCTCAACGCCGGCGTGGTGGGCTCCAACGGCGGCGTGATGGCGACGCGCGACGTGGTCGCCGCCGCCGACGTGGTGCTGTTCGTGGGCTGCCGCGCCGGATCGACGTCGACCGAGCACTGGCGCTTCCCCAACCGCAGCGTGCCCATCCTGCACATCGATATCGACCCGATGGTGATCGGCGCCAACTACCTGACCGAAGTCGGCATGGTCGGCGACGCCAGGCTGGCACTGGAGGCGCTGGGCGCCGAAGTGGCGGAGCGCCTGGCGCACCGTCCCGCCGACGCTGTCGGCGGCGCGGTGCTGGCCGGCCGGGCCAAGGCCGCGCGCCAGGCCCAACTGGAGCCGCTGGCCACCAGCCTGGACGCGCCCATCCGCCCCGAGCGCGTGGTGCAGTCCCTGAACCGCCTGCTGCCCGACGATGCCGTGGTCTGCGCCGATCCCGGCACGCCTTGCCCGTATTTCTCGGCGTACTACGACGTGTCGCGTCCCGGCAGGCACTTCATCACCAACCGGGCGCACGGCGCCCTGGGCTTTTCCATGTCCGCCGCGCTGGGCGCGTGGGTCGGGCGGCCCCAGTCCAAGTGCGTCTCGGTGATGGGCGACGGCAGCTTCGGCTTTACGGTGGGCGAACTGGAAACCATCGTCAGGCACAAGGCGCCCTTGCTGCTGGTGGTGTTTTCGAACTCGGTCTACGGCTGGATCAAGGCCAGCCAGAAGGCGGGCTACGACAAGCGCTACTACAGCGTGGACTTCGAGCGCACCGACCACGCCCGCATCGCCGAGGCTTATGGCGTGAAGGCCTGGCGCGTGGAAGATCCGGCCAAGCTGGACGCCGCCATCAAGGCCGCCATGGAGCACGACGGCCCCGCGCTGATCGACGTGGTGGCCCAGCCGTTGCAGGACGCCGCGGCGCCGGTCAGCCAGTGGATGGGGTGAGCCGGCGCGGGCCGGCGCGCCGACTATCCGGACGGCGCCGGCCCTATACTGGTCCGCTTCGGCAGGGCGGCCGCTAGGGGCCGCCCGCAAGGACGGGAGAGTCGGGCATGGATCTTGGGATCAGCGGCAGGACGGCACTGGTATTTGGCGGCAGCAGAGGCATGGGCCGGGCGTGCGCCCTGCAATTGGCGCGGGAAGGCGTGGCGGTCACGATAGCGGCCCGCAATCCGGCCACCCTGGAGCAGGCCGCCGCCGAGATTTCGCACGAAACCGGAACGGGCGTGGGCTGGGTATCCGCCGACCTGACCAAGCCGCAGGGCCGGGATGCCGCCATGGCCGCCTGCCCGAAGCCCGATATCCTGGTCAACAACGCCGACGGGCCGTTGCCGGGCGACTTCCGGGACTGGTCGCACGAGGATTGGGTGGCCGCGCTGGACGCCATGATGCTGGGGCCCATCGACATGATCCGGCGCGTCGTGGACGGCATGATAGAGCGGCGTTTCGGGCGTATCGTGAACATCGTCTCGCGCAGCGTCAAGGCGCCGCATGCCGAGCTCGGCCTGTCCAACGGCGCGCGCTCGGGCCTGATCGGCTTCGTGGGAGGGCTGGCCCGGCAGACCGTGCGCCACAACGTCACCATCAACAATCTGCTGCCGGGCGCGTTCGCCACCGATGCCCAGATCAGGCACATTCAGGGCATGCTGGAGCAGTCCGGCGGCAAAAGCTTCGAGCAACTCTGGGACGAGCGCGGGCGCTCGAACCCGGCTGGCCGCTACGGGCAGCCCGAGGAGCTGGGCGCGCTGTGCGCCTACATCTGTTCGGCGCAGGCCGGCTACATGACGGCCCAGAACATCCTCATCGACGGCGGAGGCTACCCCGGCACGTATTGACGGCCGGTCAGAACTGCCAGCGGCCGAACATGAACAGCACGTTGCCCGCCCCGCTCGAACCCGGGATGTAGGTCGCATAGAGCATGGCGTCCTTGTAGCCCGCGCTCACCAGGGGCAGGATGCCGGGGAACGGCACATAGCTCATGATGTCGTGGCGCGCCGTCAGGAAGACGGTGTAGCCCGCGCCCAGGCGGAAGTTCTCGCTGACCTGGCCGATCTTCAGGAAGCCGTAGCCCGCGATGGGCTCGATCTTGCTGTGCGAATCCAGGAAGGCCATGGCGTACAGGCCTTGCCAATCGCCGTCTTCGTCGTAGAGGCTGCGGCCGTAGCCGCCGCCCCAGGCCAGTTCGTTGAAACTGTCGATCTTTTCGCGGCTGTAAGTCGCGCGGTTGTGCCACGCATAGCCGGAGAGGTAGAGATCGTTGCCGCCCTCGGTCCAGATCTGGTCGAGGCGCTTGCACGCCGATTGCGCCCAGGAGGGCAGGTTTTCACAGGCTTGGACGGCGGGGGCGAAAGAGAAAAGCAGCAGACAGAGGATCGCTGCCCGGAGTCTGACGGTCATTAGGGGCGCTGGAGGGATGAAGATGACAATTCCATTACTGTAATGGAACAGTCGCCATCCACCCTGTCAGCTAGCTGTCAACTGCGCCGCTCCAGGGGGAAGCCGGAGCGGCGGAGCGCGCACGTTTGTTGCGGGGAGGCTACAGCAGGAAGATCGTCGCCAAGCCCAGGAAGATGAAGAACCCCAGCGAGTCCGTGGCGAAGGTGAGCAGCACCGACGAGCCCATCGCGGGATCCTTGCCGAAGCGGGCGCGCACCATCGGCACCAGCACGCCCACCGAGGCGCCCACGAGCATATTGCAGACCATGGCGGCCATCATCACCAGCGCGATCGACACCGAGCGCGAGATCACCCATGCGAACAAGGCGGCCACCAGGCTGCCGCACAGCCCCACCATCAGGGTCACCAGCAGCTCGCGCTTGACCAGTTGCCAGAGGTTGCGGCCGGTGATGCGGCCCATGGCCAGCGCCCGGATGATGAGCGTCATGGTCTGGTTGCCGGAGTTGCCGCCGATGCCGGCCACGATGGACATCAGGAACGCCAGGATGACGATATGGCTGACCGTGCCTTCGAACTGGGACGCCACGAAAGACGCCGTGGCGGCGGTACAGAGATTGAAAAGCAGCCAGGGCGCGCGGTTGCGCAGGGCGGTGGCCACGGGCGCGAAGATGTCTTCTTCCTGCAGGCCGGCGCGCGACAGCGCCTGTTCCTGCGAGTCTTCGCGCATCACGTCCACCACGTCGGCGATGGTGACGCGGCCGATGAGCCGGCCCTGGTCGTCCATCACGGGGGCGGACACCAGGTCGTAGCGTTCGAAGGCGCCGGCGGCGTCGGCGTCGGAGTCCAGCGGGTTCAGCGTCAGGAAGTCGGAATTCATGACCGCGCGCACCTCGGTCTCGGGTTCGCTGACCAGCAGGCGCGACAGCGGCAGGATGCCTTGCAGCTTGTCCTGGCGGTCCACCACGAATATCTGGTCGGTATGGTCGGGCAATTCGTGCAGCCGGCGCAGATAGCGCAGCACCACTTCCAGCGTGACGTCCTCGCGCACCCGGACCATCTCGAAGTCCATGATCGCGCCCACGCTGTCTTCCGGATAGCCCATGGCTTCCAGCAACTGCGCGCGTTCTTCCTCGGTCAGGCCCTTCTGGACTTCGGCCACCACGTCGGGCGGCAGGTCGGGCGCCAGGTCGGCGAGCTCGTCCGCGTCCATGCTGCCGGTGGCGGCGACCAGGTCCTGGCGGTCCATCGCCTCGATCAGCGATTCGCGCACCCAGTCTTCGACCTCCAGCAGCACGTCGGCGTCGTGCTCGGGGCTGACCAGCGCCCAGATGGCCTGTCGTTCGTCCTTGGGCAGCGACTCCAGGATGAAGGCGATGTCCGCGGGATGCAGGCCGTCCAGCAGGGTCTTGAGTTCAGCTTCGTGCTGGCGGTGCACCAGGTCTTCGACCAGCGAGGCCTTGGAGTCGCCTTCTTCCTGGCGATGCACCAGGTCGGCGACGAGCTGCTGGCGGCGCAGGCGCTCCTGCACTTCCGCCAGGGCGTGCTGAGCGTCTTCCGGGTCGAGGCGGCGGGGCGTCGCGGGCGGTTTCTGCGCGGCGGCGGACTGCGTCATGCGTTACGGCTCAAAGGGTAGGGAGGGGACGGCCGCGCCGCGCTTCGTCGGTGGCGACGTAGGTCAGTGTGGCTTCGGTGACCTTGACGATCTCGGCGTCCAGGCGCTGGCGTTCCGCGTAGACCTCGACGGATACCGTGATCGAGGTCGTGCCCGTCTTGACGATGGATGCATAGAAACTGAGCAGGTCGCCGACGAACACGGGCTGCTTGAACTGGAAGGCGTTGACCGCGACGGTGGCCACGCGCCCGGCTGCGCGCCGCGCGGCGGGGATCGAGCCGGCGATATCCACCTGCGACATGATCCAGCCGCCGAAAACGTCCCCGTGGATATTCGCATCCGCCGGCATGGGCATGACGCGCAATACCGCGTCGCGGTGGGCGGGCAAAGTCGTAGAAGGGGTTTTGGTGCTGGAGGTCATGCGGCCGACTCCACTGCAAGAGAACCAGCCGATTATGCAGGAAAAACGAGACCGCCGCGTGCGCGCGCAAGGCCCGCGGCGGCGTCTTGCCGCGGCGGGCCGGGAATCAGTATGCCAACTTCACGATGGCGTAGCCGCCAACCAACAGCCAGGCGTACAGGATCAGGCCCAGCGCCATCACGCGGGGGCCGGCCTTTTTGATCTGGGCGAAGCGGGTCTCGATGCCCAGCGCCGTCATGGCCATGGTCAGCGCGAAGATGTCCAGGCGGCGGATGGCGGCCACGGCGTCGGCCGGGATGATGTCCAGGGAGTTGACGATGGCCAGCACCAGGAAGCCCACCGCGAACCAGGGGATGGGCAGCTTGGCGCCCTGGGCCTGCCCGCCGGCATGGGAGGCCGCGCTGCGCAGGTACATGCCCAGCACCAGCAGGACCGGCACCAGCAGGGCGACGCGGGTCATCTTCACGATGGTGGCGACTTCCGTGGTGGCGGGGTCGATGTTGCTGGCGGCCCCGACGACCTGGGCCACTTCATGGATCGTGCCGCCGATGTAGATGCCCAGCGCCTGGGTGTCGAAATTCAGCCAGCCCGCGTGGTAGAGCACCGGGTACAGGAACATGGACAGGGTGCCGAACAGCACGACGGTCGCGACCGCCACTGCGCTCTTGTGCGGAGCGGCCCGCAGCGTCGGTTCGAAGGCCAGGACGGCCGCGGCGCCGCAGATGGCGCTGCCGGCGGCGGTGAGCATGGCGGTGTCGCGGTCCAGGCCCAGCAGGCGCTGGCCGGCCACCGTGCCGATCAGCAGGGTGCCCAGCACCACCGCGACCGAGACGGCCAGCCCGGGCAGGCCGACGGCGGCGATCTGCTGGATGCTGATGTTCAGGCCGTAGAAGGCAACGGCGATGCGCAGCAGGCGCCGGGCGGTGAAATTCACGCCCACGCCCCAGTCGGCCGGCATGGTGCCGCGCAGGAAGTTGCCATAGAGCATGCCGCAGACGATGCCCACCACCAGCGGCGAAAAGCCGAGTTGGCGGATGGCGGGAAGATCGGCGAGTTGCATCACCGCGCCGGCCATCAGCCCGACGAACAGCACCCCGTTGAGCTTGTCGCGCCAGGGCGTGGCCGCCGGCGGCGCCGCGGGGGCGGCCGGCGTGGCGGGCAGGGGGACGGCGGTGCTGGAAGAATTGCTCATGGTGCGCCTTCGGGCATATCTAAATAACTAAACGAAATATTAATTGCCGGACTAATATTTGAAAAATTGTTATTTTGAATATGTAATATCGAAAATACTGATAATTAGCCCAACATGACTCCGGACCAGCTCCTCACCTTCGCCTGCGTGGCCGACACCGGCAACATCAGCCGTGCCGCCCAGGTGTTGAACCTGTCCCAGCCCGCGGTGTCGGGGCAGTTGCGCATGTTGCAGGAATGGTTCGGCGAGCCCCTGTACCGCCGCAGCGGTCACGGCATCGCGCTGACCGAGGCTGGCGAACGCCTGGCCGAGCAGGCCCGGCAGTTGCGCCAGGTGTACCGGCAGGCCCAGGCCGTGCGCGAGTCCTGGCGCGGCCTGGAGACCGGCGCCCTGCGCCTGGGCGCCAGCACCACGCCCGCCAGTTATCTATTGCCCGGCCTGGTGGCGGATTTCCGCCTTGCGTTTCCGGCGGTCAGCCTGCACCTGTCCGACGGCAACACGCGCGAGATCGTCGAACGCCTGCCGGCGCTGGACCTGGCGTTCATCGAGGGGGACGTCCCGGCGGGCCTGCCCGCGGACACGGCGGTGCACGCCTGGCGGCAGGACGAGGTGGTGGCGATCGTGCGGGCGGATCACGCGCTGGCGGGCAAGGGGGCGGTGACGCTGCGCGACCTGGCCGCTTCGGCCCTGGTCATGCGCGAACCGGGTTCGGGCGTGCGCCGACTGGTGGAGCGCGCGTTCGCCGATGCCGGGCTGGCGCCGTCGGTGGGCCTGGAGCTGGCCGGGGTGGAGGGAGTGAAGCAGGCGGTGCGCGCCGGCCTGGGGGTGGGCTTCGTGTCCGTCATGTCGATGCGGCACGAGGACGGCGCGCTGGCCGCCCTGCGCCTGCTGCCCAAGCCGCTGACGCGCACCCTGAGCATCCTGGTGCCGCACGCGGACGCCGCCGCCCGCGCCGCCGAGCGGTTCCTGGCGATGTGCCTGGCGGTCGGCGCGGCGGACGGGGGGTAGCGGTCAGGCCTTGGCCAGGCGCTTGAGCGCCAGTTGGACCCAGTAGGTGCCGCCCAGCGGCAGCAGTTCGTCGTTGAAGTCGTAGCTGCCGTTGTGCAGCATGCAGGGGCCCAGGCCGTGGCCGCTGTCGCGGTGCTCGCCCGTGCCGTTGCCGATCCAGACGTAACAGCCCGGCAGTTCCTGCAGCATGAAGGCGAAGTCCTCCGCGCCCATGGTCGGCTGCACGTTGTCGTTGACGTTGGCGTCGCCGACGATGTCGCGCAGCACGTCGGCGCAGAACGCGGCTTCCTCGGGGTGGTTGATGGTGGGCGGATAGTTGCGCTGGAACGTGAACTCCACTTCGCAGTCCATCGCCGCGCAGGTGTGGCGCGCGATCTCTTCCATACGGCGTTCGATCAGGTCCAGCACTTCCAGCGTGAACGTGCGCACGGTGCCGCGCAATTCGGCATGGTTGGGCACCACGTTGTCGGCGCTGCCGGCGTGGATCTGCGTGATGCTGAGCACGGCCGCGTCCAGCGGGTTGCGGTTGCGCGTGATGATGGTCTGCAGGGATTGGGCCAGTTGCACGGCCGCCATGACCGGGTCGATGCCCAGGTTGGGCATGCCGGCGTGCGTGCCCTTGCCCTTCACGACGATGGAGAATTCGTTGCTGGACGCCATGATGGGGCCGGGCGTCAGGCCGAACTGGCCGGGCTTCATGCCGGGCCAGTTGTGCATGCCGAACACGGCTTCCATGGGGAAGCGGGTGAACAGGCCGTCGTCGATCATGCGCTTGGCGCCGCCGCCGCCTTCTTCGGCGGGCTGGAAGATCACGTAGACGGTGCCGGCGTAGTCGCGGTGCTGGGACAGGTAGCGCGCCGCGGCCAGCAGCATGGCCGTGTGGCCGTCATGGCCGCAGGCGTGCATTTTGCCGTCGTTCTTGCTGGCGTGCGCGAAGGTGTTGACCTCTTGCATGGGCAGCGCGTCCATGTCGGCGCGCAGGCCCACGGCGCGGTCGCCGGGAAGCTTGCCGCGGATGATGCCGACGACGCCCGTGCCGCCCAGCCCGCGATGGATTTCAATGCCCCATTCTTCGAGTTTCGCGGCCACCACGTCGGCCGTGCGGAACTCTTCGAAAGCCAGTTCGGGATGGGCGTGGATGTCTCGCCGGATCGTGGAAATGTCGTTATGCCACGCAACGATGGGTTCGAGGAGTTTCATGGGGAGGCGCTCGGGCGAAATAAGGGAACGCAACAAGGGTATCATCAATCAAAAACCAATTTAATGGAGACAAATACCATGACGCGACCGTGGCTTGCCCATTACCCGCAAGGCGTTCCGGCGGAGATTTCCACCGAGGAATTTTCCTCGCTTACCGACTTGCTCGACCGGGCCTGCAAGCAATACGCGTCGCGCATCGCGTGCACCGCGATGGGCAGCGACATCACCTATGCGCAACTGGACGCCCAGGCCCGGGCGTTCGCCGCCTGGCTGCAAAGCCGGGGCCTGCCCAAAGGGGCCCGGGTGGCGTTGATGATGCCCAATGTGCCCGCCTATCTGGTCAGCATGCTGGGCACGCTGCGCGCGGGGCTCGTCGTGGTCAACGTGAATCCGCTCTACACGGCCGAGGAGCTGCAGCGGCAACTGCTGGACAGCGGCGCGTCCGTCATCGTCATCCTGGAGAACTTCGCGCACACCCTGGAGCGCGTGACGGACCGCGGGCAGCTCGAGCACATCGTCGTGACCGGGCCCGGCGACTTGCTCGGCGGCCTGAAGGCGCCGCTGGTCAACCTGGCTGCCCGCTATATCAAGAAGATCGTTCCCGCCTGGCGCATCGACGGCGCCCGCATGCTGCCGAAGGTGCTGCACGAAAGCGCGAACCTGCCCTTCACGCCGCCCGCGCTGTCCATGGACGACGTGGCGGTGCTGCAGTACACCGGCGGCACCACCGGCGTGCCCAAGGGCGCCATGCTGTCGCACCGCAACCTGACCGCCAACGTCCTGCAGACCGAGGCGGTGGCGCAGCCGGTCGTGCACGACCTTGCGGACCAGCAGCTCACCATCATCAGCGCGCTGCCGCTCTACCACGTGTTCGCCATGACCGTGTGCGGGCTGTATGGCCTGTACGCCGGCATGCGCAACGTGCTCATCATCAATCCGCGCGACCAGCCGTCCCTGATCAACGCGTGGCGCAAGACGCCCATCAATATTTTTCCGGGCGTCAACACGCTCTTCAACGCGCTGGCGCACAACGACGATTTCGCGCGCCTGGACTTCTCCGCGCTGCGCCTGACCCTGGGCGGCGGCATGGCGGTGCAGCGCCAGGTGGCCGAACGCTGGCTGCAGATCACCGGCAAGCCGCTGGTCGAAGGCTATGGCCTGTCCGAAACCTCGCCCGTGGCGACGGTGAATCCCACCAACGCGACGGCGTACTCCGGTTCCATCGGGCTGCCGCTGCCGTCCACCGACGTGGCGATCCTGGACGACGAAGGCCGCGAGGTGCCGCTGGGAGAACGCGGCGAGGTATGCATCCGCGGGCCCCAGGTCATGCTGGGCTACTGGCAGAAGCCCGAGGAGACCCGGCAGTCCATGACGGCCGACGGATACTTCCGCACCGGCGACATCGGCATCATGGACGAGCAGGGCTATACCCGCATCGTCGACCGCAAGAAAGACATGATCGCGGTGTCCGGCTTCAAGGTCTATCCGAACGAAGTCGAGGCGGCCGTGGCGCAGCATCCGGGCGTGCTGGAATGCGCCGCGATCGGCGTGCCGGACGAGCACTCCGGCGAGGCCGTCAAGGTGTTCGTGGTGAAGAAGGACCCGTCGCTGACCGAAGCGCAGATCCAGGATTGGTGCCGTGAGCGCCTGACGGGCTACAAGCGCCCGCGCTTCGTGGAGTTCCGCGACGAACTGCCCAAGAGCAACGTGGGCAAGATCCTGCGGCGGGAACTGCGTCCGGACGCTGCGGCGCCCGCGGCGGACAAGGGCGCGTAGCGGAGGGTCAGTCTTTCTTGTCGAGATGCGGGGCGATCATCTCGTGCAGGGCGCGTTCGATGGCGCGGTTTCCGGCCACGACGCGTCCGCCGATGGGCCAGGGATCCTGTTGGTGCATGTCCGAGCAGGCGCCGCCCGCTTCGCGCAGGATGAGCGTGCCGGCGGCCACGTCCCACGGCGCCAGCCCCATTTCCCAGTAGCCGTCGTAGCGGCCGCAGGCGGTCCAGGCCAGGTCGAGCGCGGCCGCGCCCATCCGGCGCACGCCGCGGGCGCGGTTGATGGCGTCGTGCAGCATGGGCATGTATTGCGCGGCGAAGGAAAAGTCCCGGAAGGGGAAGCCGGTGGCGAGGACCGCGTCTTCGATGGTCTGCGTGCGCGAGCACTGGATGCGCCGGCCGTTGAGCCAGGCGCCCACGCCATGGACCGCGGTGAAGAGTTCCTCGCGGCTGGGGTCGTAGACCACGCCGACCACGGGCGTGTCCACCGCCAGCGTTTCGTTGGCCGAGACGGCGGTGCCGGCGTGCGCGATCAGCGCGATCGACACCGCGTAATGCGGGATGCCGTGAAGAAAGTTGGTGGTGCCGTCCAGGGGATCGATGTACCAGGTGGCGGCGCCTTGCGCCTGGCCGCCGGTTTCCTCGGCGATGATGCCGAACTTGGGCGTGCGGGTTTGTAGCTGCTGGATGATTGCGGCTTCGGCCTCGCGGTCCGCCTGGGATACGAGATCGTTGCGAGCCTTGCGGTCGATCACGAGATCCGCGCGGTGATGCGCGTAGGATTGCAGGATGGCTGCGCCGGCATGGGCCGCTGTGACGGCCGTGTCGATCGCGGCGCACAGGTCGACGGGCGGGGCCAGCGAACGGGGCTGATCGTAAGTATCCATGAAATCAGTGTAAGCCCATGTATGCGTCAAACCCGTGGCAAAAGGTCCGAAACCACGTTGCCGCGTGGCGTCCGCCCAACGCCTGGGTGCCGGATATTCGATAATTTGTGTCTATCCCAATTCTGTTTGTTTCCGCAGCTTCCATGTCCGTTACTTATGTTCCCCTGGTTCCCGCCGTGGCCGAATTCGACGCCGACGGCCGGCTGTTCAGCCCTGTGTACGGCGATGTCTATCACTCGCCGTCCGGAGCGCAGGGGCAGGCGGAGCACGTGTTCCTGCGCGGCAACGGCCTGCCCGAGCGTTGGCGTGGGCGCCAGGCGTTCACGGTCTGCGAGACGGGCTTCGGCCTGGGGCTGAATTTCCTGGCGCTCTGGAAGGCCTGGCGGGACGATCCCCAGCGCTGCGCTTCCCTGCACGTGGTGTCGATGGAAGGGCATCCCTTCGCGCGCGAGGACCTGGCTGCCTTGCTCGAGCGCTACGCGCCCGAACCGCTGGCCGATCTGGCGCGGCGCCTGGCGGCCCAGTGGCCGGATCTGTTGCCGGGCCTGCACCGCATGGAGTTCGAGGACGGAGCGCTTACGCTGACGCTGGGTTTCGGCGACGCACAGGTCCTGGCGCCCCGCCTGAGCGCGCGGGTGGACGCGTTTTTCCTGGATGGCTTTGCGCCCGAGCGCAATCCCCGGATGTGGGAGCTGCCGCTGCTGCGCGACCTGGCGGGGCTGGCCGCGGCCGGTGCCACGGTGGCCACCTGGGCCTGCACCGGCGAGCTGCGCCGCGCGTTGCAGGCAGCGGGCTTCAACGTGCGCCGCGCCCCGGGCTATGGCGGCAAATGGCACATGACGCAAGGAGAGGCCGCGACGGAGGGGCGCGTGGCCGCGGCGCTGCGGCCCTCGGGGCCTGGCCATGCCGTCGTGGTGGGCGCGGGGCTGGCGGGGGGCGGCATCGCCCAGGCCCTGGCTTGCCGCGGCTGGCGCGTGACCGTGATCGACGCAGGCCGGGCGCAAGGCGCTCCCGCGCATGCGGGGCATATCGCCGCGGCGCTGACGCCCGTGGTGGCGCGCGACGACAACGCGCGGGCGCGCCTGTCGCGGGCCGGCAGCCAGCGGGCCATGGCGCGCTGGCTGGACCTGGCTCCGGGCGCCGCGCCGCGGGTCTGCGGCACCGTGCAGCTCGAGCGCGACGCGGGCCGGTCCGCGGCCATGGCCGGCACCCTGGAAGCGCTGGCGTTTCCGGAACAATGGGTGCGCCAGGTGAGCCGGGACGAAGCCGGCGAGCTGGCCGGTCTGCCCCTGGCGCGGGGCGGCGTGTTCTTCGCGCGGGGCATGCTGGTGCAGCCGGGCCGCCTGATCGAGGCCCTGCTGGCGACGCCCGGCGTCACGGTCCTGCCCGGCACGGCGGCGCGGGTCGAGCGGGCCGGGCAGGGCTGGAGCCTGCGGGACGCGGCCGGCGCCGAGCTCGCGCAGGCCGACACCGTCATCCTGGCCAATGCGGCGGGCGCGCAGGGCCTGCTGTCCGCCAGCGGGCTGCTGGAGCCTTTGCCGCGCGTGGCGCAGATGCATGCGCTGGCGGGTGAAGTGACGCTGGTGCCGGCGGCGGCCCTGGCGGGCGGGCCGCGCTGCATCGTCGGCGGGGAGGGCTATCTGTTGCCCGACACGGGCGAAGGCTGCGTCGCCGGCAGCACCTACGTGCATGGCGCAAGCGAGGCGCGCATCGGCGAGGAGGGGCAGCGCGTCACGCTGGACAAGGCGGCGGGCCTGCTGGGCAGCCGCCATCCGGAATTCGACGCCCTGGTGCCCGGCGCCCTGCCGGGCTGGGCGGGATGGCGGGCGGTGCTGCCCGGGCGCCTCCCGGCCGTGGGCGAACTGCCGCATGCGCCGGGCCTGTGGCTGGCCGTCGGATACGCGTCGCGCGGCCTGTCGTGGTCGGCGCTGATGGGGGATGTGATCGCGGCAAGCCTGCAGGGCGAGCCCTCGCCGCTGGAAACGGACCTGGCCCGCCTGGTTGCGCCCCGCTGAAAAAAGCCGGGACGGAAAGCGGAAGCGGCTTGCCAGGTGGCGTAGAATGCAGGAATTGCCAGGATTTGGCGCCAATTGGGCCTGAATTGGTGCCGCACCTGGCGTTTCGGCGGCCCGGCAGGCATCAGCGCCCGTGGGCGATGGCCGGGGGCTTTAGACCCCTTTTATGGATGAGAGAGCCGTCCAAAAGAGGGACCGAGTTTATTTCAAAGCTCAAATCCGTCAAAATAGCGTCTTTTGATGGTTTTTGGCTTAAGCCGGGGGATGCTCTGTGCCGCCCAAGTTCGACTTTGCCCATACTACCCAGCTCGATAACGTCGAGCTGCTGACGTCCCGCCCCAGTCGCATCGATTTCGACGCGGGCGATGGGTTGCACCTGGTAGTCGAGGCGCATGCGCCTGGTGTTTTTCGCCTGCGCTGCGGCGAGGCAAACCACCTTACCGATGACAAGCCCGGCGCGCGTGCGCGCGCCGTGGCGGAAATGCTGCTCGCGCGCCAGGAGGCAGTGGGCGAGGCGTCCATCGCCCCGCGCGATGACGGCGACGGCTGGCGGATCGCCCAGGGCGATGTCGTCCTGGAAATCCAGTCCAACCCCGTGCGTGTCGCGCTCTACCGCAACGAGGAACGGGTGTTCGAGTCCGAGGTGTCCGCGCACACGCCCGCTTTCGGGCACAACGCGCTGGACCAGGCCGACGACGCCGTCTGGACTGCGGGTTTCACGCTGCAGGCCGACGAACGCGTGTTCGGCCTGGGCGAAACCCCGGGCGACCTGAACCGCCGCGAAGAGTCCGTGGTGTCCGACGATCCGGAGCACCGCGCGCTGCCGCTGGCCTGGAGCCCGCGCGGCTGGGGCGTCTATGTGAACACCATGCGCCGGGTCGAACACTCGGTGGGCGTGGCGCCCGCGGATTCGGCCTATGTGCTGACCGTGGACGACGCGGTCCTCGATCTGTTCCTGTTCGTCGGCGAGCCCGGCGAAATCCTCAACCAGTACACCGCGCTGACCGGCAGGGCCGGCCAGCCGTCGCTGTGGGCGATGGGCGCGTGGCTGCAGCAGGCCGCGGGCGAAATGCCCACCGAGACCGTCGCCCTGGTGGCGCGCATGCGCGAAAACCAGATCCCGGTCGACGCCGTGACGCTGGCGCAGCCGGTGGCCTGGGGCTTCCAGGCGGACAAGACGGTTTTCGAATGGGATGCCCAGCGCTTCCCGGACGCCAAGCAGATGCTGGCGCTGTTCCACAAGCACAACGTGCATGTCGCCGCGTCCGGTTTCCCGGGCGTGCTGAAGACCAGTCCGCTGTTCGAGGAACTGGAAGACCGCGGCTGGCTGCTGACCAAGGACGACGGCTCGGCCCAGGTGTTCGACGGCAATGCCGCCACGTCCGGGCAGCCCTACGGCCTGCTGGACCTGACCTACCGCGACATCTACAACCTGTGGGTGGAGCGCCATCGCCAGTTGGTGGAAGACGGCCTGGACGCGCCGGCGTGCGACGCCCAGATCGCCATCCCCGACGGCGTGACGGCCCGCAATGGCGAAACCGGTCCCGCGCTGCGCAGCATGTATCCGCTGCTGGTGCGCCGCGCGCTGTTCGACGCGGTCGCCGGCCTCAAGGTCCCGCCCGAAGGCGTGGTGCCCAGTTCCGACCTGTTCCCCGCCGCGCAGCGCCTGCCGTGGCAGGTGGGGCCGCAGGTCGAGAATAGCTGGGAAGGCCTGCGCCATACGCTGCGCACCGCCTTGTCGATCGGCGCCAGCGGCGTGCCCGTGCAGGTGCATGGCATCGGCTCCGCCTCGCGCGACCGCGCCGGCATGACGCCCGAACTCTATCTGCGCTGGCTGACGGCCGGCGTGTTTTCGTCGAATTTCTCCTTCCAGGGCGTGGAAGGCCTGATGCCCTGGGATTTCGGCGAAGAAACCCTGGCGCAGGCCAGGACCTGGCTGCAATGGCGCTACCGCCTGGTGCCCTATGTGCTGGGCGCCATCGAGGATTCGGCGCGCACCGGCCTGCCGGTGCAGCGTTCCATGGCCCTGTCGTTCCCGAACGATCCCCACGCCCACGACTGGGACCTGCAATACCTGCTGGGCCCGGCGCTGCTGGTGGCCCCGGTGACCGAACCCGGCAAGCAGGTGCGCGTGTACCTGCCCAAGGGCGAAGCCTGGTGGGACCTGAACACGGGGCATCGCTACGAAGGCGGCACCACCTGGACGATCGAGTGCGAGCTCGGCCAGTTCCCGGTGTTCGGCCGCGAAGGGCACATGCTCTGTCTCGGACCGGCCGCCCAGCATACGGGCGAGTTCAACTCGGCCCGCATCCTGGACGAAGTCTGGATGTTCGGCATGCCGGTGCACAACCCGGTCGTCATGCGCAACAAGATCCGCGTGATGCAGATGCAGGGCTCCAGCTACATCAAGGGGCTGGAAGGCCTGCGCATCTCTCCGTCCGAAGGGCTGGAGGTCAAGCGCCGCGGCGCGGAAGTCCGCATCTCTCGCGCGCGTTAAGTCAGGATTCCCCCGCAGAGCGCCCAACGCACGGGCGCGGGACGGCCCGGCGAAACCAGTGGGCAGCCAGGAAGGTTCTCTTCCCGGCTGCCCATTTCCGCGTTATGGCCGGCGCCTTGTGGCGAGGCCGGCTGGCGGGAAACCGGGTATTTATATTACTTAAAGTTATTAAAAATGGAAAAAACAGTCGTTCTCTTTAGAAGAGAGAAGAGACAAAATCGCTTGCCATGATTCACATCGAGAACCTATCCAAGACCTATGCCACGCCGCATGGACAATTCCAGGCGCTGCGGGGCATCAACCTGCACATCGAGCAGGGCGAGGTCTTCGGCATCATCGGCCCCAGCGGGGCGGGTAAGAGCACGCTGGTCCAGTGCATCAACCTGCTGGAACGGCCCAACGAAGGCTCCATCACCATCGGCGGGCAGGCCCTGACCGGCCTGGGCGAAGCGCAACTGCGCGCCCAGCGCCGCCGCATCGGCATGGTGTTCCAGGGATTCAACCTGCTGTCGCGCCGCACGGTGTACGGCAACGTGGCGCTGCCGCTGGAAAT
>Ga0222420_100247_pt1 | contig 49567 bp, 47 predicted proteins | sample 3A2ome_FD_182470 | JGI IMG/M metagenome (GOLD analysis project Ga0222420, IMG submission 182470) | Enriched microbial communities from leaf-cutter ant dump, University of Wisconsin, Madison, United States - 3A200A (version 2) | ecosystem: Environmental > Terrestrial > Nest > Insects nest > Nest...
CCGCTCACCAGCTTGGGCAGGTAGGTCTTCTTCTGCGCGTCGGTGCCGTGCGCCACCAGCGCCTCGTAGGCGCCGTGCGAGAGGCCGGGGTACATGGTCCAGGCCTGGTTGGCGCTGTTGAGCATCTCGAACAGGCACTGGTTGACCACGTGCGGCAGGCCCTGGCCGCCGAACTGCGGATCGCACGACAGCGCCGGCCAGCCGCCTTCGACGTACTGGGCATAGGCCTCCTTGAAGCCCTTGGGCGGGGTGACCTCGTGCGTCTCGCGGTCGAGCGTGCAGCCCTCGGTGTCGCCGCTGATGTTGAGCGGGAAGGTCACCTCGGCGGCGAACTTGCCGGCCTCTTCGAGCACCGCGTTGATGGTGTCGGCGTCGGTCTCGGCATGCGCGGGCATCGCCTTGAGCTCGTCTGCCACGTTGAAGACTTCGTGCAGCACGAATTGCATGTCGCGCAGCGGGGGGGTGTAGGTGGGCATCCGGGGCTCTCCTGGAGAAGATGTGGAATGGAAAAGAGACGGGAAAGGGTGCCGCGCGGGTCAGCGCACGGTCTTGAGGCGGCGGCCCGCCGGCCTGCCTGCCGGTGGGGACGCATCGGCGGCGGCCACGCGCGCCAGGATGTTGTCGAAGCCGAGGTGCGCCCGATCGATCGAGCCGGGCACGCGCAGGAAGCGCGCCTCGTAGTGCAGGGCCAGGATCAGGCCATGGATCTCGAAGGCGACCTGCCGCGCGTCGGCCTCGGCGAGCAGGTGGCCTTCTTCCTTGGCCTGCTCGATGGCGCGCAGCACGGCGGCCTGCCAGATGCTGACCGACTCGACCAGCGCATCGCGCACCGGGCCGGGGCGGTCGTCGAATTCGGAGGCGCCGCTGATGTAGATGCAGCCCGAGTCGATCTCGGTGGAGGTGCGCTTCATCCAGTTGGCGAACATCGCGCGCAGCCGCGGCAGGCCGCGCGGCGACTTCAGCGCGGGGTAGAACACCTCCTGCTCGAAGCGGGCGTGGTATTCGCGCACCACCGAGATCTGCAGTTCCTCGCGCGAGCCGAAGTGGGCGAACACGCCCGACTTGCTCATCTTGGTGATCTCGGCGACCGCGCCGATGGACAGGCCCTCCAGCCCGATCTGCGCGGCCAGCGCCAGCGCCGCGTCGACGATGACGGCCTTGGTCTGCTGGCCCTTGGGGGCTTGGCGCGACGTCTTGGCGGGGGCGGGGAAGGCGGACATGCGGTGGCTGCGAATAAAAAACGAACGGTCGTACTATTTTGCAGGACTTCGGGGCCGCTTGAAAGGGCAAAGACCTACTGCACCCGCAGGTTTTTGAAGGCCGCAGAACGCGATGGGCGCCGGCCTCACGCCGCGTCGAGCGGCCCGGAAGGACCGCCGCCGGACTCAGAATCGCACCATGCAGCGTTTCACCATCTCCCTCGACGACGCCCTGGCCGGCCAGTTCGACGCGTTCATCGCCGACCAAGGCTATGTCAACCGCTCCGAGGCGGTCCGGGATCTCATCCGGGCGCGCCTGGGCGAAGCCGTGCTGGACGTGCCATCGGCCGAAGCGCGCGGCGGCCGGGTGCCCGCCTCCTGCGTGGCGAACGTCAGCTACGTCTACGACCATCACGAGCAGACGGTGACGGCCCGCGTGATGGACCTGCAGCACGACCACCACGACCTGGTCGTCACCAGCCTGCACACCCATCTGGACCATCACCATTGCCTGGAGACCGTGGTGCTTCGCGGCCCGACGGCCGCCGTGCAGGCGTTCGCCCAGCAGCTGGTGGCCCTGCGCGGCGTGCGGCACGGCAACATCCACCTGGTGCCCCTGGCGGAGACGGGCCGCGCGCACCGCCACGGCCTGGACACCTCGGGACCGCACCGGCACTACACCCCGCTGAGCTGAGGCGGATACGCCCATCGGCGTATCGGTGCACGGCCTGGCGTATGAACAATTCCTGAAATCTCATACACCCGCCATCGATGCACCACCTCCTTCCCTCCGCACCGGCGCGCCTGGTGCCCGGCCTGCTCCTCCTCTGCCTCGGCCTGGCCCAGGCGCAGACGGAACGAACAGCCGGCCATCTGCCCGAGACCGCCGTGCAGGGCCCGCGCGACGCCGCCATCGGCACCGCCGACAGCGCCAGCGAGGGCGCCGCCGAACAGGCCTCCTTCCAGAGCCGGCCGAAGCTGCGCCCCGGCGACATCGTCGAGGCCGTGCCCGGCGTGGTCGCCACGCAGCACTCGGGCGACGGCAAGGCCAACCAGTACTTCCTGCGCGGCTTCAACCTGGACCACGGCACCGATTTCGCCGTCACCGTCGACGGCATGCCGGTCAACATGCCCACCCACGGCCACGGCCAGGGCTTCGCGGACCTGAACTTCCTGATCCCCGAACTGGTCTCCGGCGTGCGCTACCGCAAGGGGCCGTACTTCGCCGACGGCGGCGACTTCTCACTGGCCGGCAGCGCCGGCATGGACTACGTGAGCGCGCTGGAGCGGCCCTTCGCCGAGGCGACGCTGGGGCAGCACGGCTTCCGCCGCCTGCTGGCCGCCGGCTCGCGCACCGTGGCCGACCAGACCTGGCTCGGCGCGGTGGAACTGGAGGGCAACGATGGCCCCTGGCAGGTGCCCGAGGGCCTGCGCAAGGCCAACGCGATGCTGCGCTATTCGCAGGGCTCGCCGGCGCGGGGCCTGCGCCTCACCGGCATGGCCTACCAGAGCCACTGGACCTCGACCGACCAGGTTCCGGAGCGGCTGATCGCCGGCGGCGAGCTGTCCCGCTTCGGCAGCCTGGACCCCACGGACGGCGGACGCACGCGGCGCCTTTCGCTGTCGGGCCAGTGGTTCGACAAGGGGTCCGAAGGCGAGACGGAGATCGGCGCCTACGCCATCGATTACCGCTTCGACCTGTTCTCGGACTTCACCTACTTCCTGGGCGATGCCGAGCGCGGCAACCAGTTCGAGCAGACCGACCGCCGCCGCGTCTTCGGCGCGCAGGCCTCGCACAGGCGGCCGACGCGCTTCGCCGGGCTGGACGGCCTCCTGAGCTTCGGCGCGCAGTGGCGCGGCGACCGCATCGGCGAGGTGGGCCTGTACCGCACGCAGGCGCGGCAGCGGTGGGGCACGGTCCGCAGCGACACGGTGTCGCAGGACCAGGTGGCGATCCACGGCCAGCAGCTGGTGAACTTCACCGACACCCTGCGCGGCTACGCGGGGCTGCGGGCCACCTGGCTCGGCTACGAGGTGCGGGGGCGCGAGCCGCGCTTCGGCGCGCTCAACAGCGGCAAGGGCCATGATTCGCTCATCGCCCCCCAGGCCGGGCTGGCCTGGACGGTGGCGCCCGCGCACGAGCTGTACCTGAACGCCGGCCGGGGCTTCCACAGCAACGACGTGCGCGGCGCCGCCATCGTGCTGGACCCGCAGACCGGCGAGCCCGCGCAGCGCGTGCCCGCCCTGGTCAAGGGCACGGGCGCCGAGTTCGGCTGGCGATTCCAGCCGCGCGAGGCCCTGAGCCTCACGGCGGCGCTGTGGCGGCTCGATCTCGACTCGGAACTGGTCTACGTGGGCGACGCCGGCACCACCGAGCCCGGCCGGGCCAGCCGGCGCCACGGCCTCGAGGCCACCCTGCGGTGGCAGATCGACCCGCGCTGGCGCCTGGAGGCCGACGCCGCCCTGTCGCGGGCGCGCTTCCGCGGGCCGGCACCCGAGGGCGAGGGCAACCACGTGGACAACGCGGTGGAGCGCGTGCTCGCCGCCGGCGTGGTGTGGCGGGACGGGCCGTGGACGGCCACCCTCCGCCTGCGCCACATGGGCGCCCGGGCCCTGGACACGCTGGGCAGCGTGCGTTCCCGCCCGGTCACCCTGCTGAACTTCGGCGGCACCTACGCGGTCAGCCGCCGGCTCACGCTGGGCCTGCAGGTGTTCAACCTGGCCGGCAGCAAGGGCAACGACATCGAATACTTCTATGCCTCGTGCACGGCGCGGGAAGTGCTGGGCGATGCGTGCGGAGGCGGCATCGACGACCGCCACATCCACCCGATGGAGCCGCGCAGCCTCAGGGTGTCGGCGCGCTGGACGTTCTGAGGAAGCGGACGCCCGGCGCGTGCGCTCAGGGCCTGAAAGCCACCACCTCCTGCCGCTGCTCGCCCAGGCCCTCGATGCCCAGCGTCATCACGTCGCCCTTCTTCAGGAACACCGGCGGCTTCATGCCCATGCCCACGCCGGGCGGGGTGCCGGTGGTGATGATGTCGCCCGGCTCCAGCGTGTTGAGCTGGCTCACGTAGCTCACCAGCTTCGCGACGTTGAAGACCATGGTCCGGGTGTTGCCGGTCTGCATGCGCCGGCCGTTGAGGTCCAGCCACATGGCGAGCTTCTGCGGGTTCGGCACCTCGTCGCGCGTGACCAGCCAGGGGCCGACGGGGCCGAAGGTGTCGAAGCCCTTGCCCTTGTCCCAGGTCAGGCCGTGCTCGAGCTGCCATTCGCGTTCGCTCACGTCGTTGACGACGCAGTAGCCGGCGACGTGGTTCAGCGCCTCCTTCTGCGTGACGCAGCGGGCGCGCGTGCCGATCACCACGCCCAGCTCCACCTCCCAGTCGCCCTTGACCGAGCCCTTGGGCAGCATCACCGGATCGTCGGGGCCCTGCAGGCAGCTCACGGCCTTGGTGAAGACCACCGGCTCAGCCGGGATGGGCATGCCCGACTCGGCCGCATGGTCCGCGTAGTTCAGGCCGATGGCGATGAACTTGCGCGTGCCGGCCACCGGGCAGCCGTAGCGCGGCCTGCCCTTGACCAGCGGCAGCTTGGCTTCCTTGACCTTGGCGATCTTCGCCAGCACGGCGTCGCCGAGCTGCGCGGGGCCGATGTCCGGCACCACCGCGCTCAGGTCGCGCAGCAGGCCCTGGCTGTCGATGAGGCCGGGCTTCTCCTTGCCGGGCTTGCCGTAGCGAACGAGCTTCATGGGTGAGGTTCTCCTGTGGGTTCGATGAAGGGCGAGTATCGGCGGCGCCTGGCCGCGACGCTCAGATGGTGATGCCACCGTCCACGGTGAAGGCCTGGCCGGTGGCGAACACCGATTCGTCGCTGGCCAGGAAGACGACCACGGGCGCGATCTCCTCCGCTTGCGCCAGGCGGCCCATCGGCTGGCGCGCGACGAAGGCCCGGCGCGCCGCCTCCGGGTCCGCGTTGGCGGCGATGCGCTCGCCCAGCGAGGGCGTGTCCACCGTGCCGGGGCACACCGCATTGCAGCGGATGCCCCGCGCCACGTAGTCGGCCGCCACGCTCTTGGTCAGGCCCAGCACCGCCGCCTTGGTGGTGCCGTAGACGAAGCGGTTGGGCAGCCCCTTGATGCTGGAGCACACGCTGGCCATGTTGATGATGCTGCCGCGCCTGGCCTCCAGCATGCCGGGCAGCGCCGCCTGGATGGTCCACATCTGCGCCCGCACGTTCAGCCGGAACGCGAAGTCCAGGTCGTCGTCGCTGGCCTGCAGGGCCGTGCCGTTGTGGACGACGCCGGCGCAGTTGAAGAGCACGTCCAGCGCGGGCAGGCTGCCGACGAGCGCGTCGATGGCGGCCTTGTCCAGTACGTCGAGGCGGGCGGTGCGCACGTTGGCCACGCCCGCGTAGCCCTGCAGCAGCGCCTCGTTGAGGTCGGTCGCCCAGACCTGCGCGCCCTCGGCCGCCATGGCCAGCGCGCTGGCGCGGCCGATGCCCTGCCCGGCCGCCGTCACCAGCGCCGTCTTGCCCTCGAGTCTCATCGTCGTCTCCTGTGCCCCGGCCGGGGCCATGCGGGTTAGGCCCGATTCGGAACCGGTTTCACGCCACGTATTCTGAAATTGGCCTGACCACCTGTCCACTTCAGGACAACCCTGCCTTTCCCCCTTTTCCCGTGCCGATCCAGTCCATCGAGCCCCAGCGCCTGTACCGCCAGATCGCGGAGCAGCTGCGCGCGCTGATCGCCCAGGGCGAGTTCGCCGCCGGCACCCGGCTGCCGGCCGAGCGCGACCTGGCGCGCCAGCTCGGCGTGAGCCGGCCCTCGGTGCGCGAGGCGCTGATCGCGCTGGAGGTGGAAGGCTGGGTCGAGGTGCGCACCGGCTCGGGCGTCTACGTGCTGGAGCGCACGCGCCGCTCGCCGGAGCCGGTGGCGCCCAACGAATGGGGGCCGCTGGAGCTGATCCGCGCCCGCCGGGTGGTGGAGGGCGAGACCGCCGCCATCGCCGCGCTGCAGCGCAAGCGCGCGCACCTCGACGCGATGGACCGCGCCATCGCCACCATGCGCGCGCTGGCCGACGGCGGCGTCATGCCGCTCGAGGGCGACCGCGCCTTCCACCTCGCCATCGTCGGGGCCTGCGGCAACGCGGTGCTGGCGGAGACGGTGCAGGGCTTCTGGGATTCGCGCCGCGGGCCGATCTTCACGCGGCTGGGCGGCTACTTCGAGACGGCGAAGTCCTGGCGCAGCGCGATTGCCGAGCACGAGGCGATCCGCGACGCCATCGCCGCCCGGGACGCGGCCGCCGCGCGCGCGGCGATGCACGAGCACATGGACAGGTCGCACCAGAGATTCAGCGCGAGCTGGCGCCGCGCCAAGGCTTCCTGAACGCCAGCACCACCACCCAAGAAGGAGACACGAGCATGCAACACCGACGAATCGCCCTGCAGGCCCTCGCGGCCTGCGCCCTGATCGCAGGCACGGGTGCCGGCCTGGGCACGGCGCAGGCGCAGACCAAGCTCAAGTGGGCGCACGTCTACGAGACGTCCGAGCCCTTCCACAAGTACTCGGTGTGGGCCGCCGAGGAGATCAAGAAGCGCACCAACGGCAAGTACGACATCCAGGTCTTCCCGGCCTCCACGCTGGGCAAGGAGGCCGACATCAACCAGGGCCTGACGCTGGGCACGGTGGACATCGTGCTCACCGGCGCCAGCTTCGCCGGGCGCAGCTACCCGCCGCTGGCCATCACGTACTTCCCCTTCATCTTCCGCGACGCCGAGCACCAGTTGAAGTACGCCAAGAGCGACGTCTTCCAGGAGCTGGCCAAGGGCTACGACGACAAGACGGGCAACCACATCACGGCGCTGAACTACTACGGCGCGCGCCACGTCACCAGCAGCGCCGCCCGGCCGGTGGCCAAGCCGGAGGACATGAAGGGCCTGAAGATCCGCGTGCCCGACGCGCCGGCCTACCTCGCCTTCCCCAAGGCGCTGGGCGCCAACGCCACGCCCATCGCCTTCGCCGAGGTGTACCTGGCGCTGCAGAACGGCACCGTGGACGCGCAGGAGAACCCGCTGCCCACCATCGAGGCCAAGAAGTTCTACGAGGTGCAGAAGAACATCTCGCTGACGGGGCACATCGTCGATTCGCTGCTGACGGTGGTGTCGGGCCAGCTGTGGGGCAGGCTCAGCGCCGACGAGAAGAAGGTCTTCACCGAGGTGATGCAGGAGGCGGCCGAGAAGACCGGCCGCGAGATCATCGCGTCGGAAGCCCGCCTGGTCGACGAGTTCAAGAAGCGCGGCAACAACGTCATCACGGTCGACAAGAACGCCTTCCGCGAGGCGGTGCTGAAGAACACCAAGCCGACCGACCACGGCTACCGGCAGCAGGACTACGACCGGATCATCGGGATCAAGTAGTCCCTCCGTTTGGCTCGCCTCACTGCGTGTGGCGAGCCCATACCCCCCAAAAAGGGGCGCACCCAGCGGCCCGGCAAAGCCGGATTCCGCGGGTGCTCCCGCTACGGCTTCGCTGCGTTCGCCCCGGCAACACCGCAGCGCCAGGAGACACGATGAGCGACAAGAAGATCATCGACGACGAAGGGCATTTCCATGCCGAGGACGAGGCGGTGGACCTCTCGGGGACCATCGCCGAGGGCTGGGTGGCGCTGGCGCTGTTCTGGCTGCTGGGCGCGACGGTGCTGTACCAGTTCGTCACACGCTACGTGTTCAACGACTCGGCGGCGTGGACGGAGGAGGTCGCGCGCTACCTGCTGATCGGCGTGGTGTTCGTTGGCGCAGCCATCGGCGTGCGCAAGAACAACCAGATCCAGGTGGACTTCTTCTACCGCCACATGCCGCCGGCGATGGGTCGCTGGCTGTCGCGTGCGGTGGACGTGCTGCGCATCGCGTTCTTCGCCGCCGCGGCGGTGATGACGGTTCAGATGATGCTCAGGATCGGCAACACCACGCGCATGACCATCATCGATGCGCCGATGAACATCGTGTACGGCGTCTGCATGGCCGGCTTCGTCGCGATGGCCTGGCGCTCGCTGCAGGTGGCGCGCATCCACTGGCGCCGCGGCTACAGCGTGCTGGAGCGCCCCGAGACCACGATCGACGACCGGTGAAGTCCCCGCCATGCTGAAAATCATCTTCCTCTTCTTCATGGCCGGCGGCATCCCGGTGGCCATCGCCATGGCCGGCGCATCGCTGGTCTACATCCTGTTCACCGGCAACCTGCCGCCCTTCGTGGTGGTGCACCGGATGATCAGCGGCATCGACAGCTTCCCGCTGCTGGCGGTGCCTTTCTTCATCCTGGCCGGCAACCTGATGAACAACGCCGGCATCACCACGCGCATCTACAACTTCGCGCTGGCGCTGGTGGGCTGGCTCAAGGGCGGGCTGGGGCACGTCAACATCGTCGGCTCGGTGGTCTTCGCCGGCATGAGCGGCACCGCCATCGCCGACGCGGCGGGCCTGGGCACCATCGAGATCAAGGCGATGAAGGAGCACGGCTACAGCACCGAGTTCGCGGTCGGCGTGACGGCCGCCTCGGCCACGCTGGGGCCGATCATCCCGCCCAGCCTGCCCTTCGTGATCTACGGGATGATGGGCAACGTCTCGATCGGCGCGCTGTTCCTGGCCGGGCTGATGCCGGGCCTCCTGATGACGGTGCTGATGATGCTCACCGTGGCCTACTACGCGCACAAGAACGGCTGGGGCCGCGACACCCAGTTCTCGGGCCCGCGCCTGGTCAAGGCGCTGTCGGAGCTGGCGGTGGTGGTGGGCTGGCCGCTGCTGCTGTGGCTGCTGGTCGCCAGGCTGGACCTGCCGGCGCAGCCGGCGGTGCTGGTGGGGCTGGCGTCGCTGTTCGTGCTCGACCGCATCTTCCGCTTCGAGGCGCTGCTGCCCATCATGACGCCGGTGCTGCTGATCGGCGGCATGACCACGGGCCTGTTCACGCCGACCGAGGGCGCGATCGCCGCCTGCGTGTGGGCGATGGTGCTGGGCTTCGGCTGGTACCGCACGCTCTCGTGGCGGATGTTCGTCAAGGTGTGCCTGGACACCATCGAGACGACCTCCACCGTGCTCTTCATCGTGGCCGCGGCGTCCATCTTCGGCTGGATGCTCACCGCCACCGGCGTCACCACCGGCATCGCCGAATGGGTGCTCGGCTTCACCCGCGAGGCCTGGGTCTTCCTGCTGCTGGCGAACCTGCTGATGCTCTTCGTCGGCTGCTTCCTGGAGCCGACGGCCGCCATCACCATCCTCGTGCCGATCCTGCTGCCCATCGCCACGCAGCTGGGCATCGACCCGGTGCACTTCGGGCTGGTGATGGTGCTGAACCTGATGATCGGGCTGCTGCACCCGCCGATGGGGCTGGTGCTGTTCGTGCTGGCGCGGGTGGCGGGCCTGTCCTTCGAGCGCACCACCATGGCCATCCTGCCCTGGCTGGTGCCGCTGCTGCTGAGCCTGGTCATCATCACCTACATGCCCAAGCTGTTTCTCTGGCTGCCGAAAATGTTCTTCTAGCCGCACCCGCGGCAGGAGCCTCACGATGACCCCCTTCATCCGCCTGCACCCGGCCGACGACGTGCTGATCGCGCGCGGCCAGCTCATCGGCGGCGCCACCGTCGAGGGCGTGGCGGTACGCGGCCTGATCCCGGCCGGCCACAAGGTGGCGGTGCGCGCCATCGCGCCGGGCGCGCCGGTGCGCCGCTACAACCAGATCATCGGCTTCGCCAGCCGGCCGATCGCGCCCGGCGAGCACGTGCACACGCACAACCTCGACATGGGGCCCGACAAGGGCGGCTTCGAGCGCGACTACGCCTTCGGCGCCGACGTGAAGCCCGCGCCGGCGCGGCAGGAAGCCAGCTTCATGGGCATCCGCCGCGCCGACGGCCGCGTGGCCACGCGCAACTACATCGGCGTGCTGACCAGCGTGAACTGCTCGGCCACGGCGGCGCGCGCCATCGCCGACCACTTCTCGCGCCGCACCAACCCGGCGGCGCTGGCCCCCTACCCCCACGTGGACGGGGTGGTCGCGCTGACGCACGGCACCGGCTGCGGCATGGACACGCAGGGCCTGGGCATGCAGGTCCTGGAACGCACGCTGACGGGCTACGCCACGCACGCCAACTTCGCCGGCGTGCTGGTGGTGGGCCTGGGCTGCGAGGCCAACCAGATCAACGCCTGGCTCGCCAGCGGCCACCTCGCCGAAGGCGAGAACCTGCGCACCTTCAGCATCCAGGACACCGGCGGCACGCACAGGACCGTGCAGAAGGGCATCGCGCTGATCGAGGAGATGCTGCCGCGCGCCAACGCGGCGAAGCGCGAGCCCTGCAGCGCGGCGCACATCACCATCGGGCTGCAGTGCGGCGGCTCGGACGGCTACTCCGGCATCAGCGCCAACCCGGCGCTGGGCGCGGCAGTGGACCTGCTGGTGGCGCACGGCGGCACGGCCATCCTGTCGGAGACGCCCGAGGTCTACGGCGCCGAGCACCTGCTCACGCGCCGCGCGGTGCGGCGCGAGGTGGGCGAGAAGCTGGTCGAGCGCATCCACTGGTGGGAGCACTACACCGCGATCAACGAAGGCGAGATGAACAACAACCCCTCGCCCGGCAACAAGGCCGGCGGCCTGACCACCATCCTGGAGAAGTCGCTGGGCGCCGTCGCCAAGGGCGGCACCAGCAACCTGGAAGCGGTGTACGAGTACGCCGAGCCCGTCGCCGCGCACGGCTTCGTCTACATGGACACGCCCGGCTACGACCCGGTGAGCGCCACCGGGCAGGTGGCCGGCGGCGCCAACGTCATCTGCTTCACCACCGGCCGCGGCTCGGCCTACGGCTGCGCGCCCTCGCCTTCGCTCAAGCTGGCCACCAACAGCGCACTGTGGCAGCGGCAGGAGGAGGACATGGACATCAACTGCGGCGAGATCATCGACGGCAGCGCCAGCATCGAGCAGATGGGCCGGCGCATCTTCGACCTCGTGCTGGCCACCGCGTCGGGCCAGCGCAGCAAGAGCGAGCTGCACGGATACGGCCAGGCCGAGTTCGTGCCCTGGCAGATCGGCGCCGTGATGTGAACCACCCCCAAGTCCTCGCGGACTTCGTTCCCTGCACCCAGAAGACGCACTCCATGCCAAGAACCCTTCCAGCGCCCGTCCTGCAAGCACAGGTGGCTCGTGTCCTGAGCGCAGCCGGCAGTACGCCGGGCGAAGCCGGGCAGGTCGCCGCCAACCTGGTGCTCGCCAACCTGAGCGGACACGACTCGCACGGCGTGGGCATGCTGCCGCGCTATGTCGATGCGGCGGCCGAGGGCGGGCTGGTGCCCAACGCCGCGGTACGCGTGACCGCCGACGCCGGCGCGCTCATCGCGATGGACGGGCAGCGCGGCTACGGGCAGGTGGTCGGCGTGCAGGCCATGGACCGGGGCATCGCCCGCGCGAAGGAACTGGGCAGCTGCATCTTCACGCTGGCGCATGCGCACCACCTGGGCCGCATCGGCCACTTCGCCGAGATGGCGGTGGCCGAGGGGCTGGTCTCGCTGCACTTCGTGAATGTCCTGTCGCGCCCGGTGGTGGCGCCGTGGGGCGGTGGCGACGGGCGCTTCGGCACCAACCCCTGCTGCATCGGCGTGCCGCTGGCGGGGCAGGCGCCCTTCGTGCTGGACTTCGCCACCAGCCGGGTGGCGCAGGGCAAGATGCGCGTGGCCCACAACAGGGGCGAGCGCGTGCCCGAGGGCTACCTGATCGACCAGCGCGGCGCGCCGACCACCGACCCGGGTGTGGTGGTGGTGCCGCAGCCCGGCGGCCTGTTCGGCGCGCTGATGACCTTCGGCGAGCACAAAGGCTATGGCCTGGCTGTCGCCTGCGAGCTGCTGGGCGGCGCGCTGACCGGCGGCGGCACCTGGCACCGGCCCGCCGACACGGCGCGCAGCGTCTTCAACGGCATGCTCACCGTGCTGATCGATCCGGCGAAGCTGGGCACGGCGCAGGCCTTCGAGGACGAGGCGCGGGCCTTCGTCGACTGGCTTCGGCAGAGCCCGCCGGGCCCGGGCGCCGAGGCCGTGCAGATCGCCGGCGAGCCCGAGCGCCGCACCCGCGCCCAGCGCGAGCGCGACGGCATCGAGATCGACGACGCGACCTTGTCCGAGATCGTGGCCGCCGGTGCGAAGGTGGGCGTCACGGTCGAAGCCTAGCCGGCCCGCCGGAGCTCCAGAACGACGACGCCCGCCGAAGCGGGCGCCGCCGGCCCCGGCGCGATGCGTCAGGCCCTGACGTCGAAGCGATCCAGGTCCATCACCTTGGCCCACGCGGCCACGAAGTCATCGACGAACTTCCGCTGGGCATCCGCGCTGGCGTAGACCTCGGCCAACGCGCGCAGCTGCGAGTTCGAGCCGAACACCAGGTCGGCGCGCGTGGCGGTCCAGCGCACGGCGCCCGTCCGGCGGTCGCGGCCCTCGAACGCGTCCTGCGCCGGCGAGGTGGGAGCCCACTGCGTGCCCATGTCCAGCAGGTTGACGAAGAAGTCCTGCGTCAGCGCGCCCGGCCGCTCGGTGAGGACGCCGTGGGCCGAGCCGCCGGCGTTGGCGCCCAACACGCGCAGCCCGCCCACCAGCACCGTCATCTCGGGCGCGGTCAGGGTCAGCAGCTGCGCCTTGTCCACCAGCAGCGCCTCGGCCGGCACGGCGTAGCGCGCCTTCTGCCAGTTGCGGAAGCCGTCGGCCACCGGCTCCAGCGGCGCGAAGGAGGCCACGTCGGTCTGTTCCTGCGAAGCGTCGGTGCGGCCCGGCGTGAAGGGCACCGCCACGTCCTGGCCCGCCGCCTTCGCCGCCTGCTCGATGGCGGCACCGCCGGCCAGCACGATCAGGTCGGCCAGCGAGACCCGCTTGCCGCCGGGCGCCGCGCCATTGAACTCGGCCTGGATGCCTTCCAGCGCCGCCAGCACCTGCGCCAGCTCGGCCGGCTGGTTGACCTCCCAGTCCTTCTGCGGGGCCAGGCGGATGCGGGCGCCGTTGGCGCCGCCGCGCTTGTCGCCGCCGCGGAAGGTGGAGGCCGAGGCCCAGGCGGTGGACACCAGCTGCGGCACCGTCAGGCCCGAGGCCAGGATCTTCTGCTTGAGCGCCGCGACGTCCTGCGCGTCGACCAGCGGGTGGTCGACCTTCGGCACCGGGTCCTGCCAGATCAGGTCTTCGGCGGGCACCTCGGGGCCGAGGTAGCGCGCCTTCGGCCCCATGTCGCGGTGCGTGAGCTTGAACCAGGCGCGGGCGAAGGCGTCGGCGAACTGGTCGGGGTGCTCCATGAAGCGGCGCGAGATCTTCTCGTAGGCCGGGTCGAAGCGCAGCGACAGGTCGGTCGTCAGCATGGTGGGCAGCAGCTTCCTCGAGGGATCGAAGGCGTGCGGGATAGTGGCGCCGGCCCCCTTGGCCACCCACTGGTGCGCGCCGGCCGGGCTCTTGGTCAGCTCCCATTCGTAGCCGAACAGGTTCCAGAAGAAGTTGGTGCTCCACCGGGTCGGCGTGGTGGTCCAGGTGACCTCCAGGCCGCTGGTGATGGCGTCCGCGCCCCGGCCCGTGCCAAAGCTGCTGGCCCAGCCCAGGCCCTGCGCCTCGAGGCCGGCCGCCTCCACGTCGGCACCGACGTGGGACGCCGACCCGGCGCCGTGGGTCTTGCCGAAGGTGTGGCCGCCGGCGATCAGCGCGACAGTCTCCTCGTCGTCCATCGCCATGCGGGCGAAGGTCTCGCGGATGTCGTGCGCCGCGGCCACCGGGTCGGGGTTGCCGCCCGGGCCTTCCGGGTTCACGTAGATCAGGCCCATCTGCACGGCGGCGATCGGGTCCTCCAGCTCGCGCTCGCCCGAGTAGCGCTTGTCGGCGCCCAGCCATTGCGTCTCGGCGCCCCAGTACACGTCCAGGTCGGGCTCCCACACGTCCTCGCGGCCACCGGCGAAGCCGAAGGTCTTGAAGCCCATGGTCTCCAGCGCCACGTTGCCCGTGAGCACGATCAGGTCGGCCCACGAGATCTTGCGGCCGTACTTCTGCTTGACGGGCCAGAGCAGGCGGCGCGCCTTGTCGAGACTGACGTTGTCGGGCCAGCTGTTCAGCGGCGCGAAGCGCTGCTGGCCGCGGCCGGCGCCGCCGCGGCCGTCGCCGATGCGGTAGGTGCCGGCGCTGTGCCAGGCCATGCGGACGAACAGGCCGCCGTAGTGGCCGAAGTCCGCCGGCCACCAGTCCTGCGAGTCGGTCATCAGGGCCGCAAGGTCCTTCTTCACCGCCGCCAGGTCGAGGCTGCCGAACTCCCTGGCGTAGTCGAAGGCCTCGCCCATCGGGTCGGACCGGGCGGAATGCTGGGCCAGCAGGTCCAGCCTCAGCTGGTTGGGCCACCAGTCGCGGTTGCTGGTGCCGCCGCCGGCGGCGGGGTGGAAGGGACACTTGGCTTCGGTTTGCTCGCTACCCATGGGGCGACTCCTTTTTCTCGGTTGGGGCGTTGAAATCGGAGTCGATTCTTCCCGGGAGTCTCCCGGGGAGCGAGGCAAAAAGCGCTATCCCCGCGATAGGGACGCCCGAGGGCGCGCTACAGCATCAGCGCCAGCGCGCCGTCCAGGTGCTCGGAGGGCAGGTGGCGGAAGCCCGAGCGGGCGAAGCGCTGCAGCCGCCCCATCGCGAAGGCGGTGAGCACGGCCGCGCGCATCTGGGCATCGACGGTCGGCGTGTCGGCGCCCTCGGCCGCGGCCAGGCCGCGCAGCACCTGGCGCAGCTGCGATTCGATCTTGTCGAAGAACTGGTTCATGCGCTGCTGCAGGCGCTCGTTCTCGAACACCAGCGCGTCGCCGGCCATCACGCGGGTCATGCCCGGGTTCTTCTCGGCGAACTGCAGCAGCACGCGCACGATCTGCCCGGCCTGCTCGCGCGCCGGCAGGTCGCGCTCGGTGATCTGGTTGACCAGCGTCAGGACGCTCTGCTCGATGAAGTCGATCAGGCCCTCGAACATCTGGGCCTTGCTGGCGAAGTGGCGGTACAGCGCGGCCTCGCTCACCTCCAGGCGAGCGGCCAGGGCGGCGGTGGTGACGCGCTCGGTGCCGGGCTGCTCCAGCATCGCGGCCAGCGCCTGCAGGATCTGCACGCGGCGCTCGCCGGGACGGGGGCGCTTGCGCGCCGGGCTCGGCGCCGGCCCGGCCGCGCCGGCGCCGCCGGCGGGGTCCGAGGCGGCGTCGATTGTCTCGTCGTCTGGCATGAACGGAAGCAATTTGTAAAAAATTGATTCTGCCACGAATACGTGGCGGAGTGGGCGCCAACGCTGGCGCAGGACGCGGGTGCGCCGGGGCGGCCGTGGACAATAAGCCGCACTTCGGCACCGGCCCGGACCGTCTGAGAACTCATGACCTACACCATCCTCGTCACCGGCGGCGCCGGGTTCATCGGCAGCCACACCTGCGTGGCGCTTTCGGAGGCCGGCTACGAGCCGCTGATCCTCGACAACCTGGGCAACAGCGACATCCGCGTGGTCGACCGGCTGGCCCGCATCACCGGCCGCGCACCGCGCTGGATCGAGGGCGACGTGCGCGACCGCGCGCTGCTGGACCGCATCTTCGCCGAGGAACGCATCGCCGGCGTCATCCATTTCGCCGGGCTGAAGGCGGTGGGCGACTCGGTGGCCGACCCGGTCGGCTATTACGAGAACAACGTGCACGGTACCTGGGTGCTGGTGCAGGCGATGGAGGCGGCGGGCGTGCGGACGCTGGTGTTCTCTTCTTCCGCCACGGTGTACGGCGACCCGGAGCGCTCGCCCATTCCCGAAGACGCGCCCTGCCGCCCGGCCAACCCCTACGGCCGCTCCAAGCGCATCGTGGAAGAGACGCTGGCCGACTGGCAGCAAGCCTCGCCCGAATGGCGCATCGTGCTGCTGCGCTACTTCAACCCGGTGGGCGCGCACGAGAGCGGCCTGATCGGCGAGCACCCGCAGGGCAAGCCCAACAACCTGATGCCCTTCGTCTGCCAGGTGGCGGTGGGCCTGCGCGAGAAGCTGGTAGTGCACGGCGGCGACTACCCCACCGCCGACGGCACCGGCGTGCGCGACTACGTGCACGTGATGGACCTGGCCGAGGGCCACGTGGCCGCATTGCGCAAGGCGCAGGAGGCGCCGGGCCTGCTGACGCTGAACCTGGGCACCGGCGCCGGCGCGTCGGTGCTGGACGTGGTGAAGGCCTTCGAGGCAGCCAGCGGCCAAGCGATCGCCTACGAGATCGGCCCGCGCCGGCCGGGCGACGTGCCGGCCTACTGGGCCGATCCGGCGCTGGCGGAAAGGACGCTCGGCTGGAAGGCCCGCCGCGGGCTGGAGCAGATGTGCGCCGATGCCTGGCGCTGGCAGCAGGGCAACCCGCGCGGTTACGAATGAGGCCGACGCCCGGGGCTACCGGGCGCGGATCATGGTGCCGTAGGCCTGGTCGGTCAGGATCTCCAGCAGCATCGAGTGCGGCACCCGCCCGTCGATGATGTGCACCGCGTTCACGCCGCTCTTGGCCGCATCCAGCGCGCCCTCGATCTTGGGCAGCATGCCGCCGGAGATGGTGCCGTCGGCGAACAGGTCGTCGATCTCGCGCGCGCTCAGGTTGGTCAGCAGCTGGCCGTTCTTGTCGAGCACGCCGGGCGTGTTGGTCAGCAGCACCAGCTTCTCGGCCTTGAGCACGGTGGCCAGCTTGCCGGCCACCACGTCGGCGTTGATGTTGTAGCTCTCGTTCTCCTCGCCGAAGCCGATCGGGCTGACGACGGGGATGAAGGCGTCGTCCTGCAGCGCCTGCACCACGCCGGGGTCGATGGCCACGATGTCGCCGACCTGGCCGACGTCGTGCATCAGCGCCGGGTCGTTGCGGTCGGCCATCTTCAGCTTCTGCGCGCGGATCAGGCCGCCGTCGCGCCCGGTCAGGCCCACCGCCTTGCCGCCGGCCTGGTTGATCAGGCCGACGATGTCCTGCTGCACCTCGCCGGCCAGCACCCATTCGACGACTTCCATCGTCTCGGCATCGGTCACCCGCATGCCCTGGATGAACTCGCCCTTCTTGCCCAGCTTGTTGAGCGCCGCCTCGATCTGCGGCCCGCCCCCGTGCACCACCACCGGGTTGATGCCGACCAGCTTGAGCAGCACCACGTCCTCGGCGAAATCGGCCTGCAGCGCCGGGTCGGTCATCGCGTTGCCGCCGTACTTGATGACCATGGTCTTGCCGTGGTACTTGCGGATGTAGGGCAGCGCCTGGGCCAGGATCTCGGCCTTGTCGCGGGGGGGGATGTTGAGCACGGGGTCGGTCATGGCGGCGGCGGTCGGCGCAGTGGGGGAATGCGGAAATTGTGCCGCAGGAAGCTGACGGCCCGCCGCGCCCCGGCCGATCAGTACGACTTCGGCAGCCCCAGCACCCGCTCGGCGACGAAGTTCAGGATCATCTGCGGGCTGACCGGCGCGATGCGCGGGATGTAGCACTCGCGCAGCAGCCGCTCGACGTGGTATTCCTTCGCGTAGCCCATGCCGCCGAGGGTGAGGATGGCGTTCTGGCAGGCGTCGTGCGCCGCCTCGGCCGCCAGGTACTTGGCGGCGTTGGCCTCGGCGCCGCAGGGCTGGCCGGCGTCGTAGAGCGTGGCGGCCTTCATCACCATCAGGTCGGCGGCCTCCAGGTTCATCCAGGCGCGCGCCAGCGGGTGCGCCACGCCCTGGTTCTGGCCGATGGGCCGGCCGAAGACGACGCGCTCGCCGGCGTACTGCGCCGCGATGCGCAGCGCCGCGCGGCCCAGCCCCACCGCCTCGGCGGCGATCAGGATGCGCTCGGGGTTCATGCCGTGCAGGATGTACTCGAAGCCGCGGCCCTCCTCGCCGATGCGGTCGTCCTCGGGCACCTCCAGGCCGTCGATGAAGAGCATGTTGGAGTCCACCGCGGCGCGGCCGAGCTTGTGGATCTCGCGCACCTCCACCCTGCTGCGGTCCAGCGCGGTGTAGAAGAGCGTGAGGCCCTGCGTGGGCTTCTTCACCGCGTCCAGCGGCGTGCTGCGCGTGAGGATGAGCATGCGGTCGGCCACCTGCGCGGTGGAGATCCAGAGCTTGCGGCCCGAGAGCACGTAGCCGCCGCCCGGCTGGCGCACGGCCTGCGTCTTCAGGCGCGTGGTGTCCAGGCCGGCGTCGGGCTCGGTGACGGCGAAGCAGGCTTTCTCCCGGCCCTCGATCAGCGGCGGCAGGAAGCGCGCCTTCTGCGCCTCGGAGCCGAACACCACCACCGGGTTGAGGCCGAAGATGTTCATGTGGATGGCCGAGGCGCCCGACATGCCGGCGCCGCTGGCGCTGATGGTGCGCATCATCAGCGCCGCCTCGGTGATGCCCAGGCCGGCGCCGCCCTGCGCCTCGGGCATGGCGATGCCGAGGAAGCCGGCGGCCGCCACGGCGCGGTGGAAGGCGTGCGGGAACTCGGCCTTCTCGTCCTGCTCGCGCCAGTAGTCGATCGGGAAGTCCTGGCACAGGCGTTCGATGGCGTCGACCAGCGCGCGCTGGTCGTCGGTGAGCGTGAAGTTCATGGCGTGATCTCGGGGGAATGGGCGGAGGAAGGGGAAGCCGCGGCCTCGCGGGCGATGCCGCGCGCGATCAGGTCGGCCACCTCGGCCTCGCCGTAGCCGGCCTCGCGCAGCAACTCGGCGCTGTGCTCGCCGATGCGCGGCGCGTGGCGGTGCAGCGAGGGCGGCGTGCGGCCGTAGCGGCCCACCGGCGCGGGCGTGCGCAGCGCGCCCTCGGTGGGGTGGTCGACCGGGCGGAAGAAGCCCACGGCCTGCAGGTGCGGGTCGTGCAGCAGGCTGTCGGTGCTGTGCAGGCGCGCCACCGGGATGTCGGCCGCCTGCAGCGCGGCCACCCAGGCCTCGCTGCTGCGGGTGGCCATCACCTCGGCGACGAAGGCGTAGCACTCGGCGATGTGCGCAGCGCGCGCGGTGTGGCTGCCGAACTTCGGCGAGTCGCGCAGCTCGGGCCGGCCGATCAGCTCGAAGAAGGCACGCCAGTGCTTGTCGTTGTAGATCAGCACGCTCAGGTGCCCGTCGGCGGTGGCGTAGGGGCGCCGGTGCTCGGCCAGCAGGCGCGCGTAGCCGGTGCCGCCCAGCGGCGGCTCGAAGCTGGCACCGCCCAGGTGGTCGCCCATCACGAACTGGGTGAGCGCCTCGAACATCGGCACCTCCACCGCCTGGCCCCGGCCGGTCTGCCGCGCGTGCAGCACGGCGGCCAGCAGCGCGATGGCGGCCTGCAGGCCCACCGCGCGGTCGGCCAGGGTGACGGGCGCGTAGCGCGGCGCGCCGCCGCTCTGCTGCGCGAAGAGCGAGGCGACGCCGGCCGCGCCCTGAATCAGGTCGTCGTAGGCGGGCTGGCCGGCATAGGGCCCCTCTTCGCCGTAGCCGAAGGCGCCCAGGTAGACGATGCGCGGGTTGGCGGCCGCCACGTCCTCGTAGGCCAGGCCCAGCCGCGCCATCGCCTGGGGGCGGGTGTTGTAGATCAGCGCGTCGCAGCCGGCCGCCAGGCGCAGGCAGGCCGCGCGGCCCTCGGGCTGCTTCAGGTCGAGCACGATGGAGCGCTTGTTGCGGTTCAGGTGCAGCGCCATCGCGCCCATGCCGGGGTGGCGCATGGGGCCGACGGCGCGCAGGTTGTCGCCGCCGGGCGGCTCGACCTTGATCACGTCGGCGCCCAGATCGCCCAGGGTCTGCGTGGCGTAGGGGCCCATCACCACGGCGGTGAGGTCGAGGATGCGCAGGCCCGCGAGCGGGCCGGTGGCGCCTTCGGGCGGCCGGGCGGCGCTCATTGCTTCTGGATCCCCGCGTCCTCGATCAGCTTCTTCCACTTGCCCAGCTCGGCCACGGTGAAGCGGCCCAGCTCGTCCGGCGTGCTGCCGAAGGCGTCGAAGCCGAGCTGCGAGACGCGCGCACGGAAAGCCGCGCTGTCGGCCAGGCCGGCCAGCACGCGGTTGAGCTTGCCCACGACCTCGTGCGGCGTACCGGCCGGCGCGAACACGCCGTTCCAGGAGGTGATGTCGAAGCCCTTGAGCTCCGGCGTGTCGGCCACCGGCGGCAGCTCGGGGAAGAGCTTGGTGCGCTCCTGCGTGGTGACGGCGATGGCGCGCATCTTGCCGGCCTTGACCGTCGTGAGTCCCGCCGCCAGGTCGACGAACATGAACTGCACCTGCCCGCCGATCAGGTCGGCGATGGCCGGCGGCGTGCTCTTGTAGGGCACGTGCAGCATCGGCACGCCGGACATGCGCGACAGCGTGGCGCCGCACACGATGCCGGTGCTGTTGCCGCTGGCGTAGCCGAGCTTGCCGGGGTGGGCGCGGCCCCAGGCGATCAGGTCGGCCACCGTCTTGACCGGCAGCTCGTTGTTGACCACCAGCATGAAGGGCAGGTTGCCCATGCGGCTGATGGGCGCGAAGTCCTTCACCGGGTCGTAGGGCAGGCTCTTCATCAGGCTCGGGTTGGCCGAGTGCGTGGTGTTGGTGGTCATGAAGAGCGTGTAGCCGTCGGGCGCCGCCTTGGCCACGTACTCGGCGGCGATGATGCCGTTGGCGCCGGCCTTGTTGTCGACCACCACCGGCGTCTTCAGCGCGTCGGAGAGGGCCTGCGCCGTGATGCGCGCCACCGCGTCGGTGCCGCTGCCGGCGGCGAAGGGCACGATCAGCCGGATCGGCTGCGCCGGCCAGTCGGCGGGCTGTGCGCGCACGGCCGGCGCCAGGGCGAGGCCGCCCAGCAGCGACAGGACGCGGCGGCGCGAGGCCGGAAGGTGTTCGCGATGAAGCAGGGGCATGGCGTTGTCTCCTGAAGGTCTTGGCACGGGTCAGGCGCGGATCACCCGCTCGGGCGATTCCTCGTAGGGCGGGCTGTAGATCACCAGCACGCGCGCCGGCTCGTCGCTCAGCACGGTGAAGGTGTGCATCTCGCCGGCCGGGAAGAAGCAGCAGTCGCCCGGCGCCAGCTCCTGCCGCTGGCCGCCCACCTCGGCCACCGCGCGGCCCTCCAGCAGGTAGCAGACCTGCTCGATGCCGGGGTGCGCATGCGGCAGCGCGCCCTGGCCCTTCCGGATGTGGCCGACCAGCACCTCGAGCTGCCTGGCGCCCACCGTCTCGGGGCCGATCAGGCGGCGGTTGAGCGTGCCGGTGTGGTTGGCCGGGTGGTAGCCGGCGATGTCGGATTCGCGCACGAAGTAGCGCGGCGACGGGGCGTTGTCGTGGCTCATGACGCGGGCTTGAAGCTGCTGTTCTTGGCGATGCGCGCCCAGCGCGCCGCGTCCTGCCCGATGGTTGCGGCGAACTGCTCGGGCGTGCTGCCCACCGGCTCGTAGTCAATGCGCTGCAGCTGCTCGCGCACCTCGGGCAGGCCGACGATGCGCACCAGCTCGGCATTCAGGCGCTGGACGATCGCCGGCGGCGTGCCGGCCGGCGCCAGCAGGCCGGCCCACGACTGGAAGGTCATGCCCGCCAGGCCCGCTTCCTTCATCGTCGGCACCTGCGGCAGCGCGGGCGAGCGCTGCTCCGACAGCACCGCCAGCGGCTTGACCTTGCCGGCCTTGATCATCTGCAGGCCGACGAAGGGGTCGATGGTCATGTCCACCTCGCCGGCCACCACCGCCTGCAGCTGCGGGCCGGTGCCCTTGTACTGCGCGTTGGCGATGCCGGGCGCGCCGATGTCCGTCTTGAACTGCTCGCTGATGAGCCCGATCATGCTGCTGCCCGAGGACATGGACAGCGGCCTGGCGCCCGGCTGCCTGGCCAGCGCGATGAACTCCTGCACCGTGCTGGCCGGCACCGAGGGGTGCACCACCATCACGAAGCCGATGCGCGCGATCAGGCTGATCGGCGCAAAGCTGGCCAGCGGCTCGTAGCCGGCCTTGTACAGCGCCGGGCTGAGCGTCTGCGCGCCGGCGGTGTTGAGCAGCAGCGTATAGCCGTCGGGCGCGGCGCGCGCCACCGCCTCGGTGCCGATGATGCCGTTGGCGCCGCCGCGGTTGTCGATCACCACCGGCTGGCCCAGCCCTTCCGACAGCTTCTGCGAGACCAGGCGCGCCACCACGTCGGTGGCGCCGCCAGGGGCGAAGGGCACGATGATGCGGATGGGGCGGCTGGGCCAGTCGCCCATGGCGGCGGCGGGCTGGGCCTGGGCCGGCACGAGCGCCGCGGCGGTGGCCAGCGCGCCGGCCGCCAGCAGGGCGCGGCGGCGTGGGGGGAAAGGGAATCGGCTCATCATGCATGTCTCCTTCTGTGTTGGATCAGCGTCCTGCGGCCCGGGACGCACGTTCGACACCCCTCACCGTTCACGCCGAGCCTGTCGAAGCGCGGAGCGAGGCTGCGACAGGCTCAGCCCGAGCGGTGTTTGAGGCTGGTGTCAGGCCGCCTTCGGCACCAGCGCCAGCGCCGCTCGTTCGGGCCCCTCGATGGCCCGGCAGGCCGAGCGCAGCATGGCGGCCAGCGCCTCCTGCCGCGGCTCGACGCGGTAGCGCGGCCCGACCACCGAGATGGCCCAGGCCTGCCCGCCGATGCGCACCGGCCAGGCGATGCCGGCCAGGTCGCCGATGCTCTCGCCGATGTTGGCGAACCAGCCGCGCTCGGCCGAGCGGGCCAGTTCGGCCTCGATGTCGGCCGCGCGGGTCAGCGTGGCTTCGGTCAGCCGGCGCAACTTGGCCCCCTGCAGCAGCGCCTTGCGCTCAGGCGCCGGCAGCGTGGAAAGCAGCGCCCGGCCCAGCGAGTTGGCATACGCCTCGCGCGTCTCGCCCGCCTCGGCGGCGTAGCGGATGCTCTGCGGCGAATCGAGCACGTTCAGGTAGACCACGCGGCCGGGTTCGCGGAACTTGGCGAAGACCACGGTTTCCTGCGTGGCGTCGCGCAGTTCCTCCAGCGCGGGGCGGATGCGGTCGAGCACCGGGTCGTGCGCGGCGATGACCTGCGCCATCGCCAGCAGCCGGCCGGTCGGGTAGTAGCCCTGGCGGCGGCCGGTCTCGTACAGGTAGCCCTGCTTTTCCAGCGTGCGCAGCAGGCCCAGGCAGGTGGAGACGGGCATCTCCAGGAGCCGCGCCACCTCGGACAGGGCCAGCGGCTGCTTCTCGCGCGCGAACAGCTCGACGAGTTCGATCACGCGGGTTGCCATTTTCACTGTCATGAAGAAATTTTCATGATTTTGAAAATCCCTTCCCATCCGGGATGACCCGGAGAGCCGCCCCAAAGCCCCGGTCCAGGCCCGATCCACGCCTCAGACAAAGCCGATCCACCGCCCCGCCACCAGCACCGCCAGCCACAGCCCCAGCGACAGCAGCGCCCGCACGCGCACCGCCGCCGCCACCGTGCCGCCCTGCTGCACCGCTGCCCAGCCCGCGCCGGCGTGCTGCCACGCCACGTTCAGCAGCGCCAGCAGCAGCAGGCCCATCTTGCAGAGGAAGGCGGGGTTGGCCGCGTAGTCGAGCGGCCGCACGCTGAACAGCCACGCGCCGGTGGGCAGCGCCAGCGCCAGCCCGCAGGCGGCCATGCGCACCAGCACGCCCGCCATCGGCACCAGCGGCATGCGGCGGAAGGCCAGCCCCGCCAGCCGCAAGTCCAGCGGCACGATGGCGCCCAGCAGCAGCCCCAGGCCCAGGATGTGGGCCGCGTTGACGAACAGGTAGGCCGTGCCCGAGTCCTGCAGCCAGCGCGCGCCCGGCCACAGCGCCAGCGCGGCCAGCGCCTCGTCGAGGCCCACGCCCTCAGTTCCGCAGCCGCTCGGGGTACATGTCGTAGTGGGTGCCGCCCACCGTGATGCGCACCGCCTTCATGTGCAGGCGGGTGTGCTCCTTGTGGCGGTTGCCCAGCACGGTGATCGCGTCGCCGGCCTTGGTGGTCTGGCCGGTGAAGCCCGAGCGCTCGGTCTGCGAGGGGTTGCCCAGGTCCACCTGCCAGAGCGCGCCGTCGGCGGCCTTGACCTGCAGCATGGGGTGCGGCGGCGCCATCGAGACGGCCTGCACCGTGCCGGTCAGCGTGGTCTGCTCGCCGTCGGCCCACGACCAGCCGTGGTGCGCCTGCGCTAGCGTCGCGCCCAGGGCGAGCGCGGCGCCGGCCAGCAGTGCGGCGCCGGCGCGGCGCCTGAAGAACATCGCATGCATCGGAGCACTCCTTCTTCTCGTGTCGGAAGGACGGAGCGTGCGCCGCTTCGGCCGGAAGTGGCGCGTCTCCCCGCGGCGCGTGCGGGCTTTCAGTAGCCCCGCGCTAGGTCCACGACCCCCGCGATCGGCTCGCCGCGCTCCAGCCGCGCGATCTTGCCGGCGATCTGCGCGATGGACTCCTGCCGCAACGTGCGCGCCGAGGCGTGCGGGGTAACGGTGATCTTCGGATGGCGCCAGAAGGGATGTTCGGCCGGCAGCGGCTCCTGCTGGAAGACGTCCAGCGTCGCGCCGGCCAGCCGGCCGCTGTCGATCAGCGGGATCAGGTCCTCCTCCACCAGGTGGCCGCCGCGCGCGATGTGGATGAGGTAGCCGCCGGGCTTCAGCGCCGACAGCGTGGTGCGGTTGAGGATGCCGCGCGTGGCGTCGGTCAGCGGCAGCAGGTTGACCAGCACGCGCGTGGAAACGAGGAAGTCGCCCAGCCGCGCCTCGCCGGCGAAGGTGCGCACGCCCTCGATGTCCTTGCGCGTGCGGCTCCAGCCCAGCACCGGGAACTCGAACTGCTGCACCGCCCGTGCCACGCGCTCGCCCAGCACGCCCAGGCCCATGATGCCGACCGGGAAGTCGGCCCGCGCCAGCGGCTTGCGGAAGACCCAGCGGCCCTGGCGCGCCTCGGTCTCGTAGACGTCGAACTCGCGGAAGTGGCGGATCAGCGCGTGGCACACGTACTCGGCCATCTGCACCGACATGCCGGCGTCGTCCAGCCGCACCACCTTCAGGCCGGGCGGCAGGTCCAGCTGCAGGATCGCGTCCACGCCGGCGCCGATGTTGAACATCGCCTTCAGCCCGGCCGCCTGCTCGTCGATGAACTGCTGCGGCGGCGCCCAGACGATGGCGTGGTCGGCCTGCGGGGCGCCGGGCTGCCATTCGGTGACGTCGGCATCGGGCAGCGCGGCACGCAGCCCTTCGATCCAGGGGGCGGTCTTGGTGTCGGTGAGGCAGAGGGTGATGCGGGTCGTCATGCGCCGATTGTGGAGGCGCTTCAGCCGGCCAGCAGCCCGCGCGCCGCAGAACTAGAAAAGCTCCCGCAGAGCATCGGCTGCCCTGCTGGCGTCGAACGGGATGAGTTCCAGGGTGGCGAGCCCGAGGCGCTGGAACGGATCCTCGCGCATCAGCAAGCGGATAGCCTCCACGCTGTCGCCTCTGCACAGGATGACGCCTCCGTTGCGCGGCACCCTGCGGCCCGATGCGATGAAGGTGCCGTCGGCATACCCCTTGTCCAGCCATGCAGCGTGAGCCGCCATCTCCCTGTCGATCTCCTCCAGCGGCCGGACATAGGTCAACACCGCGACATGAATCATCCCCATCTCCACGCTCCTCAGGTTTCGACGTCCAGGCCGAGATACCGTTGCAGCAGGCCGGCATCGCTTTGCAGTTCGGCGGTCGTTCCTTCGAACACGACCCGCCCCTCTTCCAGGATGTAGTGCCGGCCGGCAAGCGCCTCGCACACCTCGAAGCTCTGCTCGACCATGACGATCGGTACGCCGCTGCGCCCGACATCGGCGATCAGCGTCGTCAACTCATCGACGATCACCGGCGCCAGCCCTTCCGTCGGCTCGTCCAGCAGCAGCAGCCGTGGCCCTTGCACCAGCGCACGCGCCATCGCCAGCATCTGCTGTTCGCCGCCGGACAAGGCGCCGCCCAGGTTGCGCTTGCGCTCCCGCAGCCGCGGGAAGGCGCGGTAGACGCCTTCCAACGTCCACTCGGCATGGCGGCGCAGGGCGATGCAGATGTTCTCCTCGACGGAGAGCAACTGGAAGATGCCGCGGTCTGCCGGCACCAGCGCGATGCCGGCCTGCGCGATCGCCTCCACGCCCATGCCCGCCAGGTCGCGTCCCTCGAAGTGCACCGATCCGGCCGACACCGGCAGCAGGCCCACAATGGCGTTGAGCGTGGTGGTCTTGCCCATGCCATTGCGGCCCAGGATGCTGACGATCTCGCCTGCGCGCACATGCAGCGACACGCCGTGCAGCACCTCACTCTTGCCATACGCCGCATGCACATCCCGCAGTTCCAGCACCGTGTCCGTCCTCATCCCTTGCTCCCCAGGTAGACCCGGCGAACCTCCGGGTGAGAACGCACCTCCTCCGGCGTGCCTTCCGCCACGACGTTGCCCTGGAACATCACACTGATCCGATCGCTGATGCCCATGACGACACGCACGTTGTGCTCGACCAGCAGGATGGCGTAGTGCTGCTTCAGGGTTCGCAGCAGCTCGCCGATGCGCGGCACGTCAGCCAGACCCAGGCCGGCCAGCGGCTCGTCCAGCAGCAGCAGCCGCGGCCGCGCAGCCAAGCACATGCCGATCTCCACCACGCGCTGCAGGCCATGCGAGAGTCGGCCCACCCGCTGCGCGGCCAGGGTCTGGAGGTCCAGTTCACGCATCACAGCTCGCGCCTGCTCGCGGCTGGCCTCTTCCCGGCGCCATTCGCTCCAGAAGCGCAGCGCACGGTCCGACTGCATGCCCAGCGCGGCGATCTGCAAGTTGTCCTCCACGCTGCTCTCGGGAAACAGGCTGGTGACCTGGAAGCTGCGCGCCATGCCCAGCCGCGCGCGGGCATGCGCGGGCAATCGCGTGATGTCGCGGCCGCTCAGCAGCAGCCGTCCCCGACTGGCGGGAAATCGTCCGCTGACCAGGTTGAAGAAGGAGGTCTTGCCTGCACCGTTGGGCCCGATCAGCGCATGCAGGCCTCGGGCGCCGAGTTGCAGGTCCACCCGGCCGACGGCGGTGAACGCGCCATAGTCCAGGCCCAGTCCGCAGGCCTCCAGCAACCCGTTCGTTGGCGCCGTCATGGCAGAGCCTCCCGGGCCGGCCCGCCCGCCAGCCGTCGGCGCCACCGCGCGGCCAGCCCCGCCAGGCCGTTCGGCGCGAAGAGCACGGCCCCGATCAGCACCATCCCCACCAGCATCTGCCAGCGCGGCCACCAGGCCGACAGATGCTCGGCCATCAGGGTCATCGCCATGGCGCCCAGCACGGCGCCCGGCAGCGAGCGGCGTCCTCCCAGGATGGACATGATCAGGATCATTTCGGAGGTCGCCAGGTCGATGCTGGACAAGGGAGCCGAGCGCAGCTGCGTGGCGTACAGCGCACCGGCCAGGCCGGTCACGCCGCCCGACAGGCAGAACGCCAGCAGCTTGAAACGGCGCACGTCGTAGCCGGCAGTGGCGGCGCGCACTTCGTTCTCGCGGATCGCGTCCAGGATGCGCCCGAACGACGAGCGCAGCACGCGGCGCAGCAGCGCCAGCGCACCGGCGAACCCCAGGGCGACCAGGACATAGTGGGCCACCTCCGGCCCAAGCCACCCCTCGAGGCCGGTCACGGGACGGGGGATGTCCAGCAGGCCGTTCTCGCCTCCCGTCAACTGCGGAAACGACAGCGCCGCGAAGAACGCCAGTTGGCCCATGGCCAGCGTGATCATCACGCCGTAGATGCCGCGCTGGCGAACGCTCAGCAGCCCGACCGCGGCCGCCACGCTCGCACCGGCCAGGGCCGCCAGGGGCAGCGCCGCGACGCCCAGGCCCGGCCAGGCCTTGAGCAGCAGGCCCGCCCCGTAGGAGCCGGCGCCGAAGAAGGCGCCCTGCGCGAAGCTCAACTGGCCCGCATAGCCGAGCAGGAGGTTGCAGGCCGCTGCAGCGATGCCGAACACCAGCACCGCCGCAGCGGACGACGCCGAGCCCATCAGCAACGGCATGGCCAGTGCCATGCAGGCCACGGCCAGGTAGAAGCCGGTCGGCGAAGAGGATGTAGGATCAGACACGGCCGAACAATCCTTTGGGAAGAAACAGCAGGGTGGCAGCCATCAGAAGGAAGATGGCCAGGCGCGCACCCTCGGGCCAGAGCGTGCTCATCATGCTTTGCGTGATGCCGATCAGCAGCCCTCCGACCAGCGGCCCGCTGAAACTGCCAATCCCCCCGAGCACCACGACGACGAAGGCGATGACCACCGCTTCCGCGCCCATGGCCGGATCGGCACCACGCAACGGCGCCGCCAGCCCGCCGGCCAATCCGGCCAGCCCGGCTCCCAGGGCGAAGGTCAGGGCATAGACGCGCTTCACCCGGATGCCCAGCAGGCTCAGCATCCGCGCCGACTCGTTGCCGGCGCGCACACGTGCGCCGAACAGCGTGCGTTCGAACAGCAGCCACAGAGCAGCGCCGATCAGTGCACAGACCCCTGCCACGAAGACCCGGTAGATGGGCACCGGATAGGCCCCCAGCATCAGCACGCCGGCAAGACCCTCCGGCACCGGCACTTGCCGTGGCTCCGGCCCGAACAGCAGCACCACGGCCTCCGTCAGCACGAAGGCCAGCCCGACGGTGATCAGGATCTGCGCCTCGTGCGGCATGCCGTAGGTGTGACGCAGCAGCAGCCGCTCGCCCAGCAGGCCGATCAGCGCCACGACCACGAACGAGGCCAGCAGCCCTGCCACGAAGCTGCCGGTAGCGCCCCCCACCGACATGGCCGCATAGGCCCCCACCAGAAACAGCGCGCCGTGGGCGAAGTTCACGACCCCCAGCAGCCCGAAGATGATGCTCAGTCCCACCGACAGCAGGAAGTACACCATGCCCACGCCGAGGCCGTTCAGCGCCTGGAACAGGTAGATGTTCATGGTCAGGCCGGTGTCATCTTGCAGTCCGATGCGGCCTGGGGCACCACGGCACGCGTGGTCGACAGGATGTCCGCGTAGTCGTCGGCATCCTTCATGGCGGCCTTGCCCTTGCCGCGCACCAGCAGGTAGTTCTTCACCACCTGATGATCGAAAGCGCGAATCTCCTCCTCGCCGGTCAGGCCTTCATAGCGATGGTTCTCCAGGGCCTTGACCAGTTCGGCTGGCGTGTCGCTGCCAGCGCGCCGCACGGCGTCGAACATCAGCATCGCGATCTGGTAGTCGGCCGCCGAATAGAAGCGTGGGTTCTCCTTGAATTCCTCGCGGAATACTTTGAGGAAGGCCCGGTTGCCTGGCGTGTCCTGGCCGTGCCAGTACTGCAGGCCGAAGTACATACCCTCGGTCACGTCCGCGCCCAGGGCCTGGAAGGTGTCCAGCCCCGAGAACCAGACCACCACGACGGCCATGCGCCGCTTGATGCCGAAGGCGGCCGCCTGGCGCAGCAGATCCAGCGTGTTGGCGCCGAAATTCAGCACCAGCAGCACATCGGCACCGGAGCTCATGGCATTGCCCAGATACCCCGAGAACTCCTTTTCTGCCAGAGCGTGATAGCTGTTGCCGATGTGCTGCACGCCCTGCGGCTGCATGACGGCCTTGGCGTTGCGCAGCAACGCCTCGCCGAAGACGTACTGGCCGGTGATGGTGTAGATGCGCTTCCACTTGGGGTTCTGCTGCAGCAAGGGCTGCAGCACCGTGTGCACGGCGCCGTAGGTCGGCAGCGACCACCGGAAGGTGGAGCGATTGCAATCGCGGCCCGTCACCTCGTCGGCGCCGACGTAGGTCAGGTACACGCCGCCGGCCTGGCCGATCTCCTTCATGATTGCCAGCGCCTCGTTGGACAGCGCGGCGCCGCCGAAGTGACGCGCCTGGTCCTGCCCGATAGCCTGCTGGACCTTGCGCACCGCGATGGCCGGGTTGCCCTCGGTATCGATGCGCCGGTAGTCGATGGCCCGACCCAGGTCGTTGCCGAAGGCCTTCAGCGCAGCGCGCACGCCGAGATCGCTGTACTTGCCGCTCACGGCGAACGGCCCCGAAAAGGCATTGACGCTGTGGTAGACGAAGGGGCGCGGTTGCGCCCGCACCAGCGTCGGGACGATGAGGGAAGGTGCGGCCAGCGAGATGCCGGCGACAGACAGCAGCGAGCGACGGTCCATGGTTGTCTCCTTGTGATGTGCGGTGCCAACGTGCAGGGCGGCAGCCTCAAGCCGCCACGGCGGCCTGGCCGGCGGCGAAGTGCTGGGCCGCGCGGCGACCGAATACCAGCCCGCGCAGCACCGAGGTGGATCCCGTGTAGACCTGGTGGTAGATGCCCATGGTCTCACCTGCCGCGTACAGGCCTTCCATTGGCTTGCCGTCCTGGTCCAGCACCTGCGCGTCGGGGTTCACCTTGAGCCCGCCGAAGGTGAAGCAGACGCTGGAGATGACGGGATAGGCGCGAAACGGAGCGCGGATCAAGGGGCGCGCCCAGTGGCTCTTGGGTACCTCCAGCCCGCGCGTGGCGCGCCGGTCGAGCGTGAACGGATCGAACGGCCCCTCCGCCGGCGGGCAAGCTGCGTTGAAGCGCTCCACGGTCCCGGACAGCGCCGCCGGATCGATGCCGATCTGCTGCGCCAGCGCCTCGATGCTGTCGGCCTCGAACGGGGGGATATCGGAGCGGATGCTGGTCTTCCAGCGCGGGATGTCTTCCACCTGCGCATCGAAGATGGCATAGACGATGCCGTCGGGCTGGTCGGCGAAGCTGCGCGCGATGTTGTCGTAGTGCGCGTCCACGGTGCCGGGAGCCTCGTCGATGAAGCGGCGCCCGAATTTGTCGACGAGCATGCCGTATGGGTAGATGAAGACCACGGCCTCGGCCTGTGTGGAGCGCGGATCCACGGGTTCCGCATGGTAGGAGCCGTATTCGCCGGCGGGCGCCGCGCCGGCCGCCAGGGCCATGCGAATTCCCTCGCCCTTGTCGGCATAGCCGCCCACCGCCACAGGCCGGATATGGCGGCTGCGCAGGCCGATGTAGCGCGCCATCATTTCTGGGTTGCCCTGGAAGCCGCCGCTGGCCAGCAGCACGGCGCGTGCGCGGATCGCCAGCCGGCGCCCATCGGGCCCCGTCGCCTGTACGCCCCGCACGGCGCCGCCGTCATCGCGCAGCAGATCCATGGCCGTGGTGCGATAGCGGATCGCACCCCCCAGCGCCAGCGCACGGTCGCGCAGGGTTTCGATCAGCGCCAGCCCCCCGCCCTGGGCAGCGATGCGCGCGGTGTTCTGCGTCAGCAGGTAGATCGGCTGCGGCCCGAAGCGCAGTCCCATGTCTTTGAGCCAGGCGATGGTGGAGGGCACCGACTCGGCAAAACGCGCGATGAGTTCGGGATCCGGGAGCGGATGCGCTCGCACATGGTCGGGCCAGTGCGACGCGTCACCCGCCACGGCTTGCAGCACATTGGGATCGATGTTCCAACCCGCGTTCAGCGCGAAGTGCTCCTCAAAATCGTCGGCCAGTTCCGCATCGTTCTTCATGCGCAGATAGGCCTCCGTCCAGCGCGAGTTGCCGCCAAAGTTCTCCGGCGCCGCGCGCTCCAGGTTCACGACCGACAGGCCGGCCTCCAGTGCCGTGACGGCTGCGGACAGCCCGGCCACGCCACACCCCACGATCAGCAGATCGATTCCTTGCTCTTGCTCCATCCTCATGTCTCCTTGGTAGGCGGTCAGCCCAGTACGAATGCGTTCTCGCGTGCAGGCCGCGTGGTGATCCAGACGCTCTTGGTCTGCAGGTATTCCTTGATGGCCTCGACCCCGCCTTCGCGGCCGATGCCGCTGCGCTTGTAGCCCCCAAAGGGCGTAGTGAAGCTGGTCGCGCGGTAGTTGTTGACCCAGACCGTTCCGGCCTGCAGCCGCTCGCTCATGTAGAAGGCCCGATGCAGGTCGCGCGTCCACACGCCTGCGGCCAGGCCGAACACCGAGTCGTTGGCGATGCGCAGCGCCTCGTCCTCGTCGTCGAACGACATCACTGCCAGGACCGGGCCGAACACTTCTTCACGCGCGATGCGCATGCCGTTGTGCACTCCCGTGAAGATGGTCGGCGCCACGAACTGGCCTTGGCCGTAGGCCGGCCCCTCCAGTGCGTGGCCGCCGAGCAGGCAGGACGCACCTTCTTGCTTGGCGACGGCAATGAAGTCCAGGATTCTGCGGAACTGGGCCGCGGTGGCGATCGGCCCGACCTGCGTGTCCACGCGCGCCGGATCGCCGATGACGGCGGCGCGCGCGATGTCTTCCAGCATGCCGACAAAGCGATCGTGAATGCCGCGCTGCACCAGCAGCCGGGATCCGGCCATGCAGGTCTGGCCTGCGGCGCCGAAGATGCCGGCCACCGCACCGCGCGCAGCCTGTTCGAGGTCCGCATCGTCGAAGACGATGTTGGCCGACTTGCCGCCGAGCTCCAGCGTGACTTTCTTGAAGTCGCGCGCCGCCAACTCGTTGATGCGCTGGCCTGCGACGTCGCCGCCGGTGAAGGCCACCTTGGCCACCAGCGGATGCGCCACCAGCGGCTCGCCGACCTCTGCGCCGAAGCCGGTGACCACGTTGAACACGCCCGGCGGGAAGCCCGCTTCGCGCGCCAGCACCGCCAGTTCCAGCAGCGAGGCACTGGTGAATTCCGAAGGCTTGAGCACCACGGTGTTGCCCGCGGCCAGCGCCGGCGCGAGCTTCCAGGCGCTCAGGGCCAGCGGCGAGTTCCACGGCGTGATGGCCGCCACCACGCCCACAGGTTCGTAGCGCACATAGTTGAAGACTCCCGGCTTGTTGATCGGGACCACCGCGCCCTGCACCTTGTCGGCCAGGCCGGCGTAGTAGTGGAACCACTGCGCCACGTTCAGCACCTGTCCACGCACTTCGGCCATCAGCTTGCCGTTGTCGCGCTGCTCCGTGCGTGCCAGCAGATCCGCCTGGGCCGTCACCAGATCGCCCAGGCGACGCAACAGCGCGCCGCGCTGCGTGGCGGCGAGATCGCGCCAAGCCGGCGCCTGCAGCGCAGCGTGGGCTGAACGCACGGCCAGGTCCACGTCAGCCGCCGCGCCGCGCGCTACCTCGGCCCAGGCCTGGCCGGAAAACGGTTCGCTGGAGGCGAACCAGGCCTGGGTCGAGGGCTCTCGCCAAGCATTGTCGATGAACAGGTGGTAGCGCTTCATGGGCATGGGAACGAGGTGTTGGATCGGTTGCTAGAAAGTCTAGGTCTGTTCTAAAATTAAAGCAACCATTCTGTTGAATGGAACGATACCGGAGTACCTGTCATGCCAAGACCGCTGCCTGGCGAGATGAGACCGGACGCCGCGGCCGGCGTCGCGGCGGTCAATCGCGCGCTGTCGCTACTGGCCGCATTCAGCGTGGAACGTCCGGTCTTGACGCTGGCACAGTTAGCCGCGCACACGGGGCTCTACAAGAGCACCATCCTGCGGCTGGCCCAGTCGCTGACGGCCTTCGGCTACCTCTCGCGCACCGAGGAAGGTTCATTCATGCTGGGGCCGACGCCGCTGCGGCTGGCCGCCGTCTATCAAGGCAGCCTGCATCCCGCGGAGCAGGTCATGCCCGTGCTGCGCGCGCTGGCGCGCGACGCCGGCGAAAGCGCCGCGCTGTACGTGCGGGCCGGCCGAATGCGGCTGTGCGCGTATCGCGCGCCATCGCCACGCGCCGTGAGCGACAACGTGCGCGAAGGCGACCTGCTGCCGCTGGACCGGGGAGCCGGTGGCCAGGTACTGCTGGCTTTCTCGGGTCACCCAGGCCTGCGCCACGAGGCCACCCGCCAGCGCATGCTGGTGGTCACGCGCGGAGAGCGCGACCCGGAGACCGCCGCAATCGCCGCGCCCGTATTCGGTCGTGCGCAGCGGCTGCAGGGTGCGCTGTCGCTGTCCGGCCCGGTGGCGCGCTTCATGCCCGACGCCATCCCCGGAATGCAGACGCTGTTGCTGGCGGCTGCGCGCACGCTGACCCAGTCCTTCGGCGGCGATGCCGCCATCTATCAACGAGCTTCCCTCACCAACTAGGGAGATTTTGCGAATGACTTCATCGCTTCTGTCCGGCATCCGCGTGCTAGACCTCACCAACGTCCTGGCCGGGCCCTTCTGCGGATACCAGTTGGCCCTGCTGGGCGCCGACGTGATCAAGATCGAAGCGCCCGATGGCGGCGACCTGGCGCGTCAACTGGGCGCCGACGAGAGCCTGAACGCACAAGGCATGGGCGCCTCGTTCCTGGCACAGAACGCCAACAAACGATCCGTCGTTCTGGACCTGAAGGCGGAAGCCGGCCGGATCGCCTTCCTGGCGCTGGTGGAGGGGGCCGACGTGGTGCTGGAGAACTTCCGTCCCGGCGTCATGGAGCGCCTGGGCCTGGGTCATGCCACGCTGCGCGAACGGCGCCCCGGGCTGGTCTATTGCGCGATTTCCGGCTTTGGACAGAAAGGCCCTCTGGCGGCCGCGCCGGCCTACGACCAGATCATCCAGGGGTTGTCAGGCCTCATGAGCATCACCGGCGACACCCGGTCCGCGCCGCTGCGCGTGGGCACGCCAGTGTGCGACACGATCGGCGGCATCACGGCCGCGTTCGCCATCTGCGCCGCGCTGCTGCGCGCGCGGCGCGAAGGGCGCGGCGCCTTTCTCGATGTGTCGATGCTGGACGCCACCCTGGTGAGCATGGGATGGGTGGTGTCGAACCTGCTGATCGCCGGCAAGCCACCGGCTCCGATGGGCAACGAGAACTTCACGGCAAGCCCCTCCGGCACCTTCCGCACTGCCGAGGGCCTGATGAACATCGCCGCCAACAAGCAGCAGCAATTCGAAACCCTGTGCGACCAGGTCGGCGCGCCGGCACTCAAGAGCGACGTCCGCTTCCGGACACGCGCATCGCGCAAGATGCATCGCGCTGCGCTGAAGGAGCTGCTGGAGCGGCACCTCGCTGTCCATGATGCCGCCACCTGGGAATTGCGCCTGAATGCCGCGGGGGTTCCGGCCGGACGCGTGCTGGACCTGTCCAGCGCGCTGGCCCATCCGCAAGTGCGCCACCGCGGTCTGCTTCATGCGCTGCCGGCCGTGCTGGACGGTCGCAGCGAGCTGACCGTGACCGGACCCGGCTTTCAGGTGGACGGCGCGCCGGTCGCGCCGACGCGGCCGCCGCCGCGGCTGGGCGAACACACGCAGGAAGTGCTCGCTGCGCCGGGAGACGGATCGTGACCTCACCACACCAAAGCGCCGAACAGTTGCTGGAGCGCGCCAGCGCTTGGTGGAGCACGGCCATCATCGACATCCGGCCGGGTGTGATCCGCCCCCGCGGCCGGCCGATCGAACAGTTGATCGGCACCACCAGCTACGCCGAAATGGTGTGGCTGATGCTGCGCGGGGAGCCTCCCCGGCCCGGGCAGGCGGCATTGCTGGAGGCCGCCCTGGTGGCGGCGGTGGACCACGGGCCGCAGGCCCCTTCGATCGCCGTGGCGCGGATGGCGGCCAGTTGCGGCCTGCCCCTGAACGGCGCCATGGCATCCGCCATCAACACGCTGGACGACGTGCACGGTGGCGCAGGCGAGCAGTGCCTGGCGCTGTATTGGCGCGCCCTGGAACTGGCGCAAGACGGGGATCTGGCCCAGGGCGCACGACAGGCGCTGCAGGAGCAGCGAGCCGAGCGGGGCCGGATCGTCCCCGGCTTCGGTCATCGCTTCCATCCCGTGGATCCTCGCAGCGGCCCGCTGCTCGGACTGACCGAGGCGGCGGCCCGACATGGCGATGCCGACGGCCGGTTCGTCGTGCTCGGCCGGGCCATGGAACAGGCACTGGCCGCGCTCACCGGCAAGGCGCTGCCGATGAACATCGACGGCGCTACCGCCGTCGTCTATGGTGCGCTGGGCTTTCCGCCCCCGCTGGCGCGTGGCCTGTTCATTCTTTCGCGTTCGGTGGGCATCCTGGCGCACGCGTGGGAGCAATCGCAGCAGGGGCAGCGCATCAAAGGCCCGATGCCACCCGACATCGTCTACCGGTACACGGGCCGCTGACAGCGCAACGCTGCGATCGACGACGAGGCTCAGGCCCGGACTGCCGAGAGCTGGCCCGCCTCCGGCCCGCCGATCCACTGTGGATCGCCGCCGAAGATGCCGGTCAGCTTGCGCGCGCCGACGAATAGCGCCTGCAGCATGCTGCTCGTGTCCACGTTCTCGTATCGGTAGCGGGGTCCCGACAGCGTCAGCGCGCCCACGAGCACACGGTTGACGGCCAGCACCGGCACCGACAGGGCGGCGATCTCGGGGTCGTATTCGCCGAACGAGGCGCAGAAGCCTTCGGCGCGGATGCGGTCGTAGCGTTTGCCGCTCTTGCGTTCGCCGAACGCCAGCAGGATCTGGGGCGCAGCGCCCTTGTCGATCGGCAAGCGATCGCCCTCTCGGATCGCGTCGCGGATCATGCGGGCCGAATCCACCCGGTGCAGGCAGACCGCATGGTTGCCATCGCGGATGTAGAACGAGGCGCACTCCTCGGTGGCCTGGACGATCTCTCTAAGCACTTCGGGGACATGCTCCGAGGTGCGGCATTGCCGCTGATAGATCGCCCCAAGGCGCAAAGGCGCCGCACCGACCTGGAAAGAGCCATCGGCCAAGCGCTTGAGGTAGCCCATGCGCTGCAACGACTCCGCGAGCCGCAGGATGGTGCTCTTGTACAGCCCCGTGCGGCGCGCCAAGTCGGCGAGCGTCAATGAATAGTCAAGTTCGTTGAACGCGTCGAGCAGGCTCAGCGCCCGCTCCACCGCGCTCACGCCGGAGTCTTCAGCCATCGGATTCAGTCGGAGAAAGCGACGGGGCAGTGTAGTGCCCGAGGTCGGACCGCGAGCGCCTCACTGCACGCGCGCCGACCACACCTGTCAGGCAGCGAGCCTGAGCAGTTCCGCCCCTTCCGCCACCTGGTCGCCCGGCGCGTAGAGCAGTTCCTCCACCGTGCCGTCGGCCGGCGCGGCGATGGTGTGCTCCATCTTCATCGCCTCCATCACCGCCAGCGGCTGGCCCTTGCTCACCACGTCGCCGGGCTTGACCGCGAAGGACACCACCTTGCCCGGCATCGGCGCGGTGAGGCGCCCGCCCTCGGCATGCGCGTCGCCGGCGTGGGCCATGCGGTCCACCTCGGTGATGCGCGTGGCGCCCTGCGGCGCGAAGACGTGCAGCACGTCCTGCTGCGCGTACACGTCGAGCACGTGGCGGCCGCCGGCGAAGTCGACCTCGATGCGGCCCTCGGGCAGCCGGCCGATCGTCAGCGGGCCGGCCGCCACTTCCGCGCCCGGCGCTTCGCCCTCGGAGACGGACAGGTGCAGCGCGCCGCCCTGCCCGTAGCGCAGCACGGCGCCGGCCGGCCGGCCGTGGAACTCGAAGTCGAAGTGGCGCCGGTACTCGCCCAGCGCGCGCCAGCCGTCGCGCCGCGCGAAGGGATCGGCCGCGCCCTGCCCGCGCACCGGCCACTCGCCCAGCACCTGGTGCGCCACCGCCGCGGCGGCGGCCAGCGGCAGGCCCAGCGGCTCGCGGTCGAACAGCACGGCGCGCTCGCGCTCGATCAGCGCCGTGTCCAGCCGGGCCTGCGAGAAGGACTCGGTCGCCAGCACGCCGCGCAGGAACTGCACGTTGGTCGCCACGCCGACGATCTGCACCTGCGCCAGCGCCGCGTCCAGCCGCGCCAGCGCCTCGGCGCGGGTGGCGCCGTGCACGATCAGCTTGGCGATCATCGAGTCGTAGAAGGGCGAGATCTCGCCGCCCTCGCGCACGCCGTCGTCGATGCGCACGCGGCTGCGCTGGAACGCGGTGTGCGGCTGCGGCTTGCGGTACACCGCCAGGGTGCCGGTGGCGGGCAGGAAGTTGTTGTCCGGGTTCTCGGCGCAGATGCGGGCTTCGATGGCGTGGCCGTGCATCTCCAGTTGGCCCTGTTGCAGCGGCAGCGGCTCGCCGGCGGCCACGCGCAGCTGCCACTCCACCAGGTCCAGCCCGGTGATGGCTTCGGTGACGGGGTGCTCCACCTGCAGCCGCGTGTTCATCTCCATGAAGTAGAACTTCATCGCTTCGGGCGCGTCGTAGCCGCCGGTCTGCTCGACGATGAACTCCACCGTGCCGGCGCCGACGTAGTGCACGGCGCGCGCGGCGTTGACGGCGGCCTCGCCCATCTGCTTGCGCATCGCCTCGGGCATGCCGGGCGCCGGCGCTTCCTCCAGCACCTTCTGGTGGCGGCGCTGCACGGAGCAGTCGCGCTCGAACAGGTAGACCACGTTGCCCTGCGTGTCGCCGAACACCTGGATCTCGATGTGGCGCGGGCGCTGCACGTACTTCTCGATCAGCACCGCGTCGTCGCCGAAGCTGTTGATCGCCTCGCGCTGGCACGACGCGAGCGCCGCAGCGAAGTCGGCGCTCTTCTCGACGATGCGCATGCCCTTGCCGCCGCCGCCGGCGCTGGCCTTGATGAGCACCGGGTAGCCGATGCGGTCGGCCTCGCGCTGCAGCAGGGCCGGGTCCTGGTCGGCGCCGTGGTAGCCGGGCACCAGCGGCACGCCGGCTTGCTCCATCAGGCGCTTGGACTCGGCCTTCAGGCCCATCGCCAGGATGGCCTCGGCGGGCGGGCCGATGAAGACGAGGCCCGCCTCGGCGCAGGCGCGGGCGAAGTCCTCGTTCTCGCTCAGGAAGCCATAGCCGGGGTGGATCGCCTCGGCGCCGGTGGCCTTCGCCGCCTCGATGATCTTCTCCCAGCGCAGGTAGCTGTCCCTGGGCGCGCTGCCGCCCAGGTACACCGCCTCGTCGCAGGCGCGCACGTGGTTGGCGTGCGCGTCGGCGTCGGAATACACGGCCACGGTGCGGATGGCCATGCGGCGCGCGGTGGCCGCCACGCGGCAGGCGATCTCCCCGCGGTTGGCGATCAGGATCTTCTTGAACACATCGTTCTCCTTGGATTCAGGCTTGCGGGGCCGCCGGAGCGCCTCCGCCGAAAAACGCACGCAACTTGCGCAGCACCGCGCGCAGGAACTTCCACAGCACCACCAGCAGCACGGCCGACAGCAGCACCATCACGAGCAGGGCGACGCCGAAGGCCACCGGGTGCTGCGTCGCCAGCCACACGATGCCGACCACCAGCCCGTCCTCGAACAGCGAGGCGAACCAGTTGCTGAAGGGCTCGGGCGAGGTGTTGAGCGCGGCGCGCGTGGTGGCCTTGGTGGCGAAGGAGGTGGCGGCCAGCGAGCCGCCCAGCAGCCCCGCCGCCAGCCCCCACACGGCGTTGTCGCCGCCGAACACGCCGGCCGCCAGCAGCGCGCCGCCGGGGATGCGGATGACGCTGTTGACCGAGTCCCACACGCTGTCGAGCCAGGGGATCTTGTCGGCGAAGAACTCCACCAGCAGCATCAGCCCGCTGGCCGCCAGCACCACCGGATGCGCCAGCAGGTGCAGCCCCGGCGGCAGCACGATCCAGCCGGCCGCGCCCATCGCGCCGACCAGGAACACCACCGCATAGAGCCTGAAGCCGCTGGCCCAGCCCAGCGCGCCGGCCAGCGCCAGCAGCGAGGGCATGTCCATCTGGCCCAGCGCCTGGCTGGCGTGGCGGCCGGCCGCGTCGGCGGCATCGGCCAGCGCCGGCTGCGGGTGCAGGCCGATGCGGTGCAGCCACTGGAGGACGGCGTCGAGCATGATGGGCGTGGCTCAGCGCGAGACCCAGTTCGGCTTGCGCTTCTCGAGGAAGGAGCGCAGGCCCTCCTGCCCCTCCTCGCTGGCGCGCAGCCGGGCGATGCGGCGCACCGTCTCGTCGGAAAGCGCGTCGTCGATGCGCTCGCCCGTCACGTCGCGCAGCAGCCGCTTGCACTCGCTCACGGCGCCGGGCGCGGCGGCAGCGATGTTCTTCAGCACTTCGTCCACCTTCGCGTCCAGGGCGTCGGCGGGCACCACCTCGTGCACGAAGCCGATGCGGTGCGCCTCGGCGGCCGAGAAGCGCTCGCCGGTGAGGAAATAGCGCTGCGCCGCGCGCGCGCTCATCGCGCGGATGACGTAGGGGCCGATGGTGGCGGGGATCAGGCCGATCTTCACTTCCGACAGGCAGAAGTTCGCGCCCTCGGCCGCGATGGCCACATCGCACACCGACACCAGGCCCATGCCGCCGGCGTACACGTCGCCCTGCACGCGGGCGATCACCGGCAGGCGGCTGGCGTGCAGGGTGCGCAGCATGCGCGGCAGACCGGCCGCGTCCTGCAGGTTCTGCTCCGGCGTGAATTCGGCCGCGCGCTTCATCCAGTTGAGGTTGGCGCCGGCGCAGAAGGCCGGGCCGCGCCCGCCCAACACCACGGCGCGCGCGCCCGGTGCGGCTTCGGCCTGCGCGAAGGCTTCGCCCAGCTCGCGGATGAACACGTCGTCGATGGCGTTGCGCATCTCGGGGCGGTTGAGCCAGATGCGGGCGACGGCGCCGTCGACCTGCAGTTCGAGGGTGGTGAAGGACGTCATGGGGTGCGTTGCTCCTCTTGCAGCATGTAGACCAGGTCGATCACGGGACAGGGCTGGCCGAGCGCGGTGAGCGCCGCCGTGACCTGGCCGCGGTGGTGGGTGCCGTGGTTGAAGACGTGGGCCAGCGTGGCGGCGAAGGGCAGCGACAGCGCCACGCCCTTGGTGGTGGTGTAGTCCAGCGTGCCGTCGAAGCGGCCGGCCGGCCAGCTTTCGATCAGCGGCTGCCAGCGCGAAACGCCCTCCAGCAGCGCCTGCGCCAGCGCGGCGCGGTCGGGCTGCGCCTCCTCGTCCAGCGCCATGCGGGGCGAGACGCCCTCGTCGAAGCGCCGGAACCAGATCATGTGCTCGCCCACCAGCAGGTGGTTGAGCGTGCGGTGGATGCTCTTGAAGAACAGGCCGACGTCGCGCCGGTAGCCGTCTTCGTCCACCTGCGCCACCGCCTCCAGCAGGCGCCGCGTGGCCCAGGCGTTGTAGCGGGCCAGGGTGGTGAAGTGCTGCGTCCAGTCGGGCACGGTCAGCTTCCCCATACGCGCAGGCCGCGGTGCGTGGCGATGGCGTCGTAGTCGCGGTCGCTGTGCAGCAGCAGGTAGTCGTTCTCGATGCAGAAGGCCGCGACCATCACGTCGATGGCGCTGCGCACGGTGATGCCGCGCGCACGCAGGTGGCGGTAGTGCTCGGCGGCGGCCAGCGCCACGTCTTCGCCGCCGCAGGCTTCGATGCTCAGGGTCTGCAGCAGCAGACGGGCCTGGCGCATGGCGCGCTCGTGCCGGAAGCCGCGCAGCACTTCGTAGAGCACCAGGTCGGGCACCACCAGGCGGGTGTGGCCGTCGGCCAGCAGGCGGTCGAGTTCGTCACACGCGGCCGTGGGCCGGTCGGCGAAGAAATCGATCCAGACGCTGGAGTCAACGACCAGCACCGCGCGCCGCCTTCTTGCCACCGCCGCCGGATGCGGTGGTTTTCTTTGCCTTGTAGCGGGCGCGCGGCTCCTGCACCGACAGCGGCGCGGCCGGCGTCTCGGGCTCATCCTCGGGCGCCTGGGTCCAGTCGATGGACTCGTCGCCCTCCCACTTGAGCTTGCCCTTCCACTTGAGGATCTCGCGGTAGGCCGCCTGCCGCGCGAGCAGGCGCAGGCCGGCCTCCACCGTTTCCTTCTTGGTGGTGAAAGGCCCCGCATGCATGGCCTTGGCCAGCAACTCGTCGTCGATGTCGATGTTGGTGCGCATGATGTGTATAGATCACCCAAAACACACACATCGTACACTTTACATGCGAAACACGCCAAAGCGCGGTTCGGGAATGGGCGCGTTGCGCGCCGCCGCCAGGCCCAGCGCCAGCACGCGGCGCGTGTCGGCCGGGTCGATCACGCCGTCGTCCCACAGCCTCGCGGTGGCGTAGTAGGGGTGGCCCTGGTGCTCGTACTGCTGGCGGATGGGGGACTTGAACGCTTCCTCTTCTTCCGCGCTCCAGTTGCCGCCCCTGGCCTCGATGCCGTCGCGCTTGACGGTGGCCAGCACGCTGGCGGCCTGCTCGCCGCCCATCACGCTGATGCGCGCGTTGGGCCACATCCAGAGGAAGCGCGGCGAGTACGCCCGGCCGCACATGCCGTAGTTGCCGGCGCCGAAGCTGCCGCCGATGATGATGGTGAACTTGGGCACGTTCACGGTGGCCACCGCCGTCACCATCTTGGCGCCGTGGCGGGCGATGCCCTCGTTCTCGTACTTGCGGCCGACCATGAAGCCGGTGATGTTCTGCAGGAACACCAGCGGGATCCTGCGCTGGCCGCACAGCTCGATGAAGTGCGCGCCCTTCTGCGCCGATTCGCTGAACAGGATGCCGTTGTTGGCGACGATGCCCACCGGCATGCCCTCGATCTGCGCGAAGCCGCACACCAGCGTGGCGCCGAAGCGCGCCTTGAACTCGTGGAACTCGCTGCCGTCGACGATGCGGGCGATGATCTCGCGCACGTCGAAGGGCTTGCGGGTGTCGGTGGGGATCACGCCGTAGAGTTCTTCCGGCGCGAAAGCCGGCGCCCGCCCGGCTTCGACGGGCTCGGCCCGAACGGCGGGTGCGGCATTCAGATTCGCGACCGCACTGCGCGCCAGCGCCAGCGCATGCAGGTCGTTCTCGGCCAGGTGGTCGGCCACGCCCGACAGCCGCGTGTGCACGTCGCCGCCGCCCAGGTCTTCGGCCGTCACCACCTCGCCGGTGGCCGCCTTCACCAGCGGCGGGCCGCCCAGGAAGATGGTGCCCTGGTTCTTGACGATGATCGATTCGTCGCTCATCGCCGGCACGTAGGCGCCGCCGGCCGTGCAGCTGCCCATCACCACCGCGATCTGCGCGATGCCCTCGGCGCTCATGTTGGCCTGGTTGTAGAAGATGCGGCCGAAGTGCTCGCGGTCGGGGAACACCTCGTCCTGGTTCGGCAGGTTGGCGCCGCCGGAGTCGACCAGGTAGATGCAGGGCAGGCGGTTCTGCTGCGCGACCTCCTGCGCACGCAGGTGTTTCTTCACGGTCATCGGGTAGTAGGTGCCGCCCTTCACCGTGGCGTCGTTGCACACGATCATGCAGTCCACGCCGCTGACGCGGCCGATGCCGGCGATCAGGCCCGCGCCGGGCGCGTCGCCCTTGTACATGCCGTGCGCGGCCAGGGGCGAGAGTTCGAGGAAGGGCGTGCCCGGGTCCAGCAGCTGGTTGACGCGCTCGCGCGGCAGCAGCTTGCCGCGGGCGGTGTGCTTGGCGCGCGCGGCCTCGCCGCCGCCCTGCTCCACCTGGGCGAACCGGGCCCGCAGGTCGTCCACCAGCGCGCGCATCGCCTGCGCGTTGGCCTGGAATTCCTCGGATCGGGGATTGAGTTTGGAGACCAGTTTGCTCATGAATGACTTTCTGCCGTGAAAAATGACCCCCACGCTCCGCCGCTGCGCGGGTCGCTGCCCCCCGAGGGGGCGTTTTCATCTTGGGGCGGCCCGGCGATGAAAAGCTCAGCCGCGCTGCGCGATGATGCAGGCCGGGCGCCGCCTGTTGCCCTTGCTCTCACTCCGACCTTGATTGCCTTTTCGTGCATACCGTCGAAACCGTCCTTCTGGTGCTGATGCTGGGTGCGCTCACCGGCATCGCCGCGCGCTACCTGCGCGCCATCCCGCTGCCGCTGATCCAGATCGCGCTGGGCGCGCTGCTGTCCTGGCCGCAGGAGGGGCTGCACATCGCCTTCGATCCGGAGCTGTTCCTGCTGCTGTTCATCCCGCCGCTGCTGTTCGCCGACGGCTGGCGCATCCCGAAGCGCGAGTTCTTCGCGCTGTACATCCCGATCCTGCGGCTGGCGCTGGGCCTGGTGCTGTTCACCGTGCTGGGTCTGGGCTACCTGATCCACTGGATGATCCCCGAGATGCCGCTGACGGTGGCCTTCGCGCTGGCCGCGGTGGTCTCGCCCACCGACGCGGTGGCCGTCTCGGCCATCACCCGCGGGCTGGGCATGCCGGCCAAGACCATGCACCTGCTGGAAGGCGAGTCGCTGCTGAACGACGCTTCGGGCCTGGTGGCGCTGAAGTTCGCCGTCGCGGCCACGCTCACCGGCCTGTTCTCGTGGACCGGCGTGGCCAGGGAGTTCCTCTGGATCGCGCTGGGCGGCCTGGGCGCGGGCGCGCTGCTGGGCTGGGGTTTCGCCCGCGCGCGCGCCGCCGTCACGCGCCGGGTGGGCGACGTGGCGGCCACGCAGATGGTGCTGCTGCTGGTGCTGCTGCCCTTCGCGGCCTACATCGTGGGCGAGCGCATCGGCGTCTCGGGCATCCTGGCGGCGGTGGCCGCCGGCATCACCACCAACTTCGCCGACCTGGAGCGCAGCGAGTTCGTCGCCGAGCGCATCCAGACCGAAGGCACCTGGGCCATGATCGAGTCGGCCTTCAACGGCGCCATCTTCCTGCTGCTGGGGCTGCAGCTGCCGTCCATCGTGCAGACCATCGGCGACGCCAGCCACCACGGCGCGTGGGCCCTGGCGGGCTACGTGGCGGCGATCTCCTGCGCACTGCTGCTGCTGCGCTGGATCTGGCTCTCGCTGGCCGTGCAGGGCAGCCTGCTGAAAGCGCACCTGGCGGGCAAGATGGCCGAGCGGCCCTCGTGGCGCCTCACGCTGGCCACCACGCTGGCCGGCATCCGCGGGGCGGTGACGCTGGCGGGCGCGCTGTCGATCCCGCTGATGGCGGGCGAACGCGCGCCCTTCCCGGCGCGCGACCTGCTGGTCTTCCTGGCCGCGGGCACCATCCTCTTCACCCTGGTGGTGGGCAGCATCGGGCTGCCGCTGGTGCTGCGCCGCCTGCCCCATCCGGCAGAGCCGCCGGAGGCCCGGGAGGAGCGCGACGCCCGCCTGGCCGCCTGCCGGGCCGCCATCGCCGGGCTGGCGCTGGACGCGGCCGAGCGCGAGGCCGCGGACCCGCAGTGGCTGGCCTCCTATCAGGAGACCGTCGGCCGCCTGACGCAGGACTACCGCAAGCGCATCGACCTGCTGGACGACGGCACCGGCGCCGCCACGCCGGCGACGCCCGAGGCCCAGGCCGACTCGCCCGAGGCGGTGCGCCAGCGGCGGCTGCGCTACGTGATGGAGATGGAGCTGCGCCTGAAGTGCACGCGCATCGAGCGCGACACGCTCTACGCCGAACGGCACTTGCACCACATCAACGACGAGTCGCTGCGCAGCCTGGTCGCCGAGCTGGACCTGGCCGAGGTGTCGCTGCGCAAGCGGCTGAAGGTGGCGCGCCAGGCCGCCGGCCTGCCGGCGTCCGGCGGATCCGGTTGATGCAGCACGCGCGGGCGCCATGGCAACAGGCTGCGGCCGTGCTCAGGCGGTCCGGTCGGCCACCAGGCCGAGTTCGTCCGACATCTGCTCGCGGATGCGGAACTTCTGGATCTTGCCCGTCACCGTCATCGGGAAGGCCTCGACGAAGCGGATGTACTTCGGCACCTTGTAGTGCGCGATCTGGCCCTTGCAGAAGTCGCGCACCTCGTCCTCGCCGAGCTGCTGGCCGGGCTTGGGGATGATCCAGGCGCACAGCTCCTCGCCGTACTTCCTGTCGGGCAGGCCGACCACCTGCACGTCCTGCACCTTGGGGTGGCGGTACAGGAACTCCTCGATCTCGCGCGGGTAGATGTTCTCGCCGCCGCGGATCACCATGTCCTTGATGCGGCCGACGATGTTGACGTAGCCCTCGGCGTCCATCGTCGCCAGGTCGCCGGTGTGCATGTACCCCTCGGCGTCGATGGCCTCGCGCGTCTTGGCCTCGTCGCCCCAGTAGCCGTGCATCACCGAGTAGCCGCGGGTGCACAGCTCGCCCGGCTGGCCGCGCGGCACGGTGGCGCCGGTCTCGGGGTCGACGATCTTCACCTCCAGGTGCGGCTGCACGGTGCCGACGGTGGACACGCGCCGCTCCAGCGGCGTGTCGGTGCTGCTCTGGCAGCTCACCGGGCTGGTCTCCGTCATGCCGTAGGCAATGGTGATCTGCGACAGGTGCATGCGCTCGACCACGCGCTTCATCACCTCGATCGGGCAGGCGGTGCCGGCCATGATGCCGGTGCGCAGGGAAGACAGGTCGAACTCGGCGAAGCGCGGATGGTCCAGCTCGGCGATGAACATGGTGGGCACGCCGTGCAGCGCCGTGCACTGCTCGGCCTGCACCGTCTCCAGCACGGTGAGCGGGTCGAAGCCGTCGTTGGGGTAGACGATGGCGCTGCCGTGCGTCAGACAGGCCAGGTTGCCCAGCACCATGCCGAAGCAGTGGTACATGGGCACGGGGATGCACAGGCGGTCTTCGGGGCCGAGCTGCATGCACTCGCCGATGAAGAAGCCGTTGTTCAGGATGTTGCGGTGCGTGAGCGTCGCGCCCTTGGGGAAGCCCGTGGTGCCGCTGGTGAACTGGATGTTGATGGGGTCGGTGGCCTGGAGCGTCTGCTGCACCTCGGCCACGCGCGGATCGGCCGCGTCGCCGCCGGCCAGAAGCTGCGAGAAGCGCGCCAGCGGGATGTCGAAGCCGGCCTCGTCCGCTTCCTCCGGCCGGTCGATCCACCAGACGTTCTTGAGGTCGGGCAGCCTGGCCGCGCCCAGCTCGCGCAGCATCGCCAAGTACTCGCTGGTCTTGAAGCGCGGCATCGTCACCAGCGCCTTGCAGCCGACCTTGTTGAGTGCGTACTCCACCTCGGCCGTGCGGTAGGCCGGGTTGATGTTGACCAGGACCAGCCCCGCCTTGGCGGTGGCGACCTGCATCAGCACCCAGGCCAGGTTGTTGTGCGACCAGATGCCGATGCGGTCGCCCGGCGCGAGCCCGGCCTTCAGCAGCGCGCTGGCCAGCCGGTCCGCTTCGGCCTGCAGCTCGCGGTAGGAAAGGCGCACGCCTTCGTGGCGGCTCACCAGGGCCAGCGCATCGGGCTGGCGCTGCGCCATCGCGTCGAAGAAGTCGCCGATGGTCCGCTCGATCAGGGCGGGCTCGGTGGCGCCGCGGGCGTAGCTGTCGGTCATCTCGATGTCTCCTGGTTCACTCTCCCTCCTCGCGCCGGCCGCTGCGGGCCGTCCTGGCGTTCAGGCCGTCTCGGCGAACAGCTCGCGGCCGATCAGCATGCGGCGGATCTCGCTGGTGCCGGCACCGATCTCGTACAGCTTGGCGTCGCGCCACAGCCGCTCGACCGGGAAGTCCTTGGTGTAGCCCACGCCGCCCAGCGCCTGGATCGCCTCGCCGGCCATCCAGGTCGCCTTCTCGGCCGAGTAGAGGATGGCGCCGGCCGCGTCCTTGCGGAAGCTGCGCGCGTGGTCGGCGCTGTCGCAGGCCTTGCCCACCGCGTAGACGTAGGCGCGGGTGGCCTGCCAGGTGGAGTACAGGTCGGCGACCTTGCCCTGCATCAGCTGGAACTCGCCGATGCTCTGGCCGAACTGCTTGCGCTCGTGCACGTAGGGGATCACCGCGTCCATGCAGGCGGCCATGATGCCCAGCGGGCCGCCGGAGAGCACGGCGCGCTCGTAGTCGAGGCCGCTCATCAGCACCTTGGCGCCGTTGCCCTCGCCGCCCAGGATGTTCTCCTCCGGCACCTCGCAGTTGTCGAAGAAGAGCGGAAAGGTGTTGCTGCCGCGCATGCCCAGCTTGTCCAGCTTGGTGCCGGCACTGAAGCCCTTGAAGCCCTTCTCGACGATGAAGGCCGTCATGCCGCGCGCGCCCATCTCGGGCTCGGTCTTGGCGTAGATCACCAGCGTGTCGGCGTCGCCGCCGTTGGTGATCCACATCTTGCTGCCGTTGAGCACGTAGCAGCCGCCCTTCTTCTCGGCCCGCAGCTTCATGCTCACCACGTCGCTGCCGGCGTTGGGCTCGCTCATCGCCAGCGCGCCGACGTGCTCGCCGCTCACCAGCTTGGGCAGGTACTTCTGCTTCTGCGCCTCGCTGCCGTTGCGGTGGATCTGGTTGACGCACAGGTTGGAGTGCGCGCCGTACGACAGGCCCACCGAGGCCGAGGCCCGCGAGACCTCCTCCATCGCGACGATGTGCGCCAGGTAGCCCAACTCGGTGCCGCCGTATTGCTCCTTCACCGTCATGCCGTGCAGGCCCAGGCTGCCGAGCTTGGCCCACAGGTCCTTCGGGAACTGGTTCTCGCGGTCGATCTCGGCCGCGCGCGGCGCGATCTCGGCTGCGCAGAAGTCGGCGACGGCGTCGCGCAGGGCATCGATGGTCTCGCCCAGCTGGAAGTTCAGGCCGGGCAGGCTGGCGTGGGCCATGGGTGTCTCCTGGAGGTGCCGCCCCGCACCGGGGATGAGCGGGGCACCGGCGCAGCTTACGCCCGGCCGGCCCGCATTTGGCGCCACAATGGTTGCAAATCGCGCCACATCCGATGCCTGCGCCATGACCGCTCCCGCCCTCGTCAAGCCGCCCCGCGCCGCCACGCCGATGGCCTTCGTGCAGGCGATCGTGAAAGGCTATGCCCGCTACGGCATCGACCCCGGCGGCGCCCTGCGCGCGGCACAGATCACGCCGAAGGAGCTGTGGCGCCCCGGCGCCCGGGTGACGGCCGCGCAGTTCGAGGCGCTGAACGAGCACGCCATGCAGGAGCTGGACGACGAGGCCCTGGGCTGGTTCACCCGCCGCCTGCCCTGGGGCACCTACGGGCTGCTGTGCCGCGCCTCGCTCACCTCGCCCAACCTGGGCGTGGCCATCAAGCGCTGGTGCCGCCACCACCGGCTGCTGGTGGACGACATCGCGCTCTCGCTGTCGGTGGCGGGCGGCGTGGCGACGGTGGCGATCGAGGAACGGCGCGACCTGGGGCCCTTCCGCGAGTTCTGCCTGGTGTCGGGCCTGCGCTTCCTGCACGGCTACGCGAGCTGGGCGATCGACTCGCGCGTGTCGCTGCGCGAGGCGGCCTTCCCCTTCGACGCGCCGCCGCACGCCGAGGCCTATCCGCTGATGTTCACCGGCCAGGTGCGCTTCGGCGCGCCGCGGGCCAGCTTCAGCTTCGACGAGCGCTACCTGGCCCTGCCGCTGCTACGCGATGAGCGGGCGCTGCGCCAGATGCTGCGCCGCGCCTTGCCGCTGACGGTGCTGCAGTACCGGCGCGACCGGCTGCTGGGCCGGCGCGTGCGCGAGCTGCTGCGCGCCCAGGGCGCCGAGCTGGGCACAGCCGAGGCGCTGGCCGCCGCGCTGCACGTCTCGGCGCGCACCCTGCACCGGCAACTGCAGGCCGAGGGGCTGAGCCTGCAGGCGCTGAAGGACGAGGTCCGCCACGCCGAGGCGGTGGACCAGCTGCGCCGCAGCACGCGGCCCATCAAGCAGATCGCGCTGGCGGTGGGCTTCCGCAACGAGAAGAGCTTCGCGCGCGCCTTCCGCCAGTGGACCGGCATGACGCCCGGCGAGGTGCGCCGCCGGGCCGGCGGCTGAGCGGCGGCGCTAGAGGTCGAGCACCAGCTTCCTGCCGGTGCAGCGCGAGACGCAGATCATCATGGTCTTGCCCGACTGGCGCTCGATCTTGGTCAGGATGCCGTCCTGGTGGTCCAGCTCGCCGTCGAAGCCCAGCACCGCCGTCTCGCAGGCGCCGCA
>Ga0222420_100250_pt1 | contig 48845 bp, 48 predicted proteins | sample 3A2ome_FD_182470 | JGI IMG/M metagenome (GOLD analysis project Ga0222420, IMG submission 182470) | Enriched microbial communities from leaf-cutter ant dump, University of Wisconsin, Madison, United States - 3A200A (version 2) | ecosystem: Environmental > Terrestrial > Nest > Insects nest > Nest...
GACCGCGCTCGAACTCGAAACCGGCGACCTGTACGAGCTGCACGCCAAGGCCGTGCTGCTGGCCACGGGCGGCGCGGGCCGCATCTTCGCGGCATCGACCAACGCCTTCATCAACACCGGCGACGGCCTGGGCATGGCGGCACGTGCCGGCATCCCGCTGCAGGACATGGAGTTCTGGCAGTTCCACCCCACCGGCGTGGCCGGCGCGGGTGTGCTGCTGACCGAAGGCTGCCGCGGCGAAGGCGCCATCCTGCTCAACAGCAACGGCGAGCGCTTCATGGAGCGCTACGCGCCTACGCTGAAGGACCTGGCGCCACGCGACTTCGTGTCCCGGTCCATGGACCAGGAGATCAAGGAAGGCCGGGGCTGCGGTCCGAACAAGGACTACATCCTGATGAAGCTCGACCACCTGGGCGCCGACACCATCCGCAAGCGCCTGCCCTCGGTGGAAGAGATCGGCCACAACTTCGCCAACGTCGACATCACCAAGGAGCCGATCCCGGTGGTGCCCACCATCCACTACCAGATGGGCGGCATCCCGACCAACGTCCACGGCCAGGTGGTGGTGCAGAACGGCGACGTCAACAACCAGGTCGTCAACGGCCTGTACGCGGTGGGCGAATGCTCCTGCGTATCGGTGCACGGCGCCAACCGCCTGGGCACCAACTCGCTGCTGGACCTGCTGGTGTTCGGCAAGTCGGCCGGCCGCCAGATCGTCGAATACGTGAAGAACAGCGGCGAGCACAAGCCCGTCCCGGCCGACGGCGCCGACCGCACGCTGGCGCGCCTGAACCAGCTGCAGGCGTCGACCGGCGGCGCCTACGCCCAGGACGTCGCCAACGACATCCGCAACACCATGCAGCAGCACGCCGGCGTGTTCCGCACGCAGGCCAGCATGGACGAGGGCGTGGCCAAGGTCAACGCCATCCGCGAGCGCGTGGGCGGCGTCACGCTGCAGGACAAGTCGCTGGTGTGGAACACGGCGCGCATGGAAGCGCTGGAGGTCGACAACCTGATCGAGGTGGCGCAGGCGACCATGACCTCCGCCGCCGCGCGCCACGAGTGCCGCGGCGCGCACACGGTCGACGACTACGAGCGTCCGGCGGACGACCCCGACTTCCCGCTGGGCCGCAACGACAAGGAATGGCTGAAGCACACGCTGTGGCACAGCGCCGGCAACAACCTCACCTACAAGCCCGTCAACCTCAAGCCGCTGACGGTGGACTCCATCCCGCCCAAGGTCCGCACGTTCTGAACAAGGTCCCACCACGATGAAGCGCACTTTCAAGATCTACCGCTACGACCCGGAAAAGGACGCCAAGCCCTACATGCAGACCGTCGAGATCGAGCTCGACGGCCACGAGCGCATGCTGCTGGACGCCCTGGTCAAGCTCAAGGCGCAGGACCCGTCGATCTCCTTCCGCCGCTCGTGCCGCGAGGGCGTGTGCGGCTCGGACGCGATGAACATCAACGGCAAGAACGGCCTGGCCTGCCTGACCAACATGAACACGCTGAAGGACCCGATCGTCCTGAAGCCGCTGCCCGGCCTGCCCGTCATCCGCGACCTGATCGTGGACATGACGCAGTTCTTCAAGCAGTACCACTCGATCAAGCCCTACCTCATCGCCGACACGCCGCCGCCCGAGAAGGAGCGCCTGCAGTCGCCCGAGGAGCGCGAGGAGCTCAACGGCCTGTACGAGTGCATCCTGTGCGCCAGCTGCTCCACCAGCTGCCCCAGCTTCTGGTGGAACCCCGACAAGTTCGTCGGCCCGGCCGGCCTGCTGCAGGCCTACCGCTTCATCGCCGACAGCCGCGACGAGGCGACCGGCGAGCGGCTCGACAACCTGGAAGACCCGTACCGCCTGTTCCGCTGCCATACCATCATGAACTGTGTGGACGTGTGCCCCAAGCACCTGAACCCCACGCGGGCCATCGGCAAGATCAAGGAACTGATGGTCCGACGGGCCATCTGAAACCCGTTCAGGATCCGACGCAGCCCATGGATGACACGGCGCTTCCCACCGACGGCGTGCTCGACGCGCGCTCAGCGGCCCGGCTGAAGTGGCGGTGCCGCCGTGGCCTGCTGGAGAACGATCTCTTCATCACCCGCTTCTTCGAGCGGCACGAATCTCGCTTGACCTTCCGGCAGGCGCAGGCGATGGAGACGCTGATGGACCTGTCGGACAACGACCTGCTCGATCTGCTGCTGGGACGAAAGGAGCCCGAGCCCGCAGGGGCCGGCGCCGACGTGGCGGCGCTGATCGAGCTGATGCGCGCCGAGGGCGCGCATCGATAGGGCCCCTCTTCCCTCGCGTCTCCCTTCGCGTTTCCATCAACCATTGAGAGAAAGTCGACATGAAAGCATCCGACAACAAGGCCACCCTGTCCTTCAGCAACGGCGGACAGAACGTCGAGCTACCGATCTACAAGGGCACCCTGGGCCCGGACGTGATCGACATCCGCAAGCTCTACGCGCAGACCGGCATGTTCACCTATGACCCGGGCTTCATGTCGACGGCCTCGTGCCAGTCCGCCATCACGTACATCGACGGCGACAAGGGCGAACTGCTGTACCGCGGCTACCCGATCGAGCAGCTGGCCACCAACTGCGACTACCTGGAAACCTGCTACCTGCTGCTCAACGGCGAGCTGCCGAACGAGGCCGAGAAGAAGAAATTCACGCACCTCGTGACCAACCACACGATGGTCAACGAGCAGATGCAGTTCTTCCTGCGCGGCTTCCGTCGCGACGCGCACCCGATGGCCATCATGACCGGCCTGGTGGGCGCCCTGTCGGCCTTCTATCACGACAGCACGGACATCAACAATCCCGAGCATCGCGAGATCGCGGCGATCCGCCTGATCGCCAAGATGCCGACGCTGGTGGCCATGGCCTACAAGTACACCGTCGGCCAGCCGTACATGTACCCGAAGAACGACGAGACGTACGCCGGCAACTTCCTGCGCATGATGTTCGCCACGCCGTGCGAGGAGTACAAGGTCAACCCGGTGCTGGAAAAGGCGCTGGACCGCATCTTCATCCTGCACGCCGACCACGAGCAGAACGCTTCCACCTCCACCGTGCGCCTGTGCGGCTCCTCGGGCACCAACCCCTTCGCCGCCATCGCGGCCGGCGTGGCGTGCCTCTGGGGCCCCGCCCACGGCGGCGCCAACGAGGCGGCGCTGAACATGCTCTACGACATCCAGAAGGAAGGCGGCGTGGAGAAGATCGGCGAGTTCATCAAGAAGGTCAAGGACAAGAACTCCAGCGTCAAGCTGATGGGCTTCGGCCACCGCGTGTACAAGAACTACGACCCGCGCGCCAAGCTGATGCAGGAGACCTGCAACGAGGTGCTGACCGAGCTGGGCCTGGAGAAGGACCCGCTGTTCGCGCTGGCCAAGGAGCTGGAGAAGATCGCCCTGGAAGACGAGTACTTCGTCTCGCGCAAGCTCTACCCGAACGTGGACTTCTACTCGGGCATCGTGCAGCGCGCCATCGGCATCCCGGTGCCGCTGTTCACGGCCATCTTCGCGCTGGCCCGCACGGTGGGCTGGATCGCCCAGCTCAACGAGATGATCGCCGACCCCGAATACAAGATCGGCCGTCCGCGCCAGCTGTTCGTCGGCTCGACCCAGCGCAACGTCAAGCCGATCGGCCAGCGCTGATCGGCCCCGGCCGCAGGAAAGCCGCCTCCGGGCGGCTTTTTTTCGCCCGGTTGCAACAACCCGGTCGCCGATGGCGAACAAGGACATCTCGAACGGCGATGGATTGCCGCCCCGAATAAGAAGAAAATCCATCTCCCCTTCTCGAACCACGATGTCCTCTGCTCCCGTCCTCCACGCCTCGGAGCGCAGCTTCGCCCGCCGCATCGACCTCACGTCGCTGCAGCTGTTCGTGGCCGTGTGCGAGCTGGGCAGCATCGGCCGGGCGGCGGAGCGCGAGTTCATCGCCGCCTCGGCGATCAGCAAGCGGCTGTCGGACCTGGAGGCGACGCTGGGCATCGCCCTGCTGTACCGCCATGCCCGCGGGGTGGACCTCACGCCGGCCGGCGAGAGCCTGCTGCACCACGCCCGCTCCATGCTCTACAGCCTGGAGAAGATGCAGGGCGAGCTGTCCGAGTACGCCGACGGCGTGCGCGGCCACGTGCGCGTGCACGCCAACATCTCGGCCATCGTGCAGTTCCTGCCGGAAGACCTGGGCGCCTTCACGCGCGGGCACGAGGCCATCAAGATCGACCTGGAGGAACACCTCTCCAGCGAGGTGGTGCGCGCCGTGCACGAGGGCGCGGCCGACCTGGGCATCTGCCACGTGCCGGACGGCACCGACGCCCTGCAGACGCTGCCCTACCGCAACGACCGCCTGGCGCTGATCGTGCCGCTGGGCCATCCGCTGGCCGCGGCGCCACAGCTGGATTTCATCGACTCGCTGGACTTCGACCACGTCGGCCTGCACACCAACAGCTCCATCTACGTGGCCATGCACCAGGCCGCGCTGGCCGCCGGGCGCAGCGTGCGGCTGCGCATCCACGTCACCGGCCTGGACGCCATGTGCCGCATGATCGACAACGGCCTGGGCATCGGCGTGATGCCGCAGCAGGCCTTCGAGCTGATGCGCGGCGGCATCGGCCAGCGGCTCGCGGGCGTGCCCCTGGCCGATGCCTGGGCGCACCGCGAGATCCGGCTGGTGGCGCGCGACTTCTCCACCCTGCCCGTCGCGGCCCGCACGCTGGTCAACCACCTGCGCGCGCCCGACGCGGCCGCGCCCGAGGCCCTCGCGGCCTGACCCGTCCTCCCGTTCCCACCCTTCCCACGAAGAAAAGACCGACCATGGCACGCACGCTCTACGACAAGCTCTGGGACGAACACGTCGTCCACACCGAGGAGGACGGCACCGCCGTGCTCTATATCGACCGCCACCTGGTGCACGAAGTGACCAGCCCGCAAGCCTTCGAGGGCCTGCGCGAGGCCGGCCGCAAGCTGTGGCGCGTCAGCTCGGTGGTGGCCACCGCCGACCACAACACGCCCACCACCGGCTGGGAACGCGGCTACGACGGCATCGACGACCCGATCAGCAAGGAGCAGGTCACGACGCTGGACAGCAACATCCACGAGTTCGGCGCGGCCGCCTTCTTCCCCTTCCTGAGCAAGCGCCAGGGCATCGTGCACGTGATCGGCCCCGAGAACGGCGCCACGCTGCCGGGCATGACCGTGGTGTGCGGCGACAGCCACACCAGCACCCACGGCGCCTTCGGCGCGCTGGCGCACGGCATCGGCACCAGCGAGGTGGAGCACGTCATGGCCACGCAGACGCTTCTGGCCAAGAAGGCGAAGAACATGCTGGTGAAGGTGGACGGCAAGCTGCCCCTGGGCTGCACCGCCAAGGACATCGTGCTGGCCATCATCGGCCGCATCGGCACCGCCGGCGGCACCGGCTACACCATCGAGTTCGGCGGCTCCGCCATCCGCGACCTGAGCATGGAAGGCCGCATGACGGTGTGCAACATGGCCATCGAGGCCGGCGCCCGCGCGGGCCTGGTGGCGGTCGACCAGAAGACCATCGACTACGTGAAGAACCGCCCGCTGGCGCCCACCGGCGTCGAGTGGGACCAGGCGGTCGCCTACTGGAAGACGCTGCACTCCGACGCCGATGCGAAGTTCGACACCGTGGTCGAGCTGCATGCGCCCGACATCAAGCCGCAGGTGACCTGGGGCACCTCGCCCGAGATGGTGCTGCCCATCGACGGCCGCGTGCCCGACCCCGACAAGGAGAAGGACGCCAACAAGCGCGGCGCCATCGAGCGCGCCCTGACCTACATGGGCCTCACGCCCAACAAGGCGATGAACGACATCTTCGTCGACAAAGTGTTCATCGGCAGCTGCACCAACAGCCGCATCGAGGACATGCGCGAAGCCGCCGCCGTGGTGAAGAAGCTCGGCCAGAAGGTCGCCAAGAACGTCAAGCTCGCGATGGTGGTGCCCGGCTCCGGCCTGGTGAAGGAGCAGGCCGAGCGCGAGGGCCTGCACGAGGTCTTCAAGGCCGCCGGCTTCGAGTGGCGCGAGCCCGGCTGCTCGATGTGCCTGGCGATGAACGCCGACCGGCTGGAGCCCGGCGAGCGCTGCGCCAGCACCAGCAACCGCAACTTCGAAGGCCGCCAGGGCGCGGGCGGACGCACCCACCTCGTCAGCCCCGCGATGGCGGCGGCGGCGGCCATCAACGGCCACTTCATCGACGTGCGCACCATCGCCTGAGGCGGGATAGAGCAGAAGGAAGCACCATGCAGAAATTCACCGTGCACAAGGGCCTCGTCGCCCCGATGGACCGCGAGAACGTCGACACCGACGCGATCATCCCCAAGCAGTTCCTCAAGTCGATCAAGAAGACCGGCTTCGGCCCCAACCTGTTCGACGAGTGGCGCTACCTCGACCACGGCGAGCCGGGCATGGACCCGGCCAGCCGCAAGCCGAACCCCGACTTCGTACTCAACCAGCCGCGCTACCAGGGCGCCTCGATCCTGCTGGCGCGCAGGAACTTCGGCTGCGGCTCCAGCCGCGAGCACGCACCCTGGGCGCTGGACCAGTACGGCTTCCGCAGCATCATCGCGCCCAGCTTCGCCGACATCTTCTTCAACAACAGCTTCAAGAACGGCCTGCTGCCCATCGTGCTGCCCGAGGCCACGGTGGCGAAGCTGTTCGACGAGGTGGTCGCCTTCCCCGGCTACGAGCTGACCATCGACCTGGACCGCCAGCGGATCGTCAAGCCGGACGGCGAGGAGATCGCCTTCGAGGTGCAGCCTTTCCGCCGCTACTGCCTGATGAACGGCCTGGACGACATCGGCCTGACGCTGCGCCACAAGGACAAGATCAAGGCCTTCGAAGCCGAGCGCCTGGCAGCCAAGCCCTGGCTCGCCCATCGGATGGTGGGCTGAGCCTTCCCCCCCCTTCTCCTTTTCTTCCTAACTCCATCCACAACGACCATGAAAATCGCAGTCCTGCCGGGTGACGGCATCGGTACGGAAATCGTCGCGGAGGCCGTGCGCGTGCTCGATGCGCTCGACCTCAAGATCGAGATGGAAAGCGCCCTGGTCGGCGGCGCCGCCTACGAGGCGCACGGCCACCCGCTGCCCGAAGCCACCCTGAAGCTCGCCAAGGAGGCCGACGCCGTGCTCTTCGGCGCCGTCGGCGACTGGAAGTACGACAAGCTCGACCGCCCGCTGCGCCCCGAGCAGGCCATCCTGGGCCTGCGCAAGAACCTGGGCCTGTTCGCCAACTTCCGCCCGGCCATCTGCTACGAGCAGCTCACCCACGCCTCCAGCCTCAAGCCCGAGCTGGTGGCGGGCCTGGACATCCTCATCATCCGCGAGCTGACCGGCGACATCTACTTCGGCCAGCCGCGTGGCCGGCGCACCGCCAGCGACGGTCACTTCCCCGGCGCCGAGGAAGCCTTCGACACCATGCGCTACAGCCGGCCCGAGGTCGAGCGCATCGCCCGCGTCGCCTTCGAGGCCGCCCGCAAGCGCAGCAAGCGCGTCACCAGCGTCGACAAGGCCAACGTGCTGGAGACCTTCCAGTTCTGGAAGGACGTGGTGACCGAGGTGCACAAGGACTACCCCGACGTCGAGCTGGAACACATGTACGTCGACAACGCGGCCATGCAGCTGGTCAAGAAGCCCAAGGCCTTCGACGTCATCGTCACCGGCAACATGTTCGGCGACATCCTCTCCGACGAGGCCTCGATGCTCACCGGCTCCATCGGCATGCTGCCCTCGGCCAGCCTGCACAGCAGCAACCAGGGCCTGTACGAGCCCAGCCACGGCAGCGCGCCCGACATCGCCGGCCAGGGCGTGGCCAACCCGCTGGCCACCATCCTCAGCGCGGCGATGATGCTGCGCTTCTCGCTGAACCAGGAAGAGGCCGCCCAGCGCATCGAGAACGCGGTGAAGAAGGTGCTGGCGCAGGGGCTGCGCACGCCCGACATCCACAGCGAGGGCACCACCCGCGTCGGCACCCGCGAGATGGGCGACGCGGTGCTGAAGGCGCTGGACTGAGCGAGGCGCTGTCCTTGCGGCGAAGCGGCCGGCCGGCCGCTTTTCTTTTCTTGCCGCCCGTGCGGGAAGGCGGGGAAGCATTCCTCATGGCCACGCCGCGGCTGCTTTCGCTACAATCGGCGGTTCCTATGTGTGCCGCCCGCATGTTCGTCCAACATCTCCAGCCTGCCCTGACGCTCCCGTCGGCCGGCTGGGCGGCGTGCGCACCCACTCGCGTTTCCCCCACCAAAACCACGACGACCATTAAGGGCTGACCCAGCTTGGTTCGTCGCGCGCGCCTTCCCCTGGCCCACGGACGAGCCAGGCGGGCAGCCCCTTCGGCGCGGTCTCTCCGTTCTATTGACTGATTGACACTGAAAGGGCATTGAAATGAGCAGCAAGTTGGTAGGCCTTGTCGGCTGGCGCGGCATGGTCGGTTCCGTCCTGATGGACCGCATGGCCGCCGAGAAGGACTTCGACCTGATCGAACCCCTGTTCTTCTCCACCTCCAACGCCGGCGGCCAGGCGCCCGCCGCGGCGAAGAACGAGACGAAGCTGCAGGACGCCTTCGACATCGAGCAGCTCAGGCGCTGCGACATCGTCATCACCGCCCAGGGCGGCGACTACACCACAGAAGTCTTCCCCAAGCTGCGCGCCGCCGGCTGGAAGGGCCACTGGATCGACGCCGCCTCGACCCTGCGCATGAAGGACGACGCCGTCATCGTGCTCGACCCGGTGAACATGCCCGTCATCAAGAACGCGCTGGCCAAGGGCGGCACCAACTGGATCGGCGGCAACTGCACCGTCAGCTGCATGCTGATGGGCGTGGGCGCACTCTACAAGGCCGGCCTGGTCGAGTGGATGAGCACCCAGACCTACCAGGCCGCCAGCGGCGGCGGCGCGCAACACATGCGCGAGCTGCTGACGCAGTACGGCACCCTCTACGGCGAGGTCAAGGCGCTGCTCGACGACCCGAAGAGCGCCATCCTCGAGATCGACCGCAAGGTCATCGCCAGGCAGCGCAGCCTGTCGGGCGACGAGGTCGCCAACTTCGGCGTGCCGCTGGGCGGCTCGCTCATCCCCTGGATCGACAAGGACCTGGGCAACGGCGTGTCCAAGGAAGAGTGGAAGGGCATGGCCGAGACCAACAAGATCATGGGCCTGGGCGAGGGCTTCGGCACCCCGGCCATCCCGGTCGACGGCTTCTGCGTGCGCGTGGGCGCCATGCGCTGCCACAGCCAGGCCCTGACCTTCAAGCTGAAGAAGGACGTGCCGCTGGCCGACATCGAGGCCCTGATCGCCACCGACAACGACTGGGTGAAGGTCGTGCCCAACACCCGCGAGGCCACCATGAAGGACCTGACGCCGGTGGCCGTGACGGGCACCATGACCATCCCGGTCGGCCGCATCCGCAAGCTGGCGATGGGGCCGGAGTACCTCGGCGCCTTCACCATTGGCGACCAGCTGCTGTGGGGCGCGGCCGAGCCGCTGCGCCGCATGCTGCGCATCCTGCTGGCGGCCTGACGTCTTTCGGGCAGCGGCGGGCGCTCCGTGGCGCCCCCGTTGCACGCTGACAACGGCACGACTGTGCCGAAGTTGGTGCGCACTGGTTCAAATGGGCCGTTTTCCTTGTCATTCCGGGCTGGATGATGTTAACGTCCTCTTACATTTTGGGCGTTTTGCCCCTTCCCAGCATGACAAGACATTCGCTGCCCGCGGCCGCTGCTTCGGCGGACCGCCCGATTTCGTTGTTTGCCAGCCGCTGGCAGATGTCGCTGCTCGCAGCCGCCGCGGTGGCTGCGCTGGGCGGGACGAGCATCGATGCCCACGCGCTGGCGCTGGGGCGGCTGAACGTCCAGTCGGCGCTCGGCGAGCCGTTGCGCGCGGAGGTCGACGTCACCGAGATCAGTGCCGCCGAGGCCGAGGGCCTGAAAGTCGGCCTGGCCTCGCGGGAGGCCTTCCACGCCGCCGGGGTGGCCTACAACGACGCCCTCTCCAACGTGCGCGCCGTCCTGCAGCGTCGCGCCGACGGGCGCTACGTGGTGCGCCTGACGGGCTCGCGGCCGATGAGCGAGCCCTTCGTCGACCTGCTGCTCGAGGCCAACTGGGCCAGCGGCCGCGTCGTGCGGGACTACACCCTGCTGCTGGACCCGCCCGCCGCGCGGCAGGCCCAGGCGGAGCCGGTGGCGCCGATCGGGCCGCAGATCGCCGCGCCCGCACCGCGTGTCGCACGCGGCAGCGCCCCGGTCGAGGGCGGCATGGCGGCACCCACCCGGCGCGCGCGCCCTGCGCCGCCCGTCGCGGCCCCGGCGCCCGCCGCGCCGGTGCGTACCGAGGGCGGCGGCGAGCAGCAGGTGACCGTGCGGTCCGGCGACACCGCCGGGCGCATCGCGGCCAGCCTCAAGCCGGCCGACGTGTCGCTGGACCAGATGCTGGTGGCCCTGTTGCAGGCCAACCCCGATGCCTTCATCAACGGCAACATCAACCGCGTCAGGGCAGGCGCCGTGCTGCAGGTGCCCAGCGCCGCCACGGCGAGCGCCATCCCGGCCGCCGACGCCCGGCGCACGGTCGTTGCCCAGAGCCGCGACTTCAACACCTACCGGCAGCGCCTCGCGGAGAACGCGCCGGCCTCGCGCACCGACGCGGCGGACCGCCAGGCGAGCGGCCGCCTGCAGGCGAACGTGGAAGACCGCAAGGCCACCGCCACGGCGCCCGACAAGCTGACGATCTCGCAAGCCAAGGGCGCCGCCGCCGAGGAAAAGCTGGCCCAGGCACGCCAGGCCCAGGAAGCGAACAGCCGGGTGGCCGAGCTGTCGCGCAACATCAACGACCTGAACAAGCTGCAGAACGCCGGCAGCGGCGCGCCGGCGCCGGCAGCGGCACCTGCAGCCGCCCCGGCGGCAGCGCCGGCGAGCGGCAACGCGGCACCGCCCGCCGCGCCGGCGCCCGCCCCTGCGGCAGCCCCGGCACCGGCCGCAGTTCCGGCCGCCACGCCTTCCGCAGCCGCCGCGCCCGCACCGGCCAGCCCCGCTGCCGCCCCCGCTCCAGCTCCCGTGGCGCCCACACCGGCACCCGTCGCGGCAGACGCCAGCGCACCGACCGCCGCGCCTGCTCCGGCCGCTGCGAGCGAAGCACCCGCAGCCGCGCCCCCGGCACCCGCGGCGAGCGCTCCGGCACCGGCGCCCGCTCCGGCGGCTGCCGCACCGGCCAAGCCCAAGGTCGCACCGCCGCCGCCCCCGCCGGAGCCCGGCTTCTTCCAACAGCTGCTGGACAACCCGCTCATCCTGGGCGGCCTGGCCATCGTTCTGCTGCTGCTCGGCTTCCTGGTCTACCGCTCGCGCAGCCGCAAGGTGGTCGAGGCCGGCGACAGCGTGTTCCCCGAGAGCCGGCTGCCCAAGGACTCCTTCTTCGGCGCCACCGGCGGCGAGTCGGTCGACACCAAGGGGCGCAACAGCAGCTCGATGGTGTCTTCGCTGTCGTACTCGCCCAGCCAGCTCGACGCCGGCGACGTGGACCCGGTCGCCGAGGCCGACGTCTACCTGGCCTATGGCCGCGACCTGCAGGCCGAGGAGATCCTGCGCGAGGCGCTGCGCACGACGCCCGAGCGCACCGCCATCCATCTCAAGCTGCTGGAGATCCATGCCAAGCGGCGCGACCTGCGGGCCTTCGAGGCGCTGGCCCAGGATGTCCACAAGCTCACGGGCGGCAGCGGTGCCGACTGGGGCCGCGTGATGGACCTGGGCCGCGAGCTGGACCCGGGCAACCCGCTGTACCAGGGCAGTGCCGCCGCCCTGGCGGACCCCGAGAAGACCATTCCGCTGCCCGGCGTCGGCGCCGCTGCGGCCGCCGGTGCCGCCGCGGCCGCGCTGGCGGACACGCCGGCCGCGGCTCCGCCGCCGCCCTTCGTCCCCTCGGTCGCGCCGCTGGACTTCGACCTGGACCTGGCCAAGCCGTCCGACGCGGCGCCCCTGGGCGCGGTCGATTCCGGCCCCGCCCCGGTGGACGCCAGGGCCTCCAACTTCCCCACCACCCTGCAGGACGGGCTCAGCGCGACGCCGCCGGCCGCCACGCCGTCGCCCGTGACGGCCGCCTATGCGCCGACCGCGCGGGCGCCGCTGGAGGAGGCCACCACGTCCTTCGCGCCCACGGCCCGCTCGCCCCTGTCCGGCAACGGCGCCCTGCCCTCGCTGGACAACGACTTCGACACCGCCCCGGCCGAACTGGAGATGCCCCGCGCCGCGGCGCTGGACGACGACGAGCGCACGCATCCCGCCACCCTGCGCGCAGGTCTGCCGGGCGACTCGGGCTTCATCGAGTTCGACATGAGCACCCTGGCCTCGATCGAGTCGAAGGGCGGCGACACGCGGCCGGGCGGGCTGGAAGTCCTCACCACCCGCAACGGCGACCTGGACGACGGCGCCGGCGAGAACCCGCACGCCATCAAGCTCTCCCTGGCGCGCGAGCTCCAGGCGCTGGGCGACACCGAAGGGGCGCGCTCGCTGATCGAGGAAGTGGCCAGCGAAAGCTCGGGCGACTTGCGCCGCCAGGCCGAGCAGCTGCTGGGCCAGCTGCGCTGAGCGGCGCCGGACCGGCCCAGCGACAATCCGAGGCCGCGGCGACCGCCGCGGCCTTTTTCTTTTTCCGACCGCACGAAAGAACCGATCCACGATGCGCTGGGCGCTCGGCATCCGCTACCACGGCGGCGCCTACGACGGCTGGCAGAGCCAGCCTTCGGGCCGCACCGTGCAGGACCACCTGGAGAAAGCGCTCAGCCGCTTCACCGCCGGGCCGCGCATCGGCACGCTGTGCGCCGGCCGCACCGACGCCGGCGTGCACGGCTGGATGCAGGTCGTCCACTTCGACACCGACATCGAGCGCGCGCCCTTCTCCTGGGTGCGCGGGCCCAACCGCTTCCTGCCCGACGACATCGCGGTGCAGTGGGCACAGTCGGTGCCGGCGGAATTCCACTGCCGCTCCAGCGCGCTGGGCCGGCGCTACCTCTATGTGCTGGCGCAGTCGCCGGTGCGCCCCAGCCTGGACGCGGGGCGGGTCGGCTGGTCGATGCACGCGCTGGACGGCGAGGCGATGCGCGCCGCCGCCGCGATGCTGCTGGGCGAGCACGACTTCAGCTCCTTCCGTGCCTCGGCCTGCCAGGCGCACTCCCCGGTCAAGCAGATGCGGCGCATCGAGATCCGCCGCCACGGCGAGGGCGAGCGCTGCCGCTGGCACGTCGAGTTCGAGGCCGACGCCTTCCTGCACCACATGATCCGCAACATCATGGGCTGCCTGGTGCGCATCGGCCAGGGCCAGGCGCCGCCCGGATGGATGCGCGAGGTGCTGGCCGCGCGCAGCCGCGACGCCGCCGCGCCCACCTTCGCGCCGGACGGCCTGTATTTCCTCGGCCCGCTGTACGACGCGAAGTGGGGCCTGCCCCACGAAGTCACGCTGGGCCGCGCCGCTGTCTATGATGGTCCGCCATGACTGCGCAGCCGCAACGCACCCGCATCAAGATCTGCGGCCTGACCCGCGAGCAGGACGTGGATGCGGCCGTGGCCGCCGGCGCCGATGCGATCGGCTTCGTGCTGTACCCGAAGAGCCCGCGCGCCGTCCCGGTGGAGCGCGCAGCCGAACTCGCACAGCGGCTGCCGGCCTTCGTCACGCCGGTGCTGCTGTTCGTGAACGAGGCGCCGGCGGTGGCGATGGCGGCCCTGGCCGCCGTGGCCGGCGCCACCGCCCAGTTCCACGGGGATGAATCGCCCGAAGCCTGCTGGGAGGCCAGCGGCGGCGGCCGCCACCGCTTCCTGCGGGCCGCCCGCATTCCGCTCGGGGGTGCCGGCGCGGGCTTCGACCTCGTAGAATTCGCGGCTCGGTTCAACCGCGCCCAGGCCATCCTGCTCGACGCCCAGGTCGAAGGCTATGGCGGTGGCGGCAAGGCATTCGATTGGTCACTTCTTCCACCCGCCGTCGACGCTCACCTCGTCTTGAGTGGTGGGCTCGCACCTGCAAGCGTGGGCGATGGCATTCGCTCGCTGCGCACGGTGGGCAGGTCGCTCGCCGTTGACGTGAGTTCCGGCGTCGAATCGGCCAAGGGCATCAAGGACGCCGGAAAGATCCGCGAGTTCGTGGCGGCCGTGCGCGAGGCCGACGCCGCCCACGCCCTCGCCTCCCTTCGCTGACCTTCGCCGCACGGCTGCCTCCGCAGGTGCCGCGCGGCCCTTCGGAGACCTTCCCATGTCCGCTGCTGAAAACCAGCTTCCCGACGCCGCCGGCCACTTCGGCCCCTACGGCGGCAGCTTCGTGAGCGAGACGCTCACCCACGCCATCGCCGAACTGCGCGAGGCCTACGCCCGCTACAAGGACGACCCGGCCTTCCAGGCCGAGTTCGCCTACGAGCTCAAGCACTTCGTCGGCCGGCCCTCGCCCGTCTACCATGCCGCGCGCACCAGCCGCGAGATCGGCGGCGCGCAGATCTACCTCAAGCGCGAGGACCTCAACCACACCGGCGCCCACAAGATCAACAACGTGATCGGCCAGGCCATGCTGGCGCGCCGCATGGGCAAGCCGCGCGTGATCGCCGAAACCGGCGCCGGCCAGCATGGCGTGGCCACCGCCACCATCTGCGCCCGCTACGGGCTGGAGTGCGTGGTCTACATGGGCAGCGAGGACGTCAGGCGTCAGAGCCCGAACGTCTACCGCATGAACCTGCTGGGCGCCACCGTGGTGCCGGTCGAATCCGGCAGCCGCACCCTGAAGGACGCGCTGAACGAGGCGATGCGCGACTGGGTGACCAACGTGGAGAACACCTTCTACATCATCGGCACCGTGGCCGGCCCGCACCCCTATCCGGCGATGGTGCGCGACTTCCAGAGCGTGATCGGCAACGAGTGCATCGAGCAAATGCCGGCCATGCTGGCGGCGCAGGGCATCACCGGCGAGGCCGAGGGCCGCCAGCCCGACGTGGTGGTCGCCTGCGTGGGCGGCGGCAGCAACGCCATGGGCATCTTCCACCCCTACCTGCCCTTCTCCGGCGTGAAGCTGGTGGGCGTGGAGGCCGCCGGCGAGGGGCTGGACAGCGGCAAGCACTCGGCCTCGATCCAGCGCGGCAGCCCGGGCGTGCTGCACGGCAACCGCACCTACATCCTGCAGAACGAGGACGGCCAGATCACCGAGACGCACAGCATCAGCGCCGGCCTGGACTACCCCGGCGTGGGCCCCGAGCACGCCTGGCTGGCCGACACGAAGCGCGCCGAGTACGTCGGCATCACGGACGAGGAGGCGCTGGCCGCCTTCCACCACCTGTGCCGCACCGAGGGCATCATCCCGGCGCTGGAGTCCAGCCACGCGATGGCCTATGCGCTGAAGCTGGCGAAGACGATGCGGCCCGACCAGTCGATCCTGGTCAACCTCTCGGGCCGGGGCGACAAGGACATCGGCACGGTGGCCGACCTGTCGGGCGTCGATTTCTACGACCGGCCGTCGATGCGCGGCCTGAGCGTGAAGGGGGGCAAGCAATGAGCCCGTCCACCCACCGCATCGCCGCCACCTTCGAGAAGCTGAAGGCCGAGGGCCGCAAGGCGCTCATCCCCTACGTCACCGCCGGCTTCCCCTACGCCGATATCACCCCCGAGCTGATGCACGGCATGGTCGCCGCCGGTGCCGACGTGATCGAGCTGGGCGTGCCCTTCTCCGACCCGATGGCCGACGGCCCGGTGATCCAGAAGGCCGGCGAGGCCGCGCTGGCGCTGGGCGTGGGCCTGGCGCAGGTGCTGGCGATGGTCGCCCGGTTCCGCCAACAGGACGGCACCACGCCGGTGGTGCTGATGGGCTATGCCAACCCGGTCGAGCGCTACGACCTGAAGCACGGCGCCGGCGCCTTCGTGCGCGACGCGGCCCAGGCCGGCGTGGACGGCGTGCTGATCGTCGACTACCCGCCTGAGGAGTGCGAAGACTTCGCCGCCGCCCTGCGCGCGCACGGCATGGACCTGATCTTCCTGCTGGCGCCGACCAGCACCGACGAGCGCATGGCCCAGGTCGCGCGCATCGCCAGCGGCTACGTCTACTACGTGTCGCTCAAGGGCGTGACCGGCGCCGGCCACCTCGACACCGAGGCGGTGGCCGCGATGCTGCCGCGCATCCGCCGGCACGTGAAGGTGCCGGTGGGCGTGGGCTTCGGCATCCGCGACGCGGCCAGCGCGCGCGCCGTCGGCGCCACGGCTGACGCGGTGGTCATCGGCACGAAGATCATCCAGCTCATCGAAGGCCAGCCGCGCGAAGCGGTGGTGCCGGCCGTGGGCGACTTCCTCGCCGGCGTGCGCGCCGGGCTGGATGCGCTGCCCAAGGCGTGATAATCCGCACGCCCTTGCCGCCCCGCTTTTCGCATGACGAGAAGCAGGGCTGCGCAGCGGCCGGCCTCCGCGGCCGGCCGGCTGCCCCGAATTCCGACTGGAGCCCCGTCCATGAGCTGGCTTGAAAAACTGCTTCCCCCCAAGATCGCCCAGACCGACCCGGCCGAGCGCCGCCAGGTGCCCGAGGGCCTGTGGATCAAGTGCCCGAGCTGCGAGACGGTGCTCTACAAGACCGACCTGGAGCAGAACCAGAACGTCTGCCCGAGCTGCGGCCACCACCACCGCATCGGCGCCCGCGCCCGGCTCGACGCCTTCCTCGACCCCGAGGGCCGCTACGAAGTGGGCCAGGAGGTGCTGCCGGTCGATGCGCTGAAGTTCAAGGACAGCCGCAAGTACCCCGAGCGCCTGAAGGAGGCGCTGGAGTCCACCGGCGAGACCGACGCGCTGGTCGTCATGGGCGGCTGCGTGCACAGCATCAGCCTGGTGGCGGCCTGCTTCGAGTTCGACTTCATGGGCGGCAGCATGGGCTCGGTGGTGGGCGAGCGCTTCGTGCGCGGCGTCGAGACGGCCATCGAGCAGAAGGTGCCCTTCCTCTGCTTCACCGCCACCGGCGGCGCGCGCATGCAGGAAGGCCTGCTGTCGCTGATGCAGATGGCCAAGACCAATGCCGCCCTCACCCGCCTGGCCAAGAAGGGCCTGCCCTACATCAGCGTGCTGACCGACCCGACCATGGGCGGCGTGTCGGCCGGCTTCGCCTTCGTGGGCGACGTGGTGATCGCCGAGCCGAGGGCGCTGATCGGCTTCGCCGGCCCGCGCGTGATCGAGTCCACCGTGCGCGTGAAGCTGCCCGAGGGCTTCCAGCGCGCCGAGTTCCTGCAGGAGAAAGGCGCCATCGACTTCATCTGCGACCGGCGCGAGCTGCGCAAGAAGGTGGCCGACATCCTGGCCATGCTGACGCGCCAGCCGGCGGACGCGGTGAGCTGACGGCCGGGCCGTCGCGCCCGGCTGCGGGCGCGCGGCCCGCTCAGCGCCCCAGCGCGTAGATGCTGGTCAGCAGGTTGCCCAGGACGATCGCCCCCACCTGCAGCAGCACGATCGCCACCAGCGGCGACAGGTCGACCCCGCCCACCAGGGGGATGAAGCGCCGCAGCGGCCGCACCAGCGGCTCGGACAGCCGGTCCACCAGGTCCTTGAGCAGCGGCGAGGCGCCCGGCACCCACGACAGCACGGCGTAGACCACGAGCAGCGCCGTCAGCCCCGAGACGGCCAGCTGCATCAGCCCGAAGAGCGACAGCAGCGGCAGCACCGTCGCCCGCAGCGCGCCGAACAGCAGCATCAGCAGCAGGTACTTCAGCATCACCAGCAGCCAGGCGGCGACGGCGCTGGCGACGTCCCACTTGCCGGCGGCCGGGATGATGCGGCGCAGCGGCACGACGATCCAGTCCGTGAGCGCGAACACGAAGCGCCCCAGCGGGTTGCCGAAAGGCACGCGGTGGTACTGCATGTACAGCCGCAGCAGGCAGGCGCAGCCGAGCAGGCCGACGATCACGTCCAGCAGGAACGAGGGAATCTGATAGAACATCAGCAGCGGGGCGGAGGCAGGGAGTGCGATGATAGCCACGGCCCCCTCGTCCATGACCGCATCTCCCCCGCCCTTGCTCGCCCTCCCGCTGTTCCCCCTGGGGACGGTGCTCTTTCCCGGCGGCCTGCTGCCGCTGCGCATCTTCGAGGTGCGCTACCTGGACATGATCGGCCGCTGCCACAAGGCCGGCCTGCCCTTCGGCGTCGTCGGCCTCACGCAGGGCTCGGAGGTGCGCGTGCCCGGCGCCCAGGCCGAGCAGTTCGCCAGCATCGGCACCCTGGCGACGATTTCGCAGCTGGCCTCGCCACAGCCCGGGCTGCTGCACATCGAGTGCGTCGGCACGCGGCGCTTCCGCATCCGCCAAAGCGAATTGCACAGGCATGGCCTGTGGACCGCCGACGTCGATCCGATCCCCGACGACGTGCCCCTGCCGGTGCCGTCGGACCTGCAGCACGCCGCGGATGCGCTTCGGCGCCTGGTGCTGACGCTGGAGGAACGCAAGGCGCAGGCCGACGCGGCGGTGCGCCTGCCCGTCGAGCCGCCCTACCACTTCGACGATTGCGGCTGGGTGGCCAACCGCTGGTGCGAGCTGCTGCCGCTGCAGCCCGAGCTGAAACAGCGGCTGATGGAACTCGGCAGCCCGCTGATGCGCCTGGAACTGGTGAGCGACCTGCTGGCGCGCACTGGTATCGCCAAGGAGTGATGCTGCGTTTTTGATAGCGCCCCGCGCATGCGCCACGGGCGCTCGCGGCTGATCCAGCATCGAAGCGCGGCCGGTAGAATGGCGGGTTCGCTTTTTCGACGCCACCCGGTTTCCTTTCATGTCCGACGCCCCCGCCAGCCCGCCCGATGACAACCAGCTGATCGCCGAACGGCGCGAGAAGCTCAAGGCCCTGCGGGCAGGCCAGGCCGACGGCAAGGGCGTCGCCTTCCCCAACGACTTCAAGCCCGCCGACCGCGCCGCCGACCTGCTGGCCGCGCACGGCGAGACGGGTGCCGAGGCGCTGGAGGCGGCGCCCCTGGCCGTCAGCGTCGCCGGCCGCATGATGCTCAAGCGCGTGATGGGCAAGGCCAGCTTCGCCACGCTGCAGGACGCCACCGGCCGCATCCAGCTGTACGTCACGCGCGACGCCATCGGCGAGGAGGCGTATGCCGGCTTCAAGCGCCTGGACCTGGGCGACATCCTGGGCGCCGAGGGCACCCTGATGAAGACCAAGACCGGCGAGCTGTCGGTCAAGGTGACGGCGCTGCGACTGCTCACCAAGAGCCTGCGCCCCCTGCCGGACAAGTTCCACGGCATGGCCGACCAGGAGCAGAAGTACCGCCAGCGCTATGTCGACCTGATCACCGACGACGCCGCGCGCGCGCGCTTCGTGGCGCGCAGCAAGGCGGTGGCCGGCATCCGCGCCTTCATGGTCGAGCACGGCTTCCTGGAGGTGGAGACTCCGATGCTCCACCCGATCCCCGGCGGCGCCAACGCCAAGCCCTTCGTCACGCACCACAACGCACTCGACCAGGCGATGTACCTGCGCATCGCGCCGGAGCTGTACCTCAAGCGCCTGATCGTCGGCGGCTTCGAGCGCGTGTTCGAGATCAACCGCAACTTCCGCAACGAAGGCATCTCGGTCCGGCACAACCCGGAGTTCACGATGATGGAGTTCTACGCGGCCTACTGGAACTACCGCGACCTGATGGACTTCACCGAGGCCCTGATCCGCGACGCGGCGCAGAAGGCGGTGGGCACGCTGCACCTCAGCTACCAGGACCGGCCGGTGGACCTGGCGGCGCCCTTCGAGCGGCTGACCATCCGCGAGGCCATCCTCAAGCACACCGACGCCGGCGACAGCGTGGACAGCCGCGACTGGCTCATCGCCGCCCTGAGGAAGCTGGGCCTGTCCGAGGAGAAGGACCGCCTCGCGGCGCGCAGCCTGGCCAGCCTGCAGGTGATGTACTTCGAGGAGACGGTGGAAGAGAAGCTCTGGCAGCCCACCTTCATCATGGAGCACCCGACCGAGATCTCGCCGCTGGCGCGCGCCAACGACGAGCGGCCCGAGGTGACCGAGCGCTTCGAGCTCTACATCACCGGCCGCGAGTTCGGCAACGGCTTCAGCGAGCTGAACGACGCCGAAGACCAGGCAGCCCGCTTCAACGCCCAGGTGAACGCCAAGGACGCCGGCGACGACGAGGCCATGTACTTCGACCACGACTTCGTGCGCGCGCTGGAGTACGGCATGCCGCCCACCGGCGGCTGCGGCATCGGCATCGACCGCTTCATGATGCTGCTGACCGATTCGCCGAGCATCCGGGATGTGATCCTGTTTCCGGCGCTGCGGCGCGAGGGATAGGCAGGCATCATGCCGTCCCCCGTGCTCTCGGTCGCCCTGCCGACATTCAATGGGGAAGAGCACCTTGCGGCCACGCTCGAATCCATCCTCGCACAGAGCTTCGGTGACTTCGAGCTGCTGATACTTGATGACGGCAGCCGCGACGGAACGCTCGACTGCGTCTCCCGATTCAAGGATGGGCGCATCCGGCTCCACCGGAACGCCGTCAACCTGGGCCTGCCGACGAACATGAACATCGCCATTGCGATGGCACAAGGCAGCTTCCTGGCAAGGGTGGATCAGGACGACCTCGCCCACCCCGACCGGTTCGCGAGGCAGGTAGCCTGCCTGCACGACCATCCCGACATCACCATCGTCGGTTCGCAGATCCGGCATTTTGGAGAGGGGATGGAATTCGTCAGCGCGATGCCGGACGACGACGGACGCATCAAGGCACGCTTCATTGCCGGAGCGGACTACTTCGCCAACCAGGCCTCGATGGGACGCCTGGACTTCTACCGGAAGCACCACCTGCGGTTCGACGCCAACCTGTACGTGGTCGACGACCTGGGTTTCTGGTTCGACTGCATGCTGCACGGCGCACGCTTCGTCAACCTCGACGAGCCCCTGACGAACTACAGGGTGCATCGGCACATGACGTCGATGAACCTCGACGTCCCGAGGATCAACCAGTCCAAGCGCCGGCTGTACCGCCGCCTGTTGCCGACCTACTTTCCGTCGATCGACGGCAAGGCATGCGAACGGCTCATGCGCCTGTACGACGCCGAGACACGGCTCGGCTTGCCGATCGACCAGCTTGCCGAATTGCACCACCTCGTCGGCACGCACCTGCGCATCGTCGACACGCGATATGGCCAGGACGAGCAGGAGTGCCGCGACGCCTTCCTGCGACTGCTGAACAACGCCCGCAGTGCGGCATTGGAGCACCAGGTCATGTCGGTGGCCGACGCCCGGGCCCTGGATGCCGTGTTCCGGTCGTCGCAAACCTGAGCTCACCAGGCTCCAAGGAGTTCCATGCCCACCGATTCATCCGCTGCCGCACAGGCGCAGAGCATCAACCAGCAACTGGAGCTGTTCGACATCTACCGGCGGGTGCCCTACCTGTCGGTCAAGCACGACTCCTACTTCCAGGTCTACGAAGAGCTTCTCCGGCCCTACGTGGGAAAACCCATCACGTTCGTGGAAATCGGCATCCTCCACGGCGGCTCGCTTTTCATGTGGCGCGAATACCTGGGGCCGCAGGCGAGGATCATCGGGGTCGACCTCAATCCCGCCGCGCGTTCATGGGAGAGCCATGGATTCGAGATATTCGTGGGAGACCAGGCCGACCCGGCGTTCTGGGATGCGTTCTACGCGCAGGTCGGCCCCATCGACGTGTTGCTGGATGACGGAGGCCACATGAACCACCAGCAGATCGTCACGGTCGAAAAGGCCCTGGAGCAGGTCAACGACGGGGGCATGATCCTGGTGGAAGACGTTCACGCGAGCTATCTGCCGGAGTTCGGCAATCCGTCCAACTATTCGTTCATCAACTACGCGAAGAAGGCAGTCGACAGCATCAACGCCCGCTTTCCGGCGATTCACCATGCGGCGGGCCCGGATGCCATCCGCCGCAAGGCCTACTCCATCACCTTCTACGAGTCGATCGTCGCCTTGCGCATCGACAGGCGCAGAAGCTTCGTCAGCAGCTGGGCCTCCAACGGCGGAGCCCCGCATCCCGAAGCCCGCGACTTCAGGCACGAGGGCGCCGTCAGGAGCGTGATCTTCTAGCGGCTGCGACGCCGTGGCGGGCATCGGTTCGCAACCGATCCCAGGGGACGGCAGGCATCGCCGGCAGGAGGCGATGGCGACGCTGCTCGCACGCGATGAAAGCCGGCCCGGTTTGCCGCATGCCCGGCCATGTCCTCGACATGGCGTCCAGGAATTCGTCCAGCCCCGCAGCGAGCGGGCCCACGCTCTGATTGCACAGCATGGCCATGTCGCTGCCCGCGTCCAGCGCGGCGCAGGCGGCCTCGGCGAAGCTCAGCACGCGCCCCTCGATGTAGCGCCCCGCCTCCATGCTCAGATCGTCGCTGAAGATGGCGCCGGCAAAGCCCAGCCGCCCCCGCAGCACCTCCTGCAGCCACTTGTGCGAGAACCCGGCCGGCCTGGCGTCGACCCTGGCATAGATCACATGCGCCGGCATCACGGCGCCCAGCGTGCCGGCCAGCCACTCGAAGGGCTTGGCATCTTCCGCCAGGATCGCCTTGAGGCTGCGCCGGTCCACGGGGATGGCGACGTGCGAGTCGGCCTTCACGTGGCCGTGCCCCGGGAAGTGCTTGCCGCAGCAGGACATGCCCGCCTGCAGCATGCCGTGCATCACGCTCTTGGCCAGCAGCGCCACCACGCGCGGATCGCGGTGGAAGCTGCGGTCGCCGATGACGCTGCTCTCGCCATAGTCCAGGTCGAGCACCGGCGCGAAGCTGAAGTCCACGCCCACGGCGCGCAACTCGCTGGCCAGCACGTAGCCGACGGCCGAGGCCTGCGCCGTGGCGCGCATCGGGTCCTGCATCCAGGCCTCGCCCAGCGTGCGCATGGACGGCAGCCGGGTGAAGCCGTCGGTGCGGAAGCGCTGCACGCGCCCGCCCTCGTGGTCCACGCAGATCAGCAGGTCGGGCCGCAGCGACTTGACCTCGGCGTTGAGCGCCGTCATCTGCGCCCGGCTTTCCCAGTTGCGCGCGAAATGGATGATCCCGCCGACCAGCGGATGCTTCAGGCGCCGGCGGTCGTCGTCGGTCAGCGCGGTGCCGGCGACGTCGATGACCAGGGGCCGGTGGAGGGGTTCGCTCATGTCATTCGCCGTTGTGGTTGCGCTCGACCACGACGAAGCTGGCTGCGTAGTCGGCTTCGTCGGTCACCGTCACGTGGGCCGTCAGTCCCTGGGCCTCGAACCAGCCCTTCAGCGGCTCGTGCAGCACGATGCGCGGTTTGCCGCCCGGCTCGTTGAGGATCTCGCACAGGCGCCAGCTCATCGGCGCGTGCATGCCCAGGCCGATGGCCTTGCTGAAGGCTTCCTTGGCCGAGAAGCGCGTGGCCAGGTAGCGCAGGCCGCGCTTCGGCCAGCGGGCGCTGCGCGCGCGCCAGACGGCCAGTTCCGCATCGCCCAGCACGCGCTGCGCGAAGCGCTCGCCCTGCCGCCCGAAGGTGGCCTCGATGCGGCGGATGTCGCACAGGTCGGTGCCGATGCCGTGGATCACGCGCGGGTCATCCAGCCTCGTCGATGCAGCGCAGATAGTCGCGCGTGGTCGCCGCGTAGCCGGACTCCAGCGCGTCGGCGATGAAGGCGTGGCCGATGGACACCTCGCGCACGCCCGGGACCGCCTGCAGGAACAGCGTGAGGTTGTCGCGGCTGAGGTCGTGGCCGGCGTTGACCTGCAGGCCCACCGCCTGCGCGGCGCGTGCGGCGGCGGCGTACTGCGCCAGCACCGGCCCCGCCCGCGAGGTGCCGCGCGAGGCGGCATAGCCCTCGGTGTAGAGCTCGACGCGGTCGGCGCCGGTGGCACGCGCCTCGGCCATCTGCTCCGGCTCCGGGTCCATGAACAGGCTCACCCGCACGCCGAGAGCGCGGGCCTCCGCCACCAGCGGCTTGAGCCGCGCCAGGTCGTCCGGGAAGCGCCAGCCGTGGTCGCTGGTGAACTGGTCCTCGCTATCGGGCACGAAGGTGGCCTGCTGCGGCCGGAACTCGCGCACGAAGTCCATCAGGTTGTGGAAGGGGTTGCCCTCGATGTTGAACTCGGCCTGGGGCCAGTCGCGCTGCAGCAGCGCCGCCAGGTCGGCCACGTCCTCGGCGCGGATGTGGCGCGCGTCGGGCCGCGGATGCACGGTGATGCCCTGGGCGCCGGCGTCCAGGCACAGCGCGGCGGCGTAGGTCACGCTCGGGATGCCCAGATGGCGGGTGTTGCGCACCAGCGCCACCTTGTTCAGGTTGACCGACAGGGCCGTGCGGCCGGACGAAGGAATGATGACGCTCATAGGTCTTGCAGCTCCCGCATCAGCTGGCGGGTGCGCAGCGTGGAGACGCCGCAATGGTAGTTGAGCAGTTGCCGCAGCTGCGCGCGCAGGGCCGCGCTGGCGCCGGCGGGCAGCTCGGCCACGGCGCGCACGGTGGCGGCGAAGGGGGCACTGTCGTCCAGCGCCTGCTGCAGCGCGCGCCAGGCGCCGCCGGACAGGGCCGGCTCGCCCTCGCCCGCCTCGCGCAGGCCGGCTTCGGCCAGCAGCGCGTAGGGCGCGGCCGGTTCCAGCACGGCCAGCGTCGAGGTCTGGGCATCGAGCGCCGGCAGCAGGCCCACCTCGCGCAGCAGCAGCAGCTCGAAGGCGCGCAGGGCCGAGGCCTGCACGCTGGCCTGCGCCCCGCCCTCGGGCGAGGTGGCGAGCACCTGCACGGTCGATGCATAGGCGTCGAAGAGCTGCGGATGGGCGTCGTCGCGCGCCAGCAGGCGGATCAGCAGCTCGTTGAGGTAGTAGCCGGACAGCAGCGCCTCGCCAGTGGGCATCACGTGGCCGCCCATCCATTCGGCGGACTTCAGCGTGCGGATCTCGGCGTCGCCCCCGTAGCCCACCTGCAGGGGCTGCAGCGGCAGCAGCACGGGCCGGAAGCTGGAGCTGGGCCGCTTGGCGCCCTTGGCCACCAGGGCGATCCGGCCGTGGTGGCGCGTCAGCGTCTCCAGGATCAGGCTGGTCTCGCTCCAGTCGTAGCGGTGCAGCACATAGGCCGGCTCGTGCAGGATGCTGTTGCTGCGCTTCATGCCCGCGCCGCCGACCGGCGCCGGCGGGCGGCGCGCTCACTCATAGCCGAAGGAGCGGACGCGCGCCTCGTCGTCGGCCCAGCCGGAGCGCACCTTGACCCACAGCTCGATGAACACCTTGGCGTCCATGAGCTTCTCCAGCTCCTGCCGCGCCTCGGTGCCGATGCGCTTGATGCGCTCGCCCTTGTCGCCGATCACCATGGCCTTGTGGCCGTCGCGCTCGACCACGATGGTGGCGGCGATGCGCAGCAGGCGCTTCTGGCCCTTCTTCTGCGGCGGCTCTTCCTCGAACTTGTCGATGACGACGGTGGAGGTGTAGGGCAGCTCGTCGCCGGTCAGGCGGAACAGCTTCTCGCGCACCGTCTCGCTGGCCAGGAACTTCTCGCTGCGGTCGGTCAGCTCGTCCTCGTCGTACCACCAGTCCTGCACCGGCAGGTACTTCGCGCAGATGCCGAACAGGCGCTCGACATCCTTCGGGTTCTTGGCCGACATCGGTACGAACTCCGCGAAGGCATGCGCCTGCTGCATCTCGGCCAGCCAGGGCGCGATGTCGGCGCGGCGGTGCACGGTGTCGAGCTTGTTGGCCACCAGCAGGACCGGCGCGTCCTTGCCCAGCAGGCCGAGCACCTTGGCGTCGGCCGGCGTGAAGCGGCCGGCCTCGACCACGAAGAGCACCAGGTCCACGTCCGCCACCGCCCCCAGCACCGTCTTGTTGAGCGAGCGGTTGAGGGCATTGCCGTGGCGCGTCTGGAAGCCGGGCGTGTCGACGAAGACGAACTGCGTGCCGCCGTCCAGCCCCGGCAGGGTGCGCACGCCGGTGATGCGGTGGCGCGTGGTCTGCGCCTTGCGCGAGGTGATGCTGATCTTCTGGCCGACCAGCGCGTTGAGCAGCGTGGACTTGCCGACGTTGGGCTTGCCCACAATGGCCACCAGGCCGCAGCGGTGCGCGCTGCCGTCGGTGGCGGGGGCGGGGGCCGTCGAAGGCGCGGGATCGGGATGTTCAGCCATGGCGTTTCAGGGTCGGTGGGCTTTCAGGCGCAGCAGCATGGCCGCCGCGGCGGCCTGTTCGCCCGCGCGGCGGGAGCCGCCGATGCCGCGTTCGACGAAGCCCAGTTCGGCCACCTCGCACTCGACGTCGAAGGTCTGCTTGTGGGCCGCCCCCAGGGTGGCCACCACGCGGTAGACGGGCAGCTTCATTTTGTGGCCCTGCAGCCACTCCTGCAATTCCGTCTTGGGGTCCTTGCCGGCGGCCTCCATGCGGGGGTTGATCTCCACCGACTCGTACAGCCGCTCCACCAGGGCCTGCGCGGCGGCGTAGCCGGCGTCGAGGTAGACCGCGCCGATCACCGCCTCCAGCGCGTCGGCCAGGATGGACGGCCGCGCCGCGCCGCCGGATTTCGCCTCGCCCTCGCCCAGGCGCAGCAGGGACGGGAGATCCAGCTTGAGGGCCAGGCGGTGCAGGGTGTCCTGCTTGACCAGGTTGGCGCGCACCCGGGACAGGTCGCCTTCGGGCAGTTGCGCCAGGCGGCGGAACAGCAGGTGCGAGATCGCCAGGCCCAGCACCGAGTCGCCGAGGAATTCGAGCCGTTCGTTGTGGTCGGACGAATAGCTGCGGTGCGTCAGCGCCCGCTGCAGCAGCACCGGGTCCGAGAAGGGGTGCGACAGGCGCGCCTGCAGCCCCGCAAGAGCGCTGTCTTTCACGTTCGGGGCGAGAGGCCTCAGTTGGACTGGCCCTTGTACTTCAGCAGCAGGTAGGCCGGGCCGAACAGGTGGATTTCCTTGTCGTAGGCGAAGGCGACGACCACCTTGTCGCCGTCCTTGCGCACCTCGAGGTCCTTGCCGGCGACGGCCTGGAAGTCGTCGATGGCCTGCGCCCGGTCGAAGATGGCGCGCACCTCGGGCACCGTGGTGCCTTCCTTGGCCTTGTTGGCGGCCTTGAGGATGGCCTGGTACTCGATCAGCGTCGGGATCACCTGGGCCACCACCACGCCCACGCACGCCAGCACCACGGCGACGAACAGCAGGCCGATGAACGAGATGCCGCGCTGGCGCCGGCGTTCGGATTGGATTGCCCTCATACCCTCTTAGCTTCCCCTGAAAAGATGCGGTGCCGTGGCCGTGCCCTGCGGCATGGCGGCCCGGCCGCTCACTGGAACGAACCGATGCGACCGAGGCTGCCGAAATTCATCCAGATGAAGAAGGCCTTGCCCACGACGTTCTGGTCCGGCACGAAACCCCAGTAGCGCGAATCGAGCGAGTTGTCGCGGTTGTCGCCCATCATGAAATAGTGACCCGGCGGCACCTTGCAGACCACGCCCTCGACACTGTAACGACAATTTTCACGGCCGGGGAAGTCCATCACCTCCGCATCCGACAGGCCGGCCCGGCGCGTGTCGTCGTTGAGCAGCATGTGCTGGCGGCCGACCAGGTCCTCGCGGTACTGCTTGAAGTAGCGCATGACGTCTTCGTCGAAGTAGTCCGGCACCGCCTCCTTGCTGACCGGCTGGCCGTTGATGGTCAGCTTCTTGTTCAGGTAGGCCACCTCGTCGCCGGGGATGCCGACCACGCGCTTGATGTAGTCCATGCTCGGCTTGGGCGGGTAGCGGAACACCACCACGTCGCCGCGCGCCAGCGGCGTGCCGTCGGTGACCTTGGTGTTGATCACCGGCAGGCGCAGCCCGTAGGTGAACTTGTTCACGAGGATCAGGTCGCCGGTGAGCAGGGTCGGCATCATCGAGCCCGAGGGGATCTTGAAGGGCTCGACGACGAAGGAGCGCAGCAGGAAGACGACCAGGATCACCGGGAAGAGCCCCGCCGTCCAGTCCAGCCACCAGGGCTGGGCCAGGATCTTCTCGCGCGCCTTGCCGTCCTCGCGGTCGAACTGGGTGATGCCCTGGCGCGTCAGCTCCTCGCGCCGCTGCACGCTGGCCGACTCGAACGCCGTCGCCGCGGCCCGCCGCCGCGGCAGGAACCAGAAGCGCTCGGCCAGCCAGTAGACGCCGGTGACCAGCGTGGCCAGGAAGAGCAGGAGCGCGAAGTTGCCCTCGACCACGCCGACGTACCAGGCGCCGATGTAGCCGGCGAACGCCGCCAGGATCAGGGAAGTCAGGAATGCCATCGCTTGGGGGTTGGGTTCGGGAACGGCCGGTGGCCTGCTCTGCTTATTCTTCGACCTGCAGGATGGCCAGGAAGGCTTCCTGCGGCACCTCGACCGAGCCGATCTGCTTCATCCGCTTCTTGCCGGCCTTCTGCTTCTCGAGCAGCTTGCGCTTGCGGGTGATGTCGCCGCCGTAGCATTTTGCCAGCACGTTCTTGCGCAGCGCCTTGACGGTCTCGCGGGCGATGATGTTGGCGCCGATGGCCGCCTGGATCGCTACGTCGAACATCTGGCGGCTGATGATCTCGCGCATCTTGGCCACCACCGCCCGGCCGCGGAACTGCGCCTGGGTGCGGTGCACGATGATCGACAGGGCGTCCACCTTCTCGCCGTTGAGCAGGATGTCGACCTTGACCACGTCCGACGGCCGGTACTCCTTGAACTCGTAGTCCATGCTGGCGTAGCCGCGGCTGACGGATTTGAGCCGGTCGAAGAAGTCCAGCACGATCTCGCCCAGCGGCAGCTCGTAGGTGAGCATGACCTGGCGGCCGTGGTAGGCCATGTTGATCTGCACGCCGCGCTTCTGGTTGGCCAGCGTCATCACCGGGCCGACGTACTCCTGCGGCATGTACAGGTGCACCGTGACGATCGGCTCGCGGATCTCGGCCGTCTTGCCGATGTCGGGCATCTTGGAGGGGTTCTCCACCATGATGAGCTCGCCGTCGTTCTTGAGCACCTGGTAGACCACGCTCGGCGCGGTGGTGATCAGGTCCTGGTCGAACTCGCGCTCCAGCCGCTCCTGCACGATCTCCATGTGCAGCAGGCCCAGGAAGCCGCAGCGGAAGCCGAAGCCCAGCGCCTGGCTCACCTCGGGCTCGAAGTGCAGCGAGGCGTCGTTGAGCTTGAGCTTTTCCAGCGCGTCGCGCAGCTGGTCGTACTCGCTCGCCTCGGTCGGGTACAGGCCGGCGAAGACCTGCGGCTGGATCTCCTTGAAGCCCGGCAGCGCCTCGGCCGCCGGCGGGGTGTTGGCGCCCTGCGCCGTGCGCACCACCGTGACGGTGTCGCCCACCTTGGCCGCCTGCAGTTCCTTGATGCCGGCGATGATGTAGCCCACCTCGCCCGCCTCCAGGCTGTTGCGCGACTCGTTGGCCGGCGTGAACACGCCCAGGTTGTCGGCGTTGTAGAGCGCGTCGGTGGCCATCAGCTTGATGCGGTCGCCCTTGCCCAGGCGGCCGTCGACCACGCGCACCAGCATCACCACGCCCACGTAGGCGTCGAACCAGCTGTCGATGATCATGGCGCGCAGCGGCGCGTTCGGGTTGCCGCGCGGCGGCGGCACCTTGGCGACGATCGCCTCGAGGATCTCGTCCACGCCCATGCCCGTCTTCGCCGAGCAGGGGATCGCATCGCCCGCATCGATGCCGATGACGTCCTCGATCTCTTCCTTCGCGCGCTCGGGGTCGGACTGCGGCAGGTCCATCTTGTTGAGCACCGGCAGCACCTCGACGCCGAGGTCGAGCGCGGTGTAGCAGTTGGCCACCGTCTGCGCTTCGACGCCCTGCGATGCATCGACGACGAGCAGTGCGCCTTCGCACGCGGAGAGCGAACGCGAGACTTCATAAGAGAAGTCGACGTGGCCCGGCGTGTCGATGAGATTGAGGTTGTAGACCTGCCCGTCGCGCGCCTTGTAGTGCAGCGCGGCGGTCTGCGCCTTGATGGTTATCCCACGCTCCTTCTCGATGTCCATCGAGTCGAGCACCTGCGCCTGCATCTCGCGCTCTGCGAGGCCGCCGCAGCGCTGGATGAGACGGTCTGCGAGCGTGGACTTGCCGTGGTCGATGTGCGCAATGATCGAGAAATTTCTGATGTGGTTCATCAAAGGGAACGCTTAAGTACTTGAAATCACTCGCACGCAGGCAGCACGGCACAAGAAAAAAGGGCGCGTCTTCGAAGGACGCGCCCTGAACCAACAAGCAATGGCAACTGCAGTAGTTGGAGCTTCATTGTAGGCAAATCAGGGGGCGCGTACAGGCGGAAACGGGGGCCAGAGGCTCGTTGCAGGCCAGCAACAGGAATTATATGAACAGCTTATCCACAAGGATTGTGGGTGACTTGATGAACAACTTGTGGGCGATCTGTGGAGCACCGGTGCATGCCGCGTGACCATCTCGTATCGTGAAGATCACCTCGGCTGTTATGCCCACAAGAGGACCTCCAGGCCACGCATTCTACCGAAACTCATCCATGGCTCCGAGTAAGTTAGTAGATGCAAACATCGATTGCCACCTCCATGCATCCATTCGCGCAGCCGCTTTGTCGCCAAAAAAAGACCCCAAACCCGACTGTCGGGTGGGGCCACTTGACGCCGCGCGGCGGATCAGCGCGACGGGCGGATGAGGGCGTACTGGGCCCACTCGCCCCGCCGGAACAGCACGCTGACCGGCTTGGCGCGGTCGATCTTCGCCAGGGCCGCGTCGAACTCGCGGACGTTGGCCACCTCCACGTTGCCCACGGCCAGGATGACGTCGTCCTCGCGCAGGCCGGCGCGGGCCGCCGCCTCGCCGGCGGCTTCCACGCGCACGCCGCCGCGCAGCTTCAGCCGCTGCTTCTGCGTGTCGGTCAGGTCGCTCACGGCCAGACCCAGCGACTTCGCCGCCGCGGAGGAGGACGAGGGCGTGGGCTCCTCGCGGCCTGTGGGCGGACGGGCGGGCTTGTCGGCCTCCAGTTCCGCGATGGTCACGCTCAGGTCGCGCGTCTTGCCGCGGCGGAACACGGTGACGGTGCTCTTGGTGCCGGGCTTGGTGTTGCCCACCAGGCGCGGCAGGTCGCTGGGCTTGTCGATCGGCGTGCCGTCGAACTTGGTGATGATGTCGCCCGCCTCGATGCCGCCCTTGTCGCCGGGCGAACCCGACTCCACGCCGCGCACGAGCGCGCCCTGCGGCTTGCCCAGGCCGATGGACTCGGCCACGTCCTTGGTGACCTGGTCGATCTGCACGCCGATGCGCCCGCGCGAGACGCGCCCGTTGGCACGCAGCTGGTCGCTCACGCGGATGGCCTCGTCGATCGGGATCGAGAACGAGATGCCCATGAAGCCGCCCGAGCGCGAGTAGATCTGGCTGTTGATGCCCACCACCTCGCCGCGCATGTTGATCAGGGGGCCGCCCGAATTGCCCGGGTTGATGGCCACGTCGGTCTGGATGAAGGGCAGGTAGTCGCCGGTGTCGCGCTGCTTGGCGCTCACGATACCGGCGGTGACGGTGTTGTCCAGGCCGAAGGGCGAGCCGATGGCCATCACCCACTCGCCCACGCGCAGCCGGGAGATGTCGCCCACCTTCACGGCCGGCAGGCCGGTGGCGTCGATCTTGACCACGGCCACGTCGGTGCGCTTGTCGGAGCCGATGATCTTCGCCTTGAACTCGCGCTTGTCCGTCAGGGTGACGATCACCTCCGAGGCGTCCTCGACCACGTGCGCGTTGGTCATCACGTAGCCGTCGGGGGTGAGGATGAAGCCGGAGCCGACGCCGCGCGGGCGCTCCTCCTCCGGCTGCGGCTGGCTGCGGCGCGGCCCCTGGCGCGGATTGCCGGGCAGCGGCTGGCCGAAGAAGCGCCGGAAGAACTCCTGCATCTCCTCGTCCATCTCGCCGCTGGCGCCGGCGCTGCCGCGTGCCACGCGCTCGGTGGTGCGGATGTTGACCACGGAGGGGCCGACCTGGTCGACCAGGTCGGTGAAGTCCGGCAGGGCGCGCGCCGCGGCTGCGGGCTGTGCCTGCGCCACGCCGGGTGCGGTCGCGGCCGAGCCGGCCACCGCCGCCAGCGCGGCGGCCAGCAGGCAGGCATGAAGACGGGTCTTGCCATCGGCTTGGAACATCATCATCTCTTTCTTGTCTGGACGGTGAGCGGAAACAGGGGAACCGCTGCCTTCGAATTGTCGCGGCCGCTTCGGTTCCCCGCCGTCGGCGGATGCCGCGGATCGGGCCGCCCCGTCAGCGCGTGCGCGCCAGCGAGCGGGCGAAGGCGTCGAGCGTGCGCGGCGGCACCTCGCCGACGGCGGTGAGCCACCAGCCCGCCTCGCCCTCGCCCGCCAGGCGCCGGGTCAGGGTGTAGGTGGCGCCCAGCTGCATCACGGTTTCGGGCCCGGCCTGCTGGGGGTCGAAGGGCTCGATGAACAGCGACACCGTCGCCAGGCCATCGGAGAAAGTCCATTGCACCGTGCGCTCGCCTGCCGGGCTCCGGGCGCCGAGCGCGCGCCGATAGCAGCTCACCGGCTTGAAGCCGGCCACGGGCACCTTCAGCGCCCAGCCTTCCGCCTCGGCCGAGGTGCGCCGCAGTTCCGACTTCTCGACCCGGTAGCCGCCCGTGCTGGACATCATCTGGTCCAGCGCCTGCACCTTGAGCGGGGCGTCCAGCTGCACTTCGGAGAAGGCGGACTGCTCGACCACGCCGCCCTCGGTGTCCAGCGTCTGCAGCTTGAGCACCAGCCCGGAGCGGCGCTCGCTCCAGACGCGGTAGCCGAAGCGCAGCCCGTCGCGCGGCACGATCTGCACCACGTCGGCGTCGATGCCCGCCACGCGACCCTTGCCCAGCAGGCGCGCGCCGTACAGGGCGGCGATGGAGGTTTCGGAGGCGCCGAGCAGGTTGGGGAACACCTCCACGTTGTCGCGCCGCTCGCTCTTGACCACCCCCGCTTCGGGCAGGAAGGTGAGCACCAGGTCGTTGCGGCGGAAGGTGGAGCGCGGCGGCCCCGACAGGGCCTCGACGCGCTCGATCTGCAGGTCTCCCTCGCAGGCATGCCAGATCCGCGCGCTGGACAGGTCGCCCGTGGCCGCGGACACGACGAAGGTGCCGACGTAGCTGGTCTGCCGCGCCGCCTGGTGCATGCGGCGCAGCCAGTCCAGCACACCCAGCTGCGACGGATCCTGCGGCGCCGCGGCCGACGGCGCGGCCTCGCGGCCCGCCTCCTGCGCATGGGCGGCCAGGCACCACAGGCCGCCGGCCAGCAGCAGGACCGCCAGGATCGACCGGCGCGTTCCCGCGCGGGCGGAAGCCGACCGATGTGCCGAAACAGCCGGGAGCGTCAACGAAGCGCCGGGACGACTACGCATGCCTCAGCGCGAAGGGCCTTCGAAGGTGGCGTTGCGCAGGAACCCGGAGGGCATCTGCGAGGCGCCGCTGGCCTGCTGGTGGGCCTCGAGCAGTTCGTCCAGGCGCGGATCGCGCAGCATGACCTGCGGAGAACCGTTGCCGATCACCACGCGCGTGCGCGCCAGGTCGCCGGCCGGTACCGCGGTCGCCAGCACGGAGGACTGGCCCGTCGCCGGCACCACCTGCTCACTGCGGGCCAATTGGGCGCCCGCCGGCTGCGGCATGCCACCGCCCTGTCCCATCCAGGCCCAGCCGATGGCGGCGGCGGCCGCGACGGAAGCGACACCCGCCACCATCTTCCAGCGGAACACCGGCTCGTTGGCGGCCTCGGCGCGCACGAGCCGGATGTCAGCGGCGCCCGCGGGCGCCGCCGCTGGGGGGCGGACCACGGCCTCGGCCGCCATCCGCTCGCGCAGCCGCGCCAGGAACGCGGCCGAGTCCGAGCACGGGGCGTGGGCGCCCGAGCGCAGCACGTCGCCCACCAGGTGGACCATCTGCCACTGGCGGCGCAGTTCGTCGCGCGTACCGACCTCGCCCACCGCGAGGGCGAATGCCTCGCCCTCCAGCGCACCGTCCGCCAGCGCGGACACCCGCTCGAGATCCTGCTTCATGCCTTGGTTCATGTCGTTCACCTGCTCGTCACCACCGCTTGCCGGACTGGTTGTCCAGCAGGGGCTTCACCCGCGCCGAGATCGCTTCGCGTGCCCGGAAGATGCGCGAGCGCACCGTTCCGATGGGGCAGTTCATGACCTCGGCAATTTCCTCGTAGCTCAAACCCTCGATCTCCCGCAGCGTCACGGCCTGGCGCAGTTCGGCCGGCAACGCCTCCATCGCGGCGTTGACCGCGGCGGCGATCTCCTGCGCCGCCAGCACGGAATCGGGGGTTTCGTCGCTGATTGGTTCGTTTCCGCCCCGGTAAGTTTCATCGTCGTCGTCGGCCCCGCGCAGCGCCGCCTCGGGCACGGTGGGGTCGCGCTTCATGTCCACCAGGGCCTTCTTGGCGGTGTTGACGGCGATGCGGTACAGCCAGGTGTAGAACTGCGCCTCGCCGCGGAACTGGTGCAGCGCGCGGTAGGCCCGGATGAAAGTTTCCTGGGCGATGTCCTCGACCAGGTCCACGTCGCGCACCATGCGGCCGATCAGCCGCTCGATGCGGCGCTGGTACTTGATCACCAGCAGCTCGTAGGCCTTGTCGTCGCCGGCCACCGTGCGCTGGACGAGCTGGTAGTCCGGATCCACCGGCCGTGCGGGCGCACTGTCGTCTTTCTCGGGCGGTGGCGGGGGGGAAGAGGTCATGCAGCAGGCGGGACGCGCCGCGCGCCGAGGCCGGCGGCGGGCACCGGCGCCGCTTCGGGGGCCGGGGGGCGGCAATATACCGCACGGCGAAGGGCCGACCAGCGCTCGGGCGCCCAGCGGCGCTCCAGCCACAGCCAGCGCGCCCGCTGGCCCGCCGCGCCCAGGCGGATCAGCAGCACGCCCTGCAGTTCCAGGCCGACCGTGGCGGCCGCCATGCGCAGAACCTCGCCGTCCTCGCCCAGGTGCCAGTGCACGCCGTCCCAGCCCACCGGGCCCGGCGGCATGGGGATCAGGGCGAACCCGGCGGCCGCCGCCGTCAAGGCCGGCACGGCCACCAGGGCCGCTGCCAGCCCCGGTGCATTGCTACTGTTCTGATAGCACCACAGCCCCACGCAGCCGGCACCCACCCCCCACAGAACGGCAAAAAGGCCGGCCGCGAAACGGGAACGCCCCACCGGATAGCTCACCGATGGGGCGCTGTGCATGGAGGACGTCCGTGGCGCGTCAGGCGCGCTTGAACACCAGCGTGCCGTTGGTGCCGCCGAAGCCGAAGTTGTTCTTCACGGCGACATCGATCTTCAGGTCCCGCGCCTCGTTGGCGCAGTAGTCCAGGTCGCACTCCGGATCCTGGTTGAAGATGTTGATGGTCGGCGGGCTCTTCTGGTGGTGCACGGCCAGCACGGTGAAGACCGACTCGATGCCGCCGGCGCCGCCCAGCAGGTGGCCGGTCATCGACTTGGTCGAGTTGACGACCAGCTTCTTCGCATGCGCGCCGAAGGCGTTCTTGATGGCGTTGGTCTCGTTCAGGTCGCCCAGCGGGGTGGAGGTGCCATGCGCGTTCAGGTACTGCACCTGGTCGGCATTGAGGCCGGCGTTGCGCAGCGCCGCCTCCATCGAGCGGCGCGGGCCGTCCACGTTGGGCGCCGTCATGTGGTGCGCATCGGCGCTCATGCCGAAGCCGACCAGTTCGGCGTAGATCTTCGCGCCGCGGGCCTTGGCGTGCTCGTATTCCTCGAGCACCATCACGCCGCCGCCCTCGCCCAGCACGAAGCCGTCGCGGTCCTTGTCCCAGGGGCGCGATGCGGCGGCGGGGTCGTCGTTGCGGGTGGACAGGGCGCGCGCCGCGGCGAAACCGCCGATGCCCAGCGGCGACACGGTGGACTCCGCGCCGCCGGCGACCATCACGTCCGCATCGCCGGCCTGGATCAGCCGCGCCGACAGGCCGATGGCGTGCAGCCCGGTCGTGCAGGCCGTGACCACCGCGATGTTGGCGCCGGTGAAGCCGTACTTGATCGACACGTGGCCCGAGATCATGTTGATGATCGAGGCCGGCACGAAGAAGGGCGAGATGCGGCGCGGGCCGCGGTTGACCAACTCGCCGTGCGTCTCCTCGATCATCGGCAGGCCGCCGATGCCCGAGCCGATGTTGCAGCCGATGCGCGACGCCAGTTCGGGCGAGAGCGCCTCGCCGGTGGGCAGGCCGCTGTCTTCCACCGCCTGGATGGCGGCCGCCATGCCGAGGTGGATGAAGCGGTCCATGTGGCGCGCTTCCTTCTCGGAGATGTACTTCGTGATGTCGAAGTCCTGCACCTGCCCGGCGAAGCGGCAGGCCAGGTTGCTGGCGTCGAAACGGGTGACGGTGCTGACACCCGAGCGACCGGCCAGCAGGCCGGCCCAGCTATCGGCAACGGTGTTGCCCACCGGGGACACGCAACCGAGCCCGGTGACGACGACGCGGCGTAGGGTCATGCCGACGAACCTTTCCAGGGAAGACTGAGGGAGCGTCCGGCCGGGATCATGCGGTCATCATGGCGCCGCTCGGCCGGCCTCCGGGGAGAGGCCTGAAGGCTCAGGCCTTCTGGTTCTTGGTGGCGTAGTCGATGGCGTTCTGCACCGTGGTGATCTTCTCCGCGTCTTCGTCGGGGATCTCGATGCCGAACTCGTCTTCCAGGGCCATCACGAGTTCGACCGTGTCGAGCGAGTCGGCGCCCAGATCAGCCACGAAGGCCTTTTCGTTGGTCACCTGCGACTCTTCCACGCCGAGTTGCTCGGCGATGATTTTCTTGACACGTGCTTCGATATCGCTCATTTGGTTCCCTCTGAGGGTTATAGACAATCGGTGGATTTTAACGGGCCGGGGTGTGGCGTCTTCCTCGGCCGCACAGGGGAAAACGGCTTGACGCCGCGGCCGGAAAAGCGCTGGGCCGCCCCGAGCTTTTCGCGCCCCTGGGGGGCCGGGCCCGGCATCGCCGGGCCCTGGAGGCAGTATTTCACATGTACATGCCGCCGTTGACGTGCAGTTCCTGGCCTGTCACGTAAGCGGCTTGCGGCGACGCCAGGTACGCCACCGCATGCGCGATGTCGGCCGGCTTGCCCAGGTGGCCCAGCGGGATGGAGGCCAGCAGCGCCTGCTGCTGCGCCTCCGGTAGGCTGGCGGTCATGTCGGTCTCGATGAAGCCGGGCGCCACGCAGTTCACCGTGATGGCCCGGCTGCCCAGTTCGCGCGCCAGGGCGCGCGTCATGCCCGCGACGCCGGCCTTGGCCGCCGCGTAGTTGGCCTGGCCCGGGTTGCCCGAGGCGCCGACCACGCTGGTGATGCTGATGATGCGGCCGAAGCGCTGCTTCATCATCGGGCGGATGGCGGCGCGCGAGACGCGGAACACCGCCTTGAGGTTGGTGTCGATGACGGCGTCCCAGTCCTCGTCCTTCAGCCGCATGGCCAGCATGTCGCGGGTGATGCCGGCGTTGTTGACCAGCACGTGCAGCCCGCCGTGCGCCTTGACGATCGCATCGACCAGCGCCTCGACGGCCTTGCCGTCGGTCACGTCCAGCACCTGGCCCTGGCCGCCGTGGGCGGACAGCGCGGCGGTGATCCTGGCGGCGCCTTCGGCGGTGGTGCCGGTGCCGACGACCCGGTAGCCGCGCTGCGCCAGCTCCAGCGCGATGGCCGCGCCGATGCCGCGCGTCGCGCCGGTGACGAGGGCCACCTGGCCCTGGATGGTGGGTGTGCTCATGGAAACGCGCCTCTTCAGGCCAGCAGTTGCTTCGTCTCGGCCAGCGTGGCCGGGTCGAGGATCACGGGGTTCGCCACGTCGGGGGCGATGCGCTTGACCATGCCGGACAGCACGCGGCCCGGCCCGCATTCGACGATGGCGGTCACGCCCCGCGCCTTCAGCGCCTGGACGCATTCGACCCAGCGCACCGGGCCGGCCGCCTGGCGCACCAGGGCGTCGCGGATGCGCGCCGCATCGGTCTCGACCGCGACATCGATGTTGTTGACCAGCGGGATGGCCGGCGTCGCCAGCTCGACGTCGGCCAGCGCGGCGCGCAGCGCCTCGGCCGCGGGCTTCATCAGGCTGGAGTGGAAGGGTGCGGACACCGGCAGCGGCAGCGCCCGCTTGGCGCCGGCGGCCTTGAGCACCTCGCAGGCCTTCTCGACGGCCGCCTTGCTGCCGGCGATCACCGTCTGCACCGGGTCGTTGAAGTTGACCGCCTCGACCACCTCGCCGCTGCCGGCCGGGAAGCCCGCCGTCACCTCGGCGCAGCCGGAAGCAACCTTCGCCGCCTCCATGCCCAGAATGGCGGCCATCGCCCCCGCGCCCACCGGCACGGCTTCCTGCATGGCGCGCGCGCGCAGCCGCACCAGGGGCGCTGCCTGCGCCAGCGTCAGCACGCCGGCCGCCACCAGGGCGGAATATTCGCCGAGCGAGTGGCCGGCCACGGCCGCCGGCCTGGCGCCGCCCTCGGCCAGCCAGGCGCGCCAGGCCGCGACGCCGGCGACCAGCATCACGGGCTGGGTGTTGGTGGTGAGGGCCAGGGCCTCCTTGGGGCCTGCATGGATCAGTTGACCCACATCCTCGCCCAGGGCCTCGGACGCCTCGGCCAGCGTCGCGCGCACGGCGGGATGGTCGCCCCACGCGTCGAGCATGCCGACGGCCTGCGAGCCCTGGCCGGGGAAGACGAACGCAAAGGAAGTCATGTGCTTGTGTCTCCGGATCTCTGGCTTCGGCGCCCGCGGCGGGCGCCGGGAACTACATGGTCAACAGGACCGCGCCCCAGGTGAAGCCGCCGCCCACGCCCTCGAGCATGACGGTGTCGCCCTTCTTGACCTGGCCTTCGCGCACGGCAGCATCCAGTGCCAGCGGGATGGAGGCGGCCGAGGTGTTGCCGTGCTCGTGCACGGTGACGACGAGCTTGTCCATCGGCAGCTTCAGCTTGCGGGCCGTGCCCTGCATGATGCGGATGTTGGCCTGGTGCGGAATCAGCCAGTCGATGTCGGCGTCGGTCTTGCCGGCCTTCTTCAGCACGGTGCGCGCGGCCTCTTCCAGCACGCGCACCGCCAGCTTGAAGACTGCCTGGCCGTCCATGTGCAGCAGCGGCGTGCCCAGCACCTGGCCACCGGACACGTGGCCGGGCGTGCACAGGATGCCGACATGCGAGCCGTCGGCATGGATGTCGCTGGCCAGGATGCCGGGCGTGTCGCTCGCCTCCAGCACCACGGCGCCGGCGCCGTCGCCGAACAGCACGCAGGTGGTGCGGTCGTTGAAGTCGAGGATGCGCGAGAAGACCTCGGCGCCCACCACCAGCGCGCAGCGGGCGGCGCCGGTGCGGATCATCGCGTCGGCCACCGTCAATGCGTAGACGAAGCCGCTGCACACGGCCTGCACGTCGAAGGCCGGGCAGCCGGCCACGCCGAGCTTGTGCTGGAGGATCGAGGCCGACGAGGGGAAGACCATGTCGGGCGTGGAAGTCGCCACGATGATCAGGTCGACGTCGGAGGCGCTGCGGCCGGCGGCCTCCAGTGCGTGCCGGCTGGCGTGCAGCGCCAGCTCGCTGCTGGTGACGTCGGGCTCGGCGAAATGGCGTGCGCGGATGCCGGTGCGCTCGACGATCCACTGGTCGGAAGTCTCGATGCCGCGGCCGGCCAGCTCGCGGGCCAGGTCGTCGTTGGTCACGCGGCGCGGCGGCAGGTAGCTGCCGGTGCCGGTGATGCGGGAATAAGGGATGCTCATCAGGCCTGGAGTGCTGCCGTGGCACGCTCGGAGGCCTCCGGGGCCTCGGCACGCGTCAGCAGGGGCGCGGCGTGGGCGATGCGGGTGCGAACGCGGTCGAGCAGGTTGTTGCGGGCGGCATCATAAGCCCGATCCAGGGCATGGCCGAAAGCCACCTCGTCGGCCGAGCCGTGGCTCTTGAAGACCAGCCCGCGCAGGCCCAGCAGCGCGGCGCCGTTGTAGCGCCGGTGGTCGAGACGATTCTTGAGCGCGCCCAGCACTGGATAAGCGACGATCGCAGCAATCTTGCTGAAGATACCGGCAGAAAACTCCTGTTTCATGAAGTCCACGATCATCGAGGCCACGCCCTCCGTGGCCTTCAGAGCGACGTTTCCGACAAAGCCGTCGCATACGACGATGTCGGTCGTGCCCTTGAAGATGTCGTTGCCCTCAACGTTGCCGTAGAAGTTGAGATCTTGCGAATCAGCCGCTTTTTGCAGCAGTTGACCGGCTTTCTTGATGGTTTCGCTGCCTTTGATGGCTTCTTCGCCGACATTCAGCAAGCCGACGGTGGGCGCGTCGTTGCCGGTGAGGGCCGACACGAGCGCAGACCCCAGTACGGCGAACTGGAGCAGGTCCTCGGCGTCGCAGTCCACGTTCGCACCCAGGTCCAGCACCGTGGAAGCGCCGCCGCGGATGTTCGGCAGCTGGGTCGCGATGGCGGGCCGGTCGATGCCCTCCAGCGTCTTGAGCAGGTAGCGCGCGATGGCCATCAGCGCGCCGGTGTTGCCGGCCGACAGGGCCGCGTGGGCCGCGCCGTCCTTGACCTGCTGGATCGCCACGCGCATGGACGAATCCTTCTTCTTGCGCAGGGCCACCTCGATGGGGTCGTCCATGCCGACCACCTCGGTGGCGGGAACGATGCGCGCGCGCGGGTGCTGCTGCAGCGCGCCGAGCGCCTCCGGCGCGCCGACCAGCAGCAGCGACGCCTGCGGATGGCGCTCCAGGAAGCTGCGGCAGGCCGCCAGCGTGACACGCGGACCGTGGTCGCCGCCCATGCAGTCGACGGCCAGCGTGATCGCCTCGGGCCCCGCGGCGGGGTTCGTCGTGGAAATCGTGGGCATCAAAACAAAGGCCCGATGCTACGGGGAAAGTAGCTTCGGGCCTTGGCCTTGAGAGGGCGAATCAGCCTTCGTTCTTGGTCTTGAGCACCTTGCGGCCACGGTAGAAGCCGTTCGGGCTGATGTGGTGGCGCAGGTGGGTTTCGCCGGTGGTCGGCTCCACGGCGATGCCGGGCACGCCCAGGGCGTTGTGCGAGCGGTGCATGCCGCGCTTGGACGGCGACTTCTTGTTCTGCTGAACGGCCATGATGGCTCCTGATCGGTATTCGGTACGGTTGGTGGGCGTCGCGGCCGGGACAGGAGCAATGCCCCCAGGACCCGCAAGGCGCCCGAGGGGCCACCTGCCGCTGTGTCGCGCCCCCATGGCTCTTCCCCGTTTTCAGGGAGAAAGCGGACGGCAGGGCGCGCGAAGCCCGCAATTATAGCCCGGCGGACCCTGGGCGCGCCAGTCCCGCTGCGCCAGGGGCGAAATGCCTCTACTGCGGCTGGCCCGAGCCGCCGCCGGCCTTTGCTTTCAGGGCCTCGAGCGCCGCGAACGGGTTGGGCTTGTCCTCCGCGGCGTCGAAATCGGGATCGGCGGCCGAAAGCCGGACGGGCACGGGGCAGGCCTCGTGGCGCGGGGTGATGGGCAGCTCCATCAGCAGTTCGTCCTCGATCAGGGCGTGCAGGTCGAATTCCCGGCTGCTGGCGAGCACGTCCTCCTCGGCTTCCTCGTCCTCCAGCGCCGCCGTGTCCTCATCCGCCACGAAGCGGAACCAGCGGTCGGCGTGCAGGGGGGTGTCCACCGGGTTCAGGCAGCGCTGGCACACCAGGGGCACGCTGGCGTCGGCCAGCAGGTGCATCCAGGGCACGGGCGTGCCGCCCAGCGGTGCGCGGGTTTCGCCGTGTGCCTGCCAGCGCACCGGGGCGGCGGCGTCCGGCACGGCGGATTCGCCGGCCAGCCGAGGGAAGGCGCCCAGCGCCTCCTCGGCGGACAGGGTGGCGCCGGCCTGGGCGAAGGCCGGCACGTCCAGGCGGCGGGCATCGAAGTCCTTGGCTTTCATCGGCGGCAGTCTAAGGCCCCGCCGCCGCCTCTGCGGGCGTCACGGACAATGCGCCGATGCAACGCCAAGTGATCCTCGGCTCCACCTCGCGCTACCGGCGCGCCCTGATGGAGCGGCTGCACCTGCCCTTCGACGTGCAGGCCCCCGAAGTCGACGAAACCGCCCTGCCCGGCGAGACGCCGGCCGCCCTCGCCGCCCGGCTGGCACTGGCCAAGGCGCGGGCGGTGGCGCAGCGCTTCCCGGAGGCGCTGGTGATCGGCTCCGACCAGGTGGCCGACCTGGCCGGCGAGGCGCTGGGCAAGCCGGGCGACCATGCCCGGGCCACCGAACAGCTGCGCCGCATGCGCGGCCGCACGCTGGTCTTCCAGACGGCGGTGGCGGTGGTCTGCCACGCCAGCGGCTTCGTGCAGCAGGACCTGGCGCCGGTGCGCGTGGTGTTCCGCGACATGAGCGACGCGGCCATCGAGCGCTACCTGCGCGCCGAGCAGCCCTACGACTGCGCCGGCAGCGCCAAGAGCGAGGGACTGGGCATCGCGCTGCTGGACGCGATCGACAGCGACGACCCGACGGCGCTGGTGGGCCTGCCGCTGATCCGCACCTGCCGGATGCTGCGCGCCGCGGGGCTGGACCTGCTCTGAACCCGGCGCATGGCCACGCTCTACCTCGTCCCCGCCCCGCTGGATTTCGGCTGCGAGCCGCAGGCGCCGCTGGCCGACGTGCTGCCGCAGGGCACCCTGCAGGCCGCCGCCCGCCTGACGCACTGGATCTGCGAGAACGCCAAGACCGCCCGCGCCTACCTCAAGCGCATCGACGCGGTGGTGCCGCTGGCCGCGCCGCTGCAGGCGATGGCGATCCAGGAGCTGCCGCGCGAAGTGCACAAGAAGGGCGACCACGACGGTGCCGGCGCGAATGCGCAGGCGATCCGGTCCCTGCTCGCCCCGCTGGCCGCCGGCCACGACATGGGGCTGCTGAGCGAGGCCGGCATGCCGGCCGTGGCCGACCCCGGCAGTTCGGTGGTGCGCGCGGCGCACGAGATGGGCGCCGCGGTGGCGCCGCTGGTCGGCCCGGTGTCGCTGCTGCTGGGCCTGGCGGCCAGCGGCCTCAACGGGCAGCACTTCGCCTTCGTCGGCTACCTGCCGCAGGAGGCGCAGGCGCGCCTTTCGCGCATCCGGGAGCTGGAGGCGCTCGCGCTGCGCAGCGGCCAGACGCAGCTGTTCATCGAGACGCCCTACCGCAACGCCGCGCTGCTGCAGGCCCTGCTGCAGGCGCTGCAGCCCGGCACCCGGCTGGCGGTGGCCAGCGGGCTGACCCTGGCGCAGGCCGAGCTGCGCAGCCGCAGCGTCCAGGCCTGGCGCACGCAACCCGCCCTCGCGCACGAGCGGCTGCCGGCCGTGTTCGCCATCGGCCGCTGAGCGCGGGCACCGCCCGCTTCCCGATCTTGACCCCTACCGTCCCCTCCCTCGTTCCCGCCGCCCGCTGGGCCACCCGCACGCAGTTCTTCTGCTCCGGCTTCATCTTCGCCACCTGGGGCGTCCACATTCCCACCGTGAAGGCGCACTACGCGATCGACGAGGCCGGCCTGGGCCTGGCGATGCTGGCGGCCGGCGCCGGCGCCCTGTTCGGCATCAGCCGCGCGGGCAGCTGGATCGGCCGCCACGGCGCGGCGCGAACCGCGCTCGTCACCGGGGGCATCTACGCGCTGCTGATCGCGCTGCTCACCCACATGCCGGCCTATGCCGGGCTGCTGGCGCTGCTGGCCGTCTTCGGCCTGGTGACCAGCGTGTTCGACGTGGCGATCAACACCGAGGCCTCGCAGCTCGAGCGCCTGGCCGGCCGGCCGCTGATGAGCGGCATGCACGGCATGTTCAGCCTGGGCGGCATGGCCGGTGCGGTCAGCGGCGGCGCGGCGCTGGCGGCAGGGTGGGCGCCCGCCTGGCACCTCGTGCTGGTGGCCGGCGTCATGGCGGTGGCGGTGGTGGCGGCGGCCCGCCGGATGCTGCCGGCCGACACCACCGCCCAGGAGGCCGAAGGCGGCTTTCACCTGCCGGCCGGCAGCCGGCGCGGCGCGCTGCTGGTGCTGGGCGTGCTGGCGGCGCTCGGCCTGGTGGCCGAGGGCGCGATGTACGACTGGAGCGTGCTCTACCTGCAGCAGGAACTGGGCAGCCCGCAGCAGCAGGCGGCGCTGGCCTACGCCAGCTTCTCCGCCGCCATGGCGGCGGCGCGATTCGGCGGCGACGCGCTGCGGGCCCGCTTCGCCCCGGCCCGGCTGCTGCGCGCCAGCGCGCTGCTGGCGGCGGCGTCGATGACGCTGGTGCTGCTGACGCCCTCGCCCTGGGTGGCGCTGGCGGGCTTCGCCGGGGTCGGCATCGGCTTCGCCAACGTGGTGCCGGTGCTGTTCGCCGCCGCTGCGCAGGTGCCCGGGGTGGAGCCGGCGCGCGGCATCGCGGCGGTGTCGGCCGCGGCGTACCTGGGCTTCATGGCCGGGCCGCCGGTGATCGGCTTCCTGGCCCGGATGAGTTCGCTCACGGCCGCGCTCGCGGTGGTGGTGCTGTTCGCGCTGGCGCTGGCAGTGGCGGCGCCGCGGGCCACGCGGGCGGCCGGCGGAGGCTGAGCGCGGGCGCGCTCAGCGCACCGACGGGCTGCCGCGCATGCTGCGCAGGGTCACGTCGGCGAAGGCGGCGCCGAACTTCTTGGCCAGGCGCTCGGCCACGTTGTCGCGCCGGGTGTAGTCGATCACCTCCTCGGCCTTGACCACTTCGCGCGCGACGAAGTCCACGTTGCCCAGCTGGTCCGCCAGGCCCAGGTCGACGGCCTGCTGGCCGGTCCAGAACAGGCCGCTGAACAGGCCCGGGGTGTCGGCCTTGAGGCGGTCGCCGCGGCCCTTCTTCACCACGTCGATGAACTGGGCGTGGATCTGGTCGAGCATCTGCTGCGCATGCTGGCGATGCGCCTCGCTCATCGGGCTGAACGGGTCGAGGAAGCCCTTGTTCTCGCCGGAAGTGAGCAGGCGCCGCTCCACGCCCAGCTTGTCCATGGTGCCGGTGAAGCCGAAGCCGTCCATCAGCACGCCCACGCTGCCCACCAGGCTGGCCTTGTCGACGAAGATCCTGTCGGTGGCGGCGGCGATGTAGTAGGCGGCCGAGGTGCAGCTTTCCTCCACCACCGCATAGATGGGCTTCTTGTACTTGGCCCGCATGCGCTTGATCTCGTCGTTGATGATGCCGGCCTGCACCGGGCTGCCGCCGGGCGAGTTGATCAGCAGCACCAGGCCCTTGGCGCCCGGGTCCTCCAGGGCGTTCTTCATGGCGGCGACGATGAGTTCGGCGCTGGCATCGCTCCCGTTGGCGATCTCGCCCTTGATCTCGACCACCGCGGTGTGCGTCTTGGTGGCCGTGGTCGAGGTCTGCGTGCGCGAGAAGCCCAGCCACACCAGGGCGATGAAGAAGACCAGCCAGGCCAGTCGCACGAAGGTCTTCCAGCGCCGCGCGGCGCGCTGTTCCTTGAGGGAGGCGAAGGCGAGCTTCTCGAGGGTCGCCCGCTCCCAGCCGGGCTTGGAGGTGGGATCGTTGTTCACGGTGGGGGTGGCAGGGCCTGGGGCAGGCGCGAAGGGCTCGAAGCCCGAGGGTTCGCGGCGGTCGGAATCGCTCATGGGATGGGTGAGGGCCAGGGTCCGGACTCAGAACTCGATCGGCCGGAGGTTCCAGTCAGTATGCCAGCGGACCACGCCGTCCTGTTCCGACAGGGCAATGCGGACCAGTCCGCCGCGGCAGGGGCCGCCCGCGCATTCGCCGGTGTCGGGCCGGTAGACGGCGCCGTGGGTGGCGCATAGCAGCCACTGGCCGGTGTCGTCGAAGAAGCGACCCTCCTGGTAGTCCATCTCCATCGCCACGTGCGAGCAGCGGTTGAGGAAGGCATGCACCCGGCCCTCGAAGCGGATCGCGAAGGCGCGGCAGGTCTGGCCGCCATGGACGACGTCGAAGCCCACCGCCAGGCCGCCGTCGACGAGGTCGCGGCTGCCGCACAGGGGGATGGCCTGCTCGCTCATCGGAAAAATCAGGCGCTGGACAGCAGCCAGTCCGACAGGTCCTGCACGGAATGGGCCACGTGCAGCGGCGCCAGCGGCTCGAAGCCGGCGGGCTCGTGGGCGCCGTAGCTCACCCCCACGCCGGCGCAGCCCGCGTTGCGCGCCAGCTGCAGGTCGTGGATGGTGTCGCCGATCATCAGGGTGCGCTCCGGGGGCACGTCCAGCTCCTCCATCAGTTCGAGCAGCATGCGCGGATGCGGCTTGCCGAAGGTCTCGTCGGCCGTGCGCGAAGCGTCGAAGCGGTGGCGCAGCGCGACGGTGTCCAGCGCCGCGTCCAGGCCCCGGCGCGACTTGCCGGTCGCCACGGCCAGCCGGTGGCCGCGCGCCGCCAGCGCGTCGAGCATGGGCAGCACGCCCTCGAAGAGCACCAGGTCGTCCTGGTGCCGCAGGTAGTGGTGGCGGTAGCGCTCGCCCAGCTCGCGGTACTTCTCGGGCGGCACGTCGGGCGCGGCCTTGGCCAGCGCCTCGGCCAGGCCCAGGCCGATGACCCAGGCCGCGTCGTGGTCGGCCGGCCGGCGGCCGCCCACGTCCACCACCGCGGCCTGGATGCAGCGCACGATGACGGCGGTGGAGTCGTAGAGCGTGCCGTCCCAGTCGAAGGCAATGAGGTCGAAGCGGCGGGGCCGCGGATCGGAGGGATGCGTCATGGGGAAGAGAGGGTAGCGCGGACCGGAGCAGGCAGCATGGCGGCCAGTTCGGCCGGCAGCGGCGCCTCCAGGGCGACCGGTTCGCCGCCGGCGGGATGGGAGAAGGACAGGCGCCAGGCGTGCAGGAACATGCGCTTCAGTCCCAGCCGTGCCAGCGCGCGCCGGCGCTCGGCGTCGCCGTACTTGTCGTCGCCCGCGATGGGGTGCCCGGACGACGCCAGGTGCACGCGGATCTGGTGCGTGCGGCCGGTCTTGATCGTCACTGCCAGCAGCGTCATGGGCGCCGCGTCGCCCGGCAGCGTGAGGCGCGCCAGCACCCGCACCAGCGTCAGGGCGCGCATGGCGTCGGGGTGATCCTGCGGCACGGTCTTCACCCGGCGCTCGCCCTCGGCCTGGCCGGGCGCGGCCGGCAGCAGGTAGCGGGCCAGCGGCGCGTCGATCACCTTGAGGCGGGCCGGCCAGTCGCCCTCGACCAGGGCGAGGTAGGTCTTGCCGGTCTCGCGGCCGCGGAACTGCGCCTGCAGCGCCGTGAGCGCGCTGCGCTTCTTGGCCACCAGCAGCACGCCGGAGGTATCGCGGTCCAGCCGGTGCACCAGCTCGAGGAAGCGCGCCTGCGGCCGCGCGGCGCGCAACTGCTCGATGACGCCGAAGCTGACGCCGCTGCCGCCGTGCACCGCCACGCCGGCGGGCTTGTTGACGGCCACCAGCGCCTCGTCCTCGTGCAGCAGGTCGAAGGCGCGGGCCGGCGCCGGCGGCGCGGCGGTGGCCGCCTCGGACACCCGCACCGGCGGCAGGCGCACCACGTCGCCGGCTTCCACGCGCGCATCGGCCTGGGCGCGCCCCTTGTTCACGCGCACCTCGCCGGAGCGGATGACGCGGTAGACATGCGTCTTGGGCACGCCCTTGAGGTGGCGGAAGAGGTAGTTGTCCAGCCGCTGGCCGGCCGATTCCTCGTCCACCGTGAGAAAGCGCACCTGCTGCTGCGCCGCGGCCGGCGGCGCAGCAGTCCGGGCCGCCGGCTTCGCACCTATAATGTTTTTCACCAGCGCGATCGTGCAAGTGCTTGATTGAACGGGAAGTTTAGAGCACCCACCCATCGCCTGGCAGGTCGATGCCGCTGCGGCGCATGGCTTGCCGACCCGGCACTTCAGTCCCCGTACTGGCGCCCCGCGGCATCCCAGGCAAGGCAATGAGGCCGACGCCGACGAACCCCCCTGACGGAATACTTGCCAGCCGGTGTGCCGCGCCCGAACGCAGCAGGCACCGGCCGGCGGATCGAGACGAGTGCCCCGGTGCTGATGTGGCTTGTTCAATGGTGCCTGCGCTGGCTGATGCCCGCGCCTTCGGGCATTGGAACGCCCGCAGCGCCCATCATTGCTGCGTCCAAGCCCACCCACAAAGTGGCCTCGCAGCGCCTGATCGGCCTCGCGCCCATCCTCGCGCCCCCCCCGCCCCGGTTGCCGAACTGACTGCGGAGGGCGGCCCGGCGCCCCCTCCCTTTCCTCTCGGCAGCCCGGTGCGCCTCGGTCGCATCCGTCCGTCTTTTCGCCGCGTCGTCCGTGCATCGAAGGCCTCTCGGGGCCATCGAGAGACAACGAACAACAAAGGACACGCACTCCCATGAAACGGATGCTGATCAACGCCACGCAGGCCGAAGAGCGCCGCCTGGCCATCGTCGACGGGCAGAAGCTCCTCGACTACGAAATCGAGATCGAAGGGCGCGAGCAGCGCAAGGGCAACATCTACAAGGCCGTCGTCACGCGCGTCGAGCCCAGCCTGGAAGCCTGCTTCGTCGACTACGGCGAGGACCGCCACGGCTTCCTGCCCTTCAAGGAAATCTCCAAGCAGTACTTCGCCGAGGGCGTCTCGGCCAGCCAGGCGCGCATCCAGGAGGCGATCCGCGAAGGCCAGGAGCTGATCGTCCAGGTCGAGAAGGAAGAGCGCGGCAACAAGGGCGCCGCGCTGACCACCTTCATCAGCCTGGCCGGCCGCTATGTCGTGCTGATGCCCAACAACCCGCGCGGCGGCGGCGTCAGCCGGCGCATCGAGGGCGAGGACCGCGCCGAGCTGAAGGAGGCGATGGACCAGCTCGAGTACCCCAAGGGGATGAGCATCATCGCCCGCACCGCCGGCATCGGCCGCTCGGCGCCCGAGCTGCAGTGGGACCTGAACTACCTGCTCAAGCTGTGGACCGCCATCGACGGTGCCGCCAAGGGCGGCAAGGGCGCCTTCCTGATCTACCAGGAGTCGAGCCTGGTCATCCGCGCGATCCGTGACTACTTCAATCACGACATCGGCGACATCCTGATCGACACCGACGACATCTACGAGCAGGCGCAGCAGT
>Ga0222420_100251_pt1 | contig 48824 bp, 39 predicted proteins | sample 3A2ome_FD_182470 | JGI IMG/M metagenome (GOLD analysis project Ga0222420, IMG submission 182470) | Enriched microbial communities from leaf-cutter ant dump, University of Wisconsin, Madison, United States - 3A200A (version 2) | ecosystem: Environmental > Terrestrial > Nest > Insects nest > Nest...
CGAGCGCCAAGGCGCTGGCTGCCGGCATCAGGAAGGCGGGTTCGACCGACACCGAGAAGATGATCGCGGCCTTCAAGGGGCTGGAATTCAGCTCGCCCTTCGGGCCGGTGGTGTTCCGCCCGCAGGACAACCAGTCCACGCTCGGCATCTTCGTCGGCCGCACCGCCGTCAAGGACGGCAAGGGCGTGATGCCTTCCGGCACGTACGTCGACGGCAGCCGCCTGCAACCGGCCGAGGAGGTGATCCGCAAGCTGCGCAACCCGTCGTGAGCGGCCGCATGCCTGCCACCCTTCCCCCCATCGGCTGCAACGGGCGGGGCGCGCAGGCGTCCTCCCTGCAGGCGCCGGTCTCGCTGCAGGAGGCGCCCATCGAGGAGCAGTTCCGCCTGGTGGCCGAGGCCGGCGTGTTCGACAGCTTCGACCGCCTGCCGATGCCGGACCAGGTGGATGCCTACCTGCGCTGCATCGCGCGCTGGCAGCTGCCGGTGCTCACCGCGAGCTGGTTCTACGCGCTGAAGCAGGACGAGGCCCTGCTGCCCGAGAAGATCCGGCTGGCGGCCGCGGTGGGGGCGCGCCAGCACAACATCATGGTCCACTGGCACGACGGCGACGGCCGGCCGGTGAGCGACGGCGAGGTGGCCGACTTCTACCTGCGCGCCTACGACCTCGGCATGCCGCTGGACGTCGAACCCACGCTGGAGCTGCACGTCAACATGTGGAGCGAGGACCCGCGCCGCGTGGCGCCGGTGGCTGACCTGGTGCGGCGCCGCGGCGTGCCCTTCCACTTCACGCTGGACTACAGCCACGTCATCTTCAAGATGGGCAACGAGGAGGAGCTGCGCATCTGCGGGCTGGGCGAGGACGTGGCCGCCGGGCGCGTCGAACTCGATCCGCGCCGACCCGGCAGCCTGGTCGACCAATGGCTGGACATGGGCATCGTGCGCTGGCTGCAGGTGCGCGCGGTGGCGCCGAACGGGCCGCGCAATCTGTGGTCGGTGCTCGATCCGTCGCAGCCCGTGGCGGCGGTGCCGAAGCACTCGATCTTCGACTACCGGGCCGGCGAGCCGGGCCGCGGCATCCTCTACCCCTTCGAGGAACCCGGCCCGGGCGAATGGCATTCGCCCTGGGACGCCTCGGCGCTGGACTGCACCAAGGCGGTGGTGCGCAAGGTGCTCGCACACCATGCGCGCACGCCGGGCTCGGGGCTGCGCGCCATCACCACCGAGATGATCAACCTGCCCGACTACGCGCACAACGCGCGCTTCTCGCTGATCGGCCAGAACGCGGCGATCGCCCGCTTCGTGCGGGAGACCTGGGCGCAGCAGGCGGCGCAGGCCTGAGCCGCCCGGCTCGCCGTCAGCCGCGCCGCCGCGCGCCGCCGGTGCTGCTGCGCTTGCGCGCCGGCGCCGCCGCGCGTTCGGCCGCGGGCGCCAGCGAGCTGAGCACCACGTCGCTGATGTGTTCGCGCCAGGCCTTGCGCCGCGCGGGCGACATCAGGTCGCCGCCCATCCAGGTGGAGCAGGTGTGCTGGTTCGACAGGTAGAAGAAGCCCAGCGACATGATGGTCATGAGCACGTGCTCGGGCGAGACGTCGCGCCGGAACAGGCCCCGCGCCTGCCCCGCCTGCAGCAGCGCCGTGACGGTCTCCACCAGCGGGAAGGAGGTGCGCTCGACCTGCTGCGACTGCCGGATGTGCCGGCCGCGCAGCAGGTTCTCGTTCATCAGCACGCGCACCAGGTGCGGGTGCGACTCGTAGTGGTCCCAGGAGTGCAGCACCAGCTGCCGCATGCCCTCGACCGGGTCCTCCGGCGTCACGAAGGCGCGCTGCTCGCCGATCATGTCGGCGTAGATCTTCTCCAGCACCGCCTGGTAGAGCCGCTCCTTGTTGCCGTAGTAGTAGTACAGCATGCGGTCCACCGTGCCGGCGCTGCGACTGATGCGCTCGATGCGCGCACCGGCAAAGCCGTGCTCGGAGAACTCCTCGATCGCCGCGGCCAGGATGCGCGACTCCATCAGCTCGGAGCGCTCGCGCGGCGCGCCGCGCCGCGTCGGGCCGCCCTCGGCAGGCGGCGCGGCGCTCGCGTGGCGGGAGGCGGCGGTTCGGCGGGCGGGCGAAGGCTGGCGGTCGGTCAAGGCAGGAAGGCGGCAGGGGCGGGAAAGCCGCCATTGTCCGTCGCGCCGGGCCGGCGCGCGCAGCCGCTCACTGCGGCTTGGCCAGCCCCAGCTTCTCGATGACGGCCTTCTCGCGCTGCACCGTGTCCTGCGCGAACTTCGCGTAGTCGGCGCTGCTCATGTAGATGGGCTGCATGTCGTACTTGGCGAGCGCGGCCACGTAGCTCGGGTCTTCCATCGCCTTCTTGAAGGCGTCGTGCAGGCGCTTGACCACCTCCGGCGGCGTGCCCCTGGGCGCACCGATGCCGAAGGGCGAGTTCTGCACGATGTCGTAGCCCAGTTCCTTGAGCGTCGGCGCATCGGGGAACTTGGCCAGCCGCTTGTCGCCCCAGGTGTTGAGGACGCGCATCTTGCCGGACTCGACGAAGGGCGCCCAGCCGGTGCTGTCGGCGCCGGCCATCAGGTGGCCGCCGAGCATCGCCTGCATCAGGTCGGCGTTGCCCTTGTAGGGCACGTGCTGCAGCTGGATGCCGGCCTGCTGCGCGAGGATCTCGGTGGTCAGGTGCGGGCTGGTCAGGGTGCCGGTGGAGCCGTAGGTCAGCTTGCCGGGGTTGGCCTTGGCGTAGGCGACGAAGTCGGCCCAGGTCTTGAGCGGGCTGTCGGCCGGCACCACGATGCCGAAGGCGTAGCCGGTGACGTTGATGACGTAGGTGATGTCCTTGAGCGGGTCCCAGTTGATCTTGGTGGTGTAGCCCAGGCGGAACACGCCCAGCGGGATCTGCGCCAGGGTGTAGCCGTCGGCCGGCGCCGTCTGCAGCTGCTGCGCCGGCAGCGTGCCGCCGGCGCCGGGCTTGTTCTCGATGATGACGGGATGGCCCAGCACCTTGGCAGCGTTGTCGGCCAGCGCGCGCATGGTGATGTCGGTCGGCCCGCCCGCGGGGAAGGCGATGACCAGCTTGATCGGCTTCTCGGGAAAGGTCTTCCATGCCTGGGCATGGGCATGGGGCGCGGCGGCCCAGGCGGCAGCGAGCGCGGCGGCGCCCAGCAGGGTACGGCGGAACATGGGGAAGACGTCTCTCTCTCGGTTGGAACGAAGCCGCCATTGGGCCGGCCCCGTGGGACAGCGGCAATCCGTGATGTCCCGGCCGCTGTCGCCCAGGTGCCGCGCCGTTCAGGCCACGCGGCGCAGGGCCGCGTCGGCGCCCAGGGCGAGGCCGAAGAGGTTCTTCGGGTCGCCACCCTGCGGCACCAGCTCCACCTCGCGCCCGACGCCGTGAGCCGCCGCCAGCGCCCGGACGAAGCGCAGGGCCGAATAGTCCTCCAGCGCGAAGCCCACCGAGTCGAACAGCGTCACCGCCTGCGCGCCGGTGCGGCCCGGCGCCTGCCCGGCCAGCACCTGCCACAGCTCGGTGACGGGGAAGCCGGCCGGCATCTGCTGGATCTCGCCCTCCACCCGGGTCTGCGGCGCGTATTCCACGAACACGCTGGCGCCGCGCACCACCTCGGGATGCAGCTCGGTCTTGCCCGGGCAGTCGCCGCCGACGGCGTTGAGGTGCATGCCGGGCTCGACCATCGCCGGCCGCAGCACCTGGGCGCGCCGCTTGTCGGCCGTGGCGGTGGTGACGATGTCCGCGCCTCGCACGGCCTCGGCCGCATCGGCGCAGCGCCGCACCTGCAGCCCGGGCCAGGGCGCCAGGTTGCGCGCCAGCTTGTCCATGGCGGCGGCGTCGCGGTCGTGCACGCGCAGCTCGCCGATGCCCAGCAGCGCGTGGAAGGCCAGCGCCTGGAACTCGCCCTGGGCGCCGCAGCCGATCAGCGCCATGCGGCGTGCGCCGGGGCGCGCCAGCACCCGGGCGGCCAGCGCCGAGGTGGCGGCGGTGCGCAGCGCCGTGGTCAGCGTCAGCTCGGCCAGCAGCACCGGCAGGCCGGTGTCCACCTCGGCCAGGGCGCCGAAGGCCATCACCGTGGGCAGGCCGCGCGCCGGGTTGCCGGGGTGGCCGTTGACGTACTTGAAGGCATGGAGCCCCTCCCCCGCGACCGGCATCAGCTCGATCACGCCCTGCGGCGAATGGCTGGCCACGCGGGCCGTCTTGTCGAAGGCGGGCCAGCGGCGGAAATCCTCCTCGATGGCGGCGGCCAGCCCCTCGATGAAGCGCAGCTCGCCCACCTGCCGCAGCAATTGCGCCAGCGCCGGGAGGTCGATGAAGCGTGTGCCCATGCAGCCAGTGTGGCGGGCGGGCGCGCCAACAGGAAGCCGGCGGGTTGACCGGAATGCCCCGTCGGTTGAACATTTCGCCAAGGAGGATTGACGACATGATCAACCTCGACGACACCGACCGGCAACTGATCGCCCTGCTGCGCGACAACGCCCGCGCCACCGTGGCCAGCCTGGCGCAGCGCCTGCACGTGGCCCGCGGCACGGTGCAGAACCGCATCGCGCGGCTGGAGCGCGAAGGCGTGATCGCCGGCTACACCGTGCGCCTGAAGCCGCAGGCGGAGGCCCAGCGCATCCGGGCGCTGATGACGCTCGCGGTGGAGGGCAACCGCACCCAGCAGGTGCTGCGCAGCCTGCGCGGCCTGCCGCAGGTGGGCACGCTCTACTCCACCAACGGGCGCTGGGACATCGTGGCGGAACTGCAGGCCGAGACGCTGGAGGCCTTCGACCACGCGCTGGGTGCGGTGCGGCAGATCGAGGGCGTCGCCAGCACGGAAACCAGCATCCTGCTGTCGACCTACTGAACGAACGCTAGCCGCCGCGCTTGACCCGCAGCGCCTTCGAGGCGCGCGAGTTCGGCTCGCGGCCCAGCGCCTGGCTGATGTACACGCCGGCGTCGATCAGCGCGTCCAGGTCGATGCCGGTCTCGATGCCCATGCCGTGCAGCATGTAGACCACGTCCTCGGTCGCCACGTTGCCGGTGGCGCCCTTGGCGTAGGGGCAGCCGCCCAGGCCGGCAACCGACGACTGGAAGTTCCACACGCCCAGCTCCAGCGACGCCAGCGTGTTGACCAGCGCCTGGCCGTAGGTGTCGTGGAAATGCCCCGACACCTCGTCCACGCCGAAGTGCGCCAGCGTGGCCTGCATGGCCGCCTGCACCTTGCGCGGCGTGCCGACGCCGATGGTGTCGGCCACGTCCACGCGCTCGACGCCGATGTCCTTCATCAGCTTCGCCAGGCGGCCCACCGCCTCGGGCGCGACCTCGCCTTCGTAGGGACAGCCCACCGTGCACGACATGGCGCCGCGCACGCCGATGCCCTTCTCGCGCGCCGCCGCCACCACCGGCGCGAAGCGCTCGATGCTCTCGGCGATGGAGCAGTTGATGTTCTTCTGGCTGAAGGCTTCGCTCGCGGAGCCGAAGACGACGATCTCGTCGGGCCACTCCTCGCGCGGCGCCGAGAGCGCGGCCTCCAGCCCCTTCAGGTTGGGCGTGAGCACCGAGTAGCGCACGCCCGGCTGGCGCCGGATGCCGTGCATCACCTGCGCGTTGTCGGCCATCTGCGGCACCCACTTGGGGCTGACGTAGCTGGTGACCTCGATCTCCGTCAGGCCGGCCGCCTGCAGGCGCTGCACCAGCTCGACCTTGACCTCGGCCGGCACCGGCTGCTTCTCGTTCTGCAGGCCGTCGCGCGGGCCGACGTCGACGAGCTGGACGCGGGAGGGGAGTTTCATGGGGATGCCTTGTGTCTCGCGGAAGGGGAATGTGAAGGCTGCCCCGCATTCTCGATCAAGGCCTTGGCGGATGCGCGCGCCGCGGCTTCCCCATCCCTGCCACGGCGGTTGCAATTGCCGCCAGGCGCGCCGCCGGCTACGGCCGCAGCCAGCGCGGCACCTTGAAGCGCACGATCATCAGGTAGGCCGTCACGTAGGTCACCACGAACAGCAGGCAGAACAGCGCCAGGATCAGCGTGCGGTTCCAGAACAGCACCGCCGGCACGATCGACAGGGCCGCGAACATCCACAGGTAGGGCGAGGTGCGGTTGTTGCGCGCCAGCAGCTGGCGCGCCTCGCCGTCCTCGATGGCCACGCGCACGATGCGGCGGAAGATCAGCTGGTGGAAGTGCAGTGCGTCGGCCGTGCCCGGCGACTGGCCGCGCACCGCCTTGCGGTAGATGGAGAACAGCGTCTCCCACACCGGATAGATCAGGAGCAGCATCGGGAACCAGGCCGACACCTGCGCATGCCGCTGCACCAGCGACACGCAGGCCACCGCGATCACCATGCCCCAGACGTAGGCGCCGCCGTCGCCGGCGAAGATCTTGCCGCGCGGGTAGTTCCACAGCAGGAAGCCGGCCGTCGCGCCCATCAGGCAGACCACCATGGCGGCCAGCTGCCGGTCGCCCAGCTGCAGCGCCACGTGGGTGACGGCCAGGCACACCTGCACCGCCACGGCGCCGGCCAGGCCGTTGTAGCCGTCGATGATGTTGAAGGCGTGCGGCAGGCCACTGATGGCCAGCACCGCGATGAAGGCCGCCACCAGCGGCGTGGCCTGCAGCCACTGGTCCACCGGGTAGTAGCCCAGCCGGTGCACGCCCAGCTGCAGGTACCAGCACAGCAGCACGGCCGAGGCGGTCGTCAGGCCCAGGCGCAGGCGCACCGGCAGCTTCTGCGTCACGTCCTCGGCGATGCCGCCGAGGATGGCGGGCAGCGCGCACAGCAGCGTCAGCATGGCGGTCGAGAACGGCCAGTTGACGTTGAACGGGTCGGTGCCGGTGATGCCCGCCGCCGCCCAGGCCACGCCCATGCCGATGAGGATGCCCGCGCCGCCCAGGCGGGGCACGTGGCCGCGGTGGAAGCGCTGCGGCATGTCGGTGCCGTAGCGCCGCGCATGGCGCCGCGCGCGCCGCATGAAGTACAGCACCGCGGCGGCCGAGAAGAGGAAGCTGATGACGATCAGGGCAATCATGGGGCGCGGGCCGCGTTCATAGAATGCCCGCTGCCGAAATTAGACCATGCCCGTGCAGCCCCCCGACCGCCCGCCCGTCACCGTCTCCATCGTGAGCCACGGGCAGCAGGCGCTGATCGGGCCGCTGCTGGACGACCTGGACCGCTTCTGCGCCGGGCAGGTGGCCAAGGTGGTCCTCACGGTCAACATCCCCGAGCCCGGCGTGCTCGACGGCCGCCGCTGGCGCTTCCCGGTCGAGCGCATCGCCAACGACGCGCCCAAGGGCTTCGGCGCCAACAACAACCAGGCCTTCGCGCACTGCGAGACGCCGTGGTTCCTGGTGCTCAACCCCGACATCCGGCTCGACGGCGACGTGCTCGCCCCGCTGCTGGCGCTGGCGCAGGAGCGCACCGGCCTGCTGGCGCCGCGCATCCTGGAACCCGACAGGACGGCGCCGGAACCGCATCGCCGCCTCATCACGCCGCGCGAGATCCTCACCCGCCGCCGGCCCGGCTACCCGACGCCGGCCGTGCCCGACTGGCTGCCGGGCCTCTTCATGCTGTTCCGCAGCGCGGCCTACCGCGAGGTCGGCGGCTTCGACGAGCGCTTCTTCATGTACGGGGAAGATTTCGACATCTGCGCACGGCTGCGGCTGGCCGGCTGGTCGATCCGCATCGGCGAGGACCTGCTGGTGCGCCACGAGGCGCAGCGCGCCAGCCGGCGCAGCCTGCGCCACCTGCGCTGGCACGTGGGCAGCCTGCTGCGGGTGTGGTCGTCGGGCGCGTTCTGGCGCTACCGCGGCCTGCTTGGCCGGGCGGCCTCAGCCCAGCAGTGAGCGCATCCAGCGCACGCCCGGCAGCCGGGTGAGCGAACCGATGGCGCGGATCAGCCACGGCGGGCTGTGCTCGACCATGAAGACGATCGCCCGCAGCTTGAGCTTGTACTTGCGCCCCACCGCCGGGTTGGCCAGCACGATGGCCGCATACTCGGCGAGGATGGCGCTCATCTCGGCGCGGTTGGCATCGTCGGCCTTCACGGCCTCGATCACGTGGTCGATGAAGTAGCGGCCGAAGCGCGGGATGAAGCACTCGAGCAGGAAGAAGCGCCGGAAGCGCGGCTGGTCCGGGTATTCGGCCACCAGCTTCCTGAAGTACTTGAAGCGGCTGCGCACCATGCGGATGTCGAAGGAGGTGCTTTCGGTATGGATGCACCACACCGTCACGACCTGGTCGAGGTAGTGGTTCGTGAAGCCGCGGCGGAACAGGCGCAGGAACAGGTCGTCGTCCTCGTAGCCCATGAACTGGGTGTCGAAGCCGCCCACCGCCTCGAAGGCGCGGCGCCCGATCAGCGAGGCCGAGGGCAGGATGAACAGGTCGTCGCGCAGCATCCGGTGCAGGTTGCGCTTGGGGTGCTCGGTGTGCTCCTTGACCATGCCCCAGCGCACGATGCTGCCGTCGCCTTCGGCCTCGGCCAGGTCGGCGTAGACGAAGCCGAAGCAGGGGTCGTCCTCCGGCACGGCGGCGCGCAGGTCGCGGATGTGGTTGGGCAGGTAGAAATCGTCCTGGTCCAGGAAGGAGATGTAGGGCGCCGAGGACGCCCGCACGCCGGTGTTGCGCGCCGAACCCTGGCCGCCGTTGTCCTGGTCGACGATGCGGATCGGCCAGCGCGCCGCCATCTGGTCGAGGAAGGCACGTTCCTCCGGCTTCGAGCCGTCGTTGACCACCACCACCTCGTCGGCCGGCAGCGTCTGCTCGAACACGCTGGCCAGCGAACGCTCGATGAACTTCGCGCCGTTGTAGTAGGGGATGACGACCACGACGCCGGAAGGACCGGCGGCGTGGGGGACAGGGTAGCTTTGCATGGGGTAGGTCGTTGTTGTCGGGGACGCCCGGGCGCTCAGACCGCCTCGAACAGGTCGCGCACGATGCCGCGCACGCCGCGCCCGTAGAGATCGTAGCGGCCGGTGGCGGCCTCCCGCAGCACCGGGCCGATGCGGGCCAGCCGCGAGGGCGGCAGGTGGGCGCGGAAGCGCTGGTGCGTCACCTTGCCGCGCACCTGCTCGAGGCGCTGCGGGCTGATGCGCCCGCCGAAGCTCTGCAGGCGCTCCAGCAGCTGCTCGGCCTTGAAGGCCCGCCTGACGTGCGTGTCGCCGCGCGAGCCCAGGGCCTTGCGCAGCTTCTCGGCGAAGGTGTCGCGCCGGGCGCCGATCTGGTTGCCGCCGTGCTGGCGGTAGTCGATCAGCGGTGCCTCGATGACGTCCACCTCGCCCAGGGCGGCCGCGATGATCGCCAGCCACTCGTCGTGCACCCATTCGACGGGGAAGGGGCGCGCGGCCTCCAGCAGTTCGCGCCGGAACACGGCGGTGGCACCCGTCACGAGGTTGCGGCGCAGGTAGACGTCGAAGGCCTGCCCGCCGTGGATGCGGTCGAGTTCGCTGCGCGTGGCCTCCAGCGCGTGGAAGAGCGTGCCGCCCAGCGGCACGCCGGCGCCGTCGACGAGGCGGGCGTCGGAGTGCTGCAGCAGCAGGCCGGGCCGGGCCTCGAAGGCGGCGACGATGCGCGCCAGCTTGTCGGGCACCCAGGCATCGTCCTGGTCGCTCAGGGCGATCAGGGCGCCGCGACAGGCGGCGGTGGCCTGCTCGAAGTTCTTCGTCACGCGCAGCGCCGGCCGGTTGACCAGGACGCGCAGGTCGATGGCCAGGCCGGGACGCTCCCGCAGGCACTCGGCCAGCGTGCGGCGCACCACATCCACGCTGTCGTCCGAGGAACCGTCGTCCGACAGCACGATCTCGCGCGGCGGCAGCGTCTGCAGGCAGATGCTGCGCACCTGCTCCGGCAGGAAACGCGCGCCGTTCCAGGTGCACAGCGCGACGGAGACGTCCGCCGCGCTCACCGGCCGAACCCCTTGACCACGGCACGCGGCGGCCAGGCGAGGCTGAAGTCCTCCTGCGCCATCGTCAGGTTGGGGCTGTAGGCCGGGTCGTTGAACAGCAGATCGCCCCAGCGGTCGAACATGAACCGCTCTTCGCGCATGAAGCGCTCCACCTGCTCCGGCCGCAGGTCCGACGGGCGCGTGGCGGACTCGTGGTGGTACAGGTCGGCATACGGCGTCCACACGTTGCGGTAGCCCGCCTCGCGCAGCCGCAGGCACAGGTCCACGTCGTTGAAGGCCACCTTGAGATGTTCCTCGTCCAGCCGGCCGACTTCGTCGAAGCGGTCCTTGCGCACCACCAGGCAGGCAGCGGTGACGGCGCTGAAGGTCTGCAGCAGGGCAGCCCGGCCGAAGTAGCCCGGCTCGCCCTGCGGCAGGTGGCGGTGCGCATGGTCGGCCACGCCGCCGCGGTAGCCGAGCACCACGCCGCCATGCTGCAGCGTGCCGTTCGGATACCACAAGCGCGCACCGACGGCACCGACGCCCGGCTGCAGGGCGATGGCCACCATCTCGCTCAGCCAGCCGGGCGAGATGACCTCGATGTCGTTGTTGATCAGGCCCAGCACCTCGCCGCGCGCGATGGCCGCGGCCTGGTTGTTGAGCGCGGAGTAGTTGAAGGGGCTGTCGTCGCGCAGCACGCGCAACTTCGGGTGCTGCCTGAGCTGGTCGAAGTAGGCCAGCGCGGCCGGGTCGTCCGAGCCGTTGTCGACCAGCACGATCTCGTAGTGCGGGTAGTCGGTCTTGTCGAGGATGCTGTCGATGCACTGCCGCACCAGCGCCAGGCCGTTGCGGGTCGGGATGATGAGCGTGACCAGCGGCGGCCGGTCGGGCAGCCGGTAGCGCACGCGAAAGCCTTGCGCGTCGCGTTCGGCGCGGGCGGGCCAGCCATGGCGATCGAGATGGGTCTGCAGCGCCTGCTCGCCGCCCGCGGGGGCGTACTCGGCCGGGTCCATCGCATCGGGCTGATCCGCATCGTGCACGTGGCGGTGGTACAGCACGCGGGGCGCGTGGACGATCGTGTCCGGGTCGGCCTGGTCGATGCAGCGCAGCGCGAGGTCGTAGCCGGCTGCTTCGCCGCTTCCCAGGCGGAAGCCGCCGGCGCTGCGCACGAGCCCGCCCTCGAAGGCGCCCAGGCGCACGAGGTAGTCCTGCGAGCGCGCCAAGTCGGGGTTCCAGGCGGGCTTGAAGTAGCCGGCCGAGCGCTCGCCATTGCCGGCGATGCGGTCTTCGTCCGAGTACACGATCTGCGCACCCGGGTGCTCGCGGATGGCCTGGGCCAGGTGCAGCAGCGCGTCCGGCGCCAGCGTGTCGCGGCCATCCAGCAGCGCCAGCCACTCGCCCGGCTGCACGTCCACCGGGGCCGCGGCAACGCCGAGCGTGAAGCGCGGCTCCATTTGCACCGCGGCTTGCAGTTGCGCCCGGCGCGCGGCATCGCCGCTGTCGCAGAACGCGATGCAGCGCCATTCGCCGAAGGACTGCGCGAGAAGCGATGCCGTGGCGCGCGAGAGCCCGTCTCCATCCGCACGCCGGGCATCGAGCACGATGACGAAGCGTGGCCGCTCGGGCCACGGCATCAGCGCGGCAACGAGCGCCTGACGCGCCACAGGCTCGAGAGGCAGGTCATGGCGCTTGATCCATTCCCGGTACTGCAGGCGGTCGGGCCGGGTCGGATCGGCCATCAGCGGCGCGCCGCCGCCACGCAGGAGCACCCCGACGGACTGCATCACGCCGCCCAGCCCCTTGTCGCGAAAGATCTGCACCGCGCGCCGCAGCATGCTGCCCACGCCGCCGCCCTTGCGGATCGCGGCAGGAACGAGCATCACCATGCGCCGCAGGCGCGCCAGCACGCCAGGGGGGCGGCTCATGCGCGCCCTCCCGGGGGCGTCGTCGGCCGGTGCCCATCGAAGGCCAGCCGGCCAGGCGCCAGATGCGGGTTGTGCGAGGGGTCGTGCGCCAGAACGTCGCGCCAGCGGGAGGTCATGAAACGGATGTCATCGGTGGAATCGTCCAGGCGGGCCAAGGCGGTACCGCCGACCTGCGCGCATTCGGCGTAAGGCGACCAGATCACCTGCAACCCCGCGTCGGCAAGGCGCAGGCACAGATCCACGAAGGCCAGCGGGAACGACGCGGGATTGTCTCCGAAGCCGCCGACCCGCTCGTACGCCGCGCGCGGCACCAGCGCGAACGCACCCGAGACCGCGCTGAACTGCTGTGCCAGGGCGCCGCGGTTGAAGTACCCGCCATCGCCCGGCCGCTCGCCGGCAAAGGCCGGAACCGCCATGCGCACGGGATCCAGCAGCAGCGCGCCATCGGCCACGCGGCCTTCGGCATCCAGCACCTGACCTCCCACCGCACCCACGTCACCGGGCAGCGCGCGGCCGGCCAGTTCGTCCAGCCAGTCGGCCGCGCAGGGCACCAGGCCGGCCTGCATCCAGCACAGCAGCGTGCCGCTGGCGGCCGACACCGCGCGGCGCACGGTCGACACCGCCGATTCGCCGGTCCGGCGCGAGACGACCCCGAAGCCGGGCTGCGCGGCCCACGCCGCGAGCGCTGGAGGCGCGGCTTCGGCCTCCTGCAGATCCACCAACACGACCTCGTAGGCAGGATAAGCCGTGCGCTGCACCACCGCACGCGCCGTGGCCAGCAGGTCGTCCAGGCCGTGCATGCCCATGACGAGGACCGACACCCCGGGCGCCTCTTGGAAGAAGCGCGGCGTCACCCGGAATCCATAGGACGTGGCCAGCGCCAGGTCCGTCCGGCCCAGGCGGTCCAGATGCTCCTGCACCGCGCGGCGCCCGGCCTCTTCGGCATAGGCCTTGGCGCCGCCCGCCGCCTGGCCTGCCGTGCTGTCGGCATGCGCCCGCCAGTGATAGAGGATGCGCGGGATGTGCCGTATCTCGCCATGGGTGAGGCGCTCCGAGACACGCAGCACCAGATCGTGGTCCTGCGCGCCTTCGAAGCCGGGCCGGAAGCCGCCGAGCTCACGGACCAGCTTCGTGTCGTACACCCCCAGGTGCGAGACGAAGTTCTGCGACCGCAGCAGTTCGGCGTTCCAGCCGGATTTGAAATGGGGCGCGAAGTGGCGACCAGCCTCGTCGACCTTGTCCTCGTCCGAATAGATCAGCTTCGCCCGTGGATGCGCCAGGATCTCGCGGGCCACCCAGCCCAGGGCGTGCGGCGCCAGCAGATCGTCCTGGTCGAGCAGCGCGACCCAGGCACCCGTGGCAAGTTCGAGCGCGGAGTTGGACGCAGCCGAAATATGGCCGTTGGACGCGCGCCGCACCCACTTGATGCGCGCATCGGCCGCGGCGTAGTCGGCCAGCAGCGCAGGCACCTCGGGGCGCGTCGAGGCATCGTCCGCGATGCACAGCTCCCAATCGGCATGGCCCTGCGCCCGCACCGAGTCGATCGCCGCGCGCAGCCAGCGCGGATCGGGGTCGAAGACCGGCATCACGATGGAAATGCGGGGAGGCTGCCTTTGCGGCGCATCGTCCTGTGCCGGGGCTTCGGCCAGGTGCCGGCGCAGCCAGTCGCCGTAGCCGGCCGCTTCGCCATCGACAACCCTGCGCGAATGCAGCTGGGTCATGGCCCAGCGCAAGGGTGCGGTAAGTCGCCAGCTGCTGGAGCGCCTCAGCGCCTCGATCTCCGACACCAGCGCCCGCGCCTGGCCTGCCAGCTGGGCCGCTGTCGACGCCTCCCGCGCTCGCACGGGAAGCGCAGGTACGCGCGCGGGGGGAAGAACAGGCCTGGAAAGTTTCATCTGCAGAAAGGGCGTCTCGCGTGAAGTCAGGGGCCACACACGCGGACCCGTAAAATTATCGGTTCCTCCTGCCTTCCCCAAGCCGCCGCCGTCCTCGGCGTTCCTGTGCCATGGGGAGTGCATGCGCCTTCTGAAAGACAACCCGACATGAGCCAAGTGCATTCCAACCTCCATCGCAGCGCATGGAGCGACTGGTGGGAAGGAACCCGCAGAACCGACATCTGGTGGACTCTGGCCTGGTTCGACATCGTGCTGCGCTACCGCCGCTCGATGCTCGGCCCGCTGTGGCTGACGCTGAGCATGGGCGCGATGATCGGCGGCATGGGGCCGCTGTACGCCTCGCTGTTCGGTACCGAGCTGTCGAAGTTCTTCCCCCACTTGGCGTTGGGCATCATCTTCTGGGGCTTCCTGTCCGGCACGATCACCGACTCGTGCAACTCCTTCGTCAACGCGGCCCACTACCTGCGCCAGGGGTACTTCCCCGTATCCCTCTTCGTCTGGCGCACGCTGGCGCGCAACGTCATCCAGTTCGCCCACCACATCGTGCTCTACATCCCCGTGGCGTTGTGGGCCAACATCAGCCTGTCGTGGGATGTCTGGCTGGTCTTCCCCGCCTTCCTGCTGATGGTCGTGAATGCGCATGCCCTCGGCCTGACACTGGCAATCGTCTGCACCCGCTACCGCGACGTGACGCAGATCGTCACCAGCATCATCCAGATGCTGATGTTCCTGACCCCTGTGTTCTGGCTGCCCGAGAACCTGCCCGGCCGTGCGCAGTACATCCTGTGGAACCCGCTCGCGCAAATGCTCGACCTGCTGCGCACGCCTCTCATGGGCGGCGACGCCAGCCTGCACAGCTGGCTCGGCATTCTCGGTTGGACGGTGGTGAACGTGGCAGTGTGCGCCCTGCTCTTCCGCAAGTACCGCCGCCGCGTTGTCTACTGGCTCTGATTTTCCTCACCCTTCATCGGCAGCATCCTCCATGAGCGCTCTCATCTCCCTCAAGGACGTCAGCGTCAGCTTTCCCATCTACGGCGCGGGCGCCGCGTCGCTGAAGAAGACGCTGGCTGCCTCCGTGACCGGCGGCCGCTTCGGCAAGGAAACGGGCGTGACGGTCGTCCAGGCCCTGAGCAACATCAACATCGAACTCAAGGCCGGCGACCGCCTGGGACTGGTCGGCCACAACGGGGCGGGCAAATCCACGCTGCTGCGCGCGCTGGCCGGCGTCTACGAGCCGACCTCGGGGCAGTTCGTGCGCCAGGGCAGCGTCACCAGCCTGATCGACCCGGCCCTGGGGATCGAGGCCGACGCCACCGGCATGGAGAACATCATGCTGCGCGGCTTGGTCATGGGCCTGAGCAAGGCCGAGATCGACCGCAAGACGCCTGCGATCGTGGAATTCAGCGGCCTGGGCGAATACATCAACATGCCGGTGCGCACTTACTCCACCGGGATGATGATGCGTCTGGCGTTTTCCATTTCGACCAGCGTGCAGGCAGACATTCTCCTTATGGACGAATGGCTGTCCGTGGGGGACGCCGAATTCACCGAGAAGGCGGAGAAGCGCATGCGAGAAGTGGTGGCCGGTTCAGGCATCCTGGTGCTGGCATCGCACTCGCCGAAGCTGATTGAAAAGGAATGCAACAAGGTTGTTCATTTGAGCCACGGAACGATTGTCGGCGCCACCGATGACGCCGCGGAAATCTCCTCGTTCATGGAAGCGGCCGGTATCGTCGTGGCGGCGTGAAAAAAGACAAATGGCTGCAGTTGCTTGCAGCACATGGCTACATGAGGGCTCAATGGCCGGCTTAAACTGTGCAGCTTCGTATGAGCACCTCACTCCGTCGGCGTAGAGGCAAAGCCAAGAATGACAACAAGGGAAACGGGTTCCCCTCAGGCCGCAGTTTCCAGTGCTGCTGTGGGGTCTGGCATGGCATCAAACTTCCAGGCGGACTCGGGAAGTCCTTCACCTGAAATCGTTCGCCTGATGGCCGACCTAGAGCAAGCTCACCGGGTCGAGCAACGCCTGCGCAAGGAAATCGAAGATCTGCGCACCGATCGCTGGCGCGCTGAGATCAAGCAACAGGGGCGCATTCGGGAACTGGAGCGCCTGAGCCATGAGCAGACACGCACCATCGAGGAACTGCGTGCATCCACATCCTGGCGCATAACCGAACCGCTCAGGCAGTCATCGGCCTGGCTGAGCCGCCAGCGCGCCCGCTCGGGGCAGATCCTTCAGGCACTGAAGGCGGGCAACTCGGAGCCGGACGACGGCGCGGCCTCTGCGCGCGGCGAATCCGACCGGTCCCTGCCGATCGACGCCGGCTACGCCGAGTGGATCCGGCGCTTCGACACACTGGGCCAGGAAGATGTCGAACTGATCAAGGCGCACATTGCGGGTGCATCATTTCCATCGGTCCGGATCGTATGGATGCTGCGCCCCTGCGATGCCGCCGCCGTCCGGCGGGCCGTGCTGAGCCTGCGACAGCAATATCTCGGCGAGTGGACGGCCGAACTGATCGTCGACACGGACGTGCTCGCCGGGTGGACGGACTCGGCCTCGCCCCTGCCGGACGATCCGCGCATCCGGATCGTCGACAGCTTCCATGCGCCGAAGGCCTCCGCCAGCCGCGGCACCGACCCGTTCGTGCTGTTCATCGACGGGCCAGGCGAACTGGCACCTCATGCGCTCTACTTGATGGCGGAATGCGCAAGCCGGCACCCCGACGCGGTCGTCGTCGCCGACGATGACGTGCTGGCTTCCGACGGCGGGCGCGCCGCGCCCCGCTTCCTGCCCCGCTACTCGACCGAACTCCCTGCGGTGGGCCGCCTGGCGCTCATCCCTGCCGGGCAACTGCCGGCGGCCGCCCCCGAGGCCGGCGGCTTGCGCGCCGTGGTGATGCACACCGTGGCAGCCTCTCAAGTCACGCCGGTTCACGTGCCCTTTGTCGCCTTCCACGCGAGCCAGCCCGCCGAAGCGCTGACGACGGCGTGCGCGGAGGCCATGCTGAAAGACGACGCGGCCTCTCCCCTGCCGTTCATCACCATCATCATTCCGACGCGGGATCGCTTCGACCTGATGCGGCCCTGCCTGTCCAGCATTCTGGAGCGCACGGACTACCCTGGCGACCGCTTCGAGATCGTAGTAGTCGACAACGGCTCGGTGGAAACGGAACTGCTGGCCTATCTCAGCGCGCTGGAGCGCGACAGGAAGATCCGCGTCGTCAAGGATCCGCGCCGCTTCAACTACGCCCGGCTTAACAATCTTGCCGTCGCGCAATCGCAGGGCGATCTGCTGGCATTCGTCAACAACGACATCGAGGTGTACGACGCCCACTGGCTGCGGCGCATGGCCTTCCACGCCCATCGGCCCGAAACGGGCGTGGTGGGCGCCAAGCTGCTCTATCCTGACCACACCGTTCAGCACGGCGGCGTCGTGCTCGGCATTCAAGGCGTGGCCGCGCACGCGAACCACAACTTGGCCGAGAACGACCCCGGCTATCTCGGCCTCAGCGTCAACACGCACGCCATTTCGGCGGTCACTGGCGCCTGCATGATGATCCGCCGCAGCGTCTTCGACGAAGTGCGCGGCTTCAACGAGGATCTGGCCGTGGCATTCAACGACACCCTGCTGTGCATGGATGTCACGACGCGCGGCTACCGCAACGTGTACGTCGCACATCCGCTGCTGATCCACTACGAATCCAAGACGCGCGGTCTGGACGACACCGACACCAAGCGCGCGCTGTTCCGCCGCGAGGCGCGCTATGCCCGCAGCCGGCATCGCGATCTGTTCAAGGACGACCCCTACTACAGCCCCAACCTCAGCCTGGAGCGGGTTCACGAGCTGGCCATGCCTCCTCGGCAGGGCAAGCCCTGGCACGCGTTCCGGCGCCGCAACAGCGGGCGCATGCGACTGCTCATCCTGAGCGTGACGCACCAGGTCGGGCACGGCGTGCCGGTCGTGCTGGACATCCATGCCCGCCATCTTGCGCAGCAAGGCCACGAGGTGATTGTGGCGGGCCCCCAAGGCCGCAACGACTTCGAGTACCCCGGCTGCCGTCGCGTCGTGCTGGAAACATCGCACGAGGCCGCGCTCTACGCCATGGAGCATGGTGTCGACTGTGTGATCATGCACACGCCACCGTTCTTCTCGACCATGCGATGGCTGGGCAACGACATCAAGACCCTGGTCTACGATCACGGCGAGCCCCCACCGGATCTCTTTCCCGATGCAGAAGCGCGGCGGGCCCAACTCATCGAGAAGGATTTCTGTCTGGAGATGGCAGATGCGCTCTATGCCAATTCGCAAGCCACACGCGACGAGTCCGGTCATCGGCGCATGGGCGTCATTCCGCTGGGCAACACGCATCTGGCCCAATGGGACGACTCGATGACCGAGCGCCGCAAGGCACGTAGGGCAGCACTGGACCTGGACGACTGCATCGTGGTGCTCAACGTCTGCCGCTTTCACGAGAACGAGCGCTACTACAAGGGCATCGACGACTACTGCGCCGTCAAGGACCGGCTGGAAGCCGAATTCCCGAGCAAGGCCGGCAAGTTCGTCTTCGCGCTCGTGGGCAAGGGCAGCGAAGACGACGTGGAGGAGATGGAAAGCCGCGGCCTGCGCGTTTTCGCCAACGTCAGCGACCAGGAAATGCTCGACCTGTACTGCTGCGCCGATCTGTACGCGAACTTCTCGCGTTGGGAAGGCTACAACCTCGGCATCGGCCAGGCGCTTGCCATGGGACTGGAAGTGGTGGCATCCGACATTCCGGTGCACCGGTCATTCCCTATCTACACCTCCAACAATGCGCTGGATCAGGCTCGCAAGCTGGTCGAGCTGGGCGCGGAGATTGCGGCGGGCCGCGCGCGTGCGGCCCGATCGACGCCTTGGGAACCATCGCTCGAGCAGCTTTCGGCGGCGCTGACGCAACTCGTCTTCGATGAGCGCGCCTGAGGAGAAAGTGTCCGAGCCCTGGGAAGCCATCCCGCCGCTCGAAGGCGACCCGCTCAGTCCGCGCAACCTCATTGTGCGCGACCATGTCGCGCACGGCATCCTGCTCGAACGGCGCGAGCGCAGGCGCGAGCGAGAAGAAGCCGGCGCCCACGAAGCCGCCTTGCTGGCCCAACTGGAAGCGCAGCGCCAGCAACTGGCCTTTGCCACTGCCCGGCTTGAAGCGATACGCAACAGTCCCGCCGGGCGCCTCGTTCGGGCGGGGCGACGGGCCGCACGCGCCATCCTGCCCGCGCCCTTGCGCCGCGGACTGCGCCTGGCTACCAAGGCCGCGTGGTGGACGCTTACCGGCAGGCTGCCCGCACGGCTGAGGGCCCGGCGCGCCGAACAGCAACGGCTGCGCCTCGAAGCAGTGATGCGGCAAGAGGAGGCAGCACGAAGCACCATCCCCCCTGAAGCAGCCCGGCGCCTCGAAGACGACTTCGCCCTGGCGATCCCCTTCGAGCACGAACAGCCGCCGCAGCCGGGACGGCGCATCGCGGCCATCGTCCATCTCTACTACGAGGAACTGGCCCATGAGTTCAGGCGCTACCTGCTGAACGTGCCGGGCCCGCTCGACGTCTACATCTCCACGGTCGATGAATTTCGTGCCGACCTCATCCGACAGGCCTTTGCCGCATGGCCCAAGGGAAGCGTCGACGTGCGGGTGGTGCCGAATCGCGGGCGCGACATTGCGCCGAAGCTCGTCGCCTTTGCCGATGTGTACCCCCGCTACGAGTACGTGCTGCATCTGCACAGCAAGAAATCCCATCATGCAGACGTACTGGCGCTGTGGCGGCTCTTTCTCCTGGAGAGCCTTGTCGGCACGACCGACGTGGTCCGCAGCATCCTGACGCTTTTCGAGCAGCATCCCTCGCTCGGCATGGTGGCCGCGCAGCACTTCGAACCGGTGCGCCACTGGCTCAACTGGGGCGGCAACTTCACCCGAGCCGACAGCCTCGCGCGGCGCATGGGATTCGCGCTGGGCCAGGACGCTCCACTGGACTTTCCGTCCGGCTCCATGTTCTGGGCACGCACGCAGGCGCTGCAGCCCCTGCTGGACCTGCAACTGGCAACGGAGGCCTTCGAGGAAGAGGCTGGCCAAAAGGACGGCACGATGGCCCACGCCATCGAACGGCTCTACTTCCACGCATGCGAGCACGCAGGGCTGGACTGGATCAAGGTGGCGCGGCCCGAGTTCTACGAGCAAACCCCCAACTTGCTGCACGCCCCGTCCCCAGCGGCCTTGGGACAGACCGTCTCCCGTTGCCTCTTTCATCTGCAGGCGCCGGGCGCAGTGCGGCCCCGGCCCACGCACCTGCAGGGTATCGCGCAGGCACCGGAGCGGCTGCGCAGCTATCTCGTGCGGCAATCGCTGGGCGGCGACCTCCCCGCCCCTGAGCGCCCTTACCGCATCGCCATCGGACTGCTGACCTACAAAAACACACCGCAGGAACTACGGCGAGCCGCAGGCGCGGCACGCCTGGCGTTGCAGCAGAGCGCTGGCTGGGCCAAGGGGGGCCTCGTGGTGCTGGACAACGGGGGCGACAGCGTCGCAGTCCTGCCGCCGGCGGGTGACCTGCTCCGGCTGGACAGCCGCGGCAACGTGGGTTTCGGCGCAGGCCACAACCGGTTGATGGATCATGCCTTCGCGCAAGGGTGCGACGCCTACCTCGCCATCAATCCCGACGGCATGCTGCACCCCGGTGCGCTGCTGGCCATGCTTCGCGTCCTTCACGCCAACAACGGCGCGGCGCTGGTGGAGGCCTGCCAATTCCCGGTGGAGCATCCCAAGCACTACGACCCGGTCACCCTGGACACGCCTTGGGCATCGGGCGCATGCCTGCTCATTCCGCGCCTGGTGCATGAGCGCATGGGCGGATTCGACGACGGTTTCTTCATGTACTGCGAGGACGTCGATTTCTCTTGGCGGGCCAGGGCGCACGGCATGGCCGTCAAGTTGTGCCCGACGGCGCTTTTCCTCCACGCCGTGACGAACCGGCAAATCACCACCGAAACCGAAATCCTGATCCGCCGCTCGGGTATCCGCTTGGCGCGCAAGTGGCATGCGCCGCCGTCGTTTGAGGCCTGGATGCACTCCGAATTGGAAGCACTCACCCATGAGCCCTCGAACGACCTACCAGTCACGGTGCCGAAGGAATGGCGCCATCATGCCGATTTCGCTCACCATCACAGCTACGCCCCCGTCCGGCACTGGGGCCTGACAACAGCGCCGCTCACGCTCGAAATGCATGCAGACGCAGGCAGCAGCAAGGCGCCGGATGGAGTGGACTGCATCGTGCGCATACACGATGCTGCTCGCCTGATGGAATTGAACCGCTGCATTTTCTCGCTCTGCGGGCAGATGTTCCGCCCGCTCCGCATCATCGTCGTGGCGCAGCGCTTCAATCCCGACCAGATGCGGAGTCTCAGCGCAATGCTCGACGCCCTATTGGCGTTGCCCGACGCGCCAGAGATGCTAGCCGTCAACTTCGGCCCCACGGAGCCCAAGGACGCCCGCAGCGAATTGCTGAACCTCGGCATTGCTCATGCCAAGGGCGAATACTTGGCCATTTTGGATTATGACGACACGCTGTATCCCGAGGCCTATGCCCTACTGGTGGCACGTCTGCGCCACAGCAATGCCGCCATCGCCTTTGCCTCGGTACGACCGCTGAACGTAGAGGTGCTCCAAGAGGGCTTTGTCCGCCCCATCGAGCGGCGGCATGTGGACTTCCGCGGCTCAGGCCTGAAGGACCTCCTGTGTGGAAACTTCTGTCCCATCCACTCATACCTGATCCGACGAAGCCGCTTGGCACCTGAAGAACTTCGCTTCGACCGAAGCTTAGACGTCGAAGAGGACTATGACCTGCTGCTGAGATTGTGTGCAGCCCATTCCTCCGACTTCGGTGCACTGCAAACATTGATCGGTGACTACTGTTTCAAAACGGACGGCAGCAACTCGACCGCCGTAGGAAACAGTATGAGCGCCTCACAGCTCGCACGCTATGAATGGGTCAGCGCTCGCATACAAGCGCGACGAACACTACTTGATCGCGGCCTACACAAACTAATTTCCGATTCCGAATGCGACCCTGAGCACGTCGAATCGTGATTCATCTTTTGGTCGCCAGATCAGCCAGCAGCGCGCAGGCGGCAATAAGAGCGGCAAATATGGACCAAGTGGTGTAACGGTAATCCGCTGCCGTCGCCAAGAAAAAAAGTGCCGCCAGATTGGCTAAACCACTTATCGATACAGCAAGTACAAAACTGTTATTGACCACCTGCCCACGCTCAGCAGCAAGTCTCCAAACTGCCGTGAAGGTTGCGCCGAGTAGTAGTAGAAAATACAACCAGGGCCGGTAGATTTTTGATCTAACAAACCTGTCAAATATTCTAAAGCAGGCAGAGACTTCCGTGCTCGACAGATTCTTGAATTGCAGCTGAAATTCGTTCTCGTCAATACCCGGGTGATAAGGATAATAAATCTCCCTCTTTCCCAACCCCATTAGGACACTAAATACGTGTGCACGATGCGACAAATAGGCTAACGGATGCTGCGCGATTGCAGAAATCCAGTCCCGCAACAGCGTCGCTCTATCCGAAGGTGCTGGATAGGGTGAAACAATTTTATATACCGGGTAATTGGCCTCAGCACTATTGTTGCGCGCGAGGTCTGCCATGAAATCCGAACTTGGTGCGCGCTGAAGATAGTTTGGCATTAAATTTTTGTTGGTTTTCAACGAAATACTCACCATATCCCAAACAATCAACGTTCCCAATCCATAGCTGCGCTCTGCCTTGAGGTTGATCATTTTCAGCATGCTTAGTTGAATAGTCAGCACGACAGCAGTGAGAATCAGCGCTGCGGTTACGGAATTTATTTTGGATGGCTTTTTGTTTTTTGCAACCAAGAAGCATAAAAACATCAACATTGGAATAACCGGAATGAATCCATTGATGCGCACCGCGAATGCATAAAAGAAGCTGGAGGCGGCCATGATTACCCAGCCCCAATGAGGTCGCTGCGCGTAAATTAGGCATCCAACGGCTCCTAGAGCCAGCGCATTCATCATTCCAACGTCCTTCCAGATATGCAACGACGTGATGTAAAGCGGCGGATTCAATCCCAACAACAGGACAATTGCTACTCTAAGCGCAGGACTGGACGCGACAGAGCAAGAAAACAATGCAATAGTCGACCAGTAAAAAACTTGATGGAACGCTAAAAGGATGCCCGGATACTCGAAGACTGCAATTAAAGCCCGCCATAGATAAACCATGATTACCGGGTGGGCGTCATTCAATGCAACCTCGCCCACCACCTGTTTATACTGAATCAAGCTGTCATACGACATGAAACCAGGATTAAACGTGTACGCGGTCCATGCGGCGCAGGCATTCGCCAAAACGAATATCAATACGCCTTCTCTGCATCTTAGGGCAAACATATCAATGCAAAATCGGAGTGCAATAACTCTGCGTCCAATGAAATTAGTGGCTTGCAGGTTAGGCACGCGCGGTCAAAACTATGCCAAACATGATCATGGCAACCCCAATCACATATTGCAAACTGAAGCGCTCACCAAAAATAAAGTAACTTCCCATGGGGACCAGCACAAAAGCCAATGCCATGATCGGGTACACCTTGCCCAAATTCACTTTTTGCAAGACCCAGACCCAACCCAACGTCGTAACACCGTAAAGAACCAGAGCGGCCAAGAGAATTACGGCGCCCCGCATATTTAAATAACTTCCCGATTCCTGAAAACTTTTCGCACTCATTTTGAATAGAATTTGACCAACCGAAATTCCCAGGACGCAAGAAAAAGAAACAAAATACGTCATAGGATGGATTTCTTCCTCAAGCACCCGAAAACTGTAATTCTCTTATGGATTGCTCGATTTGGAATTGATCTAATATCATGTCCAATGAACGCCAAAATAAATTGCGCACCCAGGATGACTGGGAGTGCTGCGAGCATCACAGCTCCAGCGGTAGTTGGAGTTCCCGAATGAATTCCTGAGATCCATGCAGTCAGTCCATAGGCAATACCAAAGGTAGCCAAGATCACCCCTAAAGGTAGCTCTATAGAGGCAAGAGACATATCACGAAGATAATAATTGTAAAAAACGCGCTTGCAAAAATTTCTGAAGTGCTTAAATAGAAATTCACCAATAACTCGAGAAATCTTTAAGTTGCTAATTTCATCCTCGTACTTCGACATCATCGGAATATCAACAACGACAGCTCGAAGCGTGTTGAGTCGAAACAGCATGTCTGTTTCAAAAAAATAGCGTCGACTCAATTTTTCAAATGGAAGATGAGCAGCGACTGTGCCGTGGATAGCCGTGAATCCATTTGTTGGATCAAATATATCCCAGTATCCTGACGAGAGCTTCGTCATGAACGAGAGAATTGAATTTCCAAACAAACGGATTTTTGGCATATCGCCAATGGTTTCGAGATCAAAGAATCGATTTCCCTTTGTGTAGTCCGCCTCGCCAGCAATAATTGGCGCCACAAAGAAGGCAATCAGGGAGGGTTCCATTTGATCGTCGCCGTCGATCTTGACAATAACTGTCATGTCATCGGCAATAGCCGCCTTATAGCCCGCTATAACCGCCCCCCCCACGCCTTGATTTTCAGGGAGTCGGATAACAGTTACGCGCTCATCTTGGCAATTGATGCTAACTTTATCCCCTGAATTCTGCGGACAACAATCGTCAACGACATAAATTTTGTCAACTTCCTTTCCAATCTTGCCGATGACGTTCAGTACATGTGCGCTAACTTTATAGCAGGGAATAACCACCGCGATGCTTGCGTGATTTATCATTTTCGGCAGAGGGCAGTTAGAAATGGAGAAGGGGAGATTGCACGCGGATGCGCCAAGAAAAAGTGACAGAAATTATGCTGAACTTGGCGATCACGACTCTTATCAGCATGCCGGCGCTTCGACTGGACACATGAGCGAAGGCCTGTTCAGTGTTCGCTGGCCGCAATAACATTCTGCCGTCATTTGATTAATTCGTTCTCCAACCGTCGGCCATCGCCTAATTTTTCGATGCGACGATCAGAGTGGATTTGAGCTTACCAATTGTTCCATGATCTCCACTCTCCCTTGAGCATCTAGCCGCACGACTTTGAAGCTACGGTACCTTGGAGTTTCGACATTGTGCTCTTTGAGATATTCCTTGTTACCCCAGTGAGAAACTTCACTGGAAGAACGATCGCGATAATTCAACATTGAGCTCTCGTCATCCGTTGAGTTTTCGTGAGGATACCAATCAAGATGTCTTGCAGCGAACGGGGCATAAACCCGTGCGCCCATTTTTAGTCGCCGAAACCGCTCGCCTGAGCGATGAACTGCAAAAGTAGTATCGATTTGAGCGCGGATATAAGCGACCTGTGATTTCCCTAATTCAATAATTTGCGGCTGCTGACCCCAGAATTGCTGAATGTGCAGATTCATTACCCGTCCGAAGAGAGGGAAGCTCTTACGCACGTCATCTATTCGCAACATGGGACCTACGCACTCAAGAAAAGAGAACGTGTTCAACAACGTAATATACGTTGCAACAGCTTCCTGATGCGCATCAGACAAATCTACATCGCAATCGGTTACTATGTAAGGCCGTTTGGATCGATGGGAAAATATCGTATCTAACGTTTCCGACACATTGTTCAATTCATCCGCGGAGCGGATGGGAGCACGGCGAAATACTGTTATGCCCTCGCGTTCAAGATCGCGCAGTATTTCAATAGTTCGAGAATCATCACTCCCATTGTCATGAACAAATATTTCGACGGGAACGCTTTGGCGACGATAAGATGCAATTACCTTCCGCAGCATGCCTCCGCGGTTGAAGGAAATCACAACAATGGGGATGGGCTGAAATCCGGGCTCATTCGGCAACAACTCCTTCGCTGGAACTTTATTCCACGTATATCTTCTTCCTTCATTTTTTCCGTAGTAGAGGTAATGTTCAGCCGGATCGACACCCGCCGCCTCTACATCTGGATGCAAAAACAAATAGTCTACGGAAGAGAAATCTTCAGGAAGTTTTTCCATATTCTTCTGTCACATCAAGCGATGACCTTGCATCCGAATCTTTGCTCTCAGTTGGTCAATTCGAAATTGACATAGCTGATATGAATTGCTGTTGAGCAATGTATTCCGCTGCTCGTCGCTGAGCGCCAGCGTGTGCTGTTCGTTTGCGCCGATTCGATGGTTGTAGTCACCAATGAACGAGGGTTGAGCGAGCGACTCCCAATCTGCAGAGTCGGGCGTGAAAATCTGCAACGTCAAAAAGTAGTCTTCCATGTATTTCATCTCCTCGAAATACTGAATCTGGGCTGCATCGATCAGCCGTGTATCGAGTAGAAAGCTGTGCAAAGGTGCATGGTTGTTATCGAAGAAGTGTTCATACGTCTGCCCGACGATATACACGGGCCGGCGTGCGACCACCCGCCCCGACTGCTTATCAACGTCGGCCGTATACACGCGCCCAAAAGTGACCGCCTTCTCCACCTTGGCAAGTCGCGCTGTCAGAGTGCGATAGGCGTCCGGGTACAGAATGTCGTCGTAGTCTAGAAACCCCACATAGCCTGCCGGCTGCGCCTTAAGCCCCTCATTGAGCATCACTGCGCGCAGATCACGTTCCAGGCCGTATGAATCGAACCGCCTAATTTCCGGCTGGCATCCCTCAGCCCATGGCATTGCACGGATGCGAGTTTCCAACTCGCTGATGCGCTCAGTGGATACATCCTGCATCCCGATCCAGGGTTTCACCCGGCAATCAGACTGCGCCAACAATGAATACAGGGCGTTAAAAAGAAGACCGGTTTCTCCTTTAGCATGGAACCGCATGACAGTACCGACGAGCGGAGATTTGGGCTCGTTCGCAAGCAAATGCTGTTCGGCAAAGACAAACGTATTTGCCTGATAGCAAATTTTCCTACCTCGCAGGTAGCCGGCAGGAGTCAGACAGATTGCGGAGTTTTCCAGTGCCACGCTTGATGGCGCACCATCGTCTATGAAATTGGGGTCGTTAAGTACGTTGGTGCACATGGCAAACCCTGCATAGCGGCTTGTCGCTCGTCGCATCTGCGCCAATACGTCAGGGCCGAAAAGACATGGGCGCTCGATAGTCAAGGTGAACGCGGCAAGACTTGGCTGGCTCGTCAATTGGAGGTTCGCTGCTTCGATTGCAGCTTGCAAACAAGCCTCGAATTTCGCGCGGGCACCTGAATCGGACTCGAAGAAAGCTTGAACTGCTGGGTTCAGGCGTACAGATGCAGCCACTGGCTCAAGCGCGTCAATGGCTGATATATCGTCAAAGCCAATGCCCGAAAGGGCGCGGCCAATAGTGTTCAGATAGCCATAGCCCACTGCTGCGTCGGGCTCAAGATGCGCGCCTTCGGCCCATTCATTCCAAGCATTGATCATCACGAAGCGCCGATCTTCAGGTAAGCGCTCCCTTGCATCACCAATGAGAAATTCCAGCCATTCCTGAAATTTCCGGGTTGAAAATCCATGCACAATGTAGGCCTCGGACTGATACCGGGGCGTGTTATCCCATACTGGCACCAACGATCTGAAATAGTCGAATCCGTCACGCGGTCCTTGCTGCATGTAGAAGTCGGCTACGTCGGTGTAGTTCAGCACACGACCGTTGATGGGCCAGTACGGAATCAAGTCCTGTTTGATCTCGGGTACAGCACCATCTGTCCAGTCATGTAGGACGCGCTCTACGGCTCCGTCCATTCCGTACTGCAATGGCGAATTAGCTCCCCGCGTCAACGTGGCGATCACGTAGGGGCGCGCCACGCCGGCGGCTTCACACACTTGAGCCCACACCGCGATGTAATCATCCAGACATTCGACGGATGACGGCCGATAGACCATCAGCACCGGGCGCTGTCCCACCTTTATGTAGCGCGGATCCTTGAAATGCGGCAGCAGGTATTCGATAAAGCCTCGTGCATCATCAGCCGAATAGTTCTGGCCTAGCAGAATCTCGCTCTCGTTGCCATCCCAACGGCGTGTCCAGTTCTCGTTCGCCCAGCAAAAGCAGTAGGGCATAGCAATGTCGGGCTGGCTCAGCAGCATCTGTGCTGGCTTCTCCAGAATCATCCTACCGCCGAACCAGTAGTGATAAAAGATCATTCCATGAACGCCAGCCTGACGCATCATTTCAGCTTGGGCGTACAGATGATCAGCCGTCGTTAGCGAGTAGTAGCCGATGTCGCTGTGCGGTACATGTTGCTGATAGTGACCGGCAAATAGCGGGTTGCATGAAGCTACCTTATGCCACTCCGTGAAACCTGCGCCGTGCCACTCATCATTCTCCGAGGTGGGATGGAACTGTGGCAGGTAGTACGCCAGTACTTTCACGTCAAGAGACACACTCGACGAATAGTCGCGTTGATCTTCATACCAAGTCTGGTCACCAACATTCTGACTCTGGGGCAGAAGCTTGTAGCTGCGGCCCTCACTCGCTTGGGCAAAAGGCAGAACCGATTGCTCGACCACGGCATGGGCCGAAGCAGGTTGCCAATCGATTGCGCCCATCCGGGAGATCCAGTCGCCAAGCCGGCTAGGTCGAAGCCAGAACGATGGGTAGGCCAGATAATCAGCAGGGCGGATTTCGTCGTCTGCATCATCGATCAGGCCCTTGGGCTGCAGCGATGACAGATCAATCCGAGGCCGCTGTTGCAGCAGCGCTTCGGGCTCAGCAACGCCGGGATAAACGAGCGCTGCGTCATCCTTGAGGCGCTGCCAGATCTGTGCCACGGTTTGCGGTGACCCCAGCAGGCGGCGCATGGCTGCCTCGAAGCCGTCCATCGCCCCTGCGTCCTGAAGATCAGGAACCTGTAGGTGGGCCACCAGGTCATATGCGAGCAGCTCTGCTGCGAATCCCCGACACAAGGCCACGATGGGCAAGCTGCCCGCGGGCACTTCCCGAAAGCGCAGGTGGATGACCTTGTCCAGATCTGCCCGGAGGCGGGCTTCAAAGCTCTCTCCGGACTGCTCTGGAGGTAGAGATACGAGAAGATCGTAGCCACACGGAAGCTGATTGAGCCACGGCGTGATGACGTCAACAACGTCACCCCGAGGCAGATAAACATGGATCGCAACGCGCGCCACGTCAGGCAATTCCAGCGGTTGCTCGTATGGGTCTAGAAAGTACGGGACGATGAGCTTAAGAGGTGGACTCACCTCCGACACGTCCACGCCAGCGGCAGTCCTCATGACGGTGGCGTCCCTCCGCTGTTCCGCGGGAACGGCAGGCTCGGTCATGCGCCCTTCCGCACGGCCATACTTGAGGTAGTGCAAGAGCGGGTTGTCACCCATCAGGCGAACATCGAAATAGCTCTGCAGATATCGGTTGGTAGAGAATTCGCGCGAGGGATCCCTCCCTTCCTTCCATCCGTACAACAGATAGTGGATGATGGGATCCTTGCCACTCCGTCGCACGTCCTCGTAGGAATCCAGGTAGTACTTCTGGTCGAACAGTCCGCTTCGGGCCACCGTGCCGCGAAAGAACAGTCTCGCAAGGACTCGGTCCAACCGTAGCCGCTGCGATACCGACTTGATGGTCTGGCGCAGCAGGATCCTCGGGGCTCGCAAGCGGGCATGAGCCCATTGATACTGAGCGAGCGTGGTCTCTCGCTCTTTCAGGTTCTGATCCAACCGGCTCGCCAAAGCATGCTGATCGTTGATATGTGCGTTCAGCCGCGCCCGTTCACCAACCAACTCGGCGTTTTCGGCTGCTAAATTGGTGCGTGACCTGTCCAATGCAGCAACGTGTGCCTCCAGGGCTTGGTGCGCCAGTTCAGCGGCCTCCAGCTTGTCGTGCGCCCGCGCCAGTTCATGTTGCGTGCGCGTCAACCCCGCAAAGACGTTCTCGAAGATCAGGGGTGAATCTGCCCACCAATTCGCGTGATCAGATGGCTGCCGCCCGCTGACGATAGATTGCAGACGCGCCTCTATACGTGCAAAGCCGTCGACCGCCTCACTGTCTGCGGCAAAGCCTGCGGAGCGTAGAGTGGCGATCATGAAGCCTCGGCGGGTGTATTCGAATACATCAGCCGGCACGCCCATGCGCGTCAGCCCTTGCAAGGTCAGCAAGAGCGCTCTAAAGAGAAGATAACCCAGCGGCAACTCGCCATCGTGTACCCACTCCGTGTCGATGAGCACCCATCGATCCCCGTCCGCCAGCATGATGTTCTGCGGAACAGCGTCGAACAAGTTGCCCGGTACAGGCGAGTCAAGTTCCGGTTGACCTGTGAATCCTCCAAGGGCAAGCAGTTTCTTCGCGTATGCACGCAATAGCTCAGCAAACTGCCGCAGAGTCCAGCCATCCTGTACCAGAGTCTGCACCATGCGCGCAGACAACAACTGCCCGGCCACATAGTCTGCTGATTCAGGCAATACCAGTCGCAATCCGGCACCTGCCGGTTGCACCGCATCGGTCACCTTGCGGTAGCGTATGCGAATGCCCTCCGGCGTTCCGAGAAAAAGTGTTTCCTTGCAGTACTCTGCACGGCGTTCGGTGCTGTAGTGATATGCCAGCGTCGCGTCACGCCCGGCATTTGCGCTTTTGGACGCCACCACCAAAAAGGAATTGGATAAATCAACGCCCAAGCCGTTGCGGACAACGACCGGCCAAGTTCGCTCAGGCGCAAAAGCCAACTGGGGAGGCAGCTGCGGATCCTTGCGCACGCTCTGCCAGGCAAAGGCTGACGCGTCAAAGGAAATGTCGGCCCAGCCAGCTTCAGTGACGATCGATGTTGGAAATTTGTAGTCTGGAAATGGCGCAAAGAACTCGCTGACCGGGAAACCAGCACTATTCAGCTTGTGCTGAAGTTCGACCCGACCCAGAGTCTCGGCCTCGGCTCCCGAGTACAAGCCTTCGATTCCAGAGCCAACGCGGCCGTTGTGATCTTCAGGCGCACCCGCAAAGTACTTGAGGCCAAGCTGATTCTCGATGGCGATGATCAACTGCCCGCCCGGCTTCAGCAGTTCACATGCTCGAGTTAGCAGCGCTGTGTGAGGATCGGGGCCGTCTTCGAACAGCGGCGCATACTCAAGCACCCCGATGAGGGTAACGGCATCGAATTTCTCGTCCGCCACGAAATCGCCGAAGCGATCACAGACAACCCGAACATTCGCTTGGTCGCGGGTTCTGCTGCGCGCAATGCTTGCGCGACGCAACGTACCTTCCAGTGCCACGACCTCGGCGCCGATTTCTCCAAGATAGCGAGTTATGGCTCCGCATCCCGCGCCGATCTCAAGTACGCGCGCATCGCGTAGACGCGACTCGAATGGGCGCAGAATGTTGGCTCGAACACCGCTCAAGTGGTAGGTGCTGGCCCAATCCAGACAAGCCGCCCTCAACTCGGCCGAGAACAGCTGCAGATCCTGTGCCCGGTCCACAACTTCTGCGATGGAGCGCTCAGTGTCGTCCCCGTCACTGTAGTCAATGCTCTGATAGCCGGGTCTTATCCATACGCCATTGCGCTCATTTAACTGGTAGTCCCAGTTCCTGACTTCTTCGTGATTCATTTGATTGCTTGTGTATGGGCGTCCCGCGCACGACAACTCGCCTCTTGCCGGTGGCAAGTGAGCGAGTGTCAGTCGAACTTGTCAGCTTCAGCGAAGCTCTGGCCAGCCAGGTCCTTCGACGACACTACGATCCGGCCGTCGAGCACTGGCCACTCGATGGCCAGCGTTGGGTCAGACCAGAGAATGGAGCGCTCATGCGCCGGCGCGTAGTAGTCGGTGGTCTTGTAGAGAAAATCGGCGCTCTCGCTGAGCACCAGAAAACCATGGGCGAAGCCTGCTGGGATCCAGAACTGGCGGTGGTTGTCTTCGGTCAGTTCCACTCCCACCCATTTGCCGAAGTTGGGTGACGACTTGCGGACATCCACAGCGACATCGAACACCGCGCCGCGCACGCAGCGCACCAATTTGCCCTGCGGCTGCTGGATCTGGTAATGCAGCCCGCGCAACACACCCTTGCTGGAGCGCGAATGGTTGTCCTGCACAAAGTCCACGTGGCAACCTATGGCTTCGTCGAACGCCTGCTGGTTGAAGCTCTCCATGAAGAAGCCTCGCGCATCCCCGAAGACTTTAGGCTCGAGGACAAGCGCGTCGGGGATCGCGGTAGGAGTGACCTTCATCTCACAGATCCTTCCTTCAGCAAGCGCAGCAAGTATTGGCCGTAGCCGTTTTTCTTCAGCGGGTCGGCCAGCTTTTCAACTTGGGTGCTGTCGATCCAGCCTGCGCGCCAAGCAATCTCCTCAGGGCAAGCAATCTTCAAGCCCTGTCGATGCTCCAGTGTTGCAATGAACTGCCCCGCTTCCAGCAAGCTCTCGTGTGTGCCGGTATCCAGCCACGCATAGCCACGCTGCATGATCTGCACGTTGAGTTGGGCCTTGCCCAAGTAGGCATCATTCACGGCCGTGATCTCCAGTTCCCCACGCGCACTTGGCTTGACGGCCTTGGCGATATCCACGACCTGGTTGTCGTAGAAGTACAGCCCGGTCACGGCATAACTGCTCTTGGGCTCCGTGGGCTTTTCCTCGATGCTGAAGGCCTTGCCTTGCGCGTCGAAGGCGACCACGCCATAGCGCTCAGGGTCGTGCACGTGATAGGCGAACACGGTGGCGCCTTTCTCACACTTGTCGGCCTCGTTGATCAGGTGCGCAAAGTCATGGCCATAGAAGATGTTGTCGCCCAGCACCAGCGCACTCGGCGCATCGCCGATGAACTTGTCGCCGATGATGAAAGCCTGCGCCAGCCCATCGGGGCTGGGTTGCACAGCGTACTGCAGGTTGATCCCCCACTGGCTGCCATCGCCCAGCAGTTGCTGGAAGCGCGGCGTGTCCTGCGGCGTGCTGATGATGAGGATGTCGCGCATGCCGCCCAACATCAGCGTGCTGAGCGGGTAGTAGATCATCGGCTTGTCGTACACCGGCAGCAGTTGCTTGCTGATGGCCAGTGTGGCCGGGTGCAGGCGGGTGCCGGAGCCGCCGGCCAGGATGATGCCCTTGCGTTGCGTTGTCATTGAGGGGTCCTCTCTCTTCGTTTTGTCAGGGAGCCCAGGCCCGGCTGCCGCAGCCGGCGGCCCTTGGGCAGTGCGGCTTCAGAGCACTTCACGCAGCATGCGCGCCACGCCATCCTGCCATGGCGGCAGATGCAGGCCGAAAGTCTTATGCAGCAGCGATGTGTCCAGCCGCGAGTTGCTGGGCCGGCTGGCCGGCGTCGGGAAGGCACTGGTCGGTACGGGGGCAACCGCCTGCGGGCCGGCCTTCAGTTCGACGCCCGCTGCCTGCGCCTGCGCCAGCACGAAGCGGGCGTAGCCGTTCCAGGTGGTCACGCCGTCGGCCACCAAGTGATACAGGCCGGCCTTGGCCGGGTCGCGCAGCGTGTCGCGGACGGCGTGGGCCGTCACGTCTGCCAGCAGTTCGGCGCCCGTCGGTGCGCCGAACTGGTCGTCGATGACGGTGAGGCGATCGCGCTCCTTCGCAAGGCGCAACATGGTCTTGGCGAAGTTGCCGCCGCGCGCGGCGTACACCCAACTGGTGCGGAAGATGAGGTGCAGCGGGCAATGCTCGGCCACGAGCTGCTCGCCTTCCAGCTTGGTGCGGCCGTACACGCTCAACGGGCCGGTGGGGTCATCCTCCTGCCACGGGCGCTCGCCGCTGCCATCGAAGACATAGTCGGTGGAGTAGTGGACCATCAGCGCGCCGACACGCTGCGCCGCGGCGGCGATCACGCCGGGGCCGATGGCGTTGAGGGCGCGGGCCAGGTCGGGTTCGCTCTCGGCCTTGTCGACGGCTGTGTGCGCCGCGGCATTGACGATGACGTCAGGCCGGACTTTCTCCACGGTCTCGGCCAGCGCGCCAGGGTGGCTGAAGTCGGCATGCAGGCCGCTGCCGTCGCCCCGGCCCAGCGCGACCAGTTCACCCAGCGGAGCCAGGCTGCGCTGCAGTTCCCAGCCGACCTGGCCGTCCTTGCCGAAGAGCAGAATCTTCATGCCTTGCCGTATTGCTTGGCGACCCAGTCGCGGTAGGCGCCGCTTTGCACGTTGTGTACCCACTCCTGGTTGGCGAGGTACCACACCACGGTCTTGCGGATGCCGGTCTCGAAGGTCTCCGCCGGCTTCCAGCCGAGCTCGCGCTCCAGCTTGCGGGCGTCAATGGCATAGCGGCGGTCGTGGCCGGGGCGGTCGGTCACGTAGGTGATCTGCTCGGCGTAGGGCTTGCCATCGGCACGGGGGCGCAGTTCGTCCAGCAGACCGCAGATGGTGCGCACGATCTCGATGTTGGGCTTCTCGTTCCAGCCGCCGACGTTGTAGGTCTCGCCGAGCTGACCGGCCTCCAGGACGCGGCGGATGGCGCTGCAATGGTCCTTCACGTAGAGCCAGTCGCGCACCTGCATGCCGTCGCCGTACACCGGCAGCGGCTTGCCGGCCAGGGCGTTGACGATCATCAGCGGGATGAGCTTCTCGGGGAAGTGGAAGGGACCGTAGTTGTTGGAGCAGTTGGTCGTCAGCACCGGCAGGCCGTAGGTGTGGTGCCAGGCGCGCACAAGGTGGTCGCTGGCAGCCTTGCTGGCCGAGTACGGGCTGTTGGGCTCGTACTTGTTCTCTTCGGTGAAGGCCGGGTCGGCGGACTTGAGGGTGCCGTATACCTCGTCGGTGGAAACGTGCAGGAAGCGGAAGGACGACTTGGCTTCGCCTTCCAGGCCACCCCAATAGCCGCGCACGGACTCGAGCAGCTGGAAGGTGCCGAGCACGTTGGTCTGGATGAAGTCGCCCGGGCCATGGATGGAGCGGTCGACGTGCGACTCGGCCGCAAAGTTGACCACCGCGCGGGGCTTGTGCTCGGCCAGCAACCGGTTGACCAGGGCGCTGTCGCCGATGTCGCCACGCACGAAGACGTGCCGGGAATCGTCCTTGACCGACGCCAGCGTCTCCAGGTTGCCCGCGTAGGTGAGCTTGTCGAGGTTGACGACGGCCTCCTCGTGTTTCGCGAGCCAGTCGAGGACAAAATTGGCGCCGATGAAGCCGGCGCCGCCGGTGACCAGGATCATGACCTGTTTCCCTTGGTTTGAAGAACAATAGGCCGCAAATGCCGGCCCGTGCGGATTATCGGTTCTTGACTTTCAGCAGCCGGCGATTCGGAATGGGACGTCCGGCCAAGCTGCAACCGACTGTTCGAGAAGTCACACCTGCGGACTTTCTCGTGCATCTCGCATGCATTCTTTTGTATTAAATTCAAATTTTCCGAATTGCTTATGAACACATCCACCGCTGACACCCCTGTTCGTCCCATCGTGCTCTGCGGCGGCAGTGGCACGCGCCTGTGGCCCCTTTCCCGCAAGGCGCTTCCCAAGCAGTTCGTGCCCTTGGTGGGCAGCAAGAGCCTGCTGCAGCTCACGCTCGAACGGCTGAGTGCGTTGTCGGGCGAGGTGACGTGCGTCGCCTCCGAAGAGCATCGCTTCCTGGTCCAGGAAGCGATGGATGCCGCCGGCGTCACCGGCCGCGAGGTGCTGGAGCCGGTGGCGCGCAACACGGCGGCCGCCATGGCCGCCGCTGCACTGCTGGCGGAGCCGGACGAGCTGCTGCTCTTCGCGCCCGCCGACCACCATGTCCCGGACGCCGAGCTGTTCGCGCGCACGGTCCGGCAGGGCACGGCGGCGGCGCGGGCCGGCCAGGTCGTCACCTTCGGCGTGGTGCCTACCTTCCCCAGCACGGCCTATGGCTACATCCAGCCGGGCGCGGAACTGCCCGACGGCAGCGAAGGCCGCCAGGTCGCCCGCTTCGTCGAGAAGCCCGCCGCCGACCGGGCCCAGGCCATGCTGCTGGAGGGCGGCTACCTGTGGAACGCCGGCATCTTTCTGGTGCGGGCCGGCACGCTGATCGAGGCACTGCGCCAGCATGCGCCGGACATCCTCGCCGCCTGCCAGAAGGCGGTGGCGGCCGACACCACCGACGGCTCGTTCATCCGCCTCGACCGCGCTGCCTTCGAGGCCTGCCGCAGCGAGAGCATCGACTACGCCGTTCTGGAAAAGCACGACAAGGTCGCGGTGATCCCCTTCGCCGGTGCGTGGAGCGACGTGGGCAGTTGGAACGCGGTGGCCAACCTGCAACCCGCGGACGACGCCGGCAACCGCGCCTCGGGCCGCGCGGTGATGCTGCATGCGAAGAACACCTTCGTTCACGCCCCCCTGCGCCCCGTGGTCGCGCTGGGCACCGAGGACCTCGTGGTGGTCGACACCCAGGACGCCGTGCTGGTGGCCCGCGCCGACTGCGTCGAGCAGGTCAAGGACGTGGTCGCCCTGCTGACCAAGGACGGCCACAACGAAGCCACCGAACACCGCCGCGTGGCCCGCCCCTGGGGCGCCTACGACAGCATCGACAACGGTGAGCGCTTCCAGGTCAAGCGGCTGACGGTCAAGCCCGGCGGCAAGCTGTCGCTGCAGATGCACCATCATCGCGCCGAGCACTGGGTCGTGGTCAAGGGCACGGCCAGGGTCACGCGCGACAACGAGACTCTGCTGGTGCAGGAGAACGAGTCGGTGTACATCCCGCTGGGCACGGTGCACCGGCTCGAGAACCCCGGCAAGGTGATGCTGGAGGTGATCGAGGTGCAGTCGGGCAGCTACCTGGGCGAGGACGACATCGTGCGCTACGAGGACACCTACGGCCGCGTGATCCCGGTCAACCGGCCGCAGCAGGGCTGACCCAAGCGCCCGTTGCGGCGCCTGCCCATGCCGCGCTGCAGCATGCCCCCCGCCGAGATTGGGTTAGAGTGGCCCGCAGGAGACAACCCCTGGGGCCCTCATGACCAGGAAAGCGCCACGACGCACCGCGCAACGCATTCTTGAAGCCTCGCTCGACCTGTTCAACCGCTTCGGCGAGCCGAACGTGTCGACGACGCTCATCGCTTCCGAACTGGGCATCAGCCCCGGCAACCTCTACTACCACTACCCCGCCAAGGACGCCCTGGTCAACCGCCTGTACGAGGCCTTCGAGGCGGCATTGGCCGAGCTGCTGGCCGGCGGCCCGCGCGTGCGCGAGGTCGCCGAGGCGCACCGCTTCGTGGCGGCGCTGTTCGCCCTGATCTGGCGCTACCGCTTCCTCTACCGCGACCAGAGCGACCTGCTCAGCCGCAACCGCCACCTGGAGGCCCGCTTCCAGACGCTCCTGCTCGACAAGGAGGCGGCCCTGCGCGGCGCGATCGCCGGCCTGGCCGGCGCCGGCCACCTGGCCATCACCGCCGACGAGGCGGACGCGCTGGCGCGCAGCATGGTCGTGGTGCTTACCTACTGGCTCAATTTCGAATACGCGACCAACCCGCGCGAAGCGCTGGAACCGGCCCATGCCGACCAGGCGATGGCGCGCGGGTGCCGGCATGTGCTGCAACTGGTCATGCCCTACATGCCGCCGGCCAGCCGCGCCCAGCTGCCGGCACTGGACCACCTTCCCGCGACCGTGGATGATGCGACCGAGCCCGCCTGAAACGCCCCGAATGTCCACGCCCCAGTTCACCCCCCTTCCCCTGCTCGGCGGCGCGGACGCCCGCGCACCCGCGCCGCCGGCCTGGGCGCCCCTGCCCATCGCCGGCGCACCCCGCTTCGACGCCGCGGCGGTGCGGGCGCGCTGGACGCGGCTGCACGCCGGCCAGCCGCTGCCGCCGCCGGCCGCGCCGGCCCTCGCCGAGGCCTGGGCGCTGTACCACGGCGGCGAGTTCGCCGCCGCCGCGGCCGCCGGCCTGGCGCTGGGCGACGACGAGGGCGCCAACCTGGCCGACCAGGCGACCGCCATCTATGCCAACTACGTCGAACCGCGCGAGGCCACGCGCCTGGCCCTGTTCCGCCAGGTGGGCGACCGGGCGCAGGCCCGCGCCATTGCCCGCCCCGACGACTGCCAGGCCCTGTACTGGCAGGCCTACGCGATCGGCCGCTACGCCCAGGCCGTGAGCGTGGCGCGTGCCCTGGCGCAGGGTCTGGGCGACAAGCACAAGGAGACGCTGGAACGCATCATCCGGCTGCAGCCGGACCACGCCGACGCGCACTTCGCCCTGGGCACCTTCCATGCGGAGGTGATCGACAAGGTGGGCGCGCTGGTCGGCCGCATGACCTACGGCGTGCGCGCCGAGACCGCCGTGGCCCTGTTCGAGCGCGGGCTGGAGATCAACCCGCATTCGGCCACCGGCCTCATGGAATACGCGCGTGCCCTGCTCGCCCTGGAAGGCGCTTCCCGGCTGCCGGAGGCCACGCGCCTTTACGAGCGCGCCGCCGCCATCGAGCCGGCCGACGCCCGCGAATGCCTGGACGCCGAGCTGGCGCGCGCCGGGCTCCGGGATTGACCTTCGATCGGCAACATTCAGATGACAATCGCGGCTTTTTGCCGCCCATGTCCACCGACCTGAACGCCCTCTTCGACGCCGCGCAGGCCAACGCCAAGCTGCTGCCCGCGCGCCCCGACAATCCCACGCTGCTGAAGATCTACGCGCTGTACAAGCAGGCGACCGAGGGCGACAACACCGGCAAGAAGCCCAGCTTCAGCGACATCGTCGCGCGCGCCAAGTGGGATGCCTGGACGGCGCTCAAGGGCACGTCGGCGGACGACGCGAAGCAGAAGTACGTCGACCTGATCGAGGCGCTGCGCGCCGGCTGAGCGCGGCGTTCATTCCAGCCGGCCGTCCACGTAGTACCAGCGGCCGCCCTCGCGCACGAAGCGGCTGCGTTCGGCCAGGCGCGATGCCCGGCCCGAGGCCTGCCGCGCGCGGGCGACGAACTCGACCTGCGCATGCGTGGCATCGAGCGGAAGATGCGCCTTCACCTGCAGGCCCAGCCAGGTCAGGCCGGCCTCGAAGTCCAGCGCGTCCGGGCGGGTGGTGGGATGCCAAGTGGCGAGCAGGTAGTCGGCGCGCCGCAGCGCGAAGGCGGTGTAGCGCGAGCGCATGAGCGACTCGGCATCGGGCGCCGGCGACCCCTCGAAGTCGTCGATGAAGCGGCCGCAGCAGGCGGCGTAGGCCAGCCGGCGGCCGCGTGCGGCGGTGCGGCCGCAGGGGCAGTCGCCGGCCGGCGCCGCAGGCGCGCCCATCAGGCCAGCGCCCGCGTGATCAGCAGCTTCTGGATGTCCGAGGTGCCTTCGTAGATCTGGCACACCCGCACGTCGCGGTAGATGCGCTCCAGGGGAAAGTCGTTGACGTAGCCGTAGCCGCCCAGCGTCTGCAGGGCGGCGCTGCACACGCGCTCGGCCATCTCGCTGGCGAAGAGCTTGGCCATCGCCGCTTCCTTCAGGCACGGCCGGCCCGCGTCGCGCAGCGCAGCGGCATGCCAGATCAATTGGCGCGCCGCCTCGATCTGCGTGGCGCATTCGGCCAGGCGGAAGCCCACGGCCTGCTGATCGAAGATCGGGCCGCCGAAGGCGCTGCGCTCCTTGGCGTAGTTCACGGCGAACTCGAAGGCGCTGCGCGCCATGCCCACGCTCTGCGCCGCGATGCCGATGCGCCCGCCCTCCAGCGCGCCCAGGGCGATCCTGTAGCCCTCGCCTTCGGCGCCGATCAGGTTCTCGGCCGGCACCCGGCAGCCGTCGAACTGGATCAGCGCCGTGTCGCTCGAATGCTGGCCCAGCTTGTCCTCCAGCCGCGCCACGGTGTAGCCCGGCGCGTCGGTGGGCACCAGGAAGGCGCTCATGCCCTTCTTGCCGGCCGCCTTGTCGGTCATGGCGATGACGATGGCGACCTGGCCGTTCTTGCCGCTGGTGATGAACTGCTTGGTGCCGTCGATCACATAGCCGTCGCCGTCGCGCCGGGCGGTGGTGCGCAGGCTCGAGGCATCGCTGCCCGCCTGCGGCTCGGTGAGGCAGAAGGCGCCGAGCATCTGCCCCTGCGCCAAGGGCTGCAGCCACTGCCGCTTCTGCTGCGCGTTGCCGTAGCGCAGCAGGATGGCGTTGACGGGGCAGTTGGTGACGCTAATGGCGGTGCTGGTGCCGCCGTCGCCGGCGGCGATCTCCTCCAGCACCAGCGCCAGCGTCAGGTAGTCCAGCCCGGCGCCGCCGTGCTCCTCGGGCACGCAGATGCCGTAGGCGCCCAGTGCGGCCAGGCCCTGGTGGGCGGCCCGCGGGAAGGTGTGCTCGCGGTCCCACTGCGCGGCGTGGGGCCACAGTTCGGCTTGCGCGAATTCGCGCACCGCGTCGCGGATGGCTTCCTGGTCCGGGGTCAGCAGCATGGCGGGGTCTCCGGCCGGATCGGCCTCACCTGCCCTGGGCCAGGTCCATCACCAGCCGGGTCGACATGTAGAGCCGGCGCGGGATGGCGCCGATGTCCACGTACTCGGCCTTGTCGCTGTGGTAGCCGAAGCCGGGCAGGCCCATGCTCTCGATGACGGGCTTGCCGGTCAGCGCGGCATAGGCGGCGTCGGTGCCGCCGCCGGTGCGCTCGACCACGCCGACCTCGCCGCCGGCCTCCTTGTAGTAGGCCACGGCCTTGTCGACCAGCAGCTTGCCGGCCGGGCCGGCATCGAAGGCGGGACGGCCGCGGGTGATCAGGATCTTCACCTCGGCATCCGGCAGCTTCTTCTTCTGGGCACGTTCCTCCAGCACCTTCATCGCGGCCTCGAAGTCCTCGTTGCGCGCATAGCGCACATCGGCGTTGAGCGTGGCGCTGTCGGGGATGATGTTGCTCACCGCGCCGGCCTTGGCGATGGTCCAGTTGAAGCGCAGGCCCCTGGCCTTGTCGTCGATGTCCAGCGTGCGCTGCACCAGGTCGGCCGCCTCCACCAGCGCGTTGACGCCGAGCTCGGGCGCGGCGCCGGCATGCGAGGCCTTGCCCTTGATGTTGGCCTGCACGTAGGCGATGCCCGAGGTGCCGAGCGAGAAGCCTTCCTTGCCGGCCGAGGTGGGCTCGTAGGAAAGCACGTAGTCGGCCTTGGCCGCCTCGGCCTGGATCAGGTCGCGCGAGCCGAAGGAGCCTTTTTCCTCGTCGGTGTTGAACAGCACGGTGATGGTGCCGAAGTCCTGGAAGCCGCGCGCCTTGAGCAGCGCCAGCGTGTGCAGCACGACCGCGTTGCCGCCCTTGTCGTCGGCGATGCCGGGGCCGTAGGCCTTGTCGCCTTCCACGCGGAAGGGCGCCTTGGCCAGGATGCCCTTGAGGTAGACGGTGTCCATGTGCGAGATGAGCAGCACGTTCTTGCCGCCCTTGCCCTTGAGCGTGCCGACGACGTTGTCGCCGACCACCATGCCCGCCGCCTTGTGGCGGGTGACGGCGAAGCCCAGCGCCTTCAGGCGATCTTCCAGGTACTGCGCGGCCGCGGCCATGCCCTCGGCGTCGCCGGTGCCGGTCTCGATGTTGACCAGCTGCTCCAGCGTCTTGACGACGGCGGGCTGCTCGTCGGTGGCGGCCTTCAGCAGCGCCTCGTCGCGCTGCTGGGCGAAGGCCGCGGGTGCGACGAAGGCGGCAGCCAGCAGGCCGGGCAGGAGGGAGCGCGGGAACGTCGACAGGCTCATGGTGCTTCTGCTTTCTTTCTTCGGATCAGAGGAGTTCGATGGCGACGGCGGTGCCCTCGCCGCCGCCGATGCACAGCGTGGCGACGCCGCGCTTCTTGCCGCGCGACTGCAGCGCGTGGATCAGCGTGACCATGATGCGCGCGCCGCTGGCGCCGATGGGGTGGCCCAGCGCGCAGGCGCCGCCGTGCACGTTGACGATCTCGTGCGAGACGCCGAGCTCCTTCATCAGCGCCATGGGCACCACGGCGAAGGCCTCGTTGACCTCCCACAGGTCCACGTCCTCGACGCCCCAGCCGGTCTTGGCGAAGAGCTTCTGCACGGCGCCCACCGGCGCGGTGGAGAACCACTCGGGCTGCTGCGCGTGGGTGGCGTGGGCGACCAGGCGGGCGATGGGCCTGGCGCCGATCTTCTTCGCGTGCGACTCGGTCGCCATCACCAGGGCGGCGGCGCCATCGTTGATCGACGAGCTGGAGGCGGCGGTGATGGTGCCGCCCTCCTTCTTGAACGCGGGCTTGAGCGTGGGGATCTTGTCGAGCTTGACCTTGCCCGGGCCCTCGTCGATGGCGACCACCGTCTCGCCGCTGCGGCCCTTGACCGTCACCGGCGCGATCTCGGCCTTGAACAGGCCGTCGCGGGTCGCATGCTGCGCGCGCTGCACGCTGGCGATGGCGAAGGCGTCCTGCGCCTCGCGGGTGAAGCCGTACTTGGCGGCGCAGTCCTCGCCGAAGGTGCCCATGCTGCGGCCGGGCTGGTAGGCGTCCTCCAGGCCGTCGAGCATCATGTGGTCGAACACCCGGTCGTGGCCCATGCGGTAGCCGCCGCGGCCCTTGAGCAGCAGGTAGGGGGCGTTGGTCATGCTCTCCATGCCGCCGGCGACCATCACCTCGTGCGTGCCGGCCAGCAGCAGGTCGTGCGCCAGCATCGCGGCCTTCATGGCCGAGCCGCACATCTTGCTGAGGGTGACGGCGCCCGCGCTGTCGGGCAGGCCGCCCTTGTAGGCTGCCTGGCGCGCCGGCGCCTGGCCCTGGCCGGCCATCAGGCAGTTGCCGAACAGCACCTCGCCCACCGCCTCGGGCGCCACGCCGGCGCGCTCCACCGCCGCCTTGATGGCGGCGCCGCCGAGGTCGTGCGCCGCGAGGGCGGCGAAGTCGCCCTGGAAGCTGCCCATGGGGGTGCGCGCGGCACCGAGGATGACGATCGATTCGCTCATGACTGGCTCCTTGGAAGCTGAGGGTGTGAAGAGGATCACTCGGCCGGCGTCGGCGGGCCGGGGCGGGTGTCGGGCGCGTCCTCGCCGCCGTTGCGCAGGCGGCGCGGCTCGATGGCCACCGGCTCCGCCTCGGCCGGCCTGCCCCACTTGAAGCGGATGCGCTGCACCGCCGCCTTGTAGATCGACTCCAGCGAGCGGCTGCCGTCGACGCTGATCTCCAGGTCCTGCAGCAGGCCGTCGTGCACGCCGAAGGCCCAGCCGTGGATGGTCACCTTCTGCCCGCGGCCCCAGGCGTCGACCATCACGGTGCTGACGGCCACGTTGACCACCTGCTCGGCCACGTTCAGTTCGCACAGCGCGTCGGCGCGCGCCTCCTCGGGCATGGATTCGAGCATCACGTGGTGGCGGTCGCGCACGTCCTGGATGTGGCGGATCCAGTTGTCGGCCAGGCCCACGCGCGCGCCTTCGAGCGCCGCCTTCACGCCGCCGCAGCCGTAGTGGCCGACGACCATGATGTGCTCCACCTTGAGCATGTCCACCGCGAACTGGATGGCCGACAGCGCGTTGAGGTCGGAGTGCACCACGATGTTGGCCACGTTGCGGTGCACGAACACCTCGCCGGGGTCCAGCCCGGTGATCTGGTTGGCCGGCACGCGGCTGTCGGAGCAGCCGATCCACATGAACTTCGGCGTCTGCTGCTTGACCAGGCTGGTGAAGAAGCCGGGGCGTTCGCGCTCCATCTGGGCGGACCAGGCACGGTTGTGGGCGAACAGGTCTTCGATGGAAGCGGACATGGTGGAATTGTGGTCGATCGATGTGTGGATGGGGATGCCGGCGGCGTTCGGAGGGCGTCAGCGCGCGGCGGTGAGGGGGGCGGCGGAAGCCGTGCTTCGTCGCCGGCCCGGCGATGCCGGGGCGGCCGCGGACTTGCGCGCGCGGGCCAGCACGGCGCGCGCCTGCGCCTCGTGCGCCCGGACTTCGTCCAGGTTGGCCTGCAGCTCGGCCAGCTGCGCCTCCAGCCGCTCGCGGTGGCCGCCCAGCACGCGCAGGAACTCCTCCAGCTGGGCCGCCGTGTCGCGCGGGCTGTCGTACATGTCGAGGATGCCCTTGGCCTCGCTGAGCGTCAGGCCCAGGCGCTTGGCCCGCAGCGTGAGCGCCAGGCGCGTGCGGTCGCGCGCGGTGTAGACGCGCTGCACGCCGCTGCGCGCCGGGGTGAGCAGGCCCACGTCCTCGTAGAAGCGGATCGCCCGCGTCGTGAGCTCGAATTCCTTCGCGAGTTCGCCGATGGTGTAGGTGGTCGAGGGCATGGGGCGGCGGCAGGGCTTTGCGCTGGCGACAGCGCGTTCCGGGGCGGCTGCCTACAATGAAGCGCCGCCCATGACGTTGACGTAAACGTCAACCCCGGCATCATACATAAACAAGATGAATCTGCTCGAACGCGAACTCCACTACCCGCTGGGCGACCAGCTCCCCGCGCCCGGCGAGACGATCGAGGTCGCGCCCGGGGTGCGCTGGATCCGCATGGCCCTGCCCTTCGCGCTGGACCACATCAACCTGTGGCTGCTGCGCGACCGCATCGACGGGCGCGAGGGCTGGAGCGTGGTGGACTGTTGCATCAGCCGGCCGGAGGCCAGGCAGCAGTGGGAGCAGATCTTCGAGACGCAGCTGCAGGGCCTGCCGATCCTGCGCGTGATCGTCACCCACATGCACCCGGACCACATCGGCCTGGCGCACTGGCTGTGCGAGCGCTGGCAGGCTCCTCTGTGGATCAGTTCCACCGACTACCACGTGGCGCGCGTGCTCAGCACCGCCGGCGACACCCTGGCGGGGGGCGACGCGGCGGCGGACTTCTTCGCCTCGCACGGCCTCACCGACCCGGAGGCGATCGCCAAGATCCGCGCCCGCACCAGCTACTACGCCAACATGGTGCCCTCGGTGCCCGACCGCTTCGTGCGCATGATGGACGGCGACGTGCTGCACATCGGCGGCCGCGCCTGGCGCTGCATCGCCGGCTACGGCCACGCGCCCGAGCACATCGCCCTCTACTGCGAGGAGCTGAACGCCCTGCTGGGCGGCGACATGATGCTGCCGCGCATCTCCACCAACGTGAGCGTGCACGCCGGCGAGCCGGAGGCGAACTCGCTGCGCCTGTTCCTCACCAGCCTCGAACGCTACGTCGAACTGCCCGAGGACGTGCTGGGCCTGCCCGCGCACGGCAAGCCCTTCCGCGGCGTCCACACCCGCGTGCGGCAGCTGCAGGATCACCACCGCGACCGCCTGGCCGAGCTGCTGGCCGCCTGCACGCAGCGCCCGCACACGGCCGCCGAGGCGCTGCCCATCCTCTTCAAGCGCGCGCTCGACCTGCACCAGATGACCTTCGCGATGGGCGAGACCATCGCCCACCTGCACCTGCTGTGGTTCAGCGGGCAGTTGCAGCGCCGCCGGGGCGAGGACGGCGTGTATCGTTTCGGCCTCTGACGCCGAACCTGCCCGCCTCTTCTTGCCTGCCCCCTCCTCCGACACGACCCTGGACGACCTGCGCGCCGGCCGCCTGGCGGGCGCGACGCGGCTGCGCCTGTCGGGCGGGCTCGGCGCCTTCCCCGACGAGATCTTCTCGCTGGCCGACACGCTGGAGGTGCTCGACCTCTCCGGCAACGCGCTGAGCGCGCTGCCGCCCGACCTGCACCGGCTGCGCCGCCTGCGGGTGCTGTTCTGCTCCGGCAACCCGTTCACCGTGCTGCCCGCCGCGCTGGGCCGCTGCGGATCGCTGGAGATGATCGGCTTCAAGAGCTGTCGCCTGCGCGAGGTGCCGGCCGAGGCGCTGCCGCCGCGCCTGCGCTGGCTGATCCTCACCGACAACGCGATCGAGGCGCTGCCGGCGGCCCTCGGCGGCTGCGCGCGGCTGCAGAAGCTGATGCTCGCGGGCAACCGCCTGGCGGCCCTGCCGGACTCGCTGGCGCAGTGCCGCGCGCTGGAGCTGATGCGCCTGGCGGCCAACCGCTTCGAGACGCTGCCGCCCTGGCTGGGCGAGATGCCGGCCCTGGCCTGGCTGGCCTGCGCCGGCAATCCGCTGAATGCCGGCGCCGATGCCGCCATCGCCGACGTGCCCTGGGCCGAACTGGCCCTCGGGGAAGCCCTGGGCGAAGGCGCCTCCGGCGTCATCCATGCCGCGCGATGGCCCGGCCACGCCGACGCGCTGGCCGTCAAGCTGTTCCGCGGCGAGATGACCAGCGACGGCTGGCCCGCCAGCGAGATGGCCGCGCACCTGGCGGCCGGCGCGCACCCCGCCATCGTCCCGGCGCTCGGCCGCGTGCAGGGCCACCCGCAGGGCGTGCAGGGCCTGGCGATGCCCCGCCTCGGGCCCGAATGGCGCAACCTCGCCGGGCCGCCCGACTTCGCCACCTGCACGCGCGACGTGTACGCGGCCGGCCTGCACCTGCCGGCCGCGGCGGCGCGCGCCATCGCGCGCGACGTGGCGTCGGCCGTCGCGCACCTGCATGCGCGCGGCCTGGTGCACGGCGACCTGTATGCGCACAACATCCTCTGGCGGCCCGCCGGCGAGGACGGTGCGCAGGCCCTGCTCGGCGACTTCGGCGCCGCGGCGCTGCTGCCCGAAGGCCCGGCGCGCCGGATGCTGCAGCGCATGGAGGCGGCTGGCCTTCGGCCACCTGCTGGGCGAGCTGCAGGCGCATTCGGAGCCGCAGGCGCCCGCCCTGCAGCCCCTGGCCGCACTGCGGGCGCGCTGCCTGGCCGGCGACGCCGCGCTGCGCCCCGGCTTCGAAGTGATGGCACGCGCACTCGCCGCGTGAGCGGGCCGCGCCGCTGGCACCTTCGTGACCTCGCCGGAAGGCGTCTTCGTCTTAAGCTGCGTCCTTCCGGCCCCGCGCCGCGACGCTTTCGACCGCACCCCAGGAGACGATCCCCGTGGACACCCAGAACCTCTTCTCGCTCAAGGGCCGCACGGCCCTCATCACCGGCGGCTCGCGCGGCATCGGCCGCATGATCGCCGAGGGCTTCCTCGCGCAGGGCGCGCGCGTGTACATCTCGGCGCGCAAGGCCGAGGCCTGCGACCGCACCGCCAAGGAACTCTCGGCCTCCGGCCACTGCGTCTCGCTGCCGGCCGACGTCTCCACGCTGGACGGCATCCAGGGCCTGGTGCAGGCCTATGCGAAGCACGAGGGCTCGCTCGACATCCTGGTCAACAACGCCGGCGCCGCCTGGGGCGCGCCCTACGACGAGTTCCCCGAGAGCGGCTGGGACAAGGTGGCCGACCTGAACATGAAGACGCCCTTCTTCCTCACGCAGGCGCTCACGCCGATGCTGAAGAAGGCCGCCACCGACCACCTGGCCAAGGTGATCCACGTCGCCTCGATCGACGGCATCACCGTCAACCCGTGGGAGACGTATTCGTATGCCGCCAGCAAGGCCGGCCTGATCCACCTGACCAAGCGCATGGCCCTCAAGCTCGCGCCCGAGCGCATCGTGGTCAGCGCCATCGCACCCGGCCCCTTCGCCTCGGAGATGAACAAGGACGCGCGCGACCACGGCGACGAGGTGGCGCACCGCGTGCCGCTGGGCCGCATCGGCATGCCGGAAGACATGGCCGGCGCGGCGATCTTCCTGGCCTCGCGCGCGGGCGACTACGTGGTCGGCTCCACGCTGGTGGTCGACGGCGGCACCGCCTGGGGCCGGTAGCCCGCCGCGCTTCGTCGACAGACACAATGGCGGGATGGCCTCCCCCGCCGCCCGCATCCCGCCGATCCAGGCGCTGCTCGCCTTCGAGGCGGTCGCGCGCCTGCGCAGCGTGACGCAGGCGGCGGCCGAGCTCAGCGTCACCCCCAGTGCCATCAGCCACCGCATCCGCCAGCTCGAGTCGCAGCTCGGCCTGAAGCTCTTCGCCAGCCGCGGGGAGTTCCTGCCCACGGCCGAGGGCGCGGCCTACCTGGCGCGGGTGCGCGAGGCGATGGCGGCGCTGCAGGAGCAGCCGCGCGCCGGCCTCGGCGGCCCCGAGGCGCCAGCGCGCCTGCGGGTGGCCGTCACGCCCACCTTCTCGCGCCAGCTGCTGCTGCCGCGGCTGGCGATGTTCCGCCACGCGTACCCCGACATCGAGCTGATGCTGCAGGTGGCCATCCCGATCCACAACGTGACGGCCGAGGAGGCCGACATCGAGCTGCGCTTCGGCACCGGCCCTTTCCCCGACCGCGAGTCGATGCACCTGCTGTCGGACGAGGTGTGCCCGGTGTGCAGCCCCGAGTACCTGCGCGAGGCGGGGCCCTTCGAGGACGGCTTCGAAACCGAGGAATCCATCGGACGCGCCCACCTGATCCGCTCGCCGCTGGAGCCGTGGCGCACCTGGTTCCGCGCCTGCGGCATCGGCCTGCCGGAACCGGCCTCGGGCAACCAGTTCAACGACCTGGGGCTGGTGCTCGATGCCGCCGTGGCCGGCTTCGGCGTGGCGCTGATGCGCATGAAGCTCGGCCAGGGCTGGCTCGACAGCGGCCGGCTGGTGCGCCTGTCGCAGCGCAGCGCGCGCTCGCCGCACGACTACTTCCTGTGCTGGAAGCCCGGCACGCTGGAGCGCTGGGAGTGCGCGGCCTTCGTGGACTGGCTGCGCCAGGCGATGAAGTAGCCTGCGCCGGCCCGGGCCGCTTCTCCGGGTATTCCCGCAGGCCTGCTCCGCAACCGCCTTGCGGCACGGCCGGCGCTGAAAAACTTTCACACGCGGTGCAACCATATTTCACGCACCGCCGGGAACCCCGCCCCTACAGTCCGCACCCGGCAGGGCTCGCGCGTCCGGCGCGGGGCTGCGCCTGCCAGCCAGGGTGCCACGCGCCCACGCCATTCCCACAACGACACCCAGAAGGAGACGCGCCATGACCTGGCAGCAGATCTACGACCCGTTCGGCAACATGTTCATCTCCACCGCCCTGGCGGCAATCCCGGTGGTGGTGATGCTGGCCGCCCTCGGCTTCTTCCACATCAAGGCGCACATCGCGGCCGGCATGGGCCTGGTGGCTGCCCTGCTGGTCGCCATCTTCGCCTACGGCATGCCGGCCGACATGGCCGGGCGCGCGGCGCTGTTCGGCGGCTTCACGGGCCTGCTGCCGATCGGCTGGATCGTGCTGAACATCATCTTCCTGCACCAGCTGACCGAGCAGAACGGCAGCTTCGCCGTGCTGCAGGACTCGCTCTCGGGCATCACCGAGGACCGGCGCATCCAGCTGCTGCTGATCGCCTTCTGCTTCGGCGCCTTCTTCGAGGGCGCGGCCGGCTTCGGCACCCCGGTGGCGGTGACGGCGGCCATCCTCATCGGCCTGGGCTTCTCGCCGCTGGCGGCCTCGGGCCTGTCGCTGATCGCGAACACGGCGCCGGTGGCCTTCGGCGCGCTGGGCACGCCGGT
>Ga0222420_100253_pt1 | contig 47900 bp, 37 predicted proteins | sample 3A2ome_FD_182470 | JGI IMG/M metagenome (GOLD analysis project Ga0222420, IMG submission 182470) | Enriched microbial communities from leaf-cutter ant dump, University of Wisconsin, Madison, United States - 3A200A (version 2) | ecosystem: Environmental > Terrestrial > Nest > Insects nest > Nest...
ACCATCGCCGTGGGCCTGCTGCCCACCTACGACCAGGTCGGCCTGTGGGCGCCCGCGCTGCTGGTGCTGATGCGGCTGATCCAGGGCTTCGCGGTGGCCGGCGAGATCTCCGGCGCCAGCTCGATGATCCTGGAGCACGCGCCCTTCGGCCGCCGCGGCTTCTTCGCCAGCTTCACGCTGCAGGGCGTGCAGGCGGGGCAGATCCTGGCCGCCGCCGTGTTCCTGCCGCTGGCGCACTACATGCCGGCCGAGCAGTTCAACACCTGGGGCTGGCGCATCCCCTTCATCCTGAGCTTCGTCGTCATCATCGCCGGCTGGATCATCCGCCGCGAGGTCGACGAGACGCCGGCCTTCGCCGACAAGGCGGCGCAGAAGGAGCGCGCCCGCTCGCCCATCGTCGACGCCTTCAAGTACAGCACGCCCGACATGGTGCGCGTGGTGCTGATGGCGCTGATGAACGTGATCCCCGTGGTCGCCACCATCTTCGGCGCCGCCTACGCGGTGCAGCCGGCCTACGGCATCGGCTTCGAGAAGGACATCTACCTGTGGATCCCGGTGCTGGGCAACATCCTGGCGGTGCTGGTGATCCCCTACGTGGGCAACCTGTCGGACCGCATCGGCCGCAAGCCGCCTATCGTCGTCGGCTCGCTGCTGGCCGGGCTGCTGGCCTTCGGCTACCTCTACGCCATCAGCATCAAGAACGTGCCGCTGGCCATCTGCATGTCGCTGCTGATGTGGGGCGTGGTCTACCAGGGCTACAACGCGGTGTTCCCCAGCTTCTATCCGGAGCTGTTCCCGACCCGCACCCGCGTCTCGGCCATGGCCATCTCGCAGAACATCGGCACCGCCATCACGGCCATGCTGCCGGCGCTGTTCACCGCCGTCGCGCCGCCCGGCTCGTCGAACATCTGGCTGACCGTCGGCGCCATCGCCTTCGGCATCACCGTCATCGCCGCGCTGGCCGCCCTGAGCGCCCGCGAGACCTTCCGCATCCACATGAACGACCTGGGCCGGCCCGACGCGCAGCCGGTGGACAAGGCCGAATACGAGCGCCTGCGCGCCGCGTCGATGCACTCGTCCCTGCAGGGCGCCGCCGCCTGAGGCACGACCCGCCGGAAACGCCGCCGCCATGTCCATCGACCTCGCCCGCTTCGGCTTCAACACCGTCACCATGGGCGGTGCGCTCGGCCACAAGCTCGACTGCATGAAGGCGGCCGGCTTCTCCGGCGTGGAACTGTGGGCGCGCGACCTGATCGCGCACCCCGGCGGCGTGGAGGAGGCGGCGCGCATCGTGAAGGCCAGCGGCCTGAAGGTCACCGACTTCCAGCCGCTGCGCGACTTCGAGTGCGCGCCCGACGCCATGCGCCCGCACCGGCTCGAGATGGCGCGCGAGCAGCTGCGCCAGATGGCGCTGGTCGGCACCGACATGCTGCTGGTGTGCTCCACCACCAGCCCGCTCGCCATCGACGACCCGGAGCGCGCCGCGGAGGACCTGCGCACGCTGGCCACGCTGGCCACGCCGCTGGGCATCCGCATCTGCTACGAGGCCCTGTCCTGGGGCCGCCACGTCAACCGCTGGCACCAGGCCTGGGACATCGTGCGCCGCTGCAACCGCAGCAACGTCGGCCTCAACCTCGACAGCTTCCACATGTCGGTGCACGGCGACGACACGCCCGGGACGCTGGCGCAGCTGGCCGAGGTGCCGGTCGAGAAGATCTTTCTCGTGCAGCTGGCCGACTACTTCTTCGAGTACAGCGACCGGCAGGCCGACATGATCGAGCTGGCGCGGCACCAGCGCCTGTTCCCCGGCGAGGGCCTGCACGACGTGCGCGACCTGGTCCAGCTGCTGGAGGACAAGGGCTACCGCGGCCACTACACCTTCGAAGTGTTCAACGACGACTACGTCAACTCCGACCCGATGGTGGTCGCGCAGCGCGGCATGAAGGCCGCGCGCTGGCTCAGCGAGAGCCACGTCGCGCGCGACGCCGGCCGGCCCGGCGCGGCGCGGCCGTCGGCACCCCGTCAACGCATCCGTCCCCTCATCACCCCATGATCTCCGGCAAGACCACCCTCATCGCGCACCTCGGCTACCCGACCGAGACCTTCAAGGCGCCGATGATCTACAACCCCTGGTTCGAGCAGCAGGGCATCGATGCCGTCGTCGTCCCGATGGGCGTCAAGGCCGAGGACTACGCCGCCGCGCTGCCGCAGATCATGCGCTTCACCAACCTGCGCGGCGCGCTGGTGACCATGCCGCACAAGATCTCCACGCTGCGGCTGGTCGACGAGGCCACGCCGACGGCGAAGATCGCCGGCGCCTGCAACGCCATCCTGAAGCGGCCCGACGGCACGCTGCTGGGCGACATGTTCGACGGCGCCGGCTTCGTGCGCGGCGTCGAGCGCAAGGGCCGCAGCTTCAAGGGCGCGCGCGTGCTGGTCTCCGGCGCGGGCGGCGTGGGCTCGGCCATCGCGGCGTCCATCGCCGCCGCCGGCGCGGCCGGGCTGATGCTGTTCGACGCGCATGCCGGCGCGGCCGAGGCGCTGGCCGGCCGCCTGCGCGAGCACTACCCGCAGCTCGAGGTGGGCACCGGCGCCAACGACCCGGCCGGCTTCGACGTGATCGTCAACGCCACGCCGCTGGGCATGAAGGAGGGCGACCCGCTGCCCTTCGACGTCGAGCGCATCGACCCGCGGACCTTCGTGGGCGAGGTGGTGATGAAGGCCGAGTACACGCCGCTGCTGCAGGCCGCGCGTGCGCGGGGCTGCGCGGTGCAGGTGGGCACCGACATGCTGTTCGAGCAGATCCCGGCCTACCTGGAGTTCTTCGGCTTCGGCACCACCACGGCCGAGGCGCTGCGCGCCGTCGCGAAGCTGCAGTATTGAACCACCCCCAGTCTTCGCGGACTTCGTTCCGCTTCGCCAACCCCCTCAAGGGGACACATCCTGCGGTCTGGCAAAGCCAGTCCCGCGGATGTTCCCGCATGGCCTGCTCCGCGGCCTTCGGAAGGGAAAGCGCGCGGAGGGGTTCGTAGCTGTGGGTGGCGCGCAGCGCCATGGATGACTGCGATGAAGCCGCAATGAAGGGAGCGACCCTAGGGGTTTTCCAGCGGTTCGGCGCCGCCGGGCCCGCTTTTACGTAGTTTCCCGCTTCGGCTGGTCAGACAGCGATCAGGGAGCGCCGCCGACCATCAGGCGGCGTTCAGCTTTGCGGCGTGCACCCCGTGCGCCGCCCACTCCCATGATCGACCAGAACCTAACCAGAGGCATCTTCCTCGTCCTTTTCGCGCTGATCTTCGGCGTGACTGCGGCCCTCAACTACCCCATCGGCGCCTTCGCCCACGGCGGGCCGGGCCTGTTCCCGGTGCTCATCAGCATCCTGCTCGGCCTGGTCGGCCTGGCGCTGGTGATCCGCTCGCGCTTCGAGCAGAAGGTGCCGATGAATTTCAAGCTTAAGAACATCGGCGTCATCATCGGCAGCCTGTGCTGCTTCGCGTTCGTCTCGGAGCACGTCAACATGATCGTCGGCATCGTCCTGATGGTCTTCATCGCCGCGATCGCCGGCACCAACTACTCGTGGATGCGCAACGTCAAGGTGTCCATCGCGCTGGTGCTGATCGCCTTCGCTTTCCAGAGGCTGCTCGGCCTGAACCTCCCGCTCTATTGAGGCCAAGACCATGGACGCTCTGCACAATCTCGCCTTCGGCTTCGAGCACGCGCTGACCCTGCACAACCTGATGTACTGCGCCATCGGGTGCGTGGTCGGCACGCTGGTCGGCCTGCTGCCGGGGCTCGGGCCGCTGGCCACCATCAGCGTGCTGCTGCCGCTGACCTACTCCATCGACACCACCAGCTCGCTGATCATGCTGGCGGGCATCTACTACGGCGCCCAGTACGGCGACAGCGTGAGTGCCATCACGATGAAGATGCCCCACGCGAGCAGCATCGTGGCCTGCATCGACGGGTACGCCATGACGCTCAAGGGCAAGGCCGGGCTGGCCCTGTTCACGGCGGGCATCTCCAGCTTCATCGGCGGCACGATCGCGATCGTGGTGCTGGTGTTCATGGCACCCAAGCTGGGCGAGGTGGCCTTTCTCTTCGGGCCGGCCGACTACTGCGCCCTGATGATGGTGGGCTTCTTCTGCGTGAGCTTCGTGACCACCGGCAGCCTGCTCAACGGCCTGGCGATGTGCCTGGTGGGCGTGCTGCTCGGCCAGATCGGCACCGACGTCAACAGCGGCATGCAGCGCTACACGATGGACCTGCCCTTCCTGGCCGACGGCGTCAGCCTGGTGAGCATCGCGCTGGGCTGCTTCGGCATCGCGGAGATCACCAAGAACCTCGACTCGAAGCAGGAGCGCTCGCCCTTCAACGGCGAGATCAAGCTGCTGCCCACCTGGCCGGAGTTCAAGCGCATCCTCCCGAGCGCCGTGCGTGGCAGCCTGATCGGCTCGCTGATCGGCGTGCTGCCCGGCGGCGGCGCGGCCATCGCCCAGTTCGCGGCCTACGCGCTGGACAAGAAGGTCAGCAAGTACAAGCACGAGATCGGCACCGGCTGCATCGAGGGCGTGGCCGGGCAGGCGGCGGCCGACGAGGCCGCGGCGCGCACCAGCTTCATCCCGCTGATGAGCATCGGCATCCCCGAGAACCCGGTGATGGCGCTGATGATGGCCGCCTTCATCATCAAGGGCATCCAGCCCGGCCCCAACATGATCGCCGGCCACCCCGAGCTGTTCTGGGGTCTGGTGGCCAGCATGTGGGTGGGCGGCTGCTTCCTGGTGATCCTGAACGTGCCGATGGTCCGCTACCTGCTGTCGGTGTTCAAGATCCCGTACAACGTGCTGTTCCCCGGCATCCTGTTCTTCTGCTGCATCGGCACGTACAGCGTCAACAACAACCTGGACGACCTCTACATCACCGCCGTCTTCGGCATCCTGGGCTTCGTCTTCATGCGGCTCAAGCTGGACTCGGCGCCGCTGATGCTGGGCTTCATCCTCGGGCCGATGCTGGAGGAGAACTTCCGCCGCGCGATGCTCATCAGCCGGGGCAGCTTCGGCGTGTTCGTGCAGCGGCCGATCAGCGCCACGCTGCTCGGCATGATCGCCCTGCTGGTGGGCTGGCAGCTGGTGGCCTTCGTGATCGACACGAAGAAGAAGCGCGCCGGCCTGGCGGCGCAGCCGCAGGTGACGCCGACCTGACCGCCGGCGCGGGCCCGCTCCATCCCCAGGAGGATGGCTGCGGGCCGGGGCTTGCCGAACAATGGCCGGCCATGCCGGAATCCCCCCTCTCCATCCGCAACGACGCCAGCCTCGCGCCCTCCGGCGCGGCGCTGGCGCGCGTCGCCGTGCTGGCGCCGCTGGCCGAGGCGCGGCTGGACGCGCTGGCGGCGCGCTGCCAGTGGCGGCGCCTGGCGCCCTGGGAGTCGCTGGACCTCGGCGACGCGGCTGCCGACGCAGCGCACCTGCTCGTGGCCGGCCGCGTGCGCCTGAGCCTGCGCGCGGCCGACGGCGCCCAGGTCGACCTGCAGGACATCGAGGGCGGCGGCTTGTTCGGCGAGTGGGCCGCGCCGGAAGCGGTGGTGCGGCCGCAGGCCGAGGGCGTGGCGCTGTCCAGCTGCCTGGTGGCGACGCTGGACGGCGCCGACTTCCGCGCCCTGCTGGCGGCCGAGCCGCAGGTGGCGCTGCGCTGTGCGCGCTCGCTGGCGGCGCAGGTCAGGCAGCTGTCGGAGCAGGTGCTCTCACTGCACGCCGCGCACTGAATCCTGCGCTCGAATGCAGGGCCGCGTCAGCCGCCCACCAGCGCCAGGTAGTCCGAGCGCGTGGCCGGCGAGACGGCGTCCAGCACCTGGGCGTACGAGGTCTGGTGGCGCGCCAGCAGGCGCGCCGAGGCCACCGCCTTCGAGCGGCAGAACCAGTGGCAGGTGTGCTGCATGAGCAGCAGTTCGGCGCTCATCATGTAGGCCTGGGCCTTCGGGCCGAGCTGCTGCGCGTTGGCGGCCACCGCCTCGATGCCGCGCGCGTGGACGGCGAACACGCGGCGCGCGTCGAACAGCCGCCAGGCCGGCAGCAGCGGCTGCGCGAAGGGCAGCCACAGCGGCAGCCGGCTCACCTGCGCCAGCGGCGCCTCCATGCGCTGCACGTCGGCGGCGAAGCGCGCGAACTGCTGCGCCAGCGACTGCTCCACGCCGGCGAGGATGCCGCGGACCTGCCGGCGCCGCTCGGGGTCGTCCTCGCCCAGCCAGCGCAGATAGCCGTCCAGCAGCTGCTCCATCTGCCGCTCGATCTGGTAGGGCCCGAGGTAGCTGCCGAGCAGGGCGATGCGGCGCTGCTGTTCGCGCTGCCGGAGGACGTAGAGGCCGGCGGCGAGCAGGATCAGGACGAGAAGGAATTCCATGGGGGGCCGGACAGGCGCGCGGCAGCGCCGGTGCGAGGGGAGCGAGCGGAAGATGGAAGTGTAGGCAAGGCGCACGGCCCGCCGCAGCGGAGCCGGCGGCTCAGCTGGCGGCGCCGAGGCCGCCGTAGTGCAGCGCCTTGTCCGAGTACATGGCGCGGTCGGCGCGCAGCAGCGCCGCCTCCAGGCTCTCGCCGGGGCTGCACAGCGCGGCGCCGATGGCGAAGCTCAGCGCGTGGCCGCTGGTGCCGGCGTAGAACTGGTTGTTGACTTCCACCAGCGAGGCCAGGCGGTCGCGCACGGCCTGCACCGCGCGCTCGTCGCCGCCGGGCAGCAGGATGGCGAACTCGTCGCCGCCGATGCGCGCCACGCTGCCCGGCGCGTCGACGCACTTGGCCAGCACCTCGCCCGCGCGGCGCAGCAGCGCGTCGCCGGCGGCGTGGCTGACCTCGTCGTTGACGCGCTTGAGCCCGTTCATGTCGATCGCCATCACCACCACCGGCCAGGGGCCCTTGCGCGCCAGGCGCTTGATCTCCTCGGTGTACCAGGTGCGGTTGCGCAGCTGCGTCAGCACGTCGTGCGTGCCCAGGTACTCGAGGTAGGCCTCGGCCCGCTTGCGCGCCGTGATGTCCACCAGCGAGACGAGCACCATGTCCCAGCGCTGGAGGTGCGCGGGCAGCACCGCCAGCTGCATGTGGATGTGGATGGCCTCGCCCGAGAGCGAGTAGTTCACCACCTCGCGCTGCTGCGTGGTGCGGCCCTCCCACAGGTCGCGCAGCTGCTCGGCGAAGGAGTCCTGCATGTCGCCCTGGAAGATGTCGGCCAGGCGACGCAGCAGCTCGTCTTTGGAGGCGGCGCCGAACATGCGCAGCGTCTCCTCGTTGACGTCGAGCACGCGGATCTCCTGCATGCAGCGGCCGATGAATTCCGGGTGCACCTTCAGGAAGGTGCCGAAGTCGCGGATGCCCTGCATGCGCACTTCCTCCAGCAGCCGGCGGATGCCGCTGAAGTCCTCCACCCACAGCGACACCGGCGAGCGCTCGAACAGCCCGCGCGCGTAGCGCTCGCTGCGCGCCAGCGCGGCGGCGGTGCGCGACTGGTCGGTCACGTCGTCCAGCGAGACCAGCACGCGCTCCCAGGTCCCTTCGTGGCCGGGCAGCACGCGCACGCGCACGTCCACCTCCAGGCGGCGGCCGTCCAGCGTGTAGTTGACGGTGCGGTCCTCGAAGTGCAGCGCGCCGCCCCACAGCTGCTCCAGCTCGTGCAGCATGTGCTCGCCCGCGTCGTCGCGGAAGACCTCGTCCATGCGGTCCACCAGCTCGTCCAGGCTGGCCGCGCCGAACAGCTCCAGCGTGGCCTGGTTGACCTTGACCACCTTCAGTGCCGCGGTGCAGGCGGCCAGGGCGGACGGCGCCTCCAGCAGGTGAGCCCGCAGGTCGCTCACGCCCTGCGCTCGCCAGCCGTCGAACAGGCGCTTCAGGCCGCTGAAGTCCTCCAGCCAGAGCGAGACCGGCGCGAAATCGAACATCGACTGGTCGTCGTTGAATGCGGGCATGGGCGGGACGGAAGGCAGTGGGGGGAAGACAGGAGGCGCAGCGCCACGGACACAAGCGCGGCGATGCTATCAGCGGGGTGGGCGCGGCGGTAGACGAGTACTTTCGGGCTCGTGGTCGCCACGCACCCCGGCGCGTGCGACTTGCCGGCACAATTCGTTTCCATTCATGACGGCGCACCCTGAGTTGGCTCGGCCTCCTTTCCAGACATGACCGCACCTCTGCGCCGCCGGCTTGCGCGCCGCCTCCTGCCTGCCTGCACCCTGCTGGCGGCCTGCGCGTGCGCCCCGGCCGCCGAGGACGGGTGGCACCTGCGCGTGCTGGGCGGCCTGGGCGGCGTCGACCAGTACGCGCACGAGGTGCGCTTCTGGACCCAGGAGCTGCCGCGCCTGAGCCAGGGCCGCTTCCGCGCCAGCATCACCCCCTTCGACCGGGCCGGCGTGCCGGGCCAGAAGATGCTCGACTTGGTGTCGATGGGCGTGGTGCCGCTGGGTACGGTGCTGCTCAGCCAGGTGGCCGGCGAGTGGCCCGAACTGGCCCTGCCCGACATGGCGGGCCTCAGCGGCGACATGGCCTCGCTGCGCCGCGCGGTGCAGGCCTTCCGGCCCGCGATGGAAGCCATGCTGCACGAGCGCTTCCGCTCGCGCCTGCTGGCCGTGTACGTCTACCCGGCCCAGGTGGTCTTCTGCAAGCAGCCGATGAAGCGCCTGGCGGACCTGCAGGGCCGGCGCGTGCGCGTGTCCGGCTATTCGCAGGGCGACTTCGTGCGCGCCCTGGGCGCCCAGCCGGTGTTCACGGAGTTCGCCGCGATCATGAGCACGATGGAAGCCGGCGGCATCGAGTGCGCCATCACCGGCGCGATGTCGGGCAACGCGCTGGGGCTGCACCGCATCACCGGCACGCTCTTCACCCAGCCGCTCAACTGGGGCCTGGCGCTGTTCATCGTGAACGAGGATGCGTGGACGGCCTTTCCGCCCGCGCTGCAGGAGCTGCTGCAGTCGCAGGTACCGCAGCTGGAGGCGCGGGTCTGGGCCGAGGCGGAACGCGACACCCAGGCCGGCGTGGTCTGCAACACCGGCGGCAGCGCCTGCGAGCCCGCGCGCCGCGGCCGGATGGTGGCTGCCGTGCCGGACGAGGCCGACGAGCGCCTGCGCCAGAGCATCCTCGCGACCGCCGTGCTGCCGGGCTGGATGCGGCGCTGCGGCAGCGCCTGCGTCGACCTGTGGAACCAGGCCCTGGCACCACTGACGGGCCTGCGCGCGGGAGGCCGGCCGTGAACCGGCGCAGCCAGTTGCGCACGACGGTGGCCATCTTCGGCGCCACGCTGCTGTTCATGCTCGCCATCGCGGTGGCCACGCAGTTCTTCAGGTTCCAGGCCAGGGACGCCGCCGAGCAGGTCGCCGAAAGCCAGCTGGGGCGTTTCGTCCGCGGTGCCGCGGCAGCACTCAACCAGAGCCTGCTGGCCATCGACCTGCGGCTGGCCGAGGCCGGCGTTGCCCTGCGCCAGGGCAACGCCGCGCCGGGCGAGGCCGACCGCCAGCTGCGCGCCATGACGCGCGGCGAGCTGCTGGTGCAGTACGCGGCGCTGGTCTCGCCCGAGGGCCGCGTGCTCGCCGCCTCGGGCCGCAGCGGCGCCGAGCAGGCGCTCCAGCTGCCGGCCGGCTTCCTGGCGCAGGCGCTGGCGCAGCCGGTGGCGGCATTGACGGTCAGCGCACCCGTCGTCAGCCCCGTGACGGCGCAGCAGGTGCTCTACGTTGCCCGGCCGCTGAACCTCGGCGGGCAGGGCCGCGCCCTCGCGGTGGCGGAGGTCCAGGCCTCGTCGGTGCTGCGCATCATCAATCAGGGCGTCGACATCCGCGGCCTGGAAACGACCCTGGAGCGCGACGACGGCGAGCTGCTGGCCAGCGAGCCGGCGCGCGATGCGCTGGCCCGCCAGGCCCGCGCCAGGCCGCTGCAGCCCGCGGGCGAGCGCGCCACCCTGCAGCGCGCGCCGGCGCGCCTGACCGGCGTGCCGGCCATCGTGGCCTCCCACGCCACGCTGCAGGATGGCCTGGTGGTGGCCGGCAGCCTGCCGATGGCGGTGGTGCTGGCCGACTGGACGCGCCAGGGCCGCGCGGCCTGGGCGGTGGCGGCGGCCTTCATGCTCACGGTGCTGGGCGCCGGCTGGTTCTCGTGGCGCCACTGGCGCGGGCAGTGGCGCCAGCGCGAGGACCTGCGCCACTCGAAGGCCATGCTCGACCAGGCCCTGGAGTCGATGTCCGACGGCTTCGTGCTGCTGGATGCGCAGGGCCGCGTGCTCAATTGGAACCGCCGCTTCGTCGAGCTCTTCCCCCCAGCCGAGGCGGCCATCGCCCCGGGCGTCCCCTTCGCGCCGATCGAGCAGGCGCTGGTCCTGCAGCAGCCGGCCGGCGACGCGCCGCAGCTGCCGGCCCCCGGCGAGGAGGAACTGCACCTGCCCGACGGACGCGTGCTGCTGATCGTGCGCAGCCGCATCCCGGCCGACGGCCTGGTGTGCGTGTACCGCGACACCACCGAGAGGCGCCTGCAGATGGCCGACATCATCGAGGGCCGCGCCCAGCTGCAGGCCACGCTCGATGCGCTGCCCGACGCCCTGCTCGAGCTGGACCTGGACGGGCTGTGCGTGCGTTTTCACGCCGCGAAGACCTCGCCCCTGGACATCGGCGAGCCGGTCGGCCGGATGGTGGCCGACCTGCTGCCGGCCGAACCGGCGACGCAGATCATGTCCGCGGTGCGCGACGCCTACCTGGCCGGCGTCTCGACCGGCCGCCAGTTCGAGCACCGTGCTTCGCAGGGCACGGCGTGGTTCGAGGTCTCGGCCTCGCGCAAGAGCTCGGGCGAGGGCCGCGAGGCGCGCTTCATCGTCATCCTGCGCGACATCACCGAGCGCATGGCCGCCGCGCGGCAGATCGAGCACCTGGCCTTCTACGACAACCTCACCAGCCTGCCGAACCGCCGCCTGCTGCTGCACCGCCTGCAGTCGGCGCTGGACGGCAACCAGCGCCACCAGCGCCTGGGCGCGCTGCTGTTCCTGGACCTGGACAACTTCAAGACCCTCAACGACGCGCAGGGCCGTTCAGTGGGCGACCTGCTGCTCAAGCAGGCGGCCGAGCGCCTGGCCGGCCTGCTGCGCGAGGGCGACACGGTGGCCCGCCTGGGCGGCGACGAGTTCGTGCTGATGCTCGGCGGCCTGGGCCCGCAGGCGTCGGCCGCGGCGCTGCAGGTGCAGGCCTTCGGCGATGCCGTGCTGGCCGAGCTGGGCCGGCCGGTGCAGCTGCCCGGCATGCTCTACCACGGCACCGCCAGCATCGGCGCCGTGCTCTTCGGCGGCACGGCCGCCTCGCTGGAAGACCTGCTCAAGCAGGCCGACATCGCGATGGTGCACGCCAAGAAGGCCGGCGGCGGCGTGCTGCGCTTCTTCGAGCCCGACATGCAGGCCACCGTGGCCGCGCGCGCCACGCTCGAGAGCGAGCTGCACGCGGCGCTCAAGTCGCGCCAGCAGTTCACGCTGCACTACCAGCGGCAGGTCACGGCCGAGGGGCAGATCATCGGCGCCGAGGTGCTGATCCGCTGGAACCACCCGCAGCGCGGCCAGCTGCTGCCCGCGGCCTTCATCGACGTGGCCGAGGAGACCGGCCTGATCGTGCCCATCGGCCTGTGGGCGCTGGAGCAGGCCTGCCGCCAGCTCGACGAGTGGAGCCACCACCCGCGCCGGCGCCACCTGACGCTGGCCGTCAACGTCAGCGCGCGCCAGTTCCGCCGCGACGACTTCGCCGAGCAGGTGCGCGAGGTGCTGATCCGCACCGGCGCCGACCCCTCGCGCCTGAAGCTGGAGCTGACCGAGAGCCTGCTGCACGACCAGCTCGCCGAGACCGTGCGCAAGATGAAGTCGCTGGCGGCCATCGGCATCCGCTTCTCGATGGACGACTTCGGCACCGGCTACTCCTCGCTGTCGTACATGGCGCAGCTGCCGCTGGCGCAGATCAAGATCGACAAGTTCTTCGTCGGTGGCATCGGCAACAACCGCAAGGTGGAGCTGATCGTGCAGACGCTCATCGGCATGGCCGCCAACCTCGACCTGGAGGTGGTCGCCGAAGGCGTGGAGACGCGCGAGCAGCTCGACTTCCTGGTGCGGCACGGCTGCCGCATGTACCAGGGCTTCTTCTTCGGCAAGCCGCTGACCTTCCGGGAGCTGGAAGCGCAGCTGGACGTGGAGCTGGCGCCGGACCTGGGCTGAATCGCGCCGGCACAGGCGCGAGGACGTCCTGCCCCGGGTTCCGGGATGCCGGCCGATGCGCCGTGGTCCATCGAGCCCCAAGGGCGGTGGCCGGAAGCCTACCGGGCCCGCCCACCTTTCAGGTAGCCGACGATCAGGCGCGTGCCCTCATCGACCAGCGCCTCCATCGCTTCGTCCGAAAGCATCTCGGGACGGTGCAGCACCGCGTTGTGCGTCAGCGCCTCGATCGAGGTCACGCAGACGAACGATGCCAGGTCCAGATCGAGCGCGCCGACCTCGTCGCGGCGGCGCTCCAGGTAGTCCCTGAACAGGGTGTAGTTCCTGCTGTTGAAGGCTTCCACCTGCTCGAGCCTGCCCACGCGCGGAATCTGCTCCGCCAGCACGCGGTGCAGCTGGGGATCGACGCGATGCCCCTCGACCGCCACGGCGATGAGCCTGCGCACCCCCTGCGCCAGGGGTTGGGCCGCGATCTCCGCCAGCTCGCCCCGCACGGTCTGCATGATCTCCCGGTTGTGGCGTTCGATGACGGCGGCAACGAGCGCCTCCTTGCCGGGGAAGTACTGGTAGAGCGAGCCGACGCTCACGCCCGCCACCTCGGCGACGCGGTTGGTGCTGGCCTTGTCGAACCCCTCCCTGACGAGAATGCGAGCGGTTGCCTCGATCAGCGCGTTCACCGTGGCGCGCGAGCGGTCTTGGGAGGCCTGTTTCCGGGGGGCTGTGAGCGGTCTTCGCGCCATCGTCCGGCGTCGCAGGAATGCGAGTAGAAAAAGCGAGCGATGGCTCGTATTGTTTCGCACATGGAAACGACACACAAGCCCTTGCGCGGCACGCGCAGCCTCACCCGCCCGGAAACGGACCACCCCGTGCGCGACACGCTGGAACGCCTGTTCCGATACAAGGCGTGGGCGGACGACGAACTGCTGTCGGCCCTGGCGAAGCCCGGCAGTCCCTCGTCCGTGACGGACCTGGCCATCAAGGCCCTGAGCCACACCCATGTCGTCGACCGGATCTTCGCCGCGCACCTGAGGCGAAGGGATCACGCGTACGTGTCGGCCAACCTGGACGAGATGCCGGCGCTGGAGGACCTGTCCGCGGACATCAGGACGAGCGATCGGGAATACGTCGACTACGTGGCTGGGCTGGACCGCGGGCAACTGGCCGAACGGATCGACTTCACGTTCATCGACGGCGCCCCGGGAAGCATGACCCGCGAGGAGATGCTCATGCATGTGGTCACGCATGGCATCGGCCACCGGGGGCAGGTGAGCGCACTCATGCTGCTGAAGGCCCTGCCGCCGGCGCCCGATGGTTTCGCGACCTATCTGCACACGGCCGAGGCATCGACGAGAAGGCGGGCCGGCGCGTGACCATCACCGCGTCAGCATGCCGGCCGGGGCCGGCGAGGAGCGCAGGGCGATGACCGCCGTGAACCTGACCGGGGTGCCCGAGACCATGCTCTGGACGCTGCACAACCGCGCCAGCGAAGCCAGGCGCCCGGACACCTGGCTTCACGACCCCGAGTGCGTGCGCATCTACGAGTCCATCGACTACGACTATGCCCGCAGCTTCGGCCCCCCCGACGATTCGCACCCGATGCGCTCCAGGCTGTTCGACGAGGCGGTCAGGCCATGGATGCAGGCGCATCCGGGCGGCACGGTGGTCGAACTGGGCGCGGGGCTCGAGACTCAGTTCCAACGCTGCGATGACGGGCGGGTCCGCTGGATCTGCATCGACGTTCCCGAGGCCATGGCGGTGCGCGACCGCTTCATCCAGCCGACGCAGCGCTGCCGCCACATCGCCAGGAGCGCGCTGGACCTGGGCTGGATGGACGAAGTCGACGCACCCGGCGGCCTGTTCGTCACGGCGCAGGGCCTGTTCATGTATTTCCACGAGCAGGACGTGAGACGCCTGCTGGTTGCCGTCATCGAGCGCTTCCCCGGCGTCGAGATCATGTTCGATGCCATTCCGCCGTGGTTCTCGCGCAAGACGCTCGAAGGCGGGGGATTCCGGAGGACCCGCGACTACCTCGTGCCACGCATGCCATGGGGCGTGCGTTGTGGCCGGGTCGGACCGCTGCTGCGCGGCTGGGACAGCCGGATCCGGGAGGTGTCCGCAGTCCCATACGGTTTTGCGCGGGGCGCACCTGCGCTCGTGCTCAAGGCCTGCGCGGCGGTGCCCGGCCTGCGCGATGTTCCTCCTTGCATCGTGCGCGTGCGGACCGAAGGCTGAGCGCGCCGTGGCCGCGCTGCTGCGGGCGCAAGGGCGCAAGGGCGCCCGGCCGCGGCCAGGCGCCAGCACGTCCTTTCCCGGCTGGCGAGAATGGCGGGTCCGCCCGCCCGACCGCCCCGCCTTGTTCGCCAGCCTCCCCGTCCTCCACGAACCCTTCTTCTACGCCGTCGCCGTCCCGGCGGTGCTGCTGCTGGGCGTCAGCAAGAGCGGCTTCGGCGCCGGCTTCGGCTCGCTGGCGGTGCCGCTGATGGCGCTGGCCGTGCCGGTGCCGCAGGCGGCCGCGATCATGATGCCGCTGCTGCTGGTGATGGACGTGCTGGGCATCGCCGCCTTCCGGCGCGACGTCGACCGCCGGCTGCTGGCCTTCCTGGTGCCGTGGGCGCTGGTGGGCACGGTGGTGGGCACGCTGCTGTTCCGCGCGCTGCCGGCCGCCATGGTGGCCGGCATCGTGGGCGTGTTCACGCTGCTCTTTCTGGCGCAGCGCCTGCTGTTCCCGCCGCGCGCGGATGCACCGCCGCCGAGCCGCGCGGTGGGGGCGCTGCTCACCGCCACCTCCGGCTTCACCAGCTTCGTCGCGCATGCCGGCGGGCCGCCGCTGAACGCCTACGTCATCCCGCTCAGGCTGTCGCCGCTGGTGTTCACGGCCACCATGGCCTACCTGTTCTTCGTGGTCAACCTGAGCAAGTGGGTGCCCTATGCCTGGCTGGGCCTGCTGGACGGGCGCAACCTGGCGACCTCGCTGGTGCTGATGCCGCTGGCGCCGCTGGGCGTGTGGGCCGGCGTGCGCATCGCGCGGCGCATCGACCCGGTGTGGTTCTACCGCTGCGTGTACGCGGGCATGCTGCTCACCGGGCTGAAGCTGGTGTGGGACGGCTTCCTCGCCTGACCTTCTCTTCCGTCCACCGTCCTGGAGACTCCTCATGGCCTCTGTCGCTTCGCTTTTCATCCTCACCGGCGCCTCCCGCGGCATGGGCCGCGCGATGGCCTCGCAGCTGCTCGCGCGCGGCGGCGTGCAGTTGCTGTGCATCTCGCGGCGCACCGATGCGGCGCTGGAGGCCGAGGCCGCGCGCGCCGGCAGCCAGGTGGTGCAGTGGCCGCTCGACCTGGCCGACCCGGTGCCCGCGGCCGAGCGGCTCGGCCAGTGGCTGCAGGGGCTGGACGGCAGCGGCTTCGCGGCCGCCACGCTGATCAACAACGCCGGCACCGTGGGCGACCCGGCGCCGCTGGCGCAGGCTTCGCTGCCGGCGCTGTCGCAGGCGCTGCGCGTCGGGCTGGAGGCGCCGCTGCTGCTGACGGCGGCCTTCCTCGGCGCGACGGCCGGCTGGGCCGGCCGCCGGCAGGTGCTCAACATCTCCTCCGGCCTGGGCCGCAACGCGATGGGCAGCCAGGCGCCCTACTGCGCGGCCAAGGCGGGCATGGACCACTTCTCGCGCGCCGTCGCGCTGGAGGCGGGCGGCGCGCGCATCGTCTCGCTGGCGCCGGGCGTGATCGACACCGACATGCAGGTGCAGCTGCGCGGCACCGACGCCGCGCTGTTCCCGGACCGCGGCCGCTTCGAGAAGCTCAAGAGCGAAGGGCTGCTGGATTCGCCCGAGGCCGCCGCGCGCAAGGTGCTGGCCTGGCTCGACCGCGCCGACTTCGGCGAGCAGCCGGTGGCAGACGTCCGCCAGGGCTGATCGATCAAAGATAGATTTTCTGGAGCAGGCGGATCAGCGTCTCGCGCTCGCGCGCGGTGAGCTTGGCGCTGGCGTCCTGCTCGAGCTGGACGACCGCCTTCTCGGCCTCGCGCACCAGCGCCTCGCCGGCCGGCGTCAGGTGCAGGCCGACGGCGCGCCCGTCGAAGGGGTGCGGGCGGCGCTCGATCAGGCCGCGCTTGTCCATGCCGGCCACGATGTTGACGAAGTTGGGCGGCAGGATGTCGAGCCGGGCGCACAGCTGGCGCGAGGTGGCGCCGGGGTTGTGCGCCAGCAGCGAGAGCACCGAGAAGTCCACCGGCTTGAGCCCGTAGTCGGCCATGCGCTCGGCGAACACCGCGCTGATGACCAGGTAGGCGCGCCGCGTGTTGTAGCCCACCAGGCTCTCGAGCAGGCCGCTGTCCAGCGGCTCGGAAGAACTCGTGTTGCGGGTGCCGCCGCTGGCGGGCCGGGTGGACGGTGTCGAAGCCATGGGGTGCAGGCTAACGCAGCGGCGGTGCCTCGGATGCGGGACTTCCCTGGAGAGTGTCGCGTCCGGCTCACTCAGCCCGCGGCGGCCGGCGCGAGCGCCGCCTCGCAGGCCTTCTTGACGATGCCGGCGCGCAGCTCGAATTCCGGCAGCACCCAGCGGCGGAAGGCGGCGGCCGGCCGCGCCCAGCGCGCGGCATCGGCACCGGGCATGGCCTCGATGCGCGCCCAGGCCCAGGCCAGCATGGCCAGCATCGCCAGGCGCAGGTAGTCGTCGGCCACCTCGTAGGGCAGGCGGGGGTTCGCCTTGGCCGCCATCGCGAGGCTCGTGGTCAGGTAGCGCAACTGCGCCAGGCGGCGCTGGGCGTCGGCGTCGGGCTCGCGCGCGGCGTCCAGCTCGTCGCGCAGCGCCAGCAGCGTGGCGGCGAAGCCGGCGCCGGCGTCGGGCAGCACCTTGCGCAGCAGCAGGTCGATCGCCTGGATCTCGTTGGTGCCCTCGTAGATCATCGTCACGCGGGCATCGCGCACGGTCTGCTCGATGCCCCATTCGCGCACGTAGCCGTGGCCGCCGAAGACCTGCAGGCAGGCGCTGGCGCCCTCGAAGCCCTGCTGCGTGCAGGCCGCCTTGAGCACCGGCGTGACGTAGCTGCACCACTGCTGCGCGGCCTCGCGCGTGCGGGCGTCGGGGTGGTGCCGCGCCACGTCCAGCTGCACCGCGGTGCGGTAGGCGACCAGGCGCGCGCCGTCGACCCAGGCGCGCTGGGTGTCGAGGATGCGGGCGACGGCGGGGTGCTCCCCGATCAGGCTCGGCTCGCTGCCGGACGCGCCGGGCGCCGAGGCAGTGCCGGCGGCTGGGGGCGCTTTCATCTGCCTGCGCTCCGCCGCATAGGCCGTCGCCTTCTGCAGGGCGGCGTCGAGCAGGCCGATGCCCTGCAGCGCGACGTGCAGGCGCGCGCTGTTCATCATGACGAACATGGCGGCCAGCCCGCGGCCGGGTTCGCCCACCAGCCAGCCGGTGGCCTCGTCGAAGCGCATCACGCAGGTGGGGCTGCCGTGCAGGCCCATCTTCTCCTCGATGCGTTCGCAGTGCACCGTGTTGCGCGTGCCGCCGTCCAGCACCTTGGGCACCAGGGCCAGCGACAGGCCCCTGGGGCCGGGCGGCCCGTCGGGCAGGCGGCACAGCACCAGGTGGACGATGTTGTCCGTCAGGTCGTGCTCGCCGCCGGAGATGAAGATCTTGGTGCCCGACACGCGCAGCGAGCCGTCGGCCTGCGGCTCGGCGCGCGTGCGCACCTGGCCCAGGTCGCTGCCGGCGTGGGCCTCGGTCAGGCACATGGTGGCGAGCCACTCGCCGCTGGCGACCTTGCCGAGGTAGCGCGCCCGGAGTGCGTCGCCGCCGTGGTGCTTCAGGCATTCGTAGGCGCCGTGCAGCAGCCCGGGCGCCATGGTGAAGCCGTGGTTGGCGCCGCTGAGCCATTCGTACAGCACCGCCTCCAGCACCGCCGGCAGGCCCTGGCCGCCGTCGTCCGGGTGCGCGGACAGGGCGGGCCAGCCGGCCCCGACGAAGGCGCGGTACGCCTCGCGGAAGCCCGGCGGCGTGCGCACGCTGCCGTCGGCCTCGCGCCGGCAGCCGGCTTCGTCACCCCCGCGGTTCAGCGGCGCGACCACCTCGCCGACGAACCTGCCGGCTTCCTCCAGCACCTGCTGCACGAGTTCCGCATCGACCTCGCCGAAGGGCGCCAGCGCGCGCAGCGCGGCCGGCGCGGCCAGCACCTCGCGCAGCAGGAACAAAGAGTCTTCGGGAAGCGGTCGGTAGTCCATGGGGCGGCGGAGAAGAGGTTCAGGAAGCGCGGCAGGCGAAGCTGGCCGCCTGCTCGGGATCGCCGCCGACGTAGCGGGCCACGCGCGGCCAGGCGCACAGCGGGCGGCTGCGCCGCGGCGACCAGTCCGCCGGCACCTCGGGGTTGGGCTGCGGCGTGCCGGCGCCGCGGGCGCGGGCTTCCACGGCATCGGGCGCCCGGCCCTGCTCGACCCAGGCCACCAGCGGCGCCAGCAGGTCGAACTGGTCGGTGGACGGGCCGCCGCGGCAGTGGTTCATGGCCGGCACGGGGAAGTAGCGCGCGAAGGCCGCGGCCCGGCCGCCGTGGGCGGCGTCCAGCTCGCCGTACCAGCGCGCCGTGTCGCCGGGCGAGAACACGCCGTCGGCGGTGCCGTGGTAGACGATCATCTTCGCGCCGCGGCCGCGCAGCGCGGACAGGTCGCCGGCCGGCGGCAGCATGAAATCGAGCGCCGACTCGCGGTAGGTGGCGTCGCGGGCGGCGATGCGCGGCGCGTCGCGGTCCAGGTCGAAGCCCAGCGCGAAGGGCAGGCCCTGCGGCCGGTCGGCCAGCGGCGGCGTGCTGAAGATGAAGGCCACCGCGGCGGCGTCGCGCGTGCCCGGCGAGGCGAGCTTCCAGTCGCGCCAGTCCTGGCCGGCCAGGCCGGGGTCGAAGGGGAAGGCGCTGTACAGGGCCTTGCCCCGGCTGTCGCGGGCGCCGGCGAAGACGCGCGCGAGCGTGTCCTTCTGCGTCGGGGTGAGGCACTGGCCGGTGCGCCCGCCGGTGCAGGCCGGCACGTCGCGCGCCAGGTCGAAGCGCGCCTGGCAGGCCTGCACGTCGCCCACGATGCCGTCGGCCAGGCCGTCCAGCGCATCGCAGCGCGCGCGGATGTGGCCGGCGACGAACTTCAGTTCCTCCGGCGTGAAGGCGGTCTGCAGGTCGGGCTGGCCGGCGGCGGTGCGGCCGGTGGCGATCCGTGCGTACTGCTGCGCTCCCCACAGCTGCGCGACGGCGGCCCGGGGCAGGTTGAAGCCCGGGTTGCCGGCCAGCACGCCGTCGTATTCGCCGGGCAGGCGCGCCGCGGCCACCATGGCGTGGCGCCCGCCGTTGGAGCAGCCGGCGATGTACGAGCGGTCGGGTCCGCGCCCGTAGGCCGCGGCGATGAGCTGCTCGGCCACCGGCGTGAGCCGGGCGACGGCGTCGTAGCCGTAGTCCCGCCGCGCCTGCGGGTCGAGGCCGAAGCGCGGGTTCTGCGCGCCGCTGTGGCCGGCGTCGGAGCTGACCACGGCGAAGCCCTGCTGCAGGGCCGTGTGGGTCGGCGCGCCGCCGCCGATCGCGCCCATGGCGGGCACCACCGCGCCGTCCAGGCCGCCGTTGACCTGGTGCAGGAAGCGGCCGTTCCAGGCGTCCGGCAGCCGCAGCTCGAAGCCGATGGCGTAGCGCTGGCCGTCGACCGGGCTGGTGCGCTCGTTCAGCCGGCCCTGCACCAGGCAGTGGGCCGGCACCGGGACCGGGCCGCTGCCCACCGTGACGGCGCCGGCCGCCACCGGCTCGGCGCGCGTGAGCACCGTGCCGGCGGGCAGGGCGCCCTGGGCCAGCGCGGCGCAGTGGCGCAGCGTGCCCGGCTGGGCGGCCGCCAGCTGCGGTGGCGGCGGCAGGCCGGCACCGGCATCCGGCCGGCCGGCGCAGGCGGCCAGGAGCAGGGCGGCACCGCCGGCCGCCGCGGTCAGGCGCAGGCCCCGCATGGCGCTCAGGACTCCGCCGTGAAGCCGATCTGCTTGACCAGCGGGCCCCAGCGCTCGTACTCGGCCTTCTGGTCGGCCGCCATCTCCTGCGGCGTGCTGCCGTGCGCCACCAGGCCGACCACGGCCAGGGCGTCGATGACCGCCTTGTCCTTCAGCGCGGCGGTGATCACGGCGTTGGCCGCGGCGATGGTGGCGGCCGGCGTCTTCGTGGGCGCGTAGAAGCCGAACCACTCCTCCGAGGTCACGTCCGGGTAGCCCAGCTCGATGAAGGTGGGCACGTCGGGCAGGTAGGGCGAGCGCTTCTTGCCGGAGGTGGCCAGCACGCGCACGCGGCCGTTCTTCATGTACTGCAGGTAGTCGCCGCTGGGGTTCATGGCGGCGGCGATCTGGCCGCCGACCAGGTCGGTGATGCTGGGCACCGTGCCGCGGTAGGGCACGTGCTTGAGCGCCACGCCCGAGCGCAGGCCGAGCAGCGCGCCCAGCAGGTGCGGCATGGAGCCGGCGCCGGGCGAGCCGTAGCTGGCCTGGTCCGGATTGGCCTTGGCCCAGGCCAGGAAGTCCTTCAGCGTCTTCACCTCCGCCGGCACCGCCGGGCCCACCGCCAGGCCGTGGAACATGATGGCGCCGATGGAGACCTGCGTCACGTCCTCGGGCTTGTAGCTGAGCTTGGGATAGATGTAGGGATAGACCGAGAGGGCCGACACCGGCGCCAGCGTGAGCGCCGAGCCGTCGGCCGGCGAGTTCTTCAGCGTCTCGACGGCGATGCGGCCGCCCGCACCGGGCTTGTTCTCGACGAAGGCGCCCTTGCAGTAGGCCGTGCCGGCGATCTTCTCGGCGACGCGGCGGGCCACGCTGTCGCCCGCGCTGCCGGCCGGGAAGCCGTACATGATCTTCACCTGGTCCAGCGCCTGGGCCAGCGCCGAGAGGGGGGCGAGCGCACCCAGGGCGGCGGCACCGCCGAGGGCGTGGAGGAAGTGGCGACGGTCTTGCATGGTGTGTCTCCTGTGGTGGCGGGTTCGGGGGGCTCTAGCGGGGGGACATGCGCAGCGCGCCGTCCAGACGGATCACCTCGCCGTTGAGGTGGCCGTTGGTGACGATGTGGCAGGCCAGCTCGGCGAACTCCGAGGGCTTGCCCAGGCGCGGCGGGAAGGGGATGGCGGCGGCCAGCGACTGCTGCACCGGCTCCGGCAGTTCCAGCAGCAGCGGCGTGGCGAAGATGCCCGGCGCCACGGTGCACACGCGGATGCCGTGCTGCGCCAGGTCGCGCGCCATCGGCAGCGTCATGCCGACCAGGCCGCCCTTGGAGGCGCTGTAGGCCTGCTGGCCGACCTGGCCGTCGAAGGCCGCGACCGAGGCGGTGAACATCATCACGCCGCGCTCGCCGCCTTCCAGCGCGTCGAGCTTCGCGCAGCGCGCGGCGAACAGGCGGCTGACGTTGTAGGTGCCGATCAGGTTGACGCGGACCACGCGCTCGAAATCTTCCAGCGGCGCGGCGCTGCCGTCCTTGCCGACGATCCGCTTCGCACTGCCGATGCCGGCCACGTTCATCAGGATGCGGGCCGGGCCGTGCGCGGCCTCGGCCGCGGCCAGGGCCGCCTCCACGCTGGCCGTGTCGGTGATGTCGCAGGCGAAGGCCGCGCCGCCGATCTCGGCCGCGACCTTCTGCGCCTGCGCCAGGTTGCGGTCCAGCACCGCGACCCGGGCGCCCAGGCGCGCCAGCTCGCGTGCCGTGGCCTCGCCCAGGCCCGAGGCGCCGCCGGTGACCAGTGCGCTCTGTCCTTCGATCTTCATGGTGCGTGTCTCCTTCGGGAAAGCGTCATTGCCATTGCGGCTTGAGGGTGAACGGGAGCGTGTCGGCGTGCAGGGCCTGCACGGTGGCGTCGCGGTGCTTGAGCACGGCGCGCTGGTTGATCGAGCCCTTGTCCGTCACCTCGCCCTTGTCGATGGAGGGCGGCTCGGCCATCAGCGCCGCGCGGGCGATGCGGTTGGCGCTGCCGGTGGCGTCGCCGGCCAGCCGGTCGACCACCTTCTGGAAGTGCTGCTGCACGGCCTCGCTCTCCAGCACCTGCTGCAGCGGGGCGCCGGCCGGCAGGCCGGCCAGCTCGCGCACCGCCTGCGTCGGGAAGATCAGCGCGCCGACCTCCTTCAGGTTCAGGCCGGTGAGCACCACGTCCTGGATGTAGGGCGCGCCGAAGGAGATCACCTTGGCGCGCAGCGGGCCGACGCTGACGAAGGTGCCGGTGGCGAGCTTGAAGTCCTCCGCGATGCGGCCGTCGAAGCGCAGGCCCAGGTGGATGTCGGCCGGGTCGATCCAGGTCACCGCGTCGCCGGTCTTGAAGAAGCCTTCCTCGTCGAAGGCGTCGTGCGTGGCCTCGGGCAGGCGCCAGTAGCCGGGCGTGACGTTGGGGCCGCGGTAGCGGATCTCGGTCTTGCCGTCGGTGGGCACCAGCTTGATCTCCATGCCCGGCGTCGGCAGGCCGAGGTCGCCGGTCTGCACCTGCGGGCGGGTGATGTACAGCCCGAAGGGCCCCGATTCCGTCATGCCCAGGCCGGTGCCCATCACCAGGCGCTCGCCGATCTCGGCCTCCTGCAGGCGGTGCAGCTGGTCCCACACCGCCTGCGGCAGCGCGGCGCCGGCGTAGAAGAACATGCGGCAGCGCGACAGCAGCCGCCTGCGCAGCACCGCGTCCTCTTCCATCGCGTTGGCGATGTACTCGAAGCCGGTGGGCACGTTGAAATACACCGTCGGCGCGATCTCGCGCAGGTTGCGCAGCGTCTCGGCGATGCCGGCCGGCGTCGGCTTGCCGTCGTCGATGTAGAGCGTGCCGCCGTTGTCCAGCACGATGCCCACGTTGTGGTTGCCGCCGAAGGTGTGGTTCCAGGGCAGCCAGTCGACCAGCACCGGCGGCTCCTCGCCCAGCGCCGGGATGGAGGCGCGCAGCTGCGCCTGGTTGGCGCACCACATGCGGTGCGTGTTGATCACGGCCTTCGGGTTCTTGGTCGAGCCCGAGGTGAACAGGAACTTGGTGATGGTGCCCGGGTGCGTGCCGTGCAGGGCGTCTTCCACCGCGGTGGTCGGCTCGGTGGCCAGCAGCTCGGACAGCGGCGTGACGCGGCGGCCTTCCAGCGCGCCGCCGGCCAGCACCACCTCCACGTCGGGCGGCACGGTGGCGGCGATGGCCGCGGCATAGCGCGTGTCGGCGGCGAACACCAGGCCCGGCGTGAGCGTGCCCATCACGTGGCGCAGCTTCTCGTAGTCCTTGCTCACCAGCGAGTAGGGCGGCGAGACGGGGCAGTGCGGGATGCCGACGTACAGGCAGCCCAGCGCCAGCAGCGCGTGCTCGATGCCGTTCTCGCTCAGGATGGCGACCGGGCGCTCTTCCGAGAGGCCGCGCGCCAGCAGCGCCTGGCCGATGGCGCGCGCCCTGGCCAGCGCCTCGCGGTAGGTGATGCGGATCCAGTCGCCGGTGCTGCCGTCGGCGTTGCGGGCGCGGCGGGCGATGAAGGTGCGCTCGGGCGCCACGGCGGCCCAGTGCACCAGGCGGTCCGTCATGCGGTGGGCGTAGGGGCCCAGCGCGGCGTCGGCCGCCAGGTACTGCACGCCGTCCCCGGCCTCGCGCAGCACGCCGCGCGTGACGCCGAAGGCCAGCGGGCGGTACTTCGGCGCAGCCGCGTCCGCGCGGCCCGCGGCCGCCTGGGGTGTCTCCGTCATGTCGATCTCCGTCGATTGAAAAGAGGCCGGGCCTCAGCCCCTGGCGACCTTGCCGGCCCGGCCTTCCAGGAAGGCGCGCACGCGCTCCTTGGCATCCGGCGCGTCCTGCACGATGCCGGACATCAGCGCCTCGGTGAAGAAGCCGTGGTCGGCCGGCTGCTCGGCGATGCGCGGCAGCGCATGCATCAGCGCGTAGTTGGTCAGCGGCGCGTTGGTGGCGACGCGGCGCGCCAGTTCCAGCGCCTTGTCGAAGGCCGCGCCCTCGGGCACCAGGTACTGCGCGAAGCCGGCGCGCTCGCCCTCCTCGGCGTTGTAGACGCGGCCGGTCATCATCATGTCGGTCATGCGCGCCACGCCGATCAGCTTCGGGATGCGCACCGAGCCGCCGCCGCCCACGAAGATGCCGCGCGAGCCCTCGGGCAGCGCGTAGAAGGTGGAGGCGTCGGCCACGCGGATGTGGCTGGCGCTGGCCAGTTCCAGGCCGCCGCCGACCACCGCGCCGTGCAGCGCCGCGATCACCGGCACCGGCCCGTGCTGGATGCCGTCCAGCGCCTGGTGCCACATGCGCGAGTGCTGCACGCCCTGGCTGGCGTTGCGCTCGCTGATCTCCGACAGGTCCAGCCCGGCGCAGAAGTGCGGGCCCTCGCCGTCGATGACCGCCGCGCGCACCTTGGCCGGCAGGTTCTGGAAGGCGTCGCGCAGGGCCAGGATCAGGCCGTCGTTGAGCGCGTTGCGCTTGGCCGGGCGGGTCAGGCGGACGATCGCGATGTCGTCCTGGATGTCGAGCTGGAGGTCGGGGTTCGGCGTCATGATTGCGGTCTGTGTGGGAATCGATTATGGTTATCAAAAATAACCAACTCAAGCACACCGACCACCGAATATCTCGGTAGTTACCCTAGCCCGGAGACGCCATGGACATCGCCAACCTCATCGCCATCGACACCCACACCCACGCGGAAGTGAGCTGCTGGAACCCCTTCGACAACTACGGCGAGGAGTACGACCGGGCCGCCGACAAGTACTTCCGCTCCAGCCGCCGGCCGGGCATCCAGGAAAGCATCGACTACTACCGCGAGCGCAGGATCGGCCTGGTGATGTTCGGGGTGGACAGCGAGTCGAACCTGGGCCGCCGCCGCATCCCGAACGAGGAGATCGCCGAGGCGGCGCAGAAGAACAGCGACATCATGATCGCCTTCGGCAGCATCGACCCGCACAAGGGGAAGATGGGCGCGCGCGAGGCGCGGCGGCTGATCGAGGAGCAGGGCGTGCGCGGCTTCAAGTTCCACCCCACGGTGCAGGGCTACCACCCCTACGACCGCATGGCCTGGCCGATCTACGAGGTGATCGCCGAGCACAGGCTGCCGGCGGTGTTCCACACCGGCCACAGCGGCATCGGCTCGGGCATGCGCTGCGGCGGCGGCCTGCGGCTGGAGTACAGCAACCCGATGCACCTGGACGACGTGGCGATCGACTTCCCGGACATGCAGATCGTCATGGCGCACCCGAGCTTCCCGTGGCAGGACGAGGCGCTGTCGGTGGCCACGCACAAGCCCAACGTGTGGATCGACCTGTCGGGCTGGAGCCCCAAGTACTTCCCCAAGCAGCTGGTGCAGTACGCCAACACGCTGCTGAAGGACCGCGTGCTCTTCGGCAGCGACTACCCGCTGATCACGCCCGACCGCTGGATGAAGGACTTCCAGGAGGCCGGCTTCAAGCCCGAGGTGATGCCGGGCATCCTGAAGGACAACGCGGTGCGGCTGCTCGGCCTGGGCGGCTGAGCGCGCTCAGGGCCGCGCTGCGCCGGAGGCGGTGGCCAGCGCGGGCCGGGCCTCGCCGGACTGGACGTGGGCGGCGATGACCCCGTGCCACAGCCGGTAGCCGGCCTCGGTCATGTGCAGGCGGTCCGGCAGGAACAGCTCGGCGCGCGGGCGGCCGTCCGGACCGAGCATCGGCGTGAAGACGTCGATGTAGTCGATGCCTTCCTGGGTGCCCACGTAGGCCGCGATGGCGTGGTTGGTCTCGCGGATCTTCGGCAGCAGCGCCTCGCGCGAGGGGCTGGGCTTGATCGAGATGTAGCTGATGCGGGTGTCCGGCAGGGCCTCGTGCACGACGTGGACGAACTGCGCGAAGTCCTCCAGCACCTGCATCGGCGTGCGGCCCAGGGCCAGGTCGTTGTCGCCGGCGTACACCAGCACGTGGCGCGGCTGGTAGCGCACCACCAGGTGGCGGGCGAACAGGTTGCATTCGGCCATGGTGGAGCCGCCGAAGCCGCGGTTGATGATCACCGGCAGCTCGCGGAAGTCCTTGGCCAGGTTGCTCCACATGCGGATGCTGGAGCTGCCGAAGAAGAGCACGCCGCCGCGGGCGGGCATCTGGGCCTGGTCGGCCGCCGCGAAGGCGTCCAGCGAGGTCTTCCAGCGCGTCTGCGCGGCCAGGTAGGCGGGCGAGGGCGGCAGCGCCGGCTCGGCCAGCCAGCCTGGCGTTGCCAGCGGCTGCGCCGGCGCGCCCGCGGCGCCCAGCAGGGCGGCCGTGCAGGTGCCGGCCAGGACGGCGCGCCGCAGCCGGTGCATCCAGGGCCGGCGCGAGAACAGGGAAGAAGCGGGCAGCACGGGGTCGGTTCGAGGTGGGGGCAAGGCCAATGCAACCGCCGGCGCCCCTGATCGGTTGACGAAGACGCGGTGGTGAAGACAAAAATGTTAACGGGCCGCCGCCCCGGCGCGGGGATGTCCGACGATTTCAGAGGGCCGTGGGGGCTTCTGGGGAGACGAGGGGCTGCCGGACAGGCGGGCACATGCGGGACAAATTGGAAACAAAATGAAACTTATACTCCGCCCGATCCATCTCCGGGGATGAGGCCCCGCGCGCACGGAACACCCATGCCCCATCCGGTTCACGACGACGAGGACAGCCTGCCTCCGCCAGCCCCCTTCTGGCACCGGCTCAACACCTTCTTCGGCTTTCCGCTGCAGGGCACGCCGCTGCTGTACGCGCTGCTGCTGGCCGCCTCCAGCCTGCTGGTCTTTCCCCTCGGCCACGTCATCAGCCTGCCGCTGGCGGCGCTGGTGGTGATCCTGGGGCTGGTGCTGGCCATCAGCCGCTACGGCTTCAAGGTGATGGCGCTGGGCGCGCGCGGCATCTTCCGCGCCGCCGACTACCCGCACCGGATGGAGGAGGACGTCACCGCGCTGCCCTGGAAGCTGTTCGTGGTGCTGGTGGCGCAGGGCTTCGTGGCCGGCCTGGTGCAGCGCCTGTTCGGCGAGACGCTGGGCTTCGTGGCCACCGGCGCCGTCTCGCTGGTGATGCCGGCCACCGTCATCGTGCTGCTGCTCACCGGCAGCGCCTTCGCCGCGCTCAACCCGGCGCGCCTGTGGGACACCATGGCCGTGGTGGGCTGGCCCTACCTGCTGCTGTTCTTCTTCCTGTACTTGCTCAACGGCAGCATGGGCTTCGGCGCCGTCTTCGTCATCACCAAGATCGGCCGCACCGTCGCCATTCCGCTGCTGGCCTTCGTGGTCGTGTACTTCAGCTGGGTGATGTTCGCGTTGCTGGGCTATGTGATCTACCAGCACCACCGCGCCTTCGGCATCGAGCTGCTGCCCGGCGGCGAGGCCGACGAGGGCCGCCCCCAGCTCACGCCCGAGCAGCAGATGCAGCGCGCGGCCGACAAGGAGGTCGCGCGCCTGGTCGCCGCCGGCGACGTGCCGGCCGCCCTGGCGCTGGCCTACGAGGCCCAGCGCACCGACCCCTACTCGCTGCCGGCCCAGCGCCGCTACCACCGCGTGCTGCTGCTGTCCGACAAGACGCCCACGCTGCTGGACCACGGCCGCCGCTTCATCGAGCAGCTGGTGCGGGAGGCGCAGGTGTCGGAGGCGCTGCGCGTCTACCAGGCCTGCCGCGGCAAGGACGAGGCCTTCGCGCCCGAGGGCAGCGCCAGCACCTTCGCGCTGGCGCGCCACGCCTGGCAGGGCGGCGACGCCAGGGAGGCGCTGCGCCTGCTCAACGGCTTCGACAAGCGCTTCCGCGGCGACCCGCTGGTCCCGCAGGTCTACGAGCTGGCCGCGCGGGCGCTGGTGCAGGGCCTGGGCAAGCCGAAGATGGCGCTGCCGATCCTGCAGCAGCTGGAGCGCAGGCACCCCGACAGCGAGGCCACGCGCGAGGTGCGCTGGATGCTGCGGGACGTGGTGGTGAGCGAAGGGTCGGGGGCGGCGCCGGCGAAGGCCTGAGCGGGTGGCCGGGGATCATCGCCCTGCGGGTGGCGGGTGTTTGAACAGCACGGTCATCGTGGCCCCGGGTGGCCGATAGCCGCAGGCCGCGAAGAAGCCCCGTGCCTCGCCCATGGCCTTCACGTAGACGGGAATCCCGGGGAATTCGCGCTCGACGCGCAGCATGAGTGCCCGGCCGATGCCGGTGCCCTGCGCCGAGGGATGGACGACGACTTCGCCCAGCATCGTCGAGAAGGCGCCGTCGCTGAATGCGGACGCATACCCGATCAGCGTGCCATCCCGCGCACGCGCGTGGACGACCAGGGGATACGCCGCATACGAGCGCCGGAAGGACGCCTCGTCGCAGCCGCCCCAGCCCACCGCGTCCATGAGCGAGGAGAACTCCTGCCAGGTGACACTCCGCTCGGTCGATATCTCGTGGTGCATCTTCGTGCGAGACCGGTGGCTTGCGGCCCTCGCCTCAATCCCCCAGCAGTTCCCCGATCGGCTGCAGATCCTCCACCCGGTCGCACACCGCCTTGACGACCATGAGGATGGGGATGCCCAGCAGCAGCCCCCACACGCCCCACAGCCAGCCCCAGAAGATCACCCCGACGAACACCGCGACCGGGTTCATGCGCGCGGTGCGGCTGGTCAGCCAGGGCGCCAGCAGGTTGCCGACCAGGGTGTGGATGAGCAGCGAGCTGCCGGCCACGGCCAGCGCCATCTCGATGGTGCTGAACTGCAGGAAGGCCACCAGCCCGGCGGCGGCCAGCACGATGACCGAGCCGATGTAGGGGATGAGGTTGGTGACGGCGGCGATGATGCCCCACACGGCCGCGTTCTCCAGCCCCAGCGCCCAGAAGACCAGGCCCGTGGCCACGCCGACGACGGCGCTGGTGAGGATCTGCACCATCAGGTAGCGCTCGATCTGCCGCGTGATGTCGTCCAGCACGTGCACGGTGATCTTCTTCTTCTGCAGTCCCTGGCCGGTGATCTTGACCAGCTTGCGGCGGAAGGTGTCGCCCGAGCACAGCGCGAAGAAGGTGAGGAAGACCACCAGCGTGATCTGGCCGGCGGCGCCGAGCAGTCCGACGGTGCCGCTCCAGAGGTAGTCGCGCACGTTGAAGGGCGGCCGCTCGATGATCACGCGCTGCACGCCGCGGCGCGGGGCCGGGGCGGCGTTGTCCTGGGCGGCGCGCTCCAGCTGGGCCGCGGCGGCCTGCACGGTGTCGAGCGGGCTGGCCCGGGTGCTGCGTTCGCGCACCGCCGCGCGCAGCTTCTGCGCCGCCATGGGCAGGGCATCGATGACGTCGGCGGCGCTGCCCGAGAGCGAGTAGCCGGTCCATCCCAGCCCGCCGCCCAGCGCGAGCAGCAGCAGCGCCGCCCCTGCCCAGCGCGGCAGCCGCAGGCGTTCCAGCCGGTCGACCACAGGCGAGAGGGCGTAGGTGAGCATCAGGCTGAGCATCAGCGGGATGAAGACCGCCGCCGCCCAGCGCAGCGCGAACACGCAGCCCAGCACCGCCAGCACGGCCAGCGAGATGCTGCGCACGTCCACCGGCGTGTGCAGGATGACCGATGGCCCGTCGGCCGGCGGCGGCGGTGCGGCCTCGTCGCCGGGCCCGATGCTCTCGGCGGTCGGTTCGGCCGGGGGCTCGTCCGCGGCGATGAGATCGCCGGGGTCGTCGGGATCGCCGGGGGCCGGCTCGGGCGCAAGCGAGGTGTTCATGGGGTCCTGACCGCTTCGCGCACGCCGGTGAGCATGCGCCGCGACACCATCACCAGCTCGGGCACGCCGGCCAGGCGCAGCGCCCAGCCCTCGGTGTCCTCCTCCTGGTCGTAGTGGCGTTCCAGGGCGCGGATCGCGCTGCGCGCCACCAGGGTGCTGCGATGCGCCCGCACGAAGCGCTCGGGGTAGCGCTCCTCCAGGTCGCCCAGGGTGCCGTCCATCACCAGCGAGCGGGTGGCGGTGCGCACGGTGATGTACTTCAGCTCGGCGCGCAGGTAGATCACCTCGGCCAGCGGGATGCGCTCGGTGCGGCCGCGGTCCTGGATCAGCAGGTGCTGCCCGGGGCCCGTACCCTGCGCGGTGCGCCGCTCCTTCAGCGTGCGCTCGGCCTTGGCCAGCGCCTGCTGCAGCCGCTCGGCCCGCACCGGCTTGGTCAGGTAGTCGGCCGCCTCCAGCTCGAAGGCGGTGACGGCGTGCTCCGCATGCGCGGTGACGAAGATCACGGCCGGCGCGTCGGGCCGCTCGCGCAGCAGGCGCGCCAGCTCCACGCCGTCGATGCCGGGCATGTGGATGTCCAGCAGCATCACGTCGAAGGGCTGGGCGTCCAGCAGCGCCAGCGCCTCGGTGCCCTGGGCGGCCTCGGCGCCGACCACCGCGGCGGGCGCCCGGCAGTCGCCCAGCAGGGTGCGCAGCCGCGTGCGGGCGAGCGGCTCGTCGTCCACCACCAGGGTGCGCAGCGCATGGGCGAGCGGGCGCGCCAGGGCGGGCGAGGGCGCGGCGGCGAGGGGTTCGGAAGGCTTGCTCATGGCTCCTCGGCAGGAATGTCGATGCGGACGCGGTAGTGGTCTCCGTCCACCCCGGCGCGGAAGCTGGCCTGCACGTCGTGCAGCAGCTTGAGCCGGTCGCGCACGTTGTTCAGCGCGATGCCGTGGCCGCGCGGCAGCGGCGCGTCGGCCCAGCGCAGCGGCGGCAGGCTGTTGACCACCTCGATCACCACCTTGGCGCCGCGCCGCTCGGTGCGGATGCGCAGCTTGCCGCCCTCGGGGCTCGGCTCCACGCCGTGCTTGACGGCGTTCTCCACCAGGGGCTGCAGCAGCAGGCGCGGCAGGCGGGCATCGGCGGCCTGCGGGTCGATGGCCCAGCGCACCCGCATGCGGCGGCCGAAGCGGATCTGCTCGATGGCCAGGTAGCGCTGCGCCAGCGCGACCTCGTCGCCGAGCGTGGCCGGCTGGTCGGGGTCGGCCAGCGCGGAGCGGAACAGCTCCGACAGGTCCTCCAGCATCGTCTCGGCCTTGGCCGGCTCCTCGCGCACCAGGGCGATGGCGCTGTTGAGCGTGTTGAAGAGGAAGTGCGGGCGGATGCGCTGCTGCAGTTCCTCCAGCCGGGCGGTGGTGGCGGCCGGCGTGCGGCCGCTGGCGCGCAGGGCCATTGCCACCATCGCCGTGCCGGCGAAGGCCGCGCCGGTGAGCGCGCTGGCCAGCCACGGCGCCCCCGGCATCACGCCGGTGAAGCGCAGCATCGCGCAGCCGTAGGCGGCGGCCAGCGCCCCCAGCGCCACGCCCAGCCCGTACTGCAGGCGGCGCGGCCAGCGCGCCAGGGGCCGGCGCAGGGCGCAGACCGCCACCAGCCACAGCAGCGTGGCGGGCAGGGCGCCGCCCGTCACGGCGGCGGCCAGGGCCAGCCAGTCGGCGGGCGAGGGCGCGACGAACATCGTCGAGATGGCCACCCCCGCCTCCACCGCCAGCACGGCGCGCAGCACCACGCCGATGCGGCAGGCGTCGAACAGGGGCTGGGCCGCCGGCCGGAGCGAAGGCGGCAGCCCGGCCGCCGGCGCCGCCGCGGACGGCCGCAGCGGTGCCGGCATCGTCGAATCGACGGCGGGGTCGGCCGATAAAATCGATGGGTTTCGCATCCCTCGCGAGGCGGTGGACAGGCAGCGGGCCATTATTGCTGCGGCGGCCGCCGATTCCGCCCCTGGCCGAGCCCCCTCTCTTCGCTCCCCTGTGCACTCCGTCATGACCCAGAACCAACTCGACAAGAAATCCGAAGCCTGGTCGGCCCTCTTTTCCGAGCCGATGAGCGAGCTGGTGCAGCGCTACACCTCGAGCGTGTTCTTCGACAAGCGCCTGGCGCAGGCCGACATCGCGGGTTCGCTGGCCCATGCCGACATGCTGGCAGCGCAGAAGATCATCTCCGCGCAGGACCTGGCCGATATCCAGCGTGGGATGGCGCAGATCCAGGGCGAGATCGAGGCCGGCAGCTTCGAGTGGAAGCTGGCCCTGGAAGACGTGCACCTGAACATCGAGGCGCGCCTGACCCAGCTGGTGGGCGACGCCGGCAAGCGCCTGCACACCGGCCGCAGCCGCAACGACCAGGTCGCCACCGACGTGCGCCTGTGGCTGCGCGGCGAGATCGACCTGATCGACGGCCTGCTGGCCGACCTGCAGAAGGCGCTGCTGAAGATCGCCGAGGAGAACGTGGACGCGATCCTGCCCGGCTTCACCCACCTGCAGGTGGCGCAGCCGGTGAGCTTCGGCCACCACATGCTGGCCTACGTGGAGATGTTCGCCCGCGACGCCGAGCGGCTGGCCGACGTGAGGAAGCGCGTCAACCGCCTGCCGCTGGGCGCCGCCGCCCTGGCCGGCACCACCTACCCGCTGGACCGCGAGCGCGTCGCCAGGACGCTGGGCATGGAGGGCGTGTGCCAGAACAGCCTGGACGCGGTGAGCGACCGCGACTTCGCCATCGAGTTCGCGGCCGCGGCCAGCCTGTGCATGGTCCACATCAGCCGCTTCAGCGAGGAGCTGATCCTGTGGATGAGCCAGAACTTCGGCTTCATCCAGATCGCCGACCGCTTCACCACCGGCAGCTCGATCATGCCGCAGAAGAAGAACCCCGACGTGCCCGAGCTGGCGCGCGGCAAGACCGGCCGCGTGGTCGGCCACCTGATGGGCCTGATCACCCTGATGAAGGGCCAGCCCCTGGCCTACAACAAGGACAACCAGGAGGACAAGGAGCCGCTGTTCGACACCGTCGACACGCTCAAGGACACGCTGCGCATCTTTGCCGAGATGGTGGGCGGCATCACCGTGAAGCGCGAGGCGATGGAGGCCGCCGCCCTGAAGGGCTACGCCACCGCCACCGACCTGGCCGACTACCTGGTGAAGAAAGGCCTGCCCTTCCGCGACGCGCACGAGACGGTGGCGCATGCCGTCAAGGCCGCCGTCTCGCACAGCGTCGACCTGTCGGAACTGCCGCTGAAGGTGCTGCAGGAGTTCAACCCGGCCATCGGCAAGGACGTGTACGACGTGCTGAGCCTGCGCGGCTCGCTCAACGCGCGCAACACGCTGGGCGGCACCGCGCCGGCGCAGGTGCAGGCGCAGATCGCGCGGCACCAGGCGCGCCTGGGCTGAGGCTGGGCTGAGGCCGGCGACCGGCGCCGCGCTGCTCCATCGCATCGCGGCGGCTCCATGTTCTACGCCATCCCCCTCGAGCACCCGCCCACCTGGCGCAACCCGCCGTGGATGACGGTGCTCGTCATCCTGGTGAACCTCATCGTCTGGTGGGGCCCGCAGCGCAGCGAGGACAAGGCGCAGGAGCGGGCCGCCACCTTCTACGTCGGCAGCGCGCTGCCCGCGCTGGAGATGCCGGCCTACCTCGACTGGCTGGACCAGACCGGCGCCAGGCATGCCCGCCAGGCGCGGCGCGCCTACCAGCGCAAGCAGTACGCGCCGCTGCTCGACGCGATGAGCCAGGCCACGCCCTTCCTCGCGAAGCTGCGGGCCGACGAGGTCGTCACCCCCGCGAACCCGCGCTACGACGAGTGGCGCAACGCCCGCCGCCACTACGACGCGATGCTGCCGCCGCCCTTCACCGCGCGCTGGGCGATGGACTTCAACCCCGACACCGCGTGGCGGCCCGTCACCCTGCTGACGGCCGCCTTCCTGCACGGCAGCACCAGCCACCTGCTGGGCAACATGCTGTTCCTGTTCCTCTTCGGCTGCACGGTCGAGCTGGCGCTGGGGCGCACGGCCTACCTGGGCTTCTACCTGCTCGGCGCGGTGGGGGCCTCGGCGATGTCCACCTGGTTCCATGCCGGGCAGGGCGGCCTGGGGCTGGGCGCCTCGGGGGCGGTCTCGGCGCTGATGGCCATGTACGCGGTGCTCTACCGCATGCGGCGCATCCGCTTCTTCTACCAGCTGTTCTTCTATTTCAACTACGTGAGCGCGCCGGCCCTGCTGCTGCTGCCGGCGTGGATCGCCAACGAGCTGCTGCAGCAGATGCTGTCCGACGGCGGCGTCGACTACATGGCGCACCTCGGCGGCCTGCTCACCGGCGCCGCGCTGATGGCGCTGACGCTGGCCGTGCGCCGCGTGGAAGTGCCCCCCGCTGCCGCGCCCGCCCAGGCCGACGACGGCCATGCGGCGCAGGTGGCGCTGGCGCGCAGGCTCACGGGCGAGATGCAGTTCGAGCGCGCCGCCTCCGCCTGGAAGGCGGCGGCGAAGCTGCGTCCGCGCGACGCCGACACGCTGCGCCAGTGGTTCAACCTGGCCAGGCTGTGGCCGGCCGGCGAAGACTTCCACCGCTGCGCGCGGATGATCTTCGCGCTGCCCGGCAAGGACGACGCCACGCTGATGCTGCAGCACGCCAGCTACCGCACCTACCTCGACGTCGCCAAGCCCGGCGCGCGCCTGCAGCCGGACGACATGGTGCGGCTGGTGCGCCGCTTCGTGCGGGCGCGCGAGTTCGCCGATGCGGAGAAGCTGTGCCAGGCGCTGGTGCGCACGGCGCCCGCCCATCCGCGCCTGGCCGACACGCTCGGCATCTGTGCCACCGGGCTGCTGCAGGCCGGGGAGCACGAGCGGGCGCGGGCGTGGCTGCCGCAGCTGCAGCAGTTCGCGCCGGGGGAGCAGGTGACGCGGTTGCTGGCGCAGGGCTGACGGATGGCCGGGCGGCCCGGACCGGCGCCGCCCTTCAGGGCCACATCCGTCAACCGGTGTTGCGCAACCCCGCCGCCACCCCGTTGATCGACAGGTGGATGCCCCGCTGCAGCCGTTCGTTGCTGTCGCCGCCGCGGAAGCGCCGCATCAGCTCGACCTGCAGGTGGTGCAGCGGGTCGATGTACGGAAAGCGGTGGCGGATGGAGCGCTGCATCTCGGCGTTGCCCTCCAGGCGCTGCTTCGCGCCGGTGATGAGCGTGAGCGCATCGGAGGTCCGGCGCCACTCCGCCTCGATCATCGAGAACACCTTCTGCCGCAGCTTGCGGTCGCCCACCAGCTCGGCATAGCGCGTGGCCAGTGCCAGGTCGCTCTTGGCCAGCACCATGTCCATGTTCGACAGCAGGGTGCGGAAGAAGGGCCACTGGGCGTACATGCGCTGCAGCAGCGCCTCGCGCTCCTTGCGGCCCTTGGCATCGGGCGCACCCTCGACGAAGCCCGCCACCGCGCTGCCGAAGCCGTACCAGCCGTTGATGGTCAGCCGGCACTGGCCCCAGCTGAAGCTCCAGGGCACGGCGCGCAGGTCCTCGATGTTGTGCTTGGGGTTGCGCGAGGCCGGGCGCGAGCCGATGTTCAGCTCGGCGATCTCGCGGATCGGCGTGGCGCCGAAGAAGTAGTCGACGAAGCCCGGCGTCTCGTACACCAGCGCGCGGTACGCGGCCATGCTGGCGCGCGAGATCGTCTCGGCCGCGTCCAGGAAGGCGGCCGGCGCCGCCTTGTTCGGCGTGAGGAAGGTGGCCTCCAGCGTGGCCGCCACCAGCGTCTCCAGGTTGCGGCGGCCGATCTCGCTGTTGGCGTACTTCGAGCCGATCACCTCGCCCTGTTCCGTCAGGCGCAGCTGCCCGCGCACGGTGCCCGGCGGCTGCGCCAGGATGGCCTGGTAGCTCGGCCCGCCGCCGCGGCCGACGGTGCCGCCGCGGCCGTGGAACATGCGCAGGCGGACGGGAGCCCCCACGCTCCCCGCTCCGCGCGGTTCGCTGCCCCCCGAGGGGGCGCTCGCCGCCTTGGGGCGGCCCGGCGGCGGCTCGGGCTGGGCCTGCCCCTGGTTCAGCTCGTCGAACAGCCTCACCAGCGCGGTGCCGGCGCGGTACAGCTCCCAGTTGCTGGTGAAGATGCCGCCGTCCTTGTTGCTGTCGCTGTAGCCGAGCATCACGTCCTGCTCGGCGCCGGAGCGCGTCACCATCGCGTGCACGCCCGGCAGGCCGTAGAAGGCGCGCACGATCGGCGCGGCGTTGCGCAGGTCCTCGATGGTCTCGAACAGGGGCACGACGATCAGGTCGCACACCGCGTCCTCGTTCAGCGTGCCGCGCATCAGGCCCACTTCCTTCTGCAGCAGCAGCGCCTCCAGCAGGTCGCTCACCGTCTCGGTGTGGCTGATGATGTAGTGGCGGATGGCGGCCCGGCCGTAGCGCGCATGCGCCGTGCGGGCCTGCGCGAAGATGGCCAGCTCGCTCACCGTCAGCGCCTGGTAGGCGGCGTCGGGCACGCGCAGCGGGCGCGCGTCGTCCAGCAGGCGCAGCAGCAGGGTCTGCTTGGCGTCTTCGGCCAGCGCGGCGTAGTCGGGCTCGATGCGCGCCGCCCTCAGCAGGTCCGTCACCACCGCCTCGTGCTTGTCGGAGCTCTGCCGCAGGTCCACCGTGGCGAGGTGGAAGCCGAACACCTCCACGGCGCGGATCAGCGGCTTCAGGCGCGGCTCGATCAGCGCCGCGCCGTGCTTCTCGCGCAGCGATTCCTCGATGGTGCGCAGGTCGGCCAGCAGGCCCTGCGCGTCCGGGTACGGGTTCTGTGGCGCCACCGCGTGGCGCGCCGCCACGCCGCCGGTCAGCTCGCGCAGCGTGGCCGCCAGGCGCGCATAGATGCCGACGAGGGCGCGGCGGTAGGGCTCGTCGCGGCGGTGCTCGCTCGGGTCGGGCGAGGCCTCGGCCAGGGCCTGCATCTCGGGCGACACGTCCACCAGCGCGGCCGACAGCGACAGCTCGCCGCCCAGGTAGTGCACCTCGGTCAGGTAGTGGCGCAGCGCCAGTTCGCACTGGCGGCGCAGCGCGTAGTCGAGCGTCTCGGCGGTCACGTTGGGATTGCCGTCGCGGTCGCCGCCGATCCACTGGCCCATGCGGAAGAAGGGCGCGATGTCCTCGCGGCCCAGCGCCTTCTCCAGGTCGGCGTACACGCGCGGGATCTCGCGCAGAAAGGTCGCCTCGTAGTAGGACAGCGCGTTCTCGATCTCGTCGGCCACCAGCAGCTTGGTGAAGCGCACCAGCCGCGTCTGCCACAGCTGCGTCACGCGCACGCGGATCTGCGCCTCGTTGTCGGCCAGCTCGCGCGGGGTCAGCGCGTCCTTGCCGCCGGCGTACAGGCGCTGGCGCTGGCGGATCTCGTCGCGCGCGGCCAGCAGCTGCGCGATGCCGCGCTCGGCGTCGAGGATGCTCTTGCGCTGCACTTCCGTCGGGTGCGCGGTGAGCACCGGCGAGAGGTAGCTGTGCTCCAGCGACTCGGCCACCTGCGCGGGGCCGATGCCGGCCTTGCGCACGCGCTCCAGCGCCACCTCCAGGCTGCCCTCGATGGCTGCGCCGGCGCGCTCGGCCTCGGTGCGGCGGCGGATCTGGTGGCGGTCCTCGGCCAGGTTGGCCAGGTGGCTGAAGTAGGTGAAGGCGCGGATCACGCGCACCGTCTCGGCCGCCGACAGGCCCTTGAGCAGCTGCTTGAGCGCGCGGTCGGCCGAGTGGTCCGCGTCGCGGCGGAAGGCCACCGACAGGGTGCGGATCTTCTCCACCAGCTCGAAGGTGGCGGCGCCTTCCTGCTCGCGGATCACGTCGCCGAGGATGCGGCCGAGCAGGCGGATGTCCTCGATCAGCGGCTGCTCGTCGGCCCTGGCGCGCTGCGTGGCCGTCGGGGCGGCAGGGGCGGGGCTCTTCTTCGGGGGCGTCTTCCTGCGGGCGGCGGTGGTCATCCGGCGGGTCCTCTGGTGGTGGGGCTTGCGGTGCGCAGTGGCGTTGCTGCGGCGCAACATGCTAGCATCGTCGGCCCCCGAAGTCCCGCGTTCCTCCACCCGTGAAACCCATCGTCATCGCCACGCGCGAAAGCCGCCTGGCCCTCTGGCAGGCCGAGCATGTGAAGGCGCTGCTGCAAGAACGGGGCCACGCCGTGGAACTGCTGGGCATGACCACGCGCGGCGACCAGATCCTGGACCGCACGCTCAGCAAGGTCGGCGGCAAGGGCCTGTTCGTCAAGGAGCTGGAGACCGCCCTGGAAGAAGGCCGTGCCGACATCGCCGTCCATTCCCTCAAGGACGTGCCGATGGAGCTGCCCGACGGCTTCGAGCTGGCCTGCGTGATGGAGCGAGAGGACCCGCGCGACGCGCTGGTGTCGCCCCGGCACGCCTCGCTCGACGCGGTGCCGCGGGGCGCCGTGGTCGGCACCTCCAGCCTGCGCCGCACGGTGCTGCTCAAGGCCCTGCGGCCCGACCTGCGCATCGAGCCGCTGCGCGGCAACCTCGACACGCGCCTGCGCAAGCTCGACGAGGGGCAATACGCCGCCATCGTCCTCGCGGCCGCGGGGCTCAAGCGCCTGGGGCTGGAAGCACGCATCCGCCAGGTCTTCGCCCCCGAGGCGATGCTGCCCGCGGCCGGGCAGGGCGCGCTGGGCATCGAGATCCGCGCCGGCCGGGACGACCTGCGCGCCGCCCTGGCGCCGCTGGCGCACCGGCCGACCTGGCTGGCGACCGCGGCCGAGCGGGCCGTCAGCCGCGCGCTGGGCGGCAGCTGCTCCATGCCGCTGGCCGCGCACGCGCGCCCGGACGGCCAGCACCTGCACCTGGCCGCCGCCTGGGGCGACGTCGATGACGGCGCCGGCCGGCTGGTGCGCGCCGAAGCCGGCGCCGGCGCGGCGGACCTCGCCGAAGCCGAGGCCCTCGGCGCCCGCGTGGCCGACGCCCTGCGCGCCGGCGGCGCGCACTAGCGGCCGCCATGGCCATGCCGCGCCGGCCCCGGGTGCTGGTGACCCGGCCGGCCGGCGAGGCGGCGCGCTGGGTCGACGGACTGCGTGCCGCCGGCATCGAGGCGCAGGCGCTCCCCCTGATCGACATCGCCCCGCAGCTGCCGGAGGCGCAGGCGCCGCTGCCGCCGGCCGGTGCGCACGATGTGCTGATGTTCGTCAGCGCCGCGGCCGTGGCGCACTTCTTCCGGCAGGACGCGGCGCAGCGGGCCGCCGGCGCGCGCTGCTGGTGCACCGGCCCCGGCACGGCCGCCGCGCTGCGGGCCGCCGGCGTGCCGGCGGCCCGCATCGACACCCCGCCCGAGGCGCAGGGCCGCTTCGACTCGGAAGCGCTGTGGACGCAGGTCGAGGCGCAGCTGCGGCCCGGCCTGCGCGTGCTGCTGGTGCGCGGCGCCGACGCCCAGGGCCGCCCGGCCGGGCGCGACTGGCTGGCCCGCCGGCTGGAAGCGGCCGGCGCCGTGGTCCAGGTCGTCGCCGTCTACCGGCGGCTGCCCCCGCGCTTCGACGAGGCCGCCTGCCGGCTGGCCCGGGCCGCGCTGCGCGAGGGTGCCTGGTGGCTCTTCAGCAGCTCCGAGGCCGTGGCCAACCTCCAGGCGGCGCTGCCCGGCCAGCCCTGGGCCGGCGCGCGTGCCCTGGCGACCCACGAGCGCATCGCCGAAGCCGCGCGCCGCGCGGGTTTCGGGCGGGTGGAGACGGTGTCGCCGCGCCTGGCGCAGATGGTCGCCTCGATAGAATCCTTTCGATGACGGCCGCTCCCGTGTCCGATGAACCCTCCTCCGGCGCGGCGCCCGTCCTGGCCTTGCCGGCGCCCGTGGCGGCGCTGCCGGTCCCTCCGGCCGTGACGCAGGGCGTGCGCCTGGCCTTCGGCGTGCTGGCGCTGCTGACCGGCGTGGCGCTGCTGCTGGCGATCCTGCTGTGGCAGAAGGTGGCGGGCATGCAGGAACAGCTGGCGCGCCAGGCCGCCGACGCCACCGCCCAGGCCACCGAGGCCCGCACCCTGGCCCGCCAGGCCCAGGAAACGGTGCGCGACACCGCGGCGCGCCTCGCGCTCATGGACACCCGCGTGGCCGACCTCGCGTTGCAGCGCACCCAGCTCGACGAGCTCATGCAGAGCCTCTCGCGCTCGCGCGACGAGAACCTGGTGGTCGACATCGAGTCCGCCGTGCGGCTCGGGCTGGAGCAGTCTCAGGTGACCGGCAATGTGCAGCCCCTGCTGGCCGCGCTCAAGGGCGGCGAGCAGCGCGTGGCGCGGGCGGCGCAGCCCCGGCTGGTGCCGCTGCAGCGCGCCATGCAGCGTGATGCCGATCGCATCCGCGCCACCGCCAGCGGCGACGGCGGCGAGGCGCTGGCCCGGCTCGACGAACTGCTGCGCGGCGTGGACGACCTGCCCACGCTCAACCAGCTGGCGGTGCGCGGCGCGGCCGCGCCGGACGCCTGGGCCAACGAGGCCATCCCGGCCGATGCGGCCTGGTGGGAGCGCTTCCTGATGACGGTGCGCAACGAGCTGCGCTCCCTGGTGCGCGTCTCGCGCATCGACCGGCCCGAGGCGGCCCTGCTGTCGCCCGACCAGACCTTCTTCCTGCGCGAGAACCTCAAGCTGCGGCTGCTCAGCGCGCGGCTGGCGCTGCTGTCGCGCCAGGCCGAGAACGCGCGCAGCGAGCTGGCCGGCGTGCAGGCGCTCGTCAACCGCTATTTCGATCCGGCGTCGCGCAAGGTGCAGGTCGCGGCGACGCAGCTGCAGCAGGTGCTGTCGCTGGTGCGGGCCTCCGCGGCGCCGCAGATCGACGAAACGCTCGCCGCCCTGGCCGCGGCGGCGGCCGGCCGATGAACCCGCGGGCGCAGGAGTCCGCCTGATGCGCGCCGCCCTCTGGCTGCTGGCGCTGTTCGGCATCGCGGCCGCGGTGGCGCTGTTCGCCGGCAACAACCAGGGCACGGTCACCCTGTTCTGGCCGCCCACGCGCGTCGACCTGTCGCTCAACCTGGTGCTGCTGGGGCTGGTGGTGCTGTTCGTGGTCATCCACCTGGCGCTGCGGGCCCTGGCCGCGCTGTTCTCGCTGCCCGTGCAGGCGCGGCAATGGCGCCTGCAGCAGAAGGAGCGCGCGCTGCACGCGGCGCTGCTGGACGCGATGGTGCAGCTCCTGGCCGGCCGCTTCAGCCGGGCGCGGCGGGCGGCGCAGGCGGCCCTGGCGCAGGAGCGCATGCTGGACGCGCTGGACGCCTCGCTGCCGCAGGCGCCGCAGGTGCGGGCCCTGGCGCACCTGCTGGCGGCCGAGTCCGCGCAGTCGCTGCAGGACCAGGCGGCGCGCGACGCCCACCTGCACCAGGCCCTGCAGGAGGGCGACGATGCGCGCGCCGCCGCCGGGCTGGCCCCCGAGACCCGGGAGGGCGTGCAGCTGCGTGCCGCCCGCTGGGCGCTGGAGGACCGCGACCCGGCCGCCTCGCTGGCCCGGCTGGCGGAGCTGCCCCAGGGCGCCCAGCGCCGCACCCTGGCGCTGCGCCTGCGGCTGAAGGCCGCGCGCCAGGCCGGCCGCCCCCAGGAGGCCCTGGAGACCGCGCGGCTGCTGGCCAAGCACCGCGCCTTCTCCGCCGCCGCCGCCGCCAGCATCGTGCGCGGGCTGGCGACCGACCTGATCGCCCAGGCGCACGACAGCGAGCAGCTGCGCCGCGCCTGGTCGGAACTGGAGCCGGCCGAGCGCGAGATCCCCGAGGTCGCCATTCAGGCGGCGCAGCGCATGATCGGCCTGCGCGGCGACCTGGCCACCGCGCGGGCCTGGCTGCTGCCGGTGTGGGAGCGCGCCATCGGCCAGCCGCGCAGCCTGGGCGACGGCCTGCGGGTGAAGCTGGTGCGCGCGCTGGAAGCCAGCCTCGACACCGTCGATGCCGACTGGCTGGCGCGCATCGAGGCGGCGCAGCGCGCCGACCCGCGCGACGCCACCCTGCAGTACCTGGCCGGCATGGCCTGCATGCGGCGCCAGCTCTGGGGCAAGGCGCAGCAGCTGCTGTCGCAGGCCGGCCTGGCCCTGCAGGACGCCGAACTGCACCGGCGCGCCTGGTCGGCGCTGGCCGAGCTGGCCGACATGCAGGGCGACCCCGCTCGCGCCGCCGAGGCCTGGAAACAGGCCGCCCTCAGCGGCCGCTGAGCCTCGCACGGCCTCGCGCCGGGCCCTGGCGCGCACCCTCCGTCCTGGAGGGTGCACCCTCTCTCATTAGTTCTATTTACTTAAAAAACTTGGAGCCGGCAGAGTTTGTGCGGTACAGTTTGAACTGTTTCCAAAAGTATTAATTTTTCCTCCGCTGAGGCACCAATTGAAAAGTAATGCATTACTCGGCTGGCGGGGTGGGCTGCTCGCCGTCCTCATCATCCTGCAGGGCTGTGCAGCTGCCCCGGGCTTCAACAGCGCACCGGAAATCCTGGCGCCGCCCCCCTCGGCGGACAACGACAAGCCCGCGGAAGGCGTGATCACGCCCATCACGCCCGAGCTGATCGTCGCGCAGCGGGCCAGCCACCCCAAGACACTGGGTGAGGACGTCCAGCGGCTGCTCGGCAAGACCGAGGCGTACCGCATCGGCCCCGGGGACGTCCTCGGCGTCACGGTCTACGACCATCCGGAGCTGACCTCCAGCTTCATCCCGCCGACGACGGTGGCCGACCCGGCCAGCATCGCGCCCGCCCCCGGCTTCGTGGTGTCCGAGACCGGGCAGCTGAGCTTCCCCTATGTCGGCCTCTTCAAGGCCGAGGGCATGACGGCCCAGGAGGTGGAAGATCACCTGCGCACCCGCCTCGCGCGCGTCTACAAGGACCCGCAGGTCTCCGTGCGCGTCCAGGCCTTCCGCAGCAAGCGCGTCTTCGTGGAAGGCGAGGTGCGCGTGCCCGGCCTGCAGGTGTTCACCGACATTCCCATGACGCTGCCCGAGGCGATCAGCCGTGCGGGCGGCATCCTGCCCACGGGCGACCGCTCCTCCGTGATGCTGACGCGGGGCAAGACCAGCACCGTGGTGGACATGGTCGGCATGGCCGAGGTGGGCGCGGACCCGACCGGCATCCCGCTGAAGAACGGCGACATCATCTACGTGCGCAACCGCGAGGAGCGCAAGGTCATCGTGGCCGGCGAGGTGCTGCGGCCCTCGGCCGTGCTGATGCGCAACGGGCGCCTGACCCTGAACGACGCGCTGGCCGAGGTCGGCGGCGTGGACCTGGGCACCGCCAACCCGCGCCAGATCTACGTGGTCCGCAACGAGCCCGCCGGCGGCCAGAAGATCTTCCACCTGGACGCCCGTACGGCCTCCTCGCTGGCGCTGGCCGACGGCTTCGACCTGGAGCCGAAGGACGTCGTCTACGTCGATCCGGTCGGCCTGGTGCGCTGGAGCCGGATCATCAACCTCATTCTGCCCAGCGCGCAGAGTGCCAACCTGATCCGCGGGACCTACAGGTAAGCAGGAGTCGTGGCGATGAGTTCCACTTTCAACACCCCTTCCACGGTCGTTCCCGTCACCCTGCAGCCCGTCGAAGGCACGTCCGACGAGCCCCTGCACGTCGGGCAGCTGCTGGACGTGTTCGTCAGCAACCGCGGCCTGATCGCCGGCATCGTGCTGGCCTGCCTGCTGGTCGGCCTCGGCGTCGTGACCCTCTCGAAGAAGACCTACGAGACCAACATCCTGGTCCAGGTGGAAGATTCCGAGAGCAGTTCGGCCACCAAGAGCTTCCTGGGCGAGGCCTCGGCGCTGTTCGACGTCAAGACGCCCACCAGTGCGGAGGTCGAGATCATTCGCTCCCGCACGATCCTGGGCAAGGCGGTGGAGGCGACGCAGCTCGACCTGGTCGCCGAGCCCCGCTGGGTGCCGCTCATCGGCGGCTGGCTGTCGGAGCGCGCGACGGGCCTGTCCAAGCCGGGCATCTTCGGCATCGGCGGCTATGTGTCCGGCAAGGAATCGATCCGCGTCGCGCGCTTCAACGTGCCGCGCGCGCTGGAGGGCGTGCCCTTCGTGCTGACCGCCGGCGCCGATGGCAGCTACACCCTGCACGCCAAGGAGCTCGATGCCGAACTGATGGGCCGGGTCGGCGAACCGCTGGTGGCGTCCACCCCCGACGGCCGGCTGGAACTCGAAGTCACCTCGCTGGCCGGCCTGCCGGGCGCCGAATTCAAGCTCGTGCGCAACAGCCGGCTCGACACCGTCAACGGCCTGCAGCGAAGCCTGAACCTGTCGGAGCGCGGCAAGCAGTCAGGCGTCATCGACGTGTCGCTGCAGGGCACCGATCCCGAGCGCATCGCGCAGGTGCTCAACGCCATTGCCGGCCAGTACGTCCGGCAGAACGTCGAGCGCAAGGCGGAGGAAGCGCAGAAGACGCTGAGCTTCCTGGACGACCAGCTGCCGATCTTCAAGAAGCAGCTCGAGCAGTCGGAAGAGGTCTACAAACGCTACCGCAACCAGCGCGGCACCGTGGCGTTCGAGGAAGAAGCCAAGCTGATCCTGGAGACCGCGGTCGATCGCCAGACCAAGCTGCTCGAGGCTCAGCAGAAGCGCCGGGAGCTGGAGTCGAAGTTCACCAGCCAGCACCCGCAGATGCAGATGCTCGATGCGCAGATCGCGGCCTTCCAGGCCGACATCGGCGGTATCCAGAACCGCATCAAGACGCTGCCGGGCATCCAGCAGGACGCCGTGCGCATGGAGCGCGACGTCAAGGTCAACACGACTCTCTACCAGTCGCTGCTCAGCCAGGCGCTCCAGCTGCGCCTGGTCAAGGAAGGCAAAGTGGGCAACGCCCGCCTGCTGGACACCGCGCCGGTGCCGGTCAAGCCCATCAAGCCGCAGAAGCCGATCATCCTGGCGCTGGCGCTGTTCGCGGGCCTGCTGCTGGGTGTCATCGCCGCCTTCGTGCGCAACGCGCTGATGGAGCAGCGCATCAAGGACCCGGACGAGCTGGAGGACCACATCGGCCTGCCGGTGTTCTCCACCATCCCCCACAGCGCGCTGCAGACGAGCGTGGCGACCCGGCGCCTGACCGGCCCCACCGGGGCGCGGCTGGTGGCGCTGGAGATGCCGGAGGACCCGGCCGTCGAGAGCCTGCGCACGCTGCGCACCGCCATGCAGTTCGCGATGCTGGGCGCATCCAACAACCGCGTCCTGATGACCAGCCCGGCGCCCGGCGCAGGGCAGAGCTTCGTGGCGGCCAACTTCGCCACCCTGATGGCGATGGCCGGCAAGCGCACCCTGCTGATCGACGCCGACCTGCGCCGCGGGCACATGCACCAGTACTTCGGCTTGCAGCGCCACGGCGGGCTGTCGGAGCTCATCGCCGGCAGCCTGACCATCCAGCAGACCGTGCACCGGCACGTGGTGGACCAGCTGGACTTCCTCGCCACCGGTCAGCTGCCGCCGAACCCGGCGGAGCTGCTGACCTCCTCGGCCTTCTCGGGCGTGCTCGACCGCCTGTCGGAGCTGTACGACCTGGTCATCATCGACAGCCCGCCCGTGCTGGTCGCCTCCGATACCGCGACGATGGCCTCGCATTCGGGCACCGTGCTGATCGTCGCCCGCGCCGGCGTGTCGACCATGGGCGAGCTGCGCGAAAGCACGCGCCGGCTCTCGATGAGCGGCAAGTCCGCCACGGGCGTGCTGCTGAACGCTGTGGAAGTCAAGAAGCGCAACTTCGGCAGCTACAAGTACGGCCGCTATCGCTACACCAACTACAACTACGAAAGCATCATGCCGGACGAGCAATGAGGCTGCGGCGGGTGCACCCCGCCTGGCTTCCCGGCCTGCCCAACGACAACGCCCACCTCATCATCGGACGAGGTGGGCGTTGTGCTTGGTAAGGGTGCTTTCCGCGTCCGCTGCGCCACCTTGAGATGGGGCCGCAGCGGAGGGAACTTCCCCGGCGCCCGGCGCTGCGGCGGATCGACGCCCGCCGCGGCCAGGCCCGCGCCTCAGGCGCGCTCGGCGGCGGCCGGGGCCTCGAAGGGCAGGGTCACTTCGGCCAGGTCCCTGCGGGTCTCGACCAGGACCAGCGGGCCTTCATCCAGGTCCGGCAGCGCCGGGCGCTGGCGCGGAACGTGGACCGGCCGCGGCTCGGCGTCGATCGCCGCACGCACTTCCGCCACGCGCTGGGCGTTCGAGTTCACCCAGATCAGGCCGGCATCTTGCGCCACGCCTTCCAGGGCCGTCGTGGGCAGCTCGAAGGGCGTGACGCGAGGCAGTGCGGCGCGCTGCGGCGCAGCGTCTGCGGCCGGCGCGGCGGCAGGTGCCGGCTGGACGGCGGCGGGCCGCTCGGCTGGAACGAACGGTGCGGCAGCGGGCTGCACCTCGGCGGCAGCGGCCGCCGGCCCGCGGCCCGACTCCTCGCGTGCGCCGTCGCGCCGGTCGCGGCCGTAGCGATCGCGCGAGCGGCCTCGACGCTCCTCGCCCTCGCCGCGGGCAGCCGCCGGGGCGGCCTCGACGCTTTCGCTGGTGGCCAGGGTCGGCGCAATGGCCGAAATCGCTTCTTCGGCCGGGCTGGCGACCTCGGGACGCATCCGCGCCTCACCGTCGGCGCCGCCTCGGCGTTCCCGGCGGGGCGCATCCGTGGAGCGGCCGTTTTCGCCGGCCTCGCCGCCAGGCGTCCGGTTCTCGCGCGCCGCATCGCCCGGGCGGGCCTCGTTCGGCTGCCGTTCACGCCGTTCGCCACGGCTGCGCGGGGCGCGCGCCTCGCCTTCGGCGGATGGCGCGTGCTGCAGATCCGCGCCCGCCGCCAGGCCGGCGCCCTCGGCGTTCGGCCGGGGTTCGCCGTCGCGGCGGCCGCGGCGGCCACCATTGCTTGTGCGTTCCCCTTCACGGCTTTCGCGGCCTTCGCGGTTCTCGCGTGCTTCGCGTCCATCACGGCCGGCCTCGGCCCGCTCGCGACGCTCGGGGTTTCCGTTGCGGCGCTCGCCATCCCGGCGCTCGCCGTCGCGGCGTTCGCCCGACCGGGCGCCGCGGGTCTCGCCATCGCGGTCACGCTGGCGGCCGCCGCCGCGGCGCGAATCGCCGCTGCGGCCTTCGCGCGGCTGCTGCGTCGCCTTGGCGGGTTCGGCCGGGGCGGCCACGGGCGCCACCGGCGCCTCGGCGGGGCTGCCGCCGAAGAAGCCCTTGAGCCAGGCGAAGAAGCCGCCTTCCGCGGCCGCCTTGGCGGCGGCGGGCGCGGCCGCCACGGGGGCCGGAGCCACCGGAGCGGGTGCCGCCACGGGCGCCTCGCGGGGCGGCACGACGGGGGCCGGCGCATCCGGCAGCACGCCCTTGATCACCGGCGTCTGCTTGTTGGTCGGCTCCTGCGAGCGGCGGGTGACGCGCGTCGGGTCCTCGAACTCGTCGGCCATGCTGTAGCTGGCGCGCAGCTGGTCCAGGCGCGCGTCGTCGTGCTTGAGGCGCTCCAGCCTGTAGTTGGGCGTCTCCAGCGTCTTGTTCGGGATCATCAGCACGTTCACGCGCTGCTTGATCTCGATCTTGGCGATCTCGGTGCGCTTCTCGTTGAGCAGGAAGGAGGCCACCTCCACCGGCACCTGCACGTGCACGGCGGCGGTGTTGTCCTTCATGGACTCCTCCTGGATGATGCGCAGGATCTGCAGCGCGCTCGACTCGGTGTCGCGGATGTGGCCGGAGCCGCCGCAGCGCGGGCAGGGGATGGAGGAGCCTTCGCTCAGGGCCGGCTTCAGGCGCTGGCGGCTCATCTCCATCAGGCCGAACTTGCTGATCGAGCCGAACTGCACGCGGGCGCGGTCCTGGCGCAGCGCGTCGCGCAGGCGGTTCTCGACCTCGCGGCGGTTCTTCGACTCGTCCATGTCGATGAAGTCGATGACGATCAGGCCACCCAGGTCGCGCAGGCGCATCTGGCGGGCCACCTCGTCGGCGGCCTCGAGGTTGGTGCGGGTGGCGGTCTCCTCGATGTCGCCGCCCTTGATGGCGCGCGCCGAGTTGACGTCGATCGACACCAGCGCCTCGGTGTGGTCGATCACGATGGCGCCGCCGCTGGGCAGCTGCACCGTGCGGGCGTAGGCCGACTCGATCTGGTGCTCGATCTGGAAGCGGCTGAACAGCGCCGCGTCGTCGCGGTAGCGCTTCACGCGGGCGGCATGCTCGGGCATGACGTGCGCCATGAACTGCTGCGCCTG